>Ga0075424_100003943_pt1 | contig 13933 bp, 16 predicted proteins | sample SoiMethybrSBSTD3_FD_75301 | JGI IMG/M metagenome (GOLD analysis project Ga0075424, IMG submission 75301) | Bulk soil microbial communities from a Populus tree surrounding site in Tennessee, USA - Soil MetaG P. TD hybrid SBSTD3 | ecosystem: Environmental > Terrestrial > Soil > Tree plantation... | reverse complement strand
TCAATTAAGAGGCGCCGATCGGATTCGAACCGATGCATAAAGGTTTTGCAGACCTCTCCCTTACCACTTGGGTACGGCGCCAAAGAAAACCTCCTTATTATATCTGCAGTTCAGCCGCGGACTGCGCAGATTACGCGGATAAGAGTCTCAGGCCGATTGTTTTCTGATGGGCTCGTCGGTGCGTTTCCAGGAGGTCGGCAGGTTCTTGTGTCGTCTGCAATCGGGAAATCGCTTTCCGGCAGGTACAAACAACTCGAGGTTGCAACAGACGTTCCTGTACCAGTCGTCTGCTGGGCTGATTTCACCGTTGTTGAATAAAAGCGGTCTGTCTGCAATCTGGCAGCGAAAGAATGTTTCGAGTCCTCGACATTCTTCACAGCCCTGAAGGTGTTCTCTCTCCCAATCCGTTAGTTGAAAGCCTCTCCCAGAACTTTCGCCTTGCACCAGGTCGAACAGACGGTACGCCTTGATATGATCTGCGTCCGACATGCGCAACGTTCGCCTGCATACATAGAGCCATTCCGATGTACGGCACGGAATAAACAGTTACGGCGATTTGTAGGCGGCATCCGATTACCACATTAGGAATTTGTCCTAAGTGCTCCGGTAAAAAATCTCGTGTGACCCTTCGTCGTCCAGACTCAACCGGCTTTCCGTCGAAGGACGCACACATCAAAGCATCCCGATTCATTCGACGAATATTCGATCCATTTTCCAGGCGAAAAGCGCGGTCCGCGGTGAACGGCGCCGTTTGAAAATGGGTCAAAGGAGGCGGTGGCGTGTTACCGCGCGCGCAAAAGGCTGTCGACTGCTTGATTCAAAAAACGACTACGAGTGCAGAGTTCTTTCGACGCCTGTCGAGTTACTTCGGCGGCCCAGTGCGCCGCCCGGATGACGTTTTCTTTAGCGACATACTTACGGAGAAGGCATTCGTAGCAGATACGATCAGCGGACCCGGGCGAAGACTTCTCATAGAGAAACAGCCATGTTCTCACGCGGTGAACATCGTCTCCCTTCATGCACTGTTGAACTCGGTGAATTAAGGAATGATCCAGGTTGGGCATTGAAAAATTCCTCCCTTGATCTCATGGTTGGCAGCAGTCGCGCGAAATGCGCAGATGTTTTGAAATTAACGTGCGGTCTTGCGGCGCATCTATCCGATAAAGTTCCCTGCGCTCGACAAAAGATTTCGGAGCACCAGTAAGTCAGAACACTACGATGAGATCAGTATTAACAGCGATGTGCTCAAACCTCATCCCGCGGGGTGGGAATCGTCACTCGTATTTCAGTCCCGGCGCCGAGGGCACTCTGTACTTCCAGTTTTCCTCCCAGAGAAACAACGCGCTCTTCCATGCTCACAAGACCGAGTCCTCCCTTTTGGAAGGCATCAGCTTGAACAAACCCGCATCCCGTGTCGGCGACCGTAAGGCGGACGTGGGTCGGAGTAGTTTCAAGGGAGAGGGTCACTTTGTTTGCGCCGGAATGCTTGGCGATATTCGTTAAGCACTCCTGTGAAATCCTGAAAATGGACAATTGAACTTCATCCGGCAGTTGGAGCCGGTCAGACGGTACATTGACTTCGATCTCTACATGGTGATTTTTTCCGAACTCTTCACAAAGCGAAGTCAGTGCGGCGCAGATTCCTGCGTACTTCAACACGGGCGGATGCAACCCACGAGACAGGTCGCGTAGGGCGTTGGAAAGGTCTGTTATCGAACGCATGAGATCGTCCAGTTCGTTGCCGCGTGAGGTCGAACGCTTACCACTTCGGCTGTGGATCCGGCGAACCAAGGAAGCTAATAATGCGATCCGGTTACTGAGGTCATCGTGAATCTCTCTGGAAATCCTCTCCCGCTCCTCTTCCTGTCTTCGCATCAGGCGATGAGCAAACTGCTGGACGCGTCGAAAGTGCTGGTCCTTTGAAAGTTGCTGGTCCGATATATCTACATGTGCAACGGCCACTCGAGCATGTCCGTGCAAAAAAGGCAATACGAGCACTCGAAAACGTGCGGGTCCTGAACGCAGCTGCGCCGAATAATCCATCGTGAACGTTTGAATTTGTTTTTGAAGAACATCGCGTATGCCCTGCAGCAGCGCTCGTGCATCCGCTGCATCATCTGCTTCGCTGCTTAGGTCGAAATAGTTCACCCCAGGTCCAACACGTGTCACGGAAGCTCCGGTCTGTTCTGCAAAATCCGACCACTGCTGGTTGACAGCGACAATTTTCCCGTCGGAATCGAGCAATGCGATTCGACCCACCTCGTTTAAGGGCAGAGTTGCTAATTTCCGCATCGTTTCCTGCGCGTCAATCTTCGAAGACAACTTGATCCCTTCACGGCCAGTACATCCGCGGGTCCTCTCAAATACGATGTTGTTAGCTGCTGAAAGACCGGACGTGTCCTTCGTCGGTAAGCTCAGACTATGTCGTTGTGGGCCCCAGTATAGTCGACTTTCCTTATAAAACAATCCGTACTTTTCCGGAGAGCCTTCGGCGAGTGCTTAGGGTCTCACTAAGTTGTTACGGATGGCGAAACGGACCAACTGGACGATGGAAGTGAAGCCAAGCTTGCGCATGATGCTTGCTCGATGCGACTCGACGGTCTTCACGCTGATGAGCATTGCAGACGCAATCTGTTTGTTGGATCTTCCTTCTGCGAGCAGTTGGACAATTTGACACTCGCGCGTGCTCAACACCGACGTTTCGTCAGATCGCGCAGTCGACATCAACAGATGATCGAGCAGTGTCTGTGACACTGTGCTTGTGAAAAATGGCTTGTGTTTCGCTAATGCATCAACGGCATCGATGACAGTTTGCTCCTTGTCCGTCTTCAGTACGTAACCGCGGGCGCCGACTCTCAGCGTTTCGCGAATGAGATCTTCGGAGTCATGCATTGTGAAGATCAGGACTTCGATGCCGGAATCTCCGGCCTTGATCTGGCGCGCTGCTTCGACGCCATTCAATCCACGCAGTCCAATATCGAGCACGACGATGTCCGGCTTCATTTCCGCGGCGAGCCGGACAGCTTCTTCGCCATTGTCCGCTTCACCGCACACGGACCATCCGGAAATTGCCTCAAACAAACTGCGCAATCCCTTACGCAGAATCTCGTGATCATCGGCCAGCAATATACGGAGTACAGATGTTTGAATCATGGACAGCGACTTGTCGGTCCGAACTACATGAGAACCCTACCAGCAAAAATACAAGATTCGCCTGATTTTATTTTTCGCCCGATTCGGCGAGTGTAACCCAGTAAAGGAGGAATGATGAACAGGACTCGTGTGCTAATGGCCGACGACCACACCATGTTATTGGACGGTCTGGTCACTCTCGTCAACCGTGAAGTCAATGTCATCGGAGTCGCGCGGGATGGACGTGCATTGATCGACATGGCGAAGGAGCTACGCCCCGATGTGATTGTTACCGACATCTCGATGCCTGATCTCAATGGTATCGATGCCGTTCGAATTCTCCAAAAAGAAGCAACGTCAACCAGGTTCCTGTTTCTCAGTATGCATTCTGACCTTCCTTTGATCAAAGAAGCGTTCCGCGCCGGTGCGTCCGGCTACCTCCTCAAAGTGTGTAGCGCAGAAGAATGTGTGATGGCTATTCAATGCGTCGCTCGAGGCAAAACCTATATAACACCACTGCTGGCCGGAGATCTCATCTCGACGCTGCTCACTGCCGGTCCTCAGGAAACCTCGCGTCAGGCGACGCTGACGTTACGGCAGCGCGAAGTGTTGCAGCTGCTTGCTGAAGGAAAGACGATGAAGGAAGTCGCGGCGTCGTTAAAAATTTCGACGCGGACGACAGAATCGCACAAATACGAAATCATGCGTCAGCTGGGTTTGCGAACGACTGCCGAGCTCGTTCGCTACGCAGTACAAATCAAACTCGTTTGAAGGTGGCTCTGGGGGCGGTCGCCGCGCACGGTAGATTTTGCGGCAGATGTCCGGAATTCTCCAGATGGCTGTTCATCCTGAATTGTTGGAGTATCGGCGGCCATGAACAATCACACGGACGTTGCGCTAATCCTGTTCAATTCTGATGTGATCGACTTGATGTCATTCGTGCTTCTCGGTGCGGATCTCAAGTCGTGCGGCTTCGAACCCTCCGAAGGCGTGGACAGAGTGGAGGAATTCATTTCTTCTCACTGTCCGGGTCTCGTCATTTTTGATCTCGATCCGCCGTACCGCATATCCACTGTGGTTCTCAAACGTTTGCTGAATCGCTTCCCCGATCTGCCCTTTGTGATCACATGCGCAGATCCGACGTTAGCCATCAAGGCAGCACCATGGTTGTGCTGCCATCACATCTTTCAGAAGCCGTATGAACCGGATGAGATCAGAGATCTCGTTGATTCGATGTTGAGCCGCGCGCGAAAACAGCTCGGCAAAAAAGCGGCGACAGTCGGAGATTTCTGTCCCGCAAAGTGGTAGCATAAGCGCCCTAACACCAGGAAGCTCATTCCTAAGACGGAGCACAACATGTTTGGGCGTGAGGCGGCCTGTAGGCTGGTTGACGGGTTCTGTGGCATTGCAACCATTCGAATCCAGGAACTCTCGAGACTCCGAAGGTTCCCAAGCGGCCGTGAGCTGCTGTTCGTCGGCAGCATTGCCGCTTTCCAACAATTCTTCGCATCACAAGAAAACGACTGGCGTACTTATGTCGTTATCACCGCTCTCTTCGTCGAATCCATCCTGATAGGGTTTCTCTTCACCGAAAGGTCAAGACGCCGGAAAGTGCAGGAGGAACGCGACAGAGCGCATAACGCACTCAGAGAATCCGAAGAAAAGAATCGGGCGATTCTCACGGCGTTGCCAGATCTGATGTTCCTCCTGGATGAAAACGGCACCTACCTCGACTGGTATGCAGCGGATGTAGGCAATCTCTACGTTCCGCCCGAGCAGTTTCTAGGGAGAAAGATGCGCGAAATCCTGCCGCCCGAACTCGCCGAACCACTCGAGGAACATTTCCATAGGGTATTGGAGTCCGGCGAACCATCGACCATGGAATACAGTCTCGTGATACGTGACAGGGTACGATTTTTTGAAACGCGCATTGTCAAATGCGGCCAATCTAAATTGCTTTCGGTTGTTCGAGAGGTCACCGAAAGGAAATATGCCGAAACTGAGTTGCAACAGCTGTCATCGCGGCTGTTGAGTCTTCAGGACGATGAACGAAGAAGGATCGCCCGTGAGCTCCACGATGGCACTGCGCAAAACCTGTTCGCCATAAGCGTGAACCTCGAGAATCTGCAACACCCCAAGGCCGGCTTGACGTCTGGTGGACTCGAGCTCGTCAAGGAGTGTCAGGAATTATGTGAGGATAGTTTGCGTCAGGTGCGGACGCTCTCCTACGTCATTCATCCGCCGGCTTTGGACCGAGTTGGTTTGATTCCTACACTCGAATGGTATATCGATGCGTTTGTACGCCGCAGCGGCATCAAGGTTCAAATGCACGCCGATAAAGCTATCGGCAGGCTGCCGCTCGAAATGGAAATGGATCTTTTTCGTATCGTGCAAGAGGGACTGTCCAATGTTGTTCGTCACTCCGGGGGCAACATAGCATCAGTGCTTATTGAAAGACGGAAGGATCAGGTGGTGCTGCAAATCAAGGACAATGGCCGTGGAATGCCGCGAGGCGTCAACGCGGATGCGACCGACCGATTCGGTATCGGAATACCCAGCATGCGAGAGCGACTTCGCCGCCTCGGTGGGCAGCTGGAAGTCAAATCGGCTGCAGACGGTGTTGAGCTAGTTGCGCGAGTACCGGTCTCAGCGGAAAGGGAACCAGATGAAACGAGCGCCCGTTAGATTGTTGTTGGCCGACGATCACGATGTCGTCCGTAAGGGGCTGCGAACCATGCTCGAAGCTCGCGATGGTTGGCAGGTATGTGGCGAAGCAAGTAGCGGACGGGAGGCTGTCGAACTCGCAAGCAAGCTGCGTCCCGACATCACTGTGCTGGACCTCGAAATGGCCGACCTGGACGGCCTGGAGGCAACACGGCAGATCAAAAAAGATCAACCTGGGATGGAAGTTCTAATTTTTACGATTCACGATACGGAATATTTAATCCGCGAAGTTTTATCTGCAGGTGCTCGTGGATTTGTTTTGAAATCAGAAGGTGGACGAAAGCTGATTGAAGCGATTGAATCCGTTTTGGAACACAAACCGTTCTTTGCGACCCGCGCATCCGAGACTCTTCTTAACAGTTTCCTGAGGTCGCGGATGGAACCGCAACAGACGTCGCGACTGACGGCACGAGAACGCGAGATCGTCCGGTTGTTGGCGGATGGAAAGTCGAACAAGGAAGCGTCGACCATTCTCGGCATCAGCGTCAAAACGGTCGAGACACACCGGGCCGCAGTTATGCGCAAATTGGGATTTACGTCAATCGTTAAACTCGTGCGTTATGCCGTGCGCGAAGGTCTCATCAAGGCATAACACTCTTTCTTGAAACGAACGGTAGTTTTTACGCGTGGGTATCCGTAAAATTACGGATGTAAAAATCGACATTTAAAAATTAATAATTCTCAGCGACAAAAATGTAGCGCGGATTGATGACATTAAATTCGCGTTCCGAGACATCGGATTTTCATTGCGTATCAAAAGAGCGAGATGAAATTACCAGCACTCCATTTGCACCATTACTTTTCTTTCGATAGGTGAATCCGGCACCTCGCGGCAGGTGCCGTCCGGTTTACAAACGACTACGTGGCCGGCTCGAATGCAATGAGCAATGAGCCTGGATTATGCTGCCTGTTTACGCACCCATGGAAAGTTGTGCGACAGGTCAGTGATCCAGGCCATGCAACCCAGAAACAATTCCGTTTGACCCAAGTCCCGTTCGTGATCTGAGGAATGGCGGGCAGGGTCCGAATTTCGATTTGAAGGAAAGTTTATGCCTCGAATTCTCCTGGCAGACGACCATCCGAAAGTACGTCGACACGTGCGCGATGCTCTGGAAACTCAGAAGGGCTGGGAAGTCTGTGGCGAGGCATCCACCGGACGAGAAGCCGTGGCGATGACCGAGATATACATGCCGGACATTGTGGTGCTTGATCTCTCGATGCCGGAATTGAATGGGTTGGAAGCGGCGCGCGAGATCACCAAAAGGTTTCCTCACACCGTCGTGTTCATACTCACCATGCACGACGCACATGAACTGATTCGAGAAGTTTTGGCAGCAGGTGCGCGCGCCTGCCTGACAAAATCAAATCTCCAGCATCTGATCGACGAAGTGCAGAACGTTCGCAAGCAACTTGCTGAGGTGAATTCATCCTTACCTCAGGACTGACCTGACGGCATCGTCAAAAAAGTCGTCGAACTACGGATTTCTCCCGATACCGCCCTTCTTCCGCAATCCCTACACTGAGCTCAATCAACAATCCGACGAAAGGAAAAGAAACAATGCCGAAACTCTTCATTGGAAATATCCCGCATGCATCATCGGATGCGGAGCTTCAGTCGTGGGTCGAATCCAAAGGTTTTCAGGTCGAATCAGCACAGATCATCCGCGATAGGGCGACAGGTCTCTCTCGCGGCTTCGGGTTCGTCACGCTGAGCGAAAATTGGAAACTCGACGACGCCATCAGTGTGCTCAACCGACAACTGATGGGAGGCCGCGTACTTACCGTCAATCAGGCAGTCCCGATTCCATCGAGTCCCGGACGGCCGGCAAACCGCAACGCGGAGTCGCGCACCGGCGCCGCAGTCAAATTCGTTAAATAACCCTGAATCTTGAGGTCAATGCGATGCGCGTTTTTCTTGTCGACAGCCAACCTGTTTTTCGTGAAGGTATGAAGACCATCCTGGGCAGCTCGCGCAACAATTTGATCGCGGGAGAGGCAGATACTTGCCGCGAGTTGATCGAGCGCCTTGATTCCGAATCCAAGCTGATCGACGGTGAATGGGACCTTATCATCCTCGACGGGGAGATGGATTCCCTCACGTTTCTCCGGTCGTTTGAAAGGGTCCGCACCAAAGGCCGTCGGCCGTACACGCTTGTCCTTACTCGACACACCGATGATCGCCATGCCCTGCAAATGTTATCTGCCGGAGCGGATGGTTACGTGAATAAGTCCGAGTCACCCGAAATGATTCTCGAAGCGATCCGCAAAGTTTCCAGGGGAGAGAACTACGTGAGCAGGAAATTGGCGGAGACTGTGCTTTTCAATATGACCCGCGACAATGGTCCTGTGCGGCTGTCCAGTCGCGAATACCAGGTTTTATACCTGTTCGGGTCTGGCCTTGGCACGAAGCAGATAGCCGGACAGCTCGACTTGAGCGTGAAAACGATCAGTACCTACCGGTACCGTCTTCTCGAGAAGTTGAAGCTCACCACCAACGCCCAACTCATGCGATACGCCATCACGGAAGGAGTGCTGAGTGACTAGGCACATGGAGGCCGGCAAATGAAACAGACGTTACCTTTCCCGCTGACTCAACGCGACGCGATGATCTGGATCTCGGGCAGTGACTTCATGATGGGTTCCGATCACCACTATCGTGAAGAAGCGCCGGCTCATCGCGTCAGCGTCTGTGGATTCTGGATCGATCCAACGCCGGTAACAAATGCCCAGTTCGAACGATTCGTCCAGGATACCGGCTACGTCACGCTGGCCGAGCGGCCCGCCAATGCCGCCGATTGTCCGGGATTCAAAAAAGAATTGCTGTCTCCTGCATCTGTCGTCTTCGTTCAGCCACGTCATCGCGTTGATATGCAAAACCCGTACAACTGGTGGTCTTATGTTCAAGGAGCGGATTGGCGGCATCCCCGCGGACCAGAAACGTCAATCAAGGATCTTGAAACGCATCCAGTCGTCCACATTGCCTATCAAGACGCCGAAGCGTATTGCCGATGGGCTGAAAAGGAATTGCCCACCGAGGCCGAATGGGAGTTCGCCGCCAGAGGTGGTCTCGAGGCCGCCATATATGCATGGGGAGATGAGCTCGAGCCGGGTGGGAAAATCATGGCGAACACCTGGCAAGGCGAATTTCCAATCCAAAATCTCGTTCGTGATGGGTTTAAGTGGACCTCTCCCATTGGTTCATTCCCGGCAAACGACTATGGACTGTATGACATGATCGGTAACGTTTGGGAATGGACGTGCGATTGGTATCAAGAACACAGCAAGATCGTTCAACCCTGTTGCAGCACCAAAGATCCTACAGGCGGACAGCGCGAAAAAAGCTACGACCCCCGAACCCCGAATGTTCGTATCCCGCGGCGCGTCATGAAAGGAGGTTCACATCTGTGCGCGCCGAATTACTGTCAACGGTACAGGCCTGCTGCTCGTATGGGCCAGGCCATCGACACATCCACCTGCCATCTGGGATTTCGCTGCGTCCGGAGGGAGCATCAAAACACGCATTCGCGCAGTAGCCGCGGTCGATGACCGCGGCCACTGCGCGGAAAACTCCTGACAGTCGATCGCCACCTCGATAAGCCGCACAGCACACCCGGGAATACTCCCGATTCTCCTCAATATGTCACCCAGAGATTTCCTGCCAAAAAGACGCGGGTGAGCCTCGGCCTCAAGCCTTAACGACACTCACCCGGTTGTTAGAAGGAGAACAGTGCAGATTCGACCAAACAAGTTTTGTACGAGGGCCGGTTCGAACAGTTCCGAACAGTTACCGGCGGAAATCAGAAAGTCACCTCACTCTAGACGAGTTTCGTGCGCACCGCATATCGGATCAGTTCCGCCGTCGTATCCATCCCGAGGTGGCGCATGATTTCATATTTGTGTGATTCCGTAGTCCGTGTTGAGATATTCAGCCGCGCCGCAACCTCCTTCATCGTTTTCCCTTCAGCGATAAGCTGCAGAACTTCGCGTTGACGCAACGTCAACATGTGTTCTCCCGCCGTACGGTGCGGCCCGTTTGCTATCATGGTCGAAACCACATCACCGGCAAGCAGCGGCGAAATATAGATCCGGCCGGCGGCGACGGTTTGAACGGCGTTGACGAATTCGTCAACACCGCACACTTTGAGCAGATAACCGGACGCGCCGGCGCGGAATGCTTCCTGAAGTAGTGGAAGATCCGTATACATCGTCAGAAACAACAGTTTCGCGGAACTCACTTCTTTATGAAGGATGCGCGCGGCATCGATTCCGTTGAGTTCCGGCATCGAGATATCCATGACAATCACGTCCGGCCTGGTTTGCTTGGCGAGTTCAATCGCGCTGCGGCCATTATGTGCAGCTCCGACGAATTCCAACGACGAACCGGCGGCGTTGACTAATGCATCAATCAGAATGGCATGATCGTCAGCAAATAAAACGCGTGTGCGAGTCATTGCATCACTCCACTGTGCTGAGTATATGCACGCGCCGCATCACGAAAACGTCCGTAGAATGGGTATGCGCGTGTCGTGTTTTTTGACGCGTCTTGAATACTGACGGTGGAACACCGAGGCACCTCAGGGCACCAATTTCATTCTTGCTGCAAACTGAACGAGCTCGGCACTGCGCTGCAGTCCGAGCATTCTCATCATTCGGTACTTGTGCCATTCCACGGTGCGCGTTGAGAGATTCACAATTGCAGCGATGTCTTTTGTCGTTTTCCCTTCGGCGAACAACTGGAGAATCTCGCGTTGCCGCAGGCTCAGTTGTTCGTACTTTGAAGAGGTGGTTGCTGAGGTATTTGAAAATGCCACGAACTCATTTGCGATTGCAGATGAAACATACGTCTCACCTTTAAACACTGCGTCCAGGGCGAGACAGAGCTCGTCGTACCCGCAGTGTTTGACCAGAAAGGCCGAGGCCCCGCTCTGGAAGCACTCCCGCACGAGTGAGAGCTCCGCATGCATGGTTAGAAATACGACCTTCGCTGTCTTCACCTCGCTGCGAAGGGCCCGAACGGCATCGAGACCGTTCATGAGCGGCATGGTTATGTCGGTGATGATGACATCCGGTTCGTGACGGCGAGCGGCTTCACACAGCGCCCTGCCATCACTAACGACTTCCACCACTTCGTAGCGGGAACGGAGCAACTTCGCCAGTGCCTCAACGAACACTGCGTGATCATCCGCTAACAACAATCGTTCTCCCATGGCTGCCATTTCACACTCCTCTTTGCAGGTTGATCGGAATCGGCCCACACCGCAATCAGGCAAATTCCGGAGTAGCCCGGGAAAAATGTAGGAGGAGGCACGGATTTGTCCGGATAACGCGGAATCAAAGGACTGCGTAGATTGGACGAGAGGTTATGCCTTATATGAGCAGTGCGCCGATTGAGCTGGATGGGGAAACACTCGTCGAGACGATCAGCACTTTGCAGGAACACGCACAATCGTTTTTGGCGTCCAAACGAGAATATCAGCTCCTCTATGAACGAGCGCCGATTCCTTATCTCGAATTCGATCATAAGGGCCGGATACTTCGAGCCAACGCCGAATGCGAAGCGATACTGAATGGTACCGGCACGCCTCTGACCGGAAAATCGGTTTACAACTTCATTACAGGTTCCGGAATCAAACACTTTCGTAAACAGCTCGACCAGTGTCGCGATGGAAACAAACCCGTCGCGGTTCATCTGTCACTGGTGAACAAGCAGTATTCGTTACCTGTCGAGTTGCGAATCCGAAAAGAGTACAGCGCGAGCAATCAAGAGGAATATCTGGCAGTCGTTTTAACAAGTCCGGAGCGGGAGCGAGCACGCGTCATACACACGGCACCAACGATGGAGTCTGTTCATGCACCGTCCCTGCATGAATTGGTGGTCAGGCTTGGCCGCGCGCAAACCGTCGCGGCCGTCAGCCAAACCCTCGGAGACTATTGCCGCAAGAGCTTTGCCAGTCCCGCCGGCCTGATTTTCATAGACCGCGGTGGCGAATTAAATCTGGTGTGGCAGTGGCGCGCAAAACAGGTTGCGAAACGATATCTCGCTGTAGAGATGATCAGGAAAGGGCCCGCCACACAGACCTTCCGGTCGGGGCGATCGATGTTCTGGTCGCAGGGCCGCAGGTGCCCTGTTGATGTTGTCCGTTACTTGCGCCGCTTATTTCCAGGCCGCCACCCCCGGAGTGTCGCGTTTTTGCCGCTGAGTGGCGCAGGAGGAAGACCTTTTGGAGCGGTAGCTATGGCGCTTCTGCATCATGACGATTTCACACCCGACATACAGCAGGAAGTCCTCCTACTCGGGCAGATTTTTGCCGGGTACATATCGCGTGCGAAGGCGTACGACGACGCGTTGGCCGCGCGCGCGGCCGCCGAAAATGAAAACCGGCGGAAGGAAGACTTTCTTTCGACGCTGTCGCATGAACTCAGAAACCCACTAACGCCAATACTCGGTTGGGCGCTGGCTCTCAACAGCGGCACCCTTTCTACGGAAAAGCAGAATCTCGCCATCGAGGGGATCGCCCGCAATGCGAAAGCGTTGAACAGTCTCATAGAAGACTTGTTCGATGTGGCTCGCATTTCATCGGGAAAGCTGCGGCTTGATTTTTCCGTAGTCCGCATTCAAGACATCGTGCGCGACGCGCTCGCCGCCGTTCAGCAAGCTGCGGAGAACAAAAAATTGCGCATTTCCACGGACATCTCGGAAGCGGTATCGGCCGTGTTGGTAGATTCACGGCGAATACGGCAGGTACTGATTAATCTGCTGAACAACGCGATCAAGTTCACGCCCAGCGGCGGAACCATAAGCTTCCGGCTCGCCCGGCACGGCGACTTTGTTGAATGTGCAGTCAGCGACACCGGACGAGGTATCTTGCCCGACTTCCTACCTTTTGTCTTCGAGCCGTTCCGCCAGGAAAGCCGCGCTGTTAAATCAAAAACAGCCGGCCTGGGTCTTGGGCTCGCGATCGTTCGCCAGATCGTTGAGCTCCATGGCGGAACGATAAAGGTTCACAGTCGCGGACGCGACCACGGTGCAACTTTCGTTATGCGGCTGCCGATACGCAGACACAGGCACGGGTAGTCGGAGTAGTTCAGTGAACGATTTGCTCACTAGATTCTGGGATTCGATTGTTGCACGGCCGAGCGGGCCGATGGCGCTCCGGTTTTATCTCCAGCCGTTGATGGCAACGCTTTTTGCAGTTCGTGACGGTTTGCACGACGCGCGAAGTGCGAAGCCCGCGTACTTCTGGTCGTTGCTTACAGATCGCGCCCATCGGGCCGAACGATTACACGAAGGATGGAAGTCGATCAGTAAAGTCTTCGTGCTCGCCATGATGTTGGACACTGTCTACCAGCTCTTGGTGCTGCGCGAATTTCGTCCCCTCGAAACTGTTTTCGTAGCTGTTGCACTGGCAATGGTTCCCTATCTCGTTTTTCGCGGTCCCGTGAATCGGGTTGCGCGATGGTTGACGCGGAGGCGTTGGTCGGGTTCCCGACGCGCCGCCTGAATACACCGTGATGTGAACTCACGAGGATCAAACAATGGCAGAGCAGAAGCCGAACATTCTTTTCATCATGGGAGACGAATGCCGGCCCAGATGGTCGTCGCGCAATGGATATCCAGCTTTAAGGAATTCCCGCCACGGCAAAAACCGGCGAGCTTCAATCTGGATGAAGTGATGCAACTGATGACTACGCTCAAAGGGGCATAAGTTTTCCGCAGTTTTCAAATTGGTTCGACAACACGTAAGGAGGAATAGCCAATGGCTACGTTTGAAGAGCAGAAAAGCAAATACCGGACCGTCATTCAAGTAATCGAGAATCAGGGTATCCGAGTCGCAAACCTGCATCAGCAGGACGGCAAGCTGTTCATCAAGGGCAGTGCGCCATCAATTGAAGCGGCAAACAAAGTCTGGGATGAAATCAAGCGGATCAATCCAAAGCTCGATGACATCATGGCGGATTTTCCGGTCGACCCATCGCTCGCTTCAGCCGGGACTCGCCCCAAAGCCCAAGCCTCCGGCCCTCAGACCTACACTGTGAAACCGGGAGATACCTTGTCGAAGATCAGCAAGCAGTTCTA
>Ga0075424_100003938_pt1 | contig 13939 bp, 14 predicted proteins | sample SoiMethybrSBSTD3_FD_75301 | JGI IMG/M metagenome (GOLD analysis project Ga0075424, IMG submission 75301) | Bulk soil microbial communities from a Populus tree surrounding site in Tennessee, USA - Soil MetaG P. TD hybrid SBSTD3 | ecosystem: Environmental > Terrestrial > Soil > Tree plantation... | reverse complement strand
TCCGGCTGCCGCATGTCGTCGTTGGACGCGACGCCGAAGTACATCCGAGCCTTGATCTTCGGCGCGAGCAGATGCGGGCTGGACGGCTGATCGGTGACCAGACCGCCGCCATGGAACGATGCGCCGGCGCCTACGCGGTTGGGCACTGTTGCTGCGGTCTTGACGACAAGAGGCCCGCCCATGCAATAACCCTGCGTCCCGACCTTCTTGTTCCGGTCGACCTGGCGCTGCATGTCGAGCCACGCGATGAATGCGGTGGCGTCGCGCTCGGCCGCGCCCGGCGCGTTGATCGAGCCCATGAGCGGCTGCAGCTTCGCCATGTCGGCGGGATTGGCGAAATTGAACTTCGACGGATCGTCGAAGACCGGCGCCTTCGCCACACGGTAGAACGGGTTCGGCACGAGCACCGAATAACCTTCGCCGGCGATGCGTTTGCCGATCTCGCGCATCACGGGACGCAGGCCGAACGCGTCCGGCCAGATCAGCACTGCCGGATGCGCGCCGGTCGTCGGGTGGATGAACGCAGCGTCGCACATCCCGTCCTGCGTCTTGATCGTCACGTTGTCCTCGGCGACCGCGACCGCAGCCTCCGACGAACCCGTACCGACCGCCAGCCCTGCGGCCGCCGTCACAGACAGCGTCACAAAGTCGCGGCGAGAGATATCTGTAGAGAGATCTTTCTGTTCGTCAGCCATGGATAATCCTCGCAGAAAGGTGGAAGTTCAAACTTCGCCCCTCGACAGGTCGAACTTCTGTTATCGGGACGGAAAGGCAACGGCACGATCCGCGCTGCATCCCGCAGGCAGCATGGCGTCGCCCGGCGGTACGTTGCCAACATAGCAGCCCGGGATGACGTAGATGGTCGTCGGAGGTACATCCGATCGCGGACCTGGAAGGTCCGCACTGCTCTGGACAAGATCGCGCCCGCTCGGGCGAACGCCACTCGTGCGCTTCAGCTCGCCTCGATAGGTAATCACGCCATCCACAGGAATCTGCACATCAACGTGCAGCGTTTCGAAACCGTCCTCTCGCAATTCAATCGTGTGCACGCCGGCGTCGAGTGTCAACTCACCATTCGTATCGCTCAGCAGGCCGACATAATAGCCGTCCACATAGATCTGCGGATCGATTCCAGACTGGAGATCGAGATGCAGACGCCCTTTCGAGTGCACCGGCAGCGCGGGCGTTGGTGACGGCGGACTCAGCTCGGGTGTTCCGCTGAGGTACTGATAGGGCCATCCAAACGCCGGCACGAACAGCACGACAGAGCCGCGCCGGCGATCGAATCGGCCGGAATGCTCCGGCAGATCGGATCGGCCGAGTCGTTCTGGTCGTTCGAGCATCCGCGGCGGCAAGCTGGTCGGCGGTGGCGGCAAGCCGATCGGCGGAAGCGGTAATCCAATCTGCGGCAGCGGCAGGCCGATCGATGGCCGCGACACCTCATCGGTTGAGCGATGCGACCGGTCCGAGCGCGACTGTGCGCCGGCGGGGGCACTGAGCGCGACCAGGAGTACAGCGGCAAGCGCGGTTCGCATGGCAGGATCCTGCTATGACCATTATGAGCTTGGCGTCCGCGTTTGCGATAGTCGTCACGACGGTCACCCCAGCGGTCGCGCAATCGGTGCTGTTCGAAAGCACGCTGTCGAATGCCTTGCGCCAGCGCCCCGCCAATCGCCATTGCATCGGTTGCGAGGAGCGTCCTGGCACGCTGCACGTCGTGGCCGACAGTCCGCTGCTCACCGACGAATGGATCGCGCGGCACGAGTACAACGGAACGAGTCGCACGTACGGCGATGGCACCGTGGTCGCAGACTTCTGGTACGACGCGATTCACCGCCGTATCTTCAGCCGCTCCGGCGTCTTCCACGAGGTCGATGACCCCGCCGACGTGCGGCTCGGGCGTGCGCCGGGCCGCTACCCGAACACGCCGGACTTCGACACGCTGCACGACGAAGGCACGACGGTCGGACAGGTTGGATTCGACAAATGGACGCACGACGGCTTCAGCTCGTACTTCGCGGCAATGCAGGGAACGATACGCGATGCGCAGACCGGCTATCTGGTGTTTGCGACCGCAATGGGCAAGCCGGGCCTCACACGAACGGGCTCGAGGTTCGAGGAGGACGACCTCGTGCGTCATGTGCGGCTGCATCCATCGGGTCAACTCGAGGTCGGGTTCGAAACGCCGACGGAGGATCGTGTGGATCCCCTGCTGCTGGTCCGCGGCGCCGCCGCGACCGAGGGTCCGCTGCGGGTCGACGGATCCGGCGGCAACGTGCCGCATGCCTGCACGGTGCGCAGCGCGGTCTCGCGCGGGCGCGACGCACGCGTGTCCTGCGGGCCGATGGAGATAGCCATCAGCGGAGGCGGCCGCTGCGAGAAGGGCGACCTCAAAGGCTCGCGCCCGCTGCAGGCGGGCTCCGGTCCGGATGGGTGGGAAGTGAGTTGCGGGCGCCCCGCACCGCAAACCGTCTACGCGATTTGCTGTGCCTACTGATTGGGGTTCAAAAGGTTCAAAGGGTCGAACCCAATGAACCTTACTGAGGCCGCCCTCCGCGGCCGCCCTGTCCGCCGTTGGCCGGCGCGCCCGGATCGGGCTGCGTCCCCTGGCCGGCGCCGCGGCGCCCAAGCTTCGGCTCCGGCAGCTTGTCGAAGTAATAGGTCCGGTACCGGATCGACTTCCCTTCCGCGTCGAGGAACTCGAGCGACTGCTGGAAGATGATCGGCGCCGGCGCATTGCGCGCGACGGTGGCATCGAGGATGTACAGCCGGTTCTCGTGCAGATAGATGCCGACGTAGGTCCTCGTCATGTCCGGATTGATCACGCTGAGCTGCTGGCCCGTCACCAGGTTGATGTAATGGAAGTTGTCGAAGGTCACCTTCACGCCCGGCTTCAGTCGATACAGCTTCGACGCGGCCCACTGGATGGAGCCAAGAATGTCGATCTGCCAGTAGGCGGGCGCATTGAAGTCGTCGCTGTGGTGGTTGGCCGTGTAGATCGCCTCAGAGTCGGAGTAATCCACCACGCTCATTGAGTAGCGATTCGGTCCGTCGGTCCAGCGGTAGATCGTTTCCGGAAATTTCGAGTCGTACTCGGACACCCACATCGTTTTCTCAACCATCGGCTCGCCGGGCGCGTTGATCGCGAAGTGATCGTCCATGTTCTTGTATTCGATCCACTCTTTCTGCGCGAAGAGCGGACGTACCACGAGCAGGACGCACGCTGCGGCCACGAGTCGAGATGTGCGCATAGAATCCAGTCCTCCGCCCGCCGGGTGCGCGAGCCGATCAATACTGGCAGAAAAAAGGAGTGGTGTCGATTCGTCGAGCCGAGACGTAAACGTCGCGGGGCCGGGCGTTCGGCAACATCGTTGTGCGATTGTCCGCCGGCACTACGCAAAAATCGGCGTTGACAGCATGGCCCCTGATTTGCTCAGCTTTGCATCGCCATGACCACAAAAACCCTGCTCGCTTGCTTTGCCGTCGCCGCTGCGCTGCTCGTCGCCGCGCCGGTGCGCGCGCATCATTCCGCCAACGCGGAGTTCGACACGCAGAACGTGATGGTCATCACCGGCGTGCTGACGAAGCTTGAAAGCGTCAGTCCGCACTCGTGGTGGTACATCGACGTGAAAGGGCCCGACGGCAAGGTCACGCCGTGGAGGCTCGAGTCGAACAGCCCCCAGGGGCTGATCCGCCTCGGCGTGAAGGTCAAGACCGACGTGAAGGTTGGAGAGACCTACAGCTTCCGCATCTCGCCGGCGTGGAAGGACCCGGAAGGCGGCAAGCTTGGATGGATGCGCGCCTTCACGATCAATGGCAAGGAGTACGTGCTGACCGAGCTATAACCCGTCTTCGGTCGCGGCCCCGGCTAGGGCGTGGCAGTTCCGACGGACAAATGATCGACGAGGGTGGCGACGCCGGAGGTCTCGCGTGCCAGGGCAAGCGCGCGTTGATGCTGCGCCTCGTTGATCACCGTCCCCGTCAGCGTGACCCGCTGGTCCTTGGTGCTCACGTGGACGCGCGACCCCTTTAGCGTGTCGTCGAGCGCGATTTTGGATTTCACTTTCGCCGTCAGGCGCGTTTCGTCCAGCGTCTCGGCGGCGCGCTCGGCGCCGACGGCCACCTTGTCGCCGATCTCCGCGCCGGTCTCACGCGCGCGTTCGCGCCGGGTGTCGGCCTCGCTGCCCGTTGTGCCGACCGGAGTCGCGGTTCGTGTGACCGGTTCGGACGCCGTCCTGCCGATGTGCATTCCGCCCCAGCGGTATCCAAAGAAAAATGCCGCGGCGGCGACGACGATCACGATCACGAGGACGAAGCGCACTAGAGCTCTGACCATGGGACGCCTCCGTGTGAGCCGAAGCATCAGCCGTACCGCCGTTAACAGCGGAGCTCCGCCCGAGCAGCCCCATCCTTGGAAGGCGGGCCGCCTGTGAATCGAGAGCGGTCAGTTCGCGTTCCGGTTGAGGGGGTGCCTCTGCGTATCGCGGCGGCGACAGGTCGTCTGGTCAACATCAGCGCAAGCGGCGCGCTCATTCGCGCCACCGAACCGCTGACGCGCAATTTCGAATATCCGATCTATCTCGATTTGCCTGCGGATCGTGTCCACCTGACGGGACGGGTTGTCCGCTCGAGCGCAGGGGCCGGAGAAGATCAGCTGCCCGCCGCGGAGGATTATCTGGTTGCGGTGAGATTCACCGTGGTGCCGCCGACGGCACGCGCCGCCGTGGCGCGCCTGTGTGGAGAAGCTTTCACGCGGTGGGAGTGACGGCGCCGGAAGGTGTCAGGTGTCAGGTGTCAGGTGTCAGGCGTCAGGCGTCAGGCGTCGTCCAGGTATCAGGCTGAAACCTGGACCTTGCCTGACACCTGAAACCCGATACCTGATACCTATCGAGCAGCCGTCGTCGCGGCCGGGTACACCGGCAGCGTCACGTGGTCGCCGAAAGTGGCCTTCAGCCCCTCAATCGCGCAATTCTCATCACCGCCGCCGCCGGCGCCGCCGCCGACGCCAACGACGCCGATCATCTGACCGTCCACCACAATCGGGATGCCGCCGGAGTTGGTGAAGAAGTCGTACTGCGCGATCGTGCGGTTCTGGCCGGCGGGGTTGTTCCTCCCCTGGGCGTTGTACACCGAGGTCGGCACGCGCGTCTTGAGCGACGTCTGCGCCTTCATCAGCGCCGTGCGGATGTTGTTGAACACCTGCCCGTCCATCCGCTCCATGTGCACGAACTCGCCGAAGGTGTCGAGGATGTAGAGCGACATGCTGCCGTTCTTGCCGGCTGCGAAGTCGCGGCACACCTTCGCAATCTTCTTCGCGGCGGCCAGCGAAATCTGGTTGCCGTCGTAGACGTTCGACGCACCCTTGCCGCCGACCACCCATTCGGGATTCGAGACGCTCGTCTTCGGCGTCGTTGTCGTCGCGAAGCGCGGCACCGGCGCCGGGTTGGCGGGCGGGGCGTTCTGCGGGTTCGGCAGATCCTCGACGAGCGGCGCGACGTTGTTCGCGCCGAGCACCTGCTGCATCGCCTTGTGCCCGCAGATCTCGTCGCTCCACACCGGCACGCGGGGCGCCGAGCCGCCGATGCCGATGACGCCGATCATCTGATGGTTGATGACCACCGGCAGCCCGCCGGAGTTCGCGAACAGGCCGAGCTGAATCCGCTGGAGCTCGGAGTTCGCGTCGCGGCGGACCTGGTTCATGACGACCTTGCTCGGCGCGCGCTGCGCCAGCGCGGTCCGCGCCTTCATCTCCGCCGTGATGATGTTCAGGTACCCCTGGCCATCCATGCGGTCCATGTAGACGTGGTTGCCGTCGGGATCGAGCACGTAGATGCTGATCGCGACCGGTGGGTTTTCAGCCGCGGCCAGCTTCTCGCACGTCTCGGCGATCCGCTCGGCGGTCGCCAGATTGATGGTGTTGAAATCCTGAATCTGTTCGGCGAGCTTGCCGCTCACCACGAACTGCGACGGGACGTTCTGCGCAGACACGGAGGTGCCCAGCGCGATGGCTGCCGCCGCGAAAGCCATTGCGGTCATGCGGAATTTCATGTGATCCTTCCTCCCCTTGGCTCCCCGGCGCGTGCGCGCTGAGGACCCCGCGTTTGCGCGGCATTGTCCCCCCGGGAGGCGCCGCGCGCAAGGGAGGAGTACGGGAATGCGATTTTCACGTCTGACGACGACGGCGTTTGCCGTTTCGGTAATGGTTGTGGCCGTCGCGGCGCAGCAGGGCGGACGCGGCGCGGGCGGCGGGCAGCGCGGCGCGGGAGCCGCGGCGCCGGCTGCAGCTGGCGCCGCCGCACCGCCCATGCGCCTGATGTCGAACTCGTTCGTCGACGGCGGCGTCATTCCGCCGAAGTTCACGCAGGCCGGCGAGCAGGCGTCGCCGCAGCTCGCGTGGGCCGATGCTCCGGCCGCGACGCAAAGCTTCGTGCTCCACATGCACGACATGGAAGGGGCACGCAATAAGACGAGCGAGGATCAGCTCCACTGGCTGGTGTGGAACATTCCGGTGACGACGCGAGGGTTGCCCGAGGGCGTGCCGAAGGGAGATCTGAAGGACGGCAGCCACCAGACGAGCGCGACCGGCGACGGCGTGTATCGAGGCCCGGGCGCACCGGCCACCGGTCCGTACCATCACTACGTGTTCGAGCTCTTCGCGCTCGACACGAAGATCGACGTGGCGGCCAACGCGAGCGACCCGTTCGACACGCGCGCGAAAGTGCTCGCCGCGATCCAGGGTCACGTCGTGGGCAAGGCCGTCTACCTGGGATTCTTCCGGCGGCCGCAGTAAGCGTCAGTTCCGCGGCGGAGCGATCCGGCGCAGCTCGTCGAGGAAATTGAAGACGAAGACCACCTTGTCGAACCGCGCCGCGATTTCAGCCTCGGGGACAGGCGCGACCACAAATCGCTGACCGTCCGGGTGCACGGCGACGTCGTGGCTCGGCGGTCGAGGGCGGACGAGAAACGGCGTGTCGGACAGCAGCATCGGTTTGTCCGCGCGGAACGAATCACCCTCGACCGAATAGCGCGCCACCATCAGTCGCAGACCGGGCGTCGCCACGAAGAACAACTCGCGTCCGGTCGGAGACCACATCGGATCGTCCGCGGCCGCGGTGGAGATCTGCCACTTCCCTCCCGGACCGGGATACGGGCGGACGAACAAATCGTTTCTGCCCGATTCATTGGAGAGGTACGCCAGCCACCGGCCATCCGGCGAAAATACCGGCGCCCCTTCATTGAGCGGCGTGGTCAGGAACGACGTCGGCTTCCCCGGCTTCCAGCCCGTCGCCTCGTCGCCCTCCATCGGCAGCAGCATCAGGTTCCTCTGCGTCGTCGGATCGACTTCGTCGAACGCCAGCACCTTTCCCGCCGGGTGCCACGAGCCGGCGTATTGATCGTTGGTGCTCTCCGTCAGACGCGTGACCTCGCCGGTGCCGTCGGCGTGTTGCCAGTACAAATTGAAATGCGCTCGATCGCCGCGCCTCGAGCTGAAGACGATCCGGCGGCCGTCCGGCGTCCACGCGGGGCGCACATCGTCCGCCTGGTCGAACGTCAGCCGAGAGAGCGTGTCGCGGCCCCAGTCATAGACCCACACGTCCGCCTGCTTGCCGTCGAAGATATCGATGGCGAGGCGCGTTCCATCTGGAGAGAAGACCGGATTGCTCCAATTCATGGGCATCGCACGCAGCGTCATCGTCTTGCCGGAGCGATCCAGCCACGACATCGGCGCATCCTGCGAGACCGTTCGGCCCGGCACGTACACGAGGGTGCCGTTCCCGCCAGCCGCAAACTGCGCACCGCCGGTCACCCCCGGACTCGCAGCCACATTTTCGACGACCGGCACAGGTGGACCCGACACCTCCAGCCGATTGACGTCAAACGGCGCGGCGAACATCGTGCCTTGATGGACGTACACCAGATGACCGCTGGGCAGGTATCGACCGTAGTAGCCGCCGCGCACGAGGACCTTGCGCGCGCCGCCCGCCACCGGCTGAACGACGACGTTCGCGTCGTCCCATTGCGTCAACGTGGCGGCACTCGAATACAGGACGGTCTTGCCGTCGGGAAGCATCTGCGGCCATCGCTGGGTGTGCTCGTCCTGTTCGAGCTTGAACAGCGGAGCGGGCGATCCACCGGCAGCCGGGACGCGCATCAACGTGACGTCGACCACGTTGTTTGGCGAAAAGATGATCGTGTCGTCCTCGGTCCATGCACCGCCGCGGCCGTTGGGCGCATCGCACAACGTCACCGTCGCTCCTCCCGACACTGCGGTCTTCTTCAACTTGCCGTCGGCGAAATACGCGATCCACTGCGAATCCGGGGAGAAAAATGGATTGCGTGCGCCCTCAGTCCCGGTCAGCGCGATGGCCTGCAGCCGATCGAGCCGCCGGATGTAGAGCTGAGCAACGTTGCTGCCGGTCTTCTGGGCGCTGAACGCGAGCAGCATCCCGTCAGGCGACAGCACGGCGGCCGCACCCTGATCGACTGGGAGCGCGACACCGTCTCCAGCTCCCACGTCGGAGCTGAGCCGCAACGGAGCCGTTGCCGCTGCCGTCCGCCACGGCGCCCACAACAGCACGCTCGCGCCTGCCACAACGAGCGCTGCTCCCGCGATCGCCCACGGCAGCGCGCGTTGCCAGGCGGAACGCGCGGCAGGAACATCACGCGGCGGACTCGCGTCAACCGGACCGCCGCCGAGCGCCTCGTCAATCTCCAATCGCGCATCCGAGGCATCCGCGAGACGACGGTTCCGATCTTTTTCGAGACAGCGTCGCAGCAGCCGTCGGATTGAGAGCGGTGTCGCGGGTGGTAGCACCCGCAGGTCGACGTCGCGTTCGATGATGCGCGCGATCACGTCCGTGACCTCGTCGCCTTCGAAGGCGTGCCGTCCGGTCAACATCTCGTACAGCACGCAGCCGAACGCCCAGAGGTCAGATCGCTTGTCCACCACTTTGCCGCGCGCCTGCTCCGGACTCATATATGCCGCGGTGCCCAGGATGATGCCCAGGCGAGTTCCGACCGGACTTGTCAGCGTCGGGGAAAGAGACACGTCGGAGCGAGTCGCTTCGGTGTCGAGCGCCTTCGCCAAGCCGAAGTCGAGCACCTTGACCGATCCCGATGGAGTGATCTTGATGTTCGCCGGTTTCAAATCGCGATGAATGATCCCGCCCTCGTGCGCCGCCGCGAGCGCGTCGGCGACCTGACGCCCGATGCCGAGCGCTTCCTGAACCGGAAGCGGCCCGCGAGCGATGCGATCCGCGAGCGTCTCGCCGTCGACGAACTCCAGCACGAGCGCGCGAACGCCGCCGGCTTCCTCGAAGCCGTAGATGCCGGCGATGTTTGGATGTTTGAGCGAGGCAAGCACGCGCGCTTCGCGCTCGAAGCGGGCGAGGCGATCGGGATCCCCGGCGAAGAGGTCCGGCAGGACTTTCAGGGCGACGTCGCGCTCGAGCCTGGTGTCGCGTGCGAGGTACACCTCGCCCATGCCGCCGGCGCCGAGCAGCGATTCCACACGGTAGACGCCAAGCCGAACGCCGGCCGCGAGGGAGGTCACATCCAGTAGGGTTGGTCAGGCAGGAGTGTAACCGCGATTTCGACCTGCATGCTCATATCGGCGGCGACGTGCGTGGTGGTGGTGAACAGGTCGTGCCCGATCTTCCATGCGCATACCTCGTAGACGCCGCCGGGGACGTCGATACAGGCGATGCCGCGGTCATCGGTGGCGGCCCGGAACGGGCCGACACGCAACTCGACGCCGGCGAGCGGACCACCGCTCCCCTGCTCGATCACTTCGAGGGTGACGCGATGCTCGGGCGGCCTCGACGTGACGAGGCGCACGATCGACTCGAGAGGCGGGTGCACCGAATCCTGGGAGATCGCGTGAATGCTCCACGCGTGCGTGCCTTCGGTTTCGGGAGCGGCGACATCGAGCTCCACCCAGTAGAGCGCGAGCGTGTCGGGCCACGGCTCGGATCCAAGGTGCCCGCTCGCGATCGTCGAGCCCTCCTCGTCACGGATGTCGATGATGGTCCCGCTCAACGAGCAGCCGGACGGACAGGCGATGCCAATCTTCAGCGTTGTTGAACGAGCGATGACGAGGGGAGAGGCCAGGTCCCAGACAGCCAGGCTGGCCTCATGAGGCGAGTCCGTCTCCGGCGCGCTCATCGCGCGGCCGGACGCGCGCCAAGATCGCGGAACTTGTTGTAGCTGTCCACCTCGTTCATCGGCGCGCAGATGCTCTCGGTGACGCCCGCGAACAGCCCGTACCACCCGGAGTACGTCATCGTCTCGTCCGGCGTGCGCTTGTAGATCTTCTTCGCGCCGACGTACGTGGCCGTGTAGAACTCCGGGTCGTAGAGCGTCATCTGCATCTCGAGCGTGTTGAAGTCGACGCGCCGCCAGGTCTCCTCGATGCGCGCGTGAAAGCTTTTCGGGTTCCCGGCGTTGTCGAGCCACGCACGGTCGTCGAGACCAACCGTGTTCACCGTGAGCGTGTTGCCGTTCCACTTCGCGACGGAGTGTCCGTACCACGCGGGACCGAGGTTCTCCAGGTTCTCGCCCGACGGCAGTGCGCGTCCATCGGTCCACAGCATCCGGATTCTGTGCTCCGACTGGAACAGCTGCAGAATTCTGTTGGGCGTCATGATGAATTCCATCGGCTCGTCGTCGTTGACGAGGCGCGGGAACCCCATCGGGTTGCACGTATACCACGGGGCGTTGCCGATTTTGCCCCCGGCGTCCGGCACACGACCGGCCTTGGCGGCCTGTCCCGCCGGCGTCAGCGGAGGCGCGGGCGTGCCGAGACCGTGATCGTTTTTCGTCAGCTGCCAGATGCCCGACAGATCGTGCGGGTCGAATTTCTTGTTGGCGTCCTGCTGCTCGAGCCGGCTCTTGTACTGCTCCTTCTCGCCACCCTGCTGCGCATGCGCGACAGCAGCGATTGACAACACGACGATCATCAGCGTGAAACGCCGCATGGGTGACCTCTCCTAGTTGGCTGGATTCTGGCCGTTGTCCCGCGACATGATTTCCTTGCCGTCCGCGAGGATGATCTTGACGACGATCGCGGTCGGCGCACCGTTGGCGGCGGGATTGACGATCGCGGTGATCGGCTGCCCGACCTTCAGCGTGTTCCGGTTGTAGCCTTCCTGCGCGAGCGTGCTGACGCCGGAGTTCTCGAACCCCCACGTCACGATCTTCCCCTCCGCGTCTTTGACGTCCATGTAGATGAGGACGTGAGGATTGCGCCATTCGATCTTCGAAACAGTCCCCTCCAGCGTGACGCGCTTCTTCATGTCGTAGGTCGCGCCCCGGCCGTGATGCGCGCGCAGCGGTACCGAAACACACCCAATCAGTGCAACTAGTGTCACCAGTGTTTTCATGCTTGTTTCCTGGCGTGCGCCGCTTCGCGCCCCGCGATCCGGCCGAACACGGTGACGCGCGGCAGGCCATGCAGCGCGAAGCCGCCCGCCGATTCGCCCGCGCAGTAGAGACCGGGAATCACCTGCCCGCGGACGTCGAGCACTTCGCACCGTCCGTTGATGCGAAGACCGGCGAGGGCGTCGTGCAGAATCGGGGTCGCCCAGGCCGCGTAGAACGGCGGCTTCTGAACCTTGAACATCAGGCCTGGCCTGCCGAACTCCGGATCCTTCCCTGCATCGACGTACGAGTTGTATTTCGCGACGGTCTCCTCGAGCGTGCGCGGCGGCATCGGCGCCGCCTGATAGGGATTGGCGATCTTCCGCGCGAGCTCCGCGATCGTATCGGCCATGAAGAAAAAGCCGTTCGGATCCACGTTCGGAGGCTTGGGTTCCCACTCTTCGCGCCGGACGGAGTCCGCGTCGAAGATCGCCCAGATGGGACCGCCGCCGTTCAACTTCTTGGCCTTCGCGTCGGGGTCATGCCTGCCGAGGCACGCGTTGAGGAATCCGTAGGTGTCGTCGAGCTCGTTCCAGAATCGTTTGCCGAACTGGTTGACACAGATCAGATCCTGGTAGCTCTTCACCGTCAGCCCAGCGCCGCCGACCTGCGGGAACATCGGGCTGCCCGGATCCCAGCGCAGGTTCTCGTACCCATAGCGCGCGCCGATGTGGCGCGTCTTGGTCACCGAGCGGCCATGCTCGCTCGCGACGTTCGACGTTCCCCACAGCGACGCACCGAGCGCCATCGCCAGCATCTCGCCGTCGGCGTTCTGCTTGCTCCACGGCTCGCCGGCCACCTGGTACTCCTCGGTCAGCCGTGGATCGAACATCCTGCGGAACGCGACGTTACTGGTAAATCCGCCGGTCGCGATGATGAAGCCGCGGCGCGCCTCGATGCTTACCTCTTTGTTGTCGATCTTCGCGACGATCCCCTGCACACGCTTGCCCGCCGAAGCCTCGGCGAAGGCGGGTCCTGAGCGGTCATCGCGAACGATGCGGGTCAGACTGTGGCGCAGCAGGATCTCGACCCCCTTGGCGCGCGCGCTCTTCTCGAGCGCGCGTACCAGACCCGATCCCGGGCTGCCGTTGATCGTCACCTTCAGATCGCTCGAGTAGACCTTCGTGCGAAACAGGCGCGGTACGGTGCCCTCGTTGACCAGCGTCGGCATCACTTCATCGAACTGGACGCCGTTGTCGAGGAGGAAGTCGAAGGTCGCCGCGTTTTCGTCGGCCCACACGCGAACCAGATCGTGGTCGCTGTAGCGAAGCTCGAGATTGTGGAAGTCGGTGTGGTCGAGATAGACCTGGTCGGCGGAATCGATGATCCCGAACTTCTTCTGGAGGCGCGTGCCGCCGCCGAGCGGAATGCGCCCGCCGCTCACCATGGCGTGCCCGCCGATGTCGTGATTCTGCTCGACGATGATGACGGAAGCACCCTGATCGCGCGCCATGATCGCCGCGCACAGGCCGGATGCGCCCGCCCCGGCGATGACGACGTCCGCCGAGCGATCCCATTTCGTGATGCGCTGCGCGGCTGCCTCGTCCTGCGCGGCGACGCCGACCAGCGCGGTCGCGCCGATGCCGAGCGCGCCCTTCGTGAGGAACTTCCGTCTGCTTGCCCCGAGCTTCGTCGAGCGCCTCATTTGACCGTCACGTCCACGTCGTAAGTCGCGAACGTCTGGCCGTCGCTCGCAATCGCCCTCAGACGATACGCGCCCGGCGCGGAGAAGCGCACCTTCGTGTCGAGCGTCGCCGGCTTGCCGAACACGCGCTGGCTCGTGATGTCGGGGGTGAACTGCACCTTGCCGACGCCGCGGTACACGATCCACCGAAGGCGGACGCCCTGCTGCAGCCGGCCTGTCGGATCGGGAATCGGCTTCGGATGCCCGTCATCGTTGGCCGTCACCGTCAATGACAGCGTGTCGGACACGTTGACCGTTTGCGCAGCGCTGCCCGTGATGACCGGCGGACGGTTCTCGTGATCGAGGTCCGTCTCGTTGGTGCCGTTGGTCATCAACGACGGATCGCGCGCGGCGTTCTTCGCGATGAGGTCCTTGTCCACTTGCCACTCAGGCTGCAGCCACCCCTTCGCCTGATTGGTCTTCCCCCGAGTCACCAATGTCCAGACGAGGCGCTGCTCCTTCGGCCAGTTGGCGGGCACGTCGACCTTGAACACCCACCATTTCCGGTTCGGATAGAAATGTGTCGGCTGGCCGCGATCGGCAACGCCGCCGTCGAACGAGTTGTTCGGGCCAATCGGGACGTCGACTTCCTCGTCGGCGTTCCGGTTGAAGTAGCCGAAGTAGAGCGAGTAGCTGCCGTCGTCGTTCTGCTCCCAGCCGTCATAGGTTGGACTGATGTCCTGCCCACGGTCGTAGGAGGAGGGCGCGGGCGTCTGGGCAGCAAGGCTGCCACTGAGAAGCAGGCCGCAGGACGCCACCACCAGCACGCACGTCTTCATGGCGGGTCTCTTCTCAGCGCGTGCTTGGAGAAGGCGTCTTGGCGGCCTGTCGCGCGGC
>Ga0075424_100003937_pt1 | contig 13942 bp, 11 predicted proteins | sample SoiMethybrSBSTD3_FD_75301 | JGI IMG/M metagenome (GOLD analysis project Ga0075424, IMG submission 75301) | Bulk soil microbial communities from a Populus tree surrounding site in Tennessee, USA - Soil MetaG P. TD hybrid SBSTD3 | ecosystem: Environmental > Terrestrial > Soil > Tree plantation... | reverse complement strand
GCGCATCAGCACATGGTCGCGCCGCGCATAGCGCCACCCGCTTACTAGGTCATAGCCCTCTTCGATTTTCTCGAGGAAACGAGGAATCTCTTCGGGATCGTGCTGCAGGTCGCCGTCCATGGAGATGATGATGCTGCCGCGGGCGAAATCGAATCCCGCCTTCAGCGCAGGCGTCTGGCCAAAATTTCGCCGCAAGCGAATCAGATTTACGCGGCGATCGTGTTCGTAAATCTCTGATAACACGCGAAATGTGCTGTCGCGGCTGCCGTCATCCACGAATACCAGCTCGTAGGGATCGCCGATCGAGTCCATCACTTCCGTCAGCTTCATGTAGAGCGGCGGGATGTTCTCCTGTTCGTTGAAGAACGGAACGACGATCGAATACTTGATATTCGTTTCGGTACTCATCTTTAGCGATTTCAGGTGTCGTGGCGGCAGTTTTTCAAGCGTGTTTATCTGCCCGATACGCCAACCTGTTCATAGTTTATCAGGCGTATCCCCAGCTCAGCGACACTTTTTCGAATGGTTTTGTCGGTGAGTATCTCCATCTCGGTTTGACGTGATTCCTGCAGCCGCGTCGCGGACTTCCGCAGATCGTCGTCCTGGTAGCCCGGGTGGCACATTAGCTCCGTCGTGCCTTCCGGCAGGCAGCTCAGCAATTTCTGGATGCCGGCTTTGCTGAGCACTCCGGTTTGCGCTATTCCGCAAAAATAGTCGGACGTGGCGATGCCGCTGCGTTCGGCCATCGCACGCGCGTCCCGCGCCAGCAGTTTCAGTCCGCGCGCCTGTACACCTTGCTTTAAGGTCACGCCGCTCGACGCGTTGCTATGGGAGAGCGCTGCGCGCAGGGGCGAAGCTTCGTGCGAGATGCGCACCGCTTCAATGCCGTGGCGCTTGGCCAGTCGCAGCGCGACGGCGAAGAGTCCCGGCAGCATCTGCACGTGTTTGTGCCCGTCGAGGTGAGACGGGCGAATCCCTGCGCTGCGCACTTTCTGGATCTGTGCGTCCCACTCTTTTTCGACTTCGTTTAGGTCCAAACTTTTTGTCGTGAGCCGCAACAATAGGTTTTCCGGGCCACCAGCAAATTCCCCCTTTTCGTTCAGAAGAGTTTTCACCTGCTCGGCGGGAGCCGTTGGCGGCCCATCGCTCAAGTTCAGATGCACTCCCACTCCCAGGCCGGGCAGCTCTCCCGCTGTCTTCACGCCGTCTCTGAACGCGTTGCCATTAGCCAGCAGGGAAGTGCTGGTAACAATTCCGTTGCGATGCGCCTCGGCGATTCCGCGGTTCACGCCCGCGGTCCAGCCCAAATCATCCGCGTTTACGATCAGATTTCGCATCCGTCTGGTGTTCTCAGTGGAGAAACTATTCCTGCAACTACAATTTTTGCGTTTCCTGTCCCTCGGTACAGCTACACAGTTCCCATATCCAGTGCTTCGTACCATTGACCGTCTATTTAGGCAACTCTAGCATGATGCAGAGAGGCTACAGATGCAGGTCAAGACGCCTGACCAAAAAAGAACCGGACTTCGCGAAGTAGGCAACCGCTATAGCGAAAAGCGTCGCGGCCATCGCATGAATTCGCGCGTGCATGTGCGTGCCGAGTGGGAACTCGAAGGCAAGCGCCACGTCGCGGAATCGTTCACGCGAGTCGTCAATCCTTACGGCTGCATGGTCATCTTCAAAGAAGCGCTGGACCTCGAGCATCGCATCTCGTTGACCAATCTCGCGACCGGCTCTTCCAACGCTGCCGTCGTCGTGTGGCGCGGCAATCCCCGCCCGGAAGGTTGGGAATACGGCATCGAACTGATCGCGCCCGAAATGGATTTCTGGGGACTGGAACTATGAAACCGCCGACACCCCAACCAAAATATGTTCCGGGAACGCCGGTCAAGCCTGGGCTTACTCGTCCCCTAACTTCTGAAGAACGCCGCCGCGCGCAACGCGTGTTGCTGAAGGTTCCGGTTCGCATCTCGGTCGCTGGCAAGAAGCAGCCGGTCGAAGGAGCCACGCACACCGTCAGTGCCACCGGCGCGCTCATCGTTCTCCCGGAAGCCCTCCAACAAGGCACCAAGATCACTCTCGAAAATGCGACAACACAGAAAAAGATCGACGCTCACGTGGCCCGTCCGCCGCAGTTCAGTCCGGAAGGCTCGCTTGTGGCCATCGAATTCTCCACGCCGTCGCCCAATTTCTGGAACGTCTTTTTCCCGCCTGTATTGAACTAGTTCCGCGGAATCGAAGCTCTGAGCCGCAATTCCGGCGATTCCTCGTCGTCCGAGTAGCCAATCCGTCTCTCTGGTGTTGAACCGCTTGATGGAGCGAGCGGCCGCGGAATCCGCCGATATGCGGCGCTGGAGTGTGCCGCTCGCCACCAGACCGGAACTACAGTTCCGGTCGGTTTCGAACTTTGGCCATGTCTTGTGTGCCGAGCGGCTGCAGAAAATCGTGCTGCGCGTCAGCGTACGGTGACCGATACCGATCCCGACGACGCTGCATAATTCGTATCGCCGCTGTATGCTGCGGTGATGCTCCGAGACGATCCTCCCCCGCCGCCCCCACCGCCGCCGCTTCCCGATCCACTGCTTCCACTGCAGCCGGCCAAGGCCATCGCGCCAATAAGGGCAAACGCCGCCCCCGCGTAGGCAAACCGTCTGCGTCGCGCGGCCGATTGCGCGGCCAGCAGGAAGCTGAGAATGGCGAGCAAGCCAGCCAAAAGCGTCACAATCACAAATGGCGTGTTGCGCGGCCGCGGCTCGACAAAGAATCCCGGCGGCAATGCCGAAAGTGTTGTGGTCAGCTGCGCGGTGCAGAGTGCGCCAACCGAAGTTGCCCCATTGAAATCCGCGCCAGTCGGCGTGCAGGCCACTGCCGTTCCCAAGTTCGTGCTTCCGTTCTTGAACTGTACCGTGCCCGTCGGGCCCTGCGCCGAATTGCTCTGCGAATTCACCGTCGCCGTCAGCGTGATGCTTCCGCCCGAAACGACGCTGGTCACATTCGGCGTCACGGTCGTTGTCGTTGTTGCTTGCGTAATCGTCACCAAGAGCGTGTTGCTGGTGGAATTCGAGTTGTAGCTGCTCGTCGCGTCTGCGGTGTACGAGGCTGTAATCGAATGTGCCCCGACGCCCAGCTGAATCGGCTGATCTTCTGCGAAACCGCGCTCGTTCAGGCGGGCAACATTTGTTGCTCCCGCATTTTGCGCATTCGGAAAATCATTGAGCACGTTGCCGTTGTCTTTCAGCGCTACCGTTCCAGTCGGACAGACAAATATTGTTGCTCCGCTGCTGTTTTGGCAGGGTGTGCCGCTGGTGTTCGCCACGTCCACTCGCAGAATGTAATTTGAACCGTAGGCCACAGGAGAAGTGGCGGTAACTAAATTTCCGTTTGCGTCCACGAAACTCACAATTACCATACTGTTTTGTTTGGCGAGTGTGACGGAAATCGCTGAGGAATCTTTAGGCGCGTAATTTACGTCGCCGCCGTAGTGGGCTTTGAGGGAATAGGTCCCTGCAGGAAGCAATGCCGCGGGCACACTGTAGGAACCGCCGCTAAGTCCGCCGGATTGAAGCGGCGCGCTGGTCGCGGCATTTTCGAGAATAACAACACCAGTCGCAGTGCCCTTGCTCCCGGTCACCGAACCGGTGAGATTGCCGGAGACCGCACCGGCCGTGCCTGCGACGCTGGCCGGACTCAACCCCACGGTCGTCGCGTTGGTGCCGGTATCGCTGACCGCGGCCCAGGCGTTGATCAAGTTGGCTACGTTTGGCGTGCCGAGCCCCGTCGCCAAGTCGTAGCCGACTCCCGCTGTAAAAGCCGGATTGCCTCCGGAAACCAGCACGCCAAATCCGCCGCTGCTGGTTTTGCTGCAGTTCGTCGAACCGCCCGAGCACGGAACAGAGTTGTTCAGTGTAGGCGCCAGTCCATCTTTCGAAGTATTGCCGGTGATGTCGCTGAATACGCACGAGGAGCTACTCTTGCCGCTGTTGCCTTGGGCGGAGTCGCAACTCGAATACGTTTCATTCTTGCCGAGGGAGTACAGGGAAGGATTGGCGTTGCCTTGCCGTTGCCCGGTTTTCTGATTGATCAGCGCCATGATTGCCGCGAACGTCGGTGCCGCCACTGATGTTCCGCCCACGCCCTGGAAATCATGGAGGCATGTCGAGTTCTGGCCGCAGTCCGTAGGCGATACAAATTTCGTGAGACTGCAGCCCGTGTCGCCCACGATGTCTCGGTCCGATTGGCAGACGATATAAAAACTATTGTTTAAACCATCCGCGGAGAATAGAGAAACGTCCGGCAAATCCCGCGCGCTGTCACCAAAACCAGTCTGCCACAATGGCTTCGTCGTATAGACGGTACTCGGCCCGCCGCTGCCGGCTACGACGACAGCGCTGTCGCTGCTGCTTGATACTGAATTACAGCCGCTCAGACCGGCGGCAGCGCAGGAATCGTTCCACACCATTTCAGGAATGTAGCCAATGACCGAGGTCGGCGTCGGGCTCGTTGTGCTGCAAGGAGTTCCGGTGCACGTGCTCCAATACTTCGTTTCTTGGCCTAGCTGATTAAAATCGGTGCCACCCATCGCGACGTTATACGGTGTGGACGCAATTCCGCTCACCGCAATGCCGCCGGTTGCGGAACTCTGCGACGGATCATCGCAACCAGCGGAACCATTGTCGCCCGCGGACACGACGACGGTAATTCCCTGCGCCGCAGCCTGCTGCCACAGTAGTTGATAAAAGATATTGCCGGACCCGCCTGGTCCGCCTAATCCCGACTCACAGGCGCCATAGCTTTCGCTGAGAACCGCGGCGATGTTGTTGTCCACGGCATAGACGGCTGAAGCGTCGACGCCAGACACGCCGTCGGTGAAGCTGGACTGCGAGGTCACAAACTTGATTGTCGCGTTCGGCGCGATCGCTCCGGCCCACTCAACGTCCAGATCGGACTCACCTTCATCGCCGGAAACCAGGCCGGGATCGGGCCCGTTCAGAATAATTTGAGGATCGTTTGCCGGCAGTCCGAAAATGGAGCGGAAATCGCGTACGTCCTGAATGTTGATGTTCGATTGGCCGACTACCGCAATGGAGACGCCGGTACCGTTAAACGTAGAAGGCACGTTATAAATCGCTTTGAAGTCTCCCGGACCAACGCCATAAAAAGTGCCGCCGTTGACGTTGGTGTAGGTGAACAGCGGCGTGATCTCGCCGGTTTTCATGTTGCGCTGGAACTTGCCGAAGCGCTTCAGCTGAGGCTGCGGATGAAAGTTGTGTAGCCCCACGACGCCGGCAATTACCGGCGCGAGCGCTTCCGGAATCTGCGGTTCCTCCAGGTTGGCAAAGTGCTCGACGCCGCGAACGCTAAGCCGGTGGATGTCCGTGTGAAAGGCGTTGCGCACTTGGCCTGCGGTGCCGTCAAAGGTGATCAGCGTCTTGCCATTCGTGACCCGCAGGTTGGAGAAGCCCTGCGAGCTCATCCAGTTTTTCAGCGTCTGGATGTCGGCTTCCGCCGGACCGAATTGTTCGCCGAACTGCTGCGGCGTCAGCCAGGCGTGATAGTTGGGCGAGCTGGGATCTTGCTGTTCCGTCAGCAGTTGTTGCAGCGCCGTCTCTCGAGCCGCGCTGCGCTGCAGCACCAGCGTCATACGCGTCACGGACTGCGTGGCGGGCAGACCGCCGCGATCATTCGCCGCGCGCGCCATGGGATGGACATTGCCGCGCAGCGTGGTCAGCTTGTCGTTGCGTACAGACTGAATTACGCGGGCTTGCGGCGCCGTCTGCGCAAAACCGGGGGCAGAACTGCTGAGAACACCAAGCAGAAACGCACAGAGTAAACACCACTTTTTCACTTGGAGGAAGTTCATCACTCGACTCACCCGTATCTCAGGTTTGACTGACTTTGTATCTTGACCGACGTCCGCTCGAACGCGACTGTGCTGCACCGCGAGACGGCACTCCGCCAGAAGACGCCGCTTAGTCCTATTCGACTGCGTTCGGAGGAAAGGGGTTGCTCCGCCTCGCTTTACAGGCAATCCAAGCATGGTGGCAGAGAGCGAACGAGGCAAGCTCTGAGTTTGTATATGTGTTGTCAACAACGGTAATCGTGCCGCGCTAGCACAGTTCCGCTAGAAACTCGAAGGATCAGAAAGGCAACGAGCGGAAGTCTACGTTGCCGCCAGAAAGCACCAGCCCGATTTTGGGCTTGGCGACGCCGGGGAACAGAGATTTGGCGGCGCCGGGTTTGAGAAGCGGAGCTAGCGCAATCGCGGAAGATGGCTCGGTGATGACCTTCAGGCGCTCCCAGATCAGTTCCATGGCCTGGATGATCTCCTCTTCGGTGACGAGCAGCACGCCGGTGATCAGTTCGCGCAGGATGGCGAAGGTGCGCGGAGCGAGCGAGGCGCGCAGGCCGTCGGCGATGGTGTCGCTCGACTCGAGGGACTGCAGCGTGCCGGTTTGCAGGGAGCGGTAAGCGTCATCGGCTTTCGCCGGTTCGCAGCCGTAGATGCTGATTGTCGGCTGGATGTGCTTTGCACTCAGGGCAGTTCCGCTTAGCAAGCCGCCTCCGCTGACGGGCGACAAGATGGCGTCGAGCTCACCGATATCTTCCAACAGTTCCTTCGCCGCCGTGGCCTGGCCGGCAATGATTCGGTCGTCGTCGTAGGGATGAATCATCACAGCGCCTGTTTCGGCCTGGATGCGGGCGGCAGTTTCAGAACGCGCAGAAACTTTCGGTTCACAGAACGTGATGCGGCCGCCATACGCTTCCACGGCTTTGCATTTCACCGCCGGAGCGTTTTTCGGCATAACGATCCAGGCGGGAACACCGCGCCAACTAGCTGCGCAGGAAACGGCGGCGGCATGATTTCCGCTGGAGTGAGTGACGATACCTCGAGAGGCCTCTTCATCGGTCAACGAGAAAATCGCGTTGGTTGCACCGCGAATCTTAAATGAGCCGGTCTTCTGCAGGTTTTCGCACTTGAAGCAAAGTTCAGCACCGGTCAACGCGTCCAGTGTCGCCGAGCGCAGAACCGGCGTGCGGTGGATCTTCGGCACGATACGCTCGTGCGCTTCGCTGATTGTTTGCCAAGTAGGAGCTGCAGCAGATGCGATGGTTTTTGTGGACATGAGTGTCGCGAGCAGATTTCAGCTTACCGCACTCTCACAAAACCGCGAACCACGACAGCCCTTTTTGGGGCACAGTATTGGTTGGCGAATCCTAAGCGAAACCGTGGTGCGTTCTATTAGCCGATTCCAGGCACGTGTCCCGAGGTTTTCGGCTTGACCGCACCTCTCGCTTTGCTAATCTTGCTCATACCCTTCCGCAATGTGCGACGCCGTCCCCCTTTCGCTGCGTGAGGGAGTCTCAAATGGACAGCTCAGATCGCCGCCAGTTGACTCGCTTTCGAACGCGGACGCCCATCCGTTTCAAGGCCATGGGCTTGGCCGCGGACAAGAGCGAACATTTTACCGAGGCTTTGAACGTTTCCCGTGGCGGGTTTTACTTCGCTACGTCCGCTCCCTTGCAAATCGGCATGCCTATCGAAGCGACGCTGCGAATGCCTGAGGAAGTCACGGGCGAGAAAACGAAAGAAACGCATTGCCGCGCGCGCGTCGTGCATGCCCGCCATGAACCGTATGGCGATGGCCGCATCGGCTTCGGCGCAGAAATCGAGTCATTCCTCTCGCTGCCGCGTCCCGATCGCTAATCGAGCGAGCAGGCCACTTCGTAGAACAACTTGGAACGGCGAAATAGGGCCTTGGTGTGTCTATTTGAGTGAGATCGAGACCACGGCCTTGCCGGCGCCGACATTGTCGAAACGGTCGTAAGCACGAACCGCGATGGTGTGTTCGCCGGCCTTCAGGTCGTGTAGCGTAAATTCGTAGGCTTGCTGCTTACCGTCACTAATGCCGGACTTTGGAGCGACGAGAGTCCAGTCGCCACCGTCGAGGCTGTACTGCGCTCGCTCTATGCTTGAGGTTGTGTCGGTCGCCGTGAATTTGAGTTGCGCTGAGTGGTTCGTTACGGCCGCATCGATTTTGCTAATTGTCGGTGGCGTGTTGTCCACTTCGAAGCGTTCGCTTTCCCGTTCGGTCTTCAACGCTTTGTCGGGCGAATTCGAAGCCGAATCGGTAGCCGCGATTCTCAGGTAGTAGGCGCCATCAGCAAGCGTCGTCGTGTCGAAGGAATAGAAGCGCTGGTCAAGATTGTCCTTCATCAGCTTCCACTCTTTTTCGTCTTCGCCGCGGAAATAAACGGCGTATTTCAGGTCGTCTTCGTTATCGTCGTGCGCAGTCCAGAGAACTGACTGATAGCCCTTCTGGATCGTCGCCTGCGGCGGGATCTCGAATTTGGCGGGACCAGCGGACTGCGATTGGCTGATGACGACACCACCGGCAGTTGACGGTGCCGCCGGGGGAAACTTCAGCGTGGCAGTCGGGGCGGCGCCCGTCGCAAGTGCGGGCTGTCCCTGGGCGCGCACCCCTGGATCCTGGATCTGAATTCCGTCGATTACTGGTGCGACATTTTTCGGTTGGTACGCGAGCGCGACCCATTCGATTCCGTCGCCGGGACGGCCGTCGTGGATTACCGCCTTCCACTGAGCGAAACGAGAAGAGGGCGCGCCGGTTTCCGTGCCGCTCGTGGTGAACGGACCGTACCACTTCGACCACTCTTTACCCGGATCTTCGGTGTTGCCAGTGCGAACGTAAAATTCCAGCCGCGGTTCTTTGCTCGAGTTGTTGCGAGCCTTAGGGTCGCCACCTGCTGGCGGACTCCACCACTCCAGACGTCCCCATTGCGAAAAAAGCTGCGCGTCAAAGGAACGCGATTCGTAGGTACCTTCCGGCTCATATTCCGGGCCGAGCGCAATCAGTTTGCCGGGATTTGCCGTGCAGAGGATGACTTTGCCTGCAGAATTACGGACGATGCCGGTGATTTGCGCCGAGCCTGCTTTGGCGAGTTGCGCAAAAACGCCGCGGCCGTCAATCGCAAGCAGCGAACCGGAGTTGCCCAGTCCAGCAAGGAGCCGGCCGTCGTTGCCGAGGCCGAGCGAATAGACGACGTCGTCGCGCGAAGTCCAGAGTTCCTCGGGTGCGCCATCGGGAGCAATTTTGTAAACGCCGCTGGAAATCACGGTCGGAAACGGGATGTACGGTGCTTGTGCCTGACCCGTAGTTTGTAACGGTGCGATCACGGTAACGTTTCCAGCGGTGGTGACCGTTGTGGTTGTGCCAGCAGATGCCGCTGGAACATTCGAGATCACTGCGGCTGTGTGTGGGCGCTCGCCGATAGCTGCAACGTAGACCGAGCCGTCGGGAGCCACGGCCAGCGAAGTCACTTCGCGCTTTGGCGTCTCGTAAAGGACGAACCCCTCCGCTGCCGGATCTTTATCGCTCCTGCGGGCGGAGTTAGCTGCGCGAGTAAGCCTCAGGACTCGGCCGCTTGGCTCGGTGCCCGCGATTAGATTTTGCTTGCTGTCAAAGGCCAGCACACGGATGTGTGCCTCATCGCTGGCGTAAAAGAGTTCGCTCTTGCCGTCCGGCGACACCGCGAAGACCTGTCCTTTATCGCCTGTCGCGACAAATAGAGTGCCGTCGGGACCGAATTCGATGTCCCAGATATATTTGGTTTTGGGATCGAAGAAGACGGATTTTTCGCCGCTGGACGAAACGCGATAAACCTTGCCGTCGGGCGATGTGCCGACGTAGAGAGCGCCCTTGTCGTCAAACGCGATGGCTTGCGCGGAGAGTTCGCTCGATTGAAAAATGGTCGCGGTTTTTCCGTTGGAATCCAGCTTGAACACCTTTGCCGGTGAACCGCCGGAAGCGTAGGGCGTGCCCTTGGCGTCCAATTTCACCGCCCAGAGATAAGAAGCGTCGGCATCGGCGAGCTGCGTGAATTTTGGAGCAAGCTCCAGGCGGCCGTCGCTGCGCACGGCGATTCCGCGTGTCATGCCTTTCAGAAATTCGTCATACGTGGATTGACGCCAGCGGCGCGTGTGCTCGGCAGTGACGATGCCTGCCGTTGCGGCGAGCAAAGCCGCTGCGCCGATCCAGGTGCTCGACCGCTTGACACCACCACTCGCGCGCGTTCGCATCCGTTCTCTTCTCTCCTTACAGCCGCAAGCAGCACAAGATTGCCCGTATCACCGAAATGCAAAAGCCAAAGGGCCGGCGCTATCGAATCGGCAAATTCAACGAGATGATGCCGGTCACGGGCCCTGACATGGAAACCGACACTTCACTGGCCAGCGATTCGCGAAGTACTTGCACGCTTCCCGGTGCTGGCCGGCCGTCAACCGCATTGATCTGCGAAAGCGGCACGTTGGGCAGCTCCTTGTCGTCCCAGAGCATCGTGGGCGACGGCACGAACAAGCCGACGTAAAGGCGGTCGTTGCGCCGTTCTTTATTGATGAGCGAAATCAGAGGATCCAGGCCTTCGGGGCCGCCCGGTCCGCCCGCGGCGGCAAATCCGCGCGAGGCGCGGTTCATCCAGTCGGCGTCGCTGACCATCAAGCGCAGCGTGCTGCCGCGCAAAACCTGATCGGGAACGCGCACGGAAGTTTCTTCGATGCGAGGAGTGCCGCGATAAGGCTGCAGCATCACGCGCAGGCGCAGCGTTTCTCCCGGCGCCGCTTCGCCTCTTTCGAGCCAGGCGCTTTCGATCGTGAAAGACTGGCGGCCCGGAACGCTCTCCACGTTGACGGTAATATCCTCGACGTTCACTTTCTCAAATGCGTTGTTGAACAGGCGCATGAAGGTGCCCATGACGGCTATGGCGACCGGCATGCTGTCCGGACTCATCGCATCGCTAGGCGCAAAAGTGTTTTCGATACGAACGGGAGCGTGGCCCTTGAGCTTGATCTCGGCGTTCATCTTCAGTGTGCTGGTTTCGCCGTAAACGATATTTTGCGTGATGCTGTTGAAGGCAGTGATTCCGACCAGCAAAGGCGTCAGTTTCGGATGGTTCACGATTTCCACGCGAACCGTTTTTGTGCCCAACGGAGATTTCGTGGTCAGCTCCATAGGAATCATGGCCGGAGCCGGACCGATGGTTCCGCTCACCGCCGTCAGGTGGTCCCCGGTGATGGTGCCGATGGAGCCGCCCGCGTTCACAATTTTTGTGGATGCTAGATCCGACGAGAGCGTGGTGAGAACGCGGCTGCGCGCCATTGGCAATTGCACGTTGCCGAGATTGAGGAAGGGATGGCCGCAGAGAAAAACTTTGTCGCCCTGGATTGCCGTAACGGTGCAAGCGGAGTTGATCGAGACGTCCCCTTGCACAAGCACCATGCCTGCCATATCGCCGGGCGCAAGCTTGGCGTCGTCTGGCCGGGGCGCGGCTGTGCCGCCTTGCGCCGTCACGAAGCCCAGACTGCCCAACTGATCCGAGAATCTCTGAACGGCGGATGGCTGGAAGCCGGAAAAGACCAATGGCGTTTCGATGGAACGGAGCTCGGCTCCTCCCTGAATTCCGGCGCGGCCTGAAAGCGCGGCCGAAAGTGTTGCTTCCACGGAATTTGACCCGGTTTCGGCTGTCGGGCCCGTTACCGAGCCGCCCGCCAAGACATCGGCGATGGGAGTAACGCCAGCAATGGGTTCCTTCGTAAAGATGCCAAGCTTGAGAGATAGGGCGCCGGCGAGCTTGCCTTCAATATAGACCGGGCTGCCACTCATGCCAGCCACTACGCCAGTGTGTTCGACCTTAGGTCCCTTGAGCTGCACCAGAATGATGGACTGCTTGGGGCCCAGGAAATTGGGCATCACGCCGATGACTTCGAGGTCGAACTTTTCCACCTCGTCGCCGGCAAAGATGGTGTAGGCGTACCCCTGCATGCCAGGACGCACTTGGTCTACCGGAAGTGTCTCATTCAACGGGAGTTGCGCCTGCGCATGGGAAACGCTGGCGAGAACAAGGGCTGCCAGGGCGAGCTGGATGGCACGAAGCAGCATCGGTAAGGTTCGACGGCCCGGCTGGGGCAAGCGGTTGGCCAAAGACATAAAAGAAGGATGATACGCGGGCCGGTACCGCGACGCAATCCAACCAAAGGTGACCGGCCGGGCGGACGAATGTACTGGCGGTTATAGAACTGAGGTCCACCCTCGCGTGGCAAAAGATTTCAGTTGCACCGTGTCGATTTTGGACCGCGTCCGCGTCGCTCCCATGAAGGGTCAAAGGCGGCAGGCCGTTTGGCCGGAGGACAAAGATGAGATTGCACAAAGTTATTGCAGTAGCGAGTTTGCTGTTTGCCGGTAGCGTGGTGACCGCGGGTCCAGCCAAAACTCCAGCGGAAAGCAAAGTTGATGCCGCTGCGGCGTTTTCTCGACTCAAGAGTCTGGCAGGCGAGTGGAACGTGGAAAGCGCACGTGGCAAAGCTCGCAGCCGGTTTGAACTGATCGCCGGCGGCTCGGTGCTCTTGGAGCGCTTTAGCGAACCGGGCGGAGGCGAAATGCTGACTGCGTATCATCTCGATGGCGACAAACTCGTGCTGACCCACTACTGCATGGCGGGAAACGAACCGCACATGGTGGCGGAAAAGTTTGATGCAGAGTCGGGTGAACTGAATTTCGCGTTTGCGGGTGGAGCGAACATCGGCTCCGACACGGGCTACATGCACGACGCCGCGTTTCGGCTGGCCTCAAACGACCGCTTCGACGCCAAGTGGAACTTCGTGGAGATCGGAAAGGTCAAGTTCAGCGAGGACATTCACTACACCCGCGTTAAGTAGTTTCAAAGCCTCGGAATGGAACGTTGTAGAGATTTAGATGGATGCTGTAGCAAGCAAAGGAGCCAACATGCAATTTCTTCTTTTGATTTACGAGAACGAAGAACGGTACACCACGGGATACAACCCGGGAGAGATGGAGGAGTATATGGCGTTCGGTAAAGAGCATGCCACCGCGATTCAGGGCGGAAATGCGCTGCAGCCGACGAACACCGCCGCGACCGTACGTGTGCGCGACGGCAAGGCCTTGACCACGGACGGTCCATTTGCCGAAACCAAAGAGCAGCTGGGCGGTTATTATTTGGTGGAAGCTCCGGACCGCAAGGCGGCCGCAGCGATAGCGGCGAAAATTCCGGGCGCGCGGTTCGGCAGCGTGGAAGTCCGTCCGATCATGGTGTTTTCGTAGGAGCAGTCGGAAGATGGCTCCCGCAAATGCTGCTGACGCTCAACGATCGGGCGTCAGCAGCTGAGTTCCGGAGCGATTCAGGAAGAATTCGCGGTCACGATTTTTCAACGGGGAATTTTGATGCGCTACATGCTGTTGGTCTACACGCAGGAAAATAACAACGCCACGCCGGCAGAAATGGCGCAGGTCTACAACGGGCATCTGGCCGTGCAGCAGGAAACGACACGGCGCGGTATTTTTCGCGCCGCGGAGCCGCTGCAAACGACCGCATCGGCGACGACGGTGCGCGTCGAGAACGGGCAAGTCTTGCTGACCGACGGTCCGTTCGCAGAGACCAAGGAGCAGCTGGCAGGCTACTACATTCTGGATTGCGCCGATCTGGATGAAGCGTTGGAGTGGGCAGCAAAAATACCGAGTGCCTGCGGTGGAGCCACGGGGTGCATCGAAGTGCGGCCAATCCGGCCGATGGCAGGGCCTCCGTCGGCTGCGGGCAACTAGAACCGCTGCTCGAGTGTTGACGCACCGGGAGCGCAATGAGCGAACTGCGGAGCGCCATTGAACAGGTTTTTCGCCGCGAGTCGGGCCGGATTATCGCCGGTCTGATTCGCGTTTCTCAGTCTTTTGATTTGGCCGAAGAGGCGATGCAGGACGCGTTTGCATCCGCTTTGGCCGACTGGGAGAAAAAGGGAATTCCCACCCGTCCGGCAGCGTGGATCAACGCGGTGGCGCGGCGCAAGCTGGTGGACTACGCTCGGCGCGATCGCACGCGGCGCGGAAACCAGCATCAACTGCTCTATGAAACCGGCCAGCGG
>Ga0075424_100003935_pt1 | contig 13946 bp, 11 predicted proteins | sample SoiMethybrSBSTD3_FD_75301 | JGI IMG/M metagenome (GOLD analysis project Ga0075424, IMG submission 75301) | Bulk soil microbial communities from a Populus tree surrounding site in Tennessee, USA - Soil MetaG P. TD hybrid SBSTD3 | ecosystem: Environmental > Terrestrial > Soil > Tree plantation... | reverse complement strand
CTCCCATCGTGATGATCGCGGGCGAACACGACACGCCGCGATCGGCGGAAACAGGCACGATCCTCCGGTTGTACGAGGCACTCGGAGTGGAAGTCGTCGTCGATCAGGCACGTCACCTGACCTTCTCGAAACTGGACTGCTCCGTGCTGGCGGCACCTCACCAGGCGGTCATCCAGCCGGAGCGACCGGCCCTCCGGCCGCAGCGCGGGAGTACGATCAACATTCTGCTGTTGCACGGGCAGTTGGCCGGTCTGGGAGACAAGCGGGGTACCGCGGAGTACGGCGGAGCGCTGGTCGATCAGCACGACCTCGCGCCAGCCCAGTGGGACTACGTGGCCCTCGGCCACTACCATGTGGCGCAGCAGGTCGCGGCGAACGCGTGGTACCCGGGAAGTATCGAGTACGTGACGCCCAATCCCTGGGGCCAACTCCAGGACGAGGAGGAGCAGGGTCGTCGAGGCAAAGGCTACCTCCTCGTCGAGCTCCCGGGCTCGCGGGTGACGTTCCGGCCGGTCGCTCCGGTGCGACGTCACGTCGAGCTCCCGCCGATCGAGGGCAAGGGACTCACGCCGAAGGAGCTGGACGAGCGGATCGCCGCCGCGGTCGCCGGCGCCAAGCCTGGGATCGACGATCAGATCGTGCGGCAGCTCGTGTTCGACGTGTCCCGGGCCACCGCCCGGGACCTGGATCATGGCGCCATCCGCGCTTACAAGGCCCGCGCGCTCCACTTCCAGCTCGATCTGCGCCGACCCGAGGTCCTCCGCGCGGAAGCCTCGGGGGCGCCAGGACGTCGGCAGACGCTCCCCGAGACGGTGCAGGAGTTCCTCGAGCACCGCCCGCTCGACGCCGACTTGGACCGCGCCGAGTTCGTGCGGCTCGGCGTCGAGTACGTGGCGCACGTCGGCCGCGAGGGTGACGAGGGCGGGGGGACCTGATGCAGCTGCTGCGGCTCCGCCTCGTGAACTTCCGCCAGCACGCCGATACCGAGCTCGAGTTCGGTCCCGGGATCACCGGGATCATCGGGCCGAACGGCTCCGGCAAAACGTCAATCCTCGAGGCGATCGCCTGGGCGCTGTACGGCGTGCAGGCGGTGCGCGGGGACAAGGACTCGATCCGCCGGCTCGGCGCGAAGGGTCGGGCGGGCGTCGAGGTGGACCTCGAGTTCCGCCTCGGCGCCCACGAGTACCGCGTGAAGCGCGGGCTCTCCACCGCGGTGCTCCACCAGGACGGCCAGGTGATCGCGAATTCGCTCAAGGCGGTCACCGACAAGCTGGAGCGCACGCTGGGAATGACCCACGACGAGTTCTTCAACACCTACTTCACGGGCCAAAAGGAGTTGGCCGTGATGGCGGCGCTCGGCAAGACGGAGCGGGCGGCGTTCCTGTCGCGCGTGCTCGGGTACGAGCGCCTGCGCGAGGCGCAGGAGCGGGTGCGCGAAGTCCGCAACGGGGTGGCGGCGGAGGTGCGGGGTCTCGAGGCCGGCCTCCCCGACGGCGCGGCGATCGTCGCGGCGCGGCAGGCCGCAGAAGAGCGACTGACCGGGGCCCGCCGGTCGGCCAAGAGCGCGGACGCGGCGCGGCGGGCCGCGGAGGACGGGCTGGGCCGCGAGGAGCCGCGCTGGAAGGAGTGGATGGCGCGCCGCGAGCGCACGCTGTCGCTCGACGGCGAGCGCCGTATGGCGGAGCAGGCGGTGGTGTCGTCGCGCCAGGAATTCCAGCGGCTCGACAAGGAGCTCGCGGACGCGCTCGCGGCCCGGGAGCAACTGCGCGCGCTCGGCGCCGAGCTCGCGCCCGTGGCCCGCCTGAAGCAGGAGGTCGCGGCGCTCGAAGCGCTGCAGCGTGAGACGGCGACGCGGCGCACGGAGGAGGCGCAGCTCGCGGAGCTGGCCCGCAATATCCGCATGCTCGAGCGCCGCCTCACCGAGCTCGGTGACGTGCCGGAGTCCCTCACCCGGGCGGATGCCGCGGCGCGCGAACTGCACGAGCGGCTGGAGGCGGTCGAGCGGGCCGCGGAGGAGGAGCGCACGGTGTGGGTACGCGACCGGCAATATTCCGAGACCAAGCGCACCGAGCTGCTCAAACAGTACGAGGAAGTGAAAGAGCAGCGCGACCAGATCGTGAAGCTCGGCCCTGAGGGTACGTGTCCCACCTGCAAGCGGCCGCTCGGCCCGGAGTACGCGGGCGTTCTCGCGCTGCTCGACTCTCAGCTCGAGGTGATCACCGGGGACGGGAAGTATTTCCGGCAGCGGCTCGAGCAGCTCGCCCAGTCGCCGGCCAAGCTGCTGGATGCGGAGGCCGAGCGGGACCGCGTGCTCGACGAGAGCCGCCGCGCCAGCGCCCGGGCGGGAGAGCTGCGGGCGCAGGTCGAGGAGCGCGATCGTGCGAGCGCCGAGCTCGTGGGGGCGCGCCGGCGGGCGGGTGACCTCGAGCGCCGGCTGACCGCGCGCCCCGCCGGGTACGACCCGGCACGGCACGACGCCGTGCGGGCCGAGCTCGCGAAGCTCGAGCCCGTCGCGCTCGAGGCCGCCGCGCTGGAGGAGCGCGCCCGACGCGCCGAGCGCCTCGTGCAGGATGCGGAGCACGCCGAGCAGCAGCTGTCGACGGGTGAGCGCCGGGTGCGGGAGCTTACGGACGCTGTCCGCGCCGAGGGTTTCTCGGACGGCGAATACCGGCAAGCGAAGGATCGCTACGATCGGGCGGTGGGCGCTCTGCGCGAGGCCGAGCTGGCGGTCGTCGAGGCTCGGGGCGAGTTGAATCGCGCCGAGGACGACCTGGCGGAGGCGAAGCGACGGGTGGCCGAGCGGGCCCAGCGGGAGCGGCAGATCGCCGCGCTCAAGGCGCGCCAGCGCCTCCACAACGAGCTGGACCGCGCGTTCTCGGACCTGCGGGGGGAACTGAACGCGCGCATGCGCCCCGAGATCGCCGAGCTCGCCTCCGGCTTCCTGGCCGACCTGACCGACGGCCGCTACGACGAGCTCGAGCTGACGGAAGACTACACCCTCACCATCCTCGAGGGCGGCGTACCGAAGCCCGTCATCTCGGGCGGCGAGGAGGACATCGCGAGCCTGGTCCTGCGCCTGGCCATTTCGCAAATGATAGCCGAGCGCGCCGGCCAGCCGCTGTCGCTGCTCGTGCTGGACGAAATCTTCGGCTCGCTCGACGAGGCCCGGCGCCTGCACGTGGTCGGCCTGCTGCGCCGGCTGGCGGACCGCTTCCCTCAGGTCATCCTCATCACGCACATTGAGCAGGTGCGAGAGGGTCTCGATCGCGTGATCCGCGTGGACTTCGACCCGGCGCGCGGCGCGAGCGTCGTCCGGGACGACACCGCTACGTTGGGAGCCGCCGATGCGGGCGTGGCTGCCTGAGCGTCAGGTCTACGGGCCGGAGCCCGCGGGGGAGCGGGACACGGAGGGGCTGAACCGCGTCTTCGCCGATGCGTTCACCGACCGGTACCGCCGCGACGGGCTCGTGGGAGTGCGCGTCCCGCACCTCAATCCTCAGGTGTGGCGCTACGCCCTGCTCGACGCCGGCCCGGGCGCGATGTTGTGGCGCGACGAGGCGGGGCACGTGGTCGCCTTCAACATCGCTCACCGCTCGGGCGCCGAGGGGTGGATGGGGCCCCTCGCCGTGCGGCCCGACCGCCAGGGCGCGGGAGTGGGGAAGACCATCGTGCGGACGGCGCTCGACTGGCTGCTCGAGCAGGACGTGGCGACCCTGGGTCTCGAGACCATGCCTCGGACCGTGGAGAACATCGGGTTCTACGCGCGACTCGGCTTCTTCCCGGGCCATCTCACAGTGACGCTGACCAACGACATCGTCACGCGCGGGCATCAGAGCCCGGTGCTGTTGTCGCAGCGCAAGAGCGCGGCGAGTGGCCTGGCGCTGGAGGCGGCGCGCGACCTCGTCGCGGCCCTCGCTCCGGGCTACGACTTCACGCGCGAGATCCTGCTAACCGCGGAGCTCGGCCTCGGCGACACGTCGCTCGTCGACGGCGACGACGGACTGGACGCCCTGGTCCTGTGGCACTCGGCGCCGCTCGCCGAGGGCCGGCCGAAGGATGAGGTGCGTGTGCTCAAGCTGGCCGCCCGCGACGCGCCCACCTTCGATGCCGCGATCGCAGCGACCGAAGCCGCCGCGGCCCGCGCTGGCATCCGGCGCGTCGCCGTGCGATGCCAGACCCGCTTCGACGACGCATTCCGCAGGCTCGTGGCCCGCGGCTATCGCGTCCGCTGGACTGACCTCCGGATGACCTACGAGGGCTACGCCGAACCGCATCCCCCCCGCGGCGTGCTGTTCTCAAACTGGGAGATATGAGGCGGGCCGGCCGGTCTAGCTCAGACAGCCGATGCGGACCTTGGCGACCACCATGTCGTCGAACCAGACGCTGCCCGCGGCTGGGTCGGTGATGTAGTTCTGCGGCCAGAAGGCATTCAGCTTCAGGTCCGTGGTCGTCCGGAACTGTATATCGAGCGGGCCTGAAGCGGTGGGCGAGTAATTGCACTGCGAGCCGTTTGCGCCCGCGGGGCAAAAGTGGTCCTGCACCCAGTACCCAGCGCCTGCGGTATCGGGGAAGCGCTGGATGAGGGAGTCGTTCTTCCATACCTCGAGCGCTGCGCCGGCGTCCGACGCCATGTCGGTGTTGAGTCGGACGTGAACTTCGAGGCATGCCCACGTGTTGTCGGACGCGGTGAAGGCCGTCCGGCTGATGAGCGCGTTCCCCCAGTAGGATCCCCCGCAGCCCGAACAGGTGTGCATCTGCATCCAGTAGTTGTAAAAATCGAGGACCGGGTTGGGACCGCCGTTACCCCATACCGGCTCCACGGAGAAGGAGACCCGATCGTTTCCGAGCGGTCTGATACCGGCTTGCGGGTTCGGCCAGTTGCTGGGCGGGTTGTAGCCGCCGAACCACACGCCCGTGTGGTGCCACGGCGCGCCCGCCTGGTACTTGGCGTACCAGCGCACGTACAGCTCGTCCTGACCGGTGTCGAGACGTTTGTACAGGTCCGTGGCTTGTGTGGCGGCGTTCCGGCCGTCGGCGGTCAGCTCCATCGAGGCCGCCCCGCAGCTCCGCGACGGCCTGTCGGGGACGAGGGCCATGCCGCCGGCGTTCTTGTAGTCCTGGTACCGCGACGTCACCGCGGATACCGAGCCCTCTTCGAAGTTCTCGGCCCAGACCACCGCCGGATCGCTCGCGATCCCCTGATCACAGGGGTAGCGGTCGGCGAGCCGTTGTCCGCCCGACGGTGCCGGTGGCGTGGTCGACTCTCGGCACGCGGACGAGAGGAGCAGTGCGCCCCACACGAATGAATGGAGGATCCTACGGCGCGGAGCTTCAGGCATGGAGCAATCGCTACGCTGTGTTTGCATCCGATGCCGGTGACGGCGCTCACCGCTCCTTTGTGCTTGCGTCGGGGCAGGGAATCGCCAATCATGGAGCGCGCCCCAAACCCGAAAGTTCACCGAAGGAGGGAGGCGGCTTCATGAACCGAGTTCTGCAGCTAGCGCTGGCGGTGACCGTGGCAGCGGTCGCAGGCGTCACGGTGGTGTCAGCCCAAAGCGCCCGATTCGGCCTGGGCGGCGGGCTCATCGCGCCCATGAGCGACTATAAGACCACGGATAACGCCGGGTGGCACATCTTCGGAAAGGTGGACATCGGGATCCCGATGTCGCCGGTTGGGGTGCGGGTGGACGCCATGTACGGGCAGACCAGTCACAAGTCGCCGCTCACCGGAAACACCAAGCTCGCCGGCGGTACCGCGGACCTCGTGTGGAAAATTCCCACGGCGGTGCCAGGGTTCAAACCGTATGTCGTGGGTGGCGTGGGTCTCTACAACGTCAACCCCGGTGGTGGGTCCGAGACGAAGTTCACGTGGGGCGGCGGACTGGGCACGTCGATCGGCGTCGGGCCGATCCATGGGTTTGCCGAGGCTCGCTACATGAGCATCCAGTTCACCGGCGGATCGCTCAAGTTCGTTCCCCTGACGGCGGGTTTGTCGTTCGGTTCGTAGTCACGACAGAAACTTCGGCGCGCCCGCGATGATCCGGCGTGCGAACAGGATCACAGCGAGGGCGTACAGCAGATGCACCGGCCCGCTGCCGTTGTGCGCGACGAACACCACGACGCCCCACAGCAGCAGGAGCGCGACGGCCGCGACGAGCGTGAGATTCATGTCAACCCCCGGCGGTTTGCGTGACGAATCTGCGTGACGCACCTGCTTGACGTATCCGGTCCACGCAGTATTGTACTCAAGGAACGGGGAGAAACATTATTGAGCCAACAGCTCGATTGTGGACCCAGATACTGTGACCGATGTCATGCCCCCGCGTGGGGAAGGCAGACGCCATGGTGAGGGACCAGTCATTCCTTTCGGGCTTCAATAATCCTCTTCGTTCCTGTCGTACCGGTCGGCCGGGCCGCGTTACAGCGGTTCCGGCCGATCGCGTTTCCGCCGGATGATCTCCCAGAAATAGCGCGGCGCGAGCAACGCCTTCCGCCCCACCGCAAACTCGAGCGCGAGAATCACCATCCAGACCGCGTACGCAATCGCCACGACTTGGCGCAGGCTCGGCTGCAGGAACTGCACGAGCCAGAGGACGAACAGCACGGTCGCGTCCCGCCAGTCGAACTCCATGTTCGCGAGCACCATCATCGCGAGCCCGGATTGCAGCAGAGTGAGGAGGATCTCGAGCCGCTGCGGCCCGTCGAAGTGGAAATCCAGCCATACCCCATGATGGCGTAGACTGGAGTAGCCGTACACGATGGGGATCATGGCGGCGAGTACCGTCCACTGGTTGATGTTGCTCGACACCATGTTCATGAGCGCCATCGGAGCGCGGCTGACGCGCCGGGCCCAATAGAACGCCGACACCTTCTCCGGAAACTCGGAAAGAAACGGCGCGACCCATTGCACCAACACGAATTGGCTGACGCCCAGGAGCCCCGCCACCGCGAGCATCGACTCGAGGAACGGGTGGGCGGTGACGTACAGCAGCGCGCCGCCGCCGCCGAACAGCGCGGCGATCGCGGCCGGGCGGCGCCAGCCGGGTTGCCGGTACGCCCAGCGCGAGACCGCGGGAGCGTCCGCGACATGATCGGCGCCATGCGGAGCGTTGCGGAACAGGACTCCCAGGTAGACCACGTACAACGTCAGGAGCACCACCGCGTCGACCCACGTAACGCTCTGCTTGAAGAGGATCACCACGAAGTACAAGAGCGGCGGCACCAGCCCCACGATCTCCACGGCGTGTTCGCGCTCGAGCCGGATCGCCGGCAGCCGCTGGTTCGCCGATTTGCGACCGGAGATCGCGAACACAAAGTAGATCATGGGCCACCCGAGCCCGAGCAGCAATCGGATCGCGCCGGTGAGGTTCGCAATCGCCAGGTGGGCCCGCTCGGGCTCCCGCCCGGCATCCCACGCGATCACCGCTTCGACGGCGAACTCGGGAAGCGTTTGCAACCAGGCGAGGATCGCGAGCGCGAGGCCCTGGGAGATGAGGAATTGTGCGGCTTCCGCACCCCAGGCGACGAGAAAAGCCGACGCGAGAATGCTGGGAAAGGTCCACAGCGCGGACAGTGCGGAGCCTCCCGCCGTGGACAGGAAAGCGAGTACCTTTAGTTTCACGTGCGCCGAAGATAGTTCTGCCCCGGAGGCTCAACAAGCATGGGACGCGACAAGATGAAGTCCGCCTACACCGAGCCGCTGCCTCCGGTGCCCGCGCCCGGCACGCGCACGCCGTTCGAAAGCCTCGTGCGCGAGATGCTCGACCAGCTCGGCGAGGACCCGACTCGCGAGGGCCTGCGTCAGACCCCGGCCCGCGTCGAGACGTCCCTCAAGTGGCTCACCCGCGGCTACCATATGTCGGTCGCGGATGTGATCGGTGACGCGCTGTACACCGAGCGGCACGAGAACCTGGTCTGCGTGCGCGACATCGAGATCTACTCGCTGTGCGAGCACCACCTGCTGCCATTTTTCGGCCGGGCGCACGTCGCCTACCTGCCGAACGGTCGCTTGGTCGGTCTCTCCAAGATCCCACGGGTGATCGAGGTGTTTGCCCGCCGGCTGCAGGTGCAGGAGCGGCTCACCGATCAGGTGGCGGACGCGCTCATGGAAGTGCTGGACCCGCGCGGTGTGGGTGTGGTGATCGAGGCGTACCATCTGTGCATGATGATGCGCGGCGTCGAGAAGCAGAACTCCAAGACGGTCACGAGCGCCTTGCGGGGCGCGCTGCTCCAGGACGCGAAGACCCGGGACGAATTCCTGCGGCTGGTGTACAGCCGGGGCCCGGGGTGAGCGACGCTTCCCCCACCGCCCTCGCCGGGAAGCTCGCGCTCGTCACCGGCGCCTCGCGCGGCATCGGACTCGCCGTGGCCGACCTGCTGCACGCCGCGGGGGCGCACGTCGTACGACTGGCCCGTACCCTCGTGGACAAGACGGTCGACCGCCGGACGGACCTGCGCTGCGACGTCACCGATCCGGCCGCGGTGGACCGAGCCATCGGTCGCGTGCTCGCGGACCGGGGGGTGCCGGACGTGGTGGTGAATAACGCGGGCGTCTTCTTCATCAAGCCGGTCGCGGAGACGACGCCCGACGAGTTCTCCCGCACGATCGCCGTGAATCTCCTGGCTCCCTTTCTCGTGACGCGTGCACTGGTGCCGCACCTGGTACGGCGCGGCTCTGGCCACCTCGTCACCATCGGCTCGATCGCCGACCACGTGGCGTTCACGGGCTCGTCGGCGTACACCGCGACCAAGTTCGGCCTGCGCGGGATGCACGAGGTGCTGCGCGCCGAGCTGTCGCGCACCGGCGTGCGCACAACCATCGTCTCGCCGGGGCCGGTGGACACGCCGATCTGGGACCCGATCGACCCCGATGGCCGCCCGGGATTCACCAAGCGCGACGCCATGCTCCAGGCGGGCGACGTAGCGGAGGCCGTGTTGTTTGCGGTCACTCGGGCCCCGCGCGTCGACGTGACGGAGATCCGCCTGCTGCCGACGGTCTATTCGCTGAGAGGCTGATAGAAAATGCGGAATGTGGAATGTGGAATGCGGAAGGGCTGTGCCGGGTTCGACGCCCGCGCTCACCATCGACGCTCATTCGACTATTCCGCATTCCGCATTCCCCATTCCGCACTCGTTGCCGCGCTGATGGTTCTTGGGGCGCCGGCACCGACCGTTGCGCAATCACTTCCCCCGCTCCCCGACACGACCGGCTTTGGCGTGCACGTGCTCGCGCTGGGACGCGCGCCCGACGACGCCGTCTGGGTCGGGACCTATGGGCAAGGCATCTTCGTGCTGCGCAGAGGGGCAGGGAGCTGGGAGCAGATCAAGCATTCTGACGACTCGACCGCGCGGGCCATTTCCTTCGATTTCGTCCATGCCTTCGGGTTCGGGCCCAACGGGGAAATCTGGTACGGCACGGTGGGGAATGGGTGGGGCCTGTCGACCGACGGCGGCAAAACCTGGACCGACTGGGAGCTCAAGCAGCTCGGTCCCGAGTGGCAATACGTCGCGCCCAACGGCATCGTCACACGGGGCGACACCGTGTATGTGGGCACCGCCGACGGCATCAAGCTGTCGTGGGATCACGGCACCACCTGGGCGGAGATCACCGACTCGGCCGGCGCGATCACGGCACCGCACCCATGGGGCCGGCTGCGTAGCCAGTACGTGCTGGCGCTGGGCCGCGGCTCCGACGGCAGTTTGTGGGCCGGCCATCTGCGCGGCCTCGCCCGCTCGACGGACGGCGGGCGCACCTGGACGGAATACCAGGCGCCGACGCGGTGTCCGCCCCCCGGCGCCGAGTGCGTCAACCGGGTGCGGGCGCTCGCTCCGGATACCGGGAGTCTCGTCTGGGTGGGCACGGAGCGCGGCCTCTATCGGCTCGATCCGACACACGGCGCGTGGCTCGACAAGCGGGGGAATCCGGCCTGCCCGGTCGGTGCCCTCGTCAAGGGCTGCCGGGTAGACCTGCCTCCGGTGCAGGCGCTCGTGCGCGCGGGGGCGGGGCACGCGTTCGCCGGCACGCGCGACGGCGTGTACGCGGAGGACGGCGACGCGCTCAACGTCTGCGACATGACGCGGAGCGTCAGCGCGCTGTTGCTGCTCGCGCCGGGGGTGTACGCCGCCGGGAGGCCCACCGGCCTCGGGACCTGCCGCATCGATCAGCGACTGACTCTCGTGGGCGTCACCTATCAGGAGCGGCCCGACACGGACTCCCGCGGCACCCGACACACCTGGTTCGGACGGCCCATCGCCCTCACCGACCAGCCGTACATCGACCAGACGTACCGCTACGGCTCGACGATGGGCGGCAATTTCCAACAGCATCAGGGCGTCGAGTTCAACAACCCCGACGGGACTCCGGTGCAGGCGATCGGCGACGGCGTGGTCGTGTTCGCGGGGCCGGCGGAGCGCGGGGCGAACACCGTCGCCATCCGCCACGACCGCAGGTTCAAGGGCCTGTTCGTCTTCTCGACGTACTACCACAACGCGCAGCTCCTGGTGTCGGTGGGCCAGCGCGTCAAGGCCGGCGACGTGATCGCCCTGGTCGGCAACACGGGCCGCGCGACCAACGACCACCTGCATCTCGAGATCCACGCGGCACCGGTCGACTCCGTAGCGTTGATCGTCGATCCCAACGAGCGGTTCCCGAAGTACACCGTGAACCCGGAGCTCTGGATCCGTCCGCTGCCCGGGACGGGGATCGTGGCGGGGCGGGTGTGGGATGCGCAAGGCCAGCCGGCCCAGCAGGTGCGCGTGTACGGGTTGGTCAAGGCAGAGCCGCAGGAGACGCCCTACTCCTACGCCGAAACGTACGGCGAGCACAATCAGCCCGACCCCGACTACCGGGAGCACTTCGCCGTTTCAGATGTCGAGCCGGGCGAGTACACGCTCGCTGTGGCCGTGGGGGGACGGCGCATGACGCGCCGCGTGCGCGTCGAAGCGGACCGCGTCACGTGGGTGGAGTTCGGCTCGAGTGCACATTGAGCTGACGGAGATGCTGCGCTGCCCGGAGCGGCACGAGGAGGGCTTCCTCGTCTTGTCCACGGGCGAGATGCTCGGGCGGATGGTCCGGTCGGGCGCGCTCGGCTGTCCGGTATGCGGGAAGGAATATCCGATCGTGAGGGGCGTGGCGCACTTTTCGGGAGGCGGGATGCGCGATGCGGGAAGCGTGGCCTCCAGCGAGCCGGGGCATCTCGCATCCCGCATCTCGCATCCCGCCGATGTCCAGACGCTCCAGGCGCTCCTGGACCTGAGCGGCCCCGGCGGCTACGTCCTGTTGCTCGGGTCCGCCGCGCACCATGCCGTGGGGCTCGCGGCGCTCATGGGCGGCATCCACTTTGTGGGCGTGAATGCACCGGACGATGTGGGAGAGCTCCCGGTGCTGAGCTTGCTCGCCTGCGAGACGATGATTCCGCTACGACAGAAGGTGGGGCGGGCCGCCGTCGTCGGGCCCGACCGCCTGAGCCCCGAGTGGCTTGCCGACGCGCGGAGGGTGCTACTCCCCGGGCGACGGCTGGTGATCGAGAGCGAGCACGTCGCCCCGCCGGCCGGGCTCACGCAGCTGGCGCTCGGGCACGGCCTGTTCGTCGGCGAGCGGCGCTGATCAACCCTCGACGGTCGCCGCGGTGGGGTCCGCCTCCGCGTACACCCGGTCGATCACATCCTTGTGGTTCTTTTCGACCTGGCGGCGCTTGACCTTGAGCGACGGGGTCAGCTCGCCGGACTCGATCGTGAAGTCCCGCTCGATCAGGACGACCTTCTTCGGCATCTCGAACTTGGCGAGGTCGCGCAGGCCCCCCATCACCTCACGCTCCATCTTGGCTTGGACGTCGGCCAGTCGGATCAGCTCGCCCTGGGACGCGTACGTGAGGTTCCGCTCCTTGGCCCACCGCTCGAGCTGATCGAAATTGGGCACGATCAGGATGATCGGGAACTTGCGCTGGTCGCCGAGCACGACGGCGCTCGCCACGAACTTGTTCAGCCGGACCGTATTCTCGATCGGCTGCGGCGCGATGTACTTCCCGCCGGCGGTCTTCAACAGGTCCTTCTTCCGGTCGGTGATCTTGAGGTAGCCGTCGCCATCCAGCTCGCCGATGTCCCCCGTGTGGAACCAGCCCTCCGCATCGATCGCCTCGCGCGTCTCAGCGGGCTTGTTGTAGTAACCCTGCATGATATTGGCGCCCTTGGCCAGGATTTCGCCGTCGCCCGCGATCTTCAGTTGGACCCCCGGGATCGCTTTGCCGACCGTGCCGAACTTCGGCCGCGTCAAGGGATTCAGCGTCAGCACCGGTGACGTTTCCGTAAGCCCGTATCCCTCGATGACCGGGAGCCCGGCGCTGTAGAAGAACCGTCCGATCTCGGCCGAGAGCGGCGCGCTGCCCGACACGAACAACTTGATCCGTCCTCCGGTGCGCGCTCGCAGCTTCGAGAACACCAGCCGGTCTGCGATCGCGTGCGTCAGCTTCAAGCTGGGGGGCACCCCGATGCCGGCCAGCCGGTGCGCCGCCCACCGCTCCCCCACGCGCTTCGCCCATTGAAAAATGCCGCGCTTCACCGCGCCACCCGTGTGGGCGTTCTCGAGCACGCGGGCGTAGACCTTCTCGTACACGCGCGGCACCGCGGCCACGATGGTGGGCCGCACTTCCTGGAGATTCTGCGCGAACGCGTCGATCGACTCGGCGTAGTTGATCGTCACGCCCACGTGCAAGAAGTAGTACTCCACCATCCGCTCGAGGATGTGCGACAGCGGCAGCAGCGCGAGGCAGTTGTCGTCTTCGCTGACCCGCAGCGTTTCCACGCAGGCGCGCACGTTGGAGCAGATGTTGTCGTGCGTCAGCATCACGCCTTTGGGCTGCCCCGTCGTCCCCGAGGTGTAGAGCAAGGTCGCGAGGTCGGCAGGCCGCACGCCGAGTGCTTCCTCCTTGAACCGGGGATATTTGGCGGCGGCCGCGCGGCCGCGCGCTTCCAGCTCGGCCAGCGTGAGCACCCCGTCGCCCCCGGGGCCATCGAACACGATCACGTGACGGAGCGACGGCAACCCGCTCTTCACCGTGCGGATCTTCTCCACCTGAGCCGCCGTCGAGCAGACCACCGCCGCCGCGCCCGCGTCGCGCAGAATGTATTCCACTTGATTGGCGGGGAGGGTCGGGTAGATCGGCACGTCGGTGGTGCGGGCACACAGGCACGCGTAGTCGGTCAGGGCCCACTCGAGGCGTGTTTCGGCGAGAATGGCGACCCTTTCGCCCGCCGCGAGCCCGAGCTCGCGCAGGCCAAGCGACAGCCCCTGCACGCGCGCGGCGGCTTCTTGATGCGAGACGTCGCGCCACGCGCCATCCACTTTGCGGCGAAACGCGGCCGGATGCGCCCCGTAGGCTTGCACGGCGTCGAAGAACAGCTCGGTCAGGGTGCGGGCGCTCATGGACGGAACCTCACGACGAAAGTGACGGGCGAGCCCGGCACCGTGTCTCCCACGGCGCGCCGCGCAATCGCCGCGACGACCACGCTGTCGGGGACCGGCGCACCCAGGAGCCGCACACGGACGAACGCAATTCCCGCCGCGCCCGTCGACACCGTGTCGGCCGTGACGAGACCGTGAGTCGAGTCGTTCGTCACCAGCGTGACCGGCCCGGAGGTCGCCGGATACGTGATCGCGTAGACGACCGGCCTGCCGGCAAGGGCGACCGTCAGCGAGTCGCCTCCGCTCGCCGATTTGATCGTGTCCGCCACCTCGACCGTGAGCGAATCGGAGACGGAGTCGGCGGAGAGCGTCACCGTATCCACGCTCGAGGCTCGCGTCGTGAACAGCGTATCCGCGGCGGCGAGCGTGCGGATCGACAGCGGGTTCGAGACCAGGCGATCCGACCGCGCCACCAGTCGCCCGGTCTGGCCCGTGCGCTTCACCACGGTCCGGCCGGTGAGGCTGTCGAGGACCGTGAGGATGGGGG
>Ga0075424_100003934_pt1 | contig 13946 bp, 12 predicted proteins | sample SoiMethybrSBSTD3_FD_75301 | JGI IMG/M metagenome (GOLD analysis project Ga0075424, IMG submission 75301) | Bulk soil microbial communities from a Populus tree surrounding site in Tennessee, USA - Soil MetaG P. TD hybrid SBSTD3 | ecosystem: Environmental > Terrestrial > Soil > Tree plantation... | reverse complement strand
TGAAGTTCATCGCGCCGCTGTTCTGGAACGTCTCGATCGCCTGACGCGAGCGGCGAGTGCTCGCTGAGGTCTTGCGGCGCCTGCTGGCCACCATCCCCGTCATGGGCGTGGTCGCCCTGGCGGTGTTCGCGCTCCTGCACGTCACTCCCGGCGACCCTGCCGTCATCATCGCGGGCGACTACGCGACCACCGACGACATCGCACGCATCCGTACCCGACTAGGCCTCGACCAGCCCTTCCACACCCAGGTGGCGATCTGGTTGGGCCGCGTGGTGCGCGGCGATCTGGGTACGTCCATCTTTTCGGGGCTGCCGGTCTCCACGCTCATCGGTCAGCGCGCCGCCACCACGATCTGGCTGACCCTGTTCGCCATGCTGATCAGCGTCGGCGTGGGGGTGCCGATCGGCGTGGTGGCCGCATGGCGCAAGGGCTCGTGGCTCGACCGGGCCGTGATGGTCTTCGCCGTGTCCGGTTTCTCGATGCCGACATTCTGGCTTGGCTTCATCCTGGTCTACGTCTTCGCCATCACGGCGGGCTGGCTGCCCGTGCAAGGCTACGCACCGCTGGCCGGCGGTGTGGGCTCGTTCCTCAGCCACCTGATCCTGCCCGCCCTCACGCTGTCGGTGGTGTACATGGCCCTCATCGCGCGGATGACCCGGGCGAGCATGCTGGGCGTGCTCGACGAGGACTACATCCGCACCGCGTTCGCCAAGGGCCTGGCGCCGAGCGGGGTGCTGGTGCGTCACGCGCTCAAGAACGCCTCGCTGCCGATCGTGACGATCATCGGTATCGGCTTCGCGCTGCTCATCGGCGGCGCCGTGGTGACCGAGAGCGTCTTCGCGCTGCCCGGGCTCGGCCGCCTCACCGTGGATGCCATCGTGCGGCGTGACTACCCGGTGATCCAGGGCGTGTTGCTCGTCGTCTCCGGCGCCTACGTCATGATCAACCTCATCGTGGATGTCCTCTACGTCGTCCTCGATCCCCGCATTCGCTACTGAAGCGCTGTCCACGACGCCACGTCGGGTGGCGTGGCGGCGCGTGCTCCGACGCCAGCCGACGCTCGCGATCGGGCTCGTGGTGCTGCTGCTGATCGTCGCCGCCGGCGTGCTGGCGCCGGTCTGGTGGACGGGCGACTCTCAGCAGATGCGACCGGCCGAGCGGCTGCGGCCGCCGTCCGCGGTGCGCTGGTTCGGCTCCGATCACTTCGGTCGCGACGTCTACACGCGCACGCTTTACGGCGCGCGCGTCTCTCTCGTCGTCGGTGCTTCGGTGGCGCTGCTGAGCCTGGCCCTCGGCACCACGCTCGGGCTGGTGATCGGCTTCTACCGACGGCTTGATGCTGTGATGATGCGGGTGATGGACGGGCTGATGGCCATTCCGGCCATTCTGCTGGCGCTGGCCCTGATGGCCATGATGCGGGCCAGCGTCCGCAACGTGATCATCGCGCTGGTGATCCCGGAGATTCCCCGGGTGGTCCGGGTGGTGCGAGCCTCGGTGCTCTCGCTCCGTGAGCACACCATGGTGGAGGCGGCGCGGGCGCTCGGCGTACGCACGCCGCGCATCCTGGTGCGCTACATCCTGCCGGCGCTGGTGGCGCCGCTGCTCGTGCAGGCCACCTACGTGTGCGCCTCGGCCATCCTCTTCGAGGCGTACCTCTCGTTCCTCGGCGCCGGCACGCCACCGCATATTCCCTCGTGGGGCAACATCATGGCGGAGGGCAAGACATACGTGCAGCTGGCGTTCTGGATCATCCTGTTCCCAGGGTTGTTCCTCGCCCTGACCGTGCTGGCCATCAATCTGGTCGGTGACGGCCTGCGCGATCTTCTGAAGATCCGCGGCTAGCGGCCGGTCGAACCGCGCCGAGCTACTTCTCGACGGTCCGGATTCCCGCCGGGCCGCCCGGGACCTTGATGTGCCCGGTCACCTTCAACGAATGGCCGTCGAAGCTCAGCACGTCGAGCGTCTTGTCGAGCATCGACTGCGCGAGCAAGGTCTTGCCGTCGCGGCTCCACGCCACACCTTGGCCCCAGCCGCCCACCTTCGCCTCGGCGGCGAGCTTGAGCCTGCCTCCGTCGACGCGGTAGATCATCACGAGGCCGTGATCGTTATAGGACGGGTGGGACTTCGGTCTGTTCGAGCCGTTCTGGATCGTCACCGCGACGTGCGAGCCGTCCGGCGAGAAGGTGACACCCTCGGGGATCTGTCCGACCGAGTGCGACTCCACGATACGGGGCGGGTTCTTCTTCAAATCGATGACGCTGATGATGTCGGTGTCGCCCTGCCCGCCGCCCTGATTGACGACGACCGCGACGTCGCCCTTGGGGCTGATCGAGACGCAGTAGGGGCGGATGCCGGCGACCATGTACGCATTGGTGTCCTCGACCTTCGAGCCGTTGACCGACAGCACGGAAATGCGGTGATCGCCGTCGCGGGTGACGAGCGCCCGTTTTCCATCGGGGAAGAACGCCACGCCGCTCGGGCCGGACTTGGCGTCGCCGAGCTGGATCTTTCCAACGGCTGTCACGGTCTTGCCGTTGACGGTGAGGATCGAGACCGTGCCCTCCCCCCGATTGGTGACGAGGGCGAGCTTGCCGTCCGGACTGAACGACACGCCGGCGGGTGAGAGCCCGAGCTCCAGGGTCGCGATGACTGCCGGCGGCGAGGCCTTGAGGTCGATGACGCTCAGCCGGTTGTCAGGAGCGGTCTTCTTGGGATCGGCTGGATCGATCTTGGTCGAAGCGGCCACCAGGGCGATGCTCTCGTCCGGCGCGACCGCGACGCTCTGCGGCGGCCCGACCACCGAACCCGGCGCATTCAGCTGGCCGACGACCTTCGGCGGTGACACGCTGAGGTCGACGATCGTTACGTTGTCGGGCGGCGGGTTCTGGACGATCTGGTTCACGCCCTCGACGTTGACGACCTTGGTGTCGTTCGACGAAACGGCGAGCTGCGCCTGGGCGCATGTCGGCAGGCCCAGCAGCAACAGCAGCGCGAGAGCATCCCTGAATGTCATGTCTTACCCTCCTCCGTCCGACGTCTCGTCGAATTGGCTGGCAGGAGTCTAGCAGACTGTCTGGAGGTGTGGATTTCGCGGAGGCGCTATCCTACGCATGCGATGGCTACCCGGCGTACTCGTCGAGCCGCCCCCGACCTGACCGCGCAGGCGCGGCGCGCCGGCGTCCGCCTGGTGCGCTTCCTCTACACCGACAACGGCGGCGTCACACGCGGCAAGGCCACCCACGTTGACGGGCTCGCGCATCGGCTCACCGACGGCATCGGCCTCACGGTGGCCATGCAGGCGATGAACATGCTCGACCAGCTGCAGCCCGTCGAAGGCCTCGGGCCCGTCGGCGAGATCCGGCTGGTCCCCGATCCGCAGACCTTCACCGTGCTCCCGTACGCGCCTCACGCCGCGGCCATGACGAGCGACATGCGCACCCTCGAAGGCGCGCCGTGGGAGGCGTGCCCGCGTGATTTCCTCAAGCGGCAGATCGCCGCCTGCGGCGCGGCAGGGTTCAGCGTGCGCGCCGCGTTCGAGTGCGAGTTCACCCTGGCGGTGAAGCGGGCCGACGGCGGCTTCGCACCGCTCGACGAGAGCCTCTGCTTCTCCACCGTCGGGATGACGACGGCGGCGCCCGTGATGGACGACATCGTGGCCGCGCTCGAGGCGCAGCGGATTCCGGTCGAGCAGTACTACGCGGAGCTCGGACACGGCCAGCAGGAGCTGTCGATCGGCCACGCGCCGGCGCTCGAGGCCGCCGACCGCCAGGTCTTCTACCGGGAGACCGTGCGGGCCGTTGCCCATCGCCACGGGCTCGTGGCCTCGCTCGCGCCCAAGCCCTTCGTCGACCAGGCCGGCAACGGCGCGCATATCCATTTCAGCCTGTGGGACGTGGCGGGCCGCGAATCGCGCATGTACGACGAGAGAGACCGCTATTGCGTAAGCAAGCTCGGATATCACTTCATCGCGGGTGTCCTGGAACACTTGCCGGCTCTGCTTGCGCTCACGTGTCCCAGCGTGAACTCGTACCGCCGGCTCCAGCCGCACTTCTGGAGCTCCGCGTTCACGGCGTGGGGGCCCGATAATCGCGAGGCGGCGGTGCGCGTGCCCTCGACGTTTCGCTCCGATCGCGCCGGCTCGACCAACGCCGAGCTCAAGGCTTCTGACTCCTCGTCGAACCCCTATCTCGCGATGGGCGGATTGCTTGCGGCCGGCCTCGATGGCGTCACGCGCAAGCTCGAGCCGGGCGAGCCCGTGCTCGTGGACCCGGCCGCCCTGTCCGAGAGCGAGCGGCAGAAACGTCGTATCCAGCGCTATCCGACAACGCTCCGCGCGGCGCTGGATCAGCTCGAAGCCGATTCGATGCTGATGCGGGCGCTGGGTCCGACGTTGGCCCGCGCGTACCTCGCGGTGAAGCGCTCCGAGGCCGAGGCGTTCGGCAAGGAGAGCGCCGAGTTCGAGACCAAGCACCACTTCTGGAAGTTCTGATCTGGACCTGAGCGCCGTCCCCATCCTGGACCAGCACTGTCACGCGCTGCTGCGCGACGGTACCGTCACCGACCGCGTCCGTTACGCGCGGTTCTTCACCGAGAGCGACGACGCGACGATGCATGCGCGCCACGTTCCCGAGACGATCTTCTACCGCTGGGCTATCCGGGAGCTCGCGACGATCCTGGCGTGCGCGCCCACGACCGAGGCGGTGCTGGCCGCACGCGCGCGCATGTCACCCCAGGCGCTGGGGCGGCGTCTCCTGGGCGAGGCGAACATCGCGGTGCTCCTCGTCGATCACGGCTACCGAACCGACGAGACGTGGGCACCGCTGGAGCTGGCCCCGCAGGTACCGTGTCGTGTGTTGCCGATCCTGCGCCTCGAGACTCTCGCGCAGGAGCTGATCGTGCGCCACGAGACGTTCGACACGATGCTGGATGCGTTCTCCGCCACCGTCGAGCAGGCGCGGGCGGACGGTTACGTCGGTCTCAAGAGCATTATCGCCTACCGCACCGGGCTCGCGGTGCAGGCGACCTCCCGTGGCGATGCCGCGGCCGCGTTCGGTCCCGTGAAGGAGCGCGCGCGGCTCGAGGGCAGGGTGCGTCTGGCCGACAAGCCGCTCAACGACTATCTGCTGCTGCGCACGCTCGAGATCGCCGAGCGGCAGGGCATGCCCGTGCAGATCCACACCGGCTTCGGCGATTCGGACCTCGACCTGCGCGAGGCGAACCCGCTGCACCTGCGTTCCTTGTTCGAGAGTGGTCGCTATGCGAACGTGCCGTTCGTCCTGCTGCACGCGAGCTATCCCTACGTGCGCGAGCTCGGATACCTGGCCGCCATCTACCCTAACGTCTGGGCCGACGTGGGGCTCGCCATCCCGCATCTCGCCGCGGAGATCCCGACGGTGCTGCGCCAGCTGTTCGGCCTCACACCCACGAGCAAGATGGTGTACTCGAGCGACGCCTCGCAGATCCCCGAGCTGTTCTGGCTCGCTGCGCGCTGGGGGCGGCTTGGGCTCGGCACGGTTCTGGACGAGCTCGTCGCCCTCGGCGCGCTCGACGCTAGCGAAGCTCTCGCGGTCGGGCGGCGGGTGCTCGGCGAGAACGCCGCCGCGATCTACGGAGTGCCGTGGCCGTAGCCCGCGGGGATACATATCCGCGCGGGTGGCGAATCCACCCAGGAGCCGTTATCCTCTGGGTGGCGAGCGGCGAAACGTCCGGATCAGTGAGGGGGAATCGCGATGAAGATGACGATCGAGCCGGTATCCGCGTTCAGTAGCCTCGACGTGCTGGTGGCCATGGACGAAGGCCTGTTCAAGGCCGAGGGACTCGATCTCACGATGGCCTCCCGCGAGTCCCGCGACATCCGCTCCACCACAGAAGGAACGTTGACGCGCCCGGTCACGAACCAGGGGACGCTTCAAGAACGCGGCGAAGCCGCGATGTTCCAGGGGTGAGAGTGCGGCAATAACCGCCGGGTGGCGGAAAGCCGCGTGGGCGCGCTGCAGATCGGTCGCCGGTCGATGATCGTCTGTGCGGCCCTGGTCGTTGCTCCCGACTCGAAGGTCTACGTGCCCCAGGAGCTGGCGCACCGCAAGGTGGGGCTCGACTACGGTAACGGCACCGCCTACGCGGGGCTGCAGATGCTCGAGGGCGCCGTGCCGCGCGAAGCCATCACGACGTGCGCCGCGGTCATCCATCCCGGCGAGCGCTACGCAGCCATGCTGCGCGGCGAGTTCGAGGCGACCGTGCTGCAGGAGCCGTGGATCACCGTGGCCGAGAAGGCCGGCTGCCGTCTGGTCTCGACGACGTTCTTCCACGGCACGTGGGTCGCCGGCGCCGATCTCGATCCCAAGCTCTACGCCGCATTCCTGCGGGGTGTGACGCAGGCCGTTCGTCACATCAACGCCGACAAGCGGCGCTACGTGCGGTACTTCAAGGAAGGCTGGGCCGCCGCCGATCCCGCGGTACAGGCGCTGACGGCCGACGACTTCAACCTCGGCCGCATCCAGCTCCGCGAGCCGACTCCGATCCCGGAGGACGAAGCGCGCTGGGCGTGGGACTGGATGGCGAGCTGGGGCGTGCTCAACGGGTCGTTCGACGTCACCGCGCAGATCAATCGCAAAGTGGAACGGGAGGCGCACGAGCTGGCGTTCGCGCAATCGAGTTAACGCGCTGAATGCGGTGAGGGCGCCTCTGCACGCGACGTGATTCGCAGAATGGCGTCCTGCGCCTTCTGGATCGTTCCCTCTTCCCACCGCTTTCCAAGCTTCGGAAAGATGTCCTGGAGCCGCGCGCCCTTGGTCGCGAAGAACTCCATGTCCAGTTTCGTTTGCGGTTGGATCGTGAACGCTTTGATGTGGCGAACTACGCCGATCCATTCCTTGGGCGGCTCGGCCACCGAGAGAATCAGTGTGAACGGCGCCCACTCCCGCTGCATGGGTCGCAGGTCGTCGCAGAGCGCGGGATGCAGATAGTGGCGAAACTTGATCTCCGTGTGCCAGCTTTGGCACGCCTCGAGATCGAGGATGAAGAAGTCGGGCGAACAGCGAAGCCGTGGCGGTACGAGCCCGATATCGGTGCTCAACGGTATTGTCCGAATCTCCCGGTATCCAGCGTCGACTAGGAGCACCTCGATGGTCGATGTCCATCGAGCCCGGACTCCAGAAGTCATGCGGATAGACAATCTATCGTCCTACCAGTCTAGCAACGCACTGCGCTCAGGCTGGCACGGCGCGACGCGACGTCCAGTCGTCGCCGGCGCCTACCGTATCTAGCAGCCTTGCTCTACCGGTTCCCGACCGGCTGCATCGCCGCTGGAGCTATCGAACGTCACTGAATGAGGAGCTACCGCCAGCGGATGCAAGACATCGATCGCGTAGACAACGTCCAATCGCTCGCCCTGCCAGCTCGGAGTAGCTGTGTGCGCATGGCAGAATCCACCCGTTCGGTCGCCGGAACTGAAGCTCGCCGCCGGGCAATCGCTCGCACTGGTATCCCTCTTCATGAACGGCGCGGTGGTGACGCCGGCACAGGAGCGTGAGGTTCGACAGCGTTGACCACTCTGCCACGACTGACGCAGGCTCAGCCCCCGCGCTCGTCGAACTCGCGGATGAGATCGAGCAGGCGGGCAGTGGCGGCTTCCAGGTGCGCGGAGAGCTCGGCGATCTGGTCACCCAGACGATCGAGCGCCGCGTAGTCGACAAAATCAGGCGTGCGGATCTCCATGACGGGCTCCTTTCGCTAGGGCGACTCTATACCCGACTTTCGGACACGCCTGTGAGGCCCGACCTGCGACGATCGCGGCACGCACCACAATTTTTATAAGGACGGACATCGGAAGGGCTGTCGAAGCTTTTTGCGTCGCGCTGAGAGGCTGCAGACAGAACGGGGCCGACTCTTCGCGACGGCGGACGCTGGGCGTTTAGGCGCGCTCACCCTCCGCTGCCGGCGCCTGCGTACCCTTCCGTCCCCTCCGTCGTTCGTGCACGCGCTCCAGCAGCACATAGAACACCGGCACGAACGGAATCGCGAGCAGAGTCGACGCGAGCATCCCCCCAAACACCACGGTCCCAATAGCCTGCTGACTCGCCGCACCCGCCCCAGACGCAACCATCAAGGGCACCACGCCCAAAATGAACGCAAACGAAGTCATCACGATCGGCCGGAACCGCCGCCGGGTCGCCTCGACCGCAGCCTCCGTGACAGACATCCCCTCCCGGTGCAAGTCGCGAGCAAACTCCACGATGAGGATCGCGTTCTTACTCGCGAGCGCGATCATCAACACCAGACCGACCTGCGTGAACAGGTTGTTGTCGTAGCCGCGGCTCATGAGCGCCAGCAGCACGCCGACCAGCGCGATCGGCACGACGAAGATGACCGCCGCCGGAGACGTCCAGCTCTCGTACAGCGCAGCCAGCACCAGGTACACCAGCGCGAGCGAGAGGGCGTAGATCAAGTACGCCTGGTAGCCGACCTTCTTCTCCTGATAGCTTGTCGAGGTCCAGTCGTACGACATGCCCTCCGGCAGTGTCTGCGCGGCCAGCTGTTCCATGAGCGTCAGGGCCTGTCCGGAGCTGAACCCCGGTGCCGCGGAGCCGAAGATCGACGCCGCCGGGTAGAGGTTGTAGCGAGTGACGAGTTCGGTACCCTGGACGCGCTTGACCTGGATCAGGGCGTTCAGGGGCACCATCTCCCCGTTCTGGTTGCGGACATATAGATGTCTCAAGTCGTCGGCTTCGAGACGATAGCGGCTGTCGGCCTGGATGTAGACCTGGAAGACCTGGTTGAAGCTGTTGAAGAAATTCACGAACGACGAGCCCAGATAGGACTGGAGCGTCTCGAAGACACTCGCCGGCTGGACCTGCAGCGACTCCGCCTTGGTCCGATCGATGTCCAGGTAGAGCTGAGGGCTGCGGTAGCTGAAGGTGGTCGCGAGGCCTCGCAGGCTCGGATTGGAATTTCCGGCCTGCACGAGCTCCATGGCATTGCGCTGCAGCTCGGCCAGGCCCAGGCTCCGGCGGTCCTCCACCATCATCTGGAAGCCGCCCGTCTGGCCCAGGCCACGGATCGGCGGGGGAATGGCGACAAAGATGAAGGCTTCCTGGATGTCGCTCAGCTGGCGATTGAGACCAGAGACGATCCGGTCCTGGCTCAGCGCCCTGCCGCGTTCCTTCCAGCCTTTGTACACGACGAACGTCGCCGAATAGTTCGGGACGTTCGCGAAGTCCAGAAGCGAGAGGCCGCCGATTGTCACCCAGGCGTCGATGCCGTCGGTTTTTCGAAGAATGGCGTTGACCTTTTCGGCGACCTCGCGCGACCTGGGCTGCGAAGCGCCTTCCGGCAAGACGGTCACGATGATGGCGTAACCCTGGTCCTCGGTCGGCAGGAAACCGTTGGGCTGGCGTATGAATTCCCAGGCGGTCGCCGCCACGACGACGACGAACACGATCGACATGAGCACCGGCCACTTCACCATCCGGCTGACCACTCCGACGTAGACGTCGGTGCTCGCCTGAAACGCCCGGTTGAATCCTCGGTAGAACCAGTTGGGCGGTCGGTCACCGCGGGCTTTCAACCAGCGCGCGCACTGAACCGGCTTCAAGGTCAGCGCGTTCAGGGCGCTGATGACCGCGGTCGCAGCGATGACGAGCGCGAACTGGCGGAAGATCTGGCCGGTGATTCCCGGCAGGAACGCGGCCGGAAGGAACACGGCGACAAGGGCCAGGGTGATCCCGACGACCGGCCCCGTCAGCTCCTGCATGGCCTTGATCGTGGCGTCCTTCGGCGACATCCCGGTCTCGATGTAGTGGGCGCTGTTCTCCACGATGATGATCGCGTCGTCGACGACGATCCCGATGGCGAGGATCAGCGCGAACAGAGTCATGAGGTTCACGGTGAAGCCGAGCATGGCCATAGCGATGAACGCGCCGATGATGGTGACCGGCACGGTCGTCGCCGGCACGAGCATCGCCCGCAAGTTCTGCAGAAAGACCAGGATGACGACCAGCACGAGCACGCCGGCGATGAACAAAGTCTCGTAGACGGCGCGGATCGCCTCGCGGACGAACAGCGTGGTGTCGTAGCGGATCGCGTACTTCATGCCTTCGGGGAACTGCTTGCTCATGTCCGCCATGGCCGCGTAGACCTTGTTGGCGACCTGAATGGCGTTGGCACCCGGCAGGGCGAACATCACGATCTGCGCCGACTTGTGCCCGCTGAATCGCGAAAAATTGCTGAAGGTCTGCTGGCTCAGGTCGACCCGGGCGATGTCGCGCAGTCGCACGACCTGCGGCGCCGTGCCGGTCGCGTTCTTGACGATGATGTCCCCGAACTGGCGCGCGTCGGAAAGCCGGCCGAGGGCGTTGATCGTGAACTGAAAAGGCTGAGCCTCGGGCACCGGGGGGGCGCCGAGCCGGCCGGCCACGACCTGGACGTTCTGGCCCTGGATGGCGGTCAAGACATCGCTGGTCGTGAGCCCGAAGGTCTGGAGCCGCTTGGGATCCAGCCAGACCCGCATGCTGTACGGACCGGCCCCGAAGATTCGCACCTGGCCGACGCCGGGCAGTCGGGCCAGCGGGTTCTGCAGATTGATGAGCGCGTAGTTGGAGAGGAAGATCTCCTCGAAGCGCTCATCGTCCGAGTAGAGGCTGGCCACGAGCAGGATGTTGGGCGAGACCTTGCGGACCGTGATGCCCTGCGCCTGAGCGCCCCCCGGTAGCTGGGACAGCGCGCTGTTGGCTAGGTTCTGGACCAGGGCCAGCGACGCGTCCAGGTCCGTGCCGACGTCGAAGGTGACCGTCAGGGTATAGGTGCCGTCACTGGAGCTGACGGACGACATGTAGATCGAGCCCTCGACGCCGTTGATCGCCTGCTCGAGCGGCACCCCGACCGTCGCCGCGACGACCTCTGCGCTCGCCCCGGGATAGGACGAGGTCACCTGGATGGTCGGTGGGACGATCTCGGGATACTGGGCGACGGGCAGCACATACAGGCAGACGGCCCCGATGATGATGGTGACGAGCGCGATGACGTTGGCGAAGATCGGCCGTTCGATGAAGAACGCAGAGATCATTGACGCTCTGGCGTGACTGGCCGTCCGGGCGCGGCCCTCAGCAGACCGTTGACGACCACCCACTCCTGGCCCTTGAGGCCGTCGTCGATGGCGCGCTGGGAATCCACCGCGGCGCCGGTCTTGACGCTGCGGCGCTCCACGACGTTCTTCTCGTTCACCACCAGGACATACGCGCCCTGCTGGTCGTTGCCGACTGCCACCTCGGGCACCATCAATGATGATTTCTGCTCGAGCGGCACCCGCACCCGCGCATACAGCCCCGGAAGGATCCCGCCCTCTTTGTTAGGGAGGATGCCGCGCATGAGCAGGGTGCCCGTCGTCGTCGTCAGGTTGATGGCGGCAAAGTCGAGGTGGCCCTGATGCGGGTAGCCGTCCTCGCCGGGCAGGCCCGCCTGGATTGACCACGTCCGCGAATCCGCAGCCCCCGGGATCCCGCGCGCGCGCTTGCGCAGGCGGGCGAGGTCCTGATCGCTGATGTTGAAATAGACGTAGATCGGATCGATCTGGTTGATCGAGGCCAGGACGGTGTTGCCACCCGAGCCGACCAGATTGCCGGGGTCGACCTGCCTTCGGTCCATGCGCCCGTCGAACGGAGCCGTGACCTGGGTGTAGTCGAGATTCAGCTTCGCCAGGTCTCGCTGCGACTCCGCCGAGCGCAGGTTGGCCTGCGCGAGATCGCGCTGGTAGAGCCAGTTGTCGACGTCGGACTGTGTCGCCGCGTTGTGCTGGACCAGGTTCGAATAGCGCGAGAACTGGGATTCGGCGTACTGAAGCTGCGCCCGGTACTGGGAGATGGCGGCTTCGGCTTGCCGCAGGTTGTCCTCGTACGTGTTGCGCTGGATGACGAAGAGCGGCTGGCCCTTCTTGACGAATTGCCCGTCCTGGAACAGCACCTGTTCGAGATAGCCCGCGACGCGGGCGACGAGCTGCACCGTGTAGATGGCCTGCGTGTTGCCGGTAAGCTCGAGATAGTCGGTCACCATCCGCTGCTGCGGCTGGGCGACCGTCACCTTCGGCGGAGGAGGCGGCTGGGGCTTCGGTGTGTCCTTGCAGCCCGCCAGGATCGCGGCGAGCGCCGATATCGTGATCCAGGCAGAGATGCGTGTGATTTCGCGAAGGGTCATGCCTACCAATCCGGAAGCCGAGGAGTGGACCGCGGTTGACGGGAGGCCGGCAGATTGTAGTTCGCAGGAGCCAGCAACCCGCCCCAGTTCGTGCGCCGCTGCATCTCTGCCTTGATCTCGGGAGGCACGAGATCCTGGCCTTCTCTGATCTCCCAGCCGCCGCCGAGGGCACGATAGATCCCGACGAGGCCTGAGGAGATGTTGCCCACCGTGCTCGCGAGGCTGTCCTGCTGGGCCAGGAGCGTGTTCTGCGCGGTCAGGACGGTGGTGAAGTCCGTGACGCCTTCCCGGTACTGCATGACGGCCACGTCGAGCGCGATCTTCGCGGAGGTGACGCTCTGGGCCAGCAGCTCCGCGCGATCCTGTGCGCGGAGAAAGGCGACCAGGTTGTCCTCGACGTCCCGCTGGGCCGAGAGCACCGTGTTCTGGTAGGCGATGAGCAGCTGCTGGAACTGCGCATCCTGCACGCGCACGTTGTTCGTGATCTGGCCGTAGTTCAGGATGTTCCACTGAACCGAGGGGCCAGCCTGGATCGAGCGGCTTCCCCAGCGGAACATGTCGCTGAGCCTGAATTTCCCCAGGTCGGTCGCCACGAAGATCAGGCTTCCGTTCAAGCTGAAGATCGGAAGCAGATCGCCCTTGGCCACGCCGATCTGGGCCGATTGAGCTGCGGCCTGCAGCTCGGCGCTGCGGACATCCGGTCGGCGGCGCAGCAGGTCGGCCGGGATACCGACGACGACCTGGGGCGGTGAGGCCGGGATTCCCGAAGAGCCCGCCAGAACATCGCTCAGATCGCTCGGCGGCGTTCCCAGCAGCACACTCAGCGCATCCTGCGCCTGGCGCCGTTGAGTCTCCAGAGGCGGGATGGAAGCCTGAGTGTTCAGGAGGATGGTCCGAGCCTGCTCGACATCCCGCTGGGTCGCCGTGCCGAATCTGAATCGCGCGTCGGTGATTTTCAGGATCTGGTCCTGGGCGTCCGCGTTCTCCCGGGCGATGCGAATTCGTTCTTCGGCGGTCCGGATCGCGATGTAGTTGTTCGCGACGTCCGCCGTCAAGGTCACCAGCGTGCTGTCGTAATCCGCGAGCGTGGACAGCAGGCTGGCTTCGGCCGACTGGATGTTGCGCCGAATACGTCCCCAGAAATCGAGCTCCCAGCTGGCCTGGACCCCGATCTGGGATTGCCAGAACTTGAGGGCACTGCTGCTGCTACTGCCGCCGCCCCCGCTCCCGCCGAAGGCCGCCGTCTCGGCCCTTTCGCTCGTTCGGAAATACTCGACTGAACCGATGGCTTGCTGAGTTTGCGGAAAAAAGTCACCGATGGCGATCCCCAGCTGGGCTCGAGCCTGGAGGACCCGCACTCCGGCCTGCCGGAGCGTGAGGTTGTCTCGATAGGCCTGCTCGACGAGATAATTCAGGACCGGGTCGTCGAAGGCCGTCCACCAGTTCCGGTACGTGGCCGAGTCGACGTTGAGGCGTCGGTCTTTGCTCTCGAGCCAGCTGTCGGATACGGCCACCGCTGGCCGCTTGTAGTCCGGGCCGATCATGCATCCGGTGAAGAGCAGGAGCGCTGGCGCCAGGACGACGGCCGCGCATCGTCGGCGACGTGGCCGGCTCATGTCATCCGCGCTCGCGCGGTCGATCGGAACTGAGCTCGAGGACAGGGCCAAGCGTCACGGGCAGCATCGATGCGCCCACGATACACCTGGTGTGAAGACCTAGGTCAGCGCGCCTCGTGCAAAAAAGTCAACGGCCACCACCGC
>Ga0075424_100003931_pt1 | contig 13953 bp, 11 predicted proteins | sample SoiMethybrSBSTD3_FD_75301 | JGI IMG/M metagenome (GOLD analysis project Ga0075424, IMG submission 75301) | Bulk soil microbial communities from a Populus tree surrounding site in Tennessee, USA - Soil MetaG P. TD hybrid SBSTD3 | ecosystem: Environmental > Terrestrial > Soil > Tree plantation... | reverse complement strand
AAGCTCGAAGCGGTTGCTCCGGCCGCTCGTGCAAACGTCCCGATCGCGCTCGGATCGTTACGAAGGGTACCAAGAGTGTTCCTGGTTGCCTACTGCCGGTATTTGGGAACGCCCTCCAGGTCGTGCTCCTTGACCTTGCGCAGGAGCGAGCGGTAGCCCATCCCCAGGATCTCCGCCGCCCGCCGCTTGTCGCCCTCCGCGGCGACGAGGGCTGCCTTCAAGCTCTCCCGCTCGCTCGGCGCCACGAGAGGGCGCAGCAGGGCCTGCAGATCGGCGGCACGCAGCAGCGGCCCGTCCGCCAGGATCACCGCCCGCTCCAGCACGTTCGCCAGCTCGCGAATGTTGCCCGGCCAGGCCTGAGCCGCCAGCAGGTCGAGGGCCGCCTCCTCGAGGCGCGGCGGCTCGGCGTGATGGCGGCGGGCGATCTCCGCCACGAGATGGCGGGCGAGGAGCGGGATGTCGCTGGCCCGCTCCTTCAGCGCCGGCAGGTCGATGGGGAAGACGTTGAGGCGGAAGAAGAGGTCGGCCCGAAATTCGCCGCTCTCCACCATGGCGGCCAGATCGCGGTTGGTGGCCGCCACCAGCCGGACGTCCGCGCGCAGGGTGCGGCCGCCGCCCACGCGCTCGAAGGTACGCGCTTCCAGCACCCGCAGCACCTTGCTCTGCACGCCCGAGGGGAGCTCGCCGATCTCGTCGAGAAAGAGGGTGCCTCCCTCGGCGAGCTCGAAGCGGCCCGCCACCCGGCGGTCGGCGCCGGTGAAGGCCCCTTTCTCGTGGCCGAAGAGCTCGTTCTCCAGCAGCGGCTCGGGAATGGCGGCGCAGTTCAGCGCCACGAACGGCCCGCCGCGGCGCGGCGACAGGGCGTGGATGGAGCGGGCGAAGAGCTCCTTGCCGGTGCCGCTGTCGCCGGTGAGCAGGACGTTGCTCTCCTTGGGGCCCACCTTCTGCAACAGCCGAAGGGCGGCGCGGAAGCGCGGATGAGCGCCGACCAGGGCCGGCGCGCCCGGAGCGTGGAAGACGGCCGACTCGTCGCGTTCTCCCAGCGCCTGCTCGATGAGGCGCGACAGGTCGTCGAGCTCCAGCGGCTTCTCCAGGAAATCGTAGGCGCCGAGCTTCATCGCCTCCACCGCCGCTCCCACCGTGCCGTAGCCGGTGAGCACCACGACCGGCACGCGGGGCTGGGCGGCGCGGCTGGCCTCCAGTACGCGCAACCCCGAAACGTCGGGGAGCTTGAGATCGGTGAGGACGAAGTCGAATGGGCGGGCCGCGAGCAACCGGATGCCGCCCTGGCCGTCGGCGGCGGCGGCCACGTCATAGCCTTCCTGGCCCAGCGCGGCTTCCAGCATGCGCCGCAGGGAATCGCGGTCTTCGACGATCAGGATCCGGCCGGTAGGCATTCTCTCCTCACGGCCGCGATCAAAGCTTCGTCGTCCTCGGGGTCGACAGTTCGCAGATCGAGAACGAGCCGGCCCTGGCGCAGGTAGCCGACGACGGGCGGATCGCCACAGCGGAGGCGGGCCAGGAGGGCGTCGTCTCCCGGCAGGGCGAGCGCTTCGCCAGGAATCGGGGCCTCGGGCGCCGAACCGCCGCCGAGGAAGGCTTCGGCGGCGACGATCTCGGCGCCGAGCGAAACGGCTGCCCGCTCGAGACGGCCGCGGTGGCTCTGGAGGTCGGGCCACATGCGGTCCAGGGGCAGGGCGGCGCCGGTCAGGTGCAGGCGGAGCACTCCCTCGAGTGCCGCCAGTGCCGTGCGGTCGGGGCGCAGGGCGCGGTAGAGCGGATGCCGCCGGCAGCGGGCGAGCAGTGCGGCGCGGCCCACCAGCAGGCCGGCCTGCGGGCCGCCGAGGAGCTTGTCACCGCTGCCGCAGGCGAGATCGATTCCCTGCTCGACGAGCTCCGCCAGGCTCGGATGGCCGGCGAGCTGGGGCTCCGTCCGTGGCCGCAGCAGGCCGCTTCCCTCGTCCACCAGCACCGGCACGCCGGCGCGAGCCCCCAGCGCCGCGAGCTGCCGCGGCTCCACCGAGGCGACGAAGCCGGAGAGGCGGAAGTTGCTGGGAAAGACCTTGAGCAGCAGCGCCGTGGCGGGTCCCACCGCCGCCTCGTAGTCGGCGAGCCGGGTGCGGTTGGTCGCACCCACCTCCACCAGGCGGGCGCCGGCGGCCGCCATGATCTCGGGGATGCGGAAGGAGCCGCCGATCTCCACCAGCTCGCCGCGGGAGACCACCACCTCGCGGTCCTTCGCCAGCGCCGCCAGGGCGATGACCAGGGCGGCGGCGTTGTTGTTGACTACCAGGGCGGCCTCGACGCCGCACAAGGCGGTGAGCAGGCGCTCCACCCGGCCGTTGCGCTGGCCGCGCCGGCCGGTGGCGAGATCGAGCTCAAGGTCGCAGGAGGCGTCCAGCAGCGGCGGCAGGCTGCGGGCGACGGCGGCCGGCAGGGGAGCCCGCCCGAGATTGGTGTGGAGATAGATGCCCGTGGCGTTGAGCACCCGGCGTAAGGGGCCGCCGAGCGCGGCCTCGACCGCCGAAGCGATGGCGGCAGGCAGGGCGGCCAGAGCCTCCTCCGCTGCTTCCACGGCGGGGGGTGGATCGGCGGCCAGACGCTCTCGTAACCCATCCACCACTCGCCGCGCTACGATGGTTACGTGCTCTCGCCCGTATAATGAGATGAGACTCGCGACCGCCGGATGGCTGAGCAGCCGGTCGAGCGACGGCAGCCCCCGTCGGGCATCGGAGAATTCGGAGCTTTCCATCATCGGTCCGACAGCATTCTAGGAGATCCGTGGACCCCAAGCGAAGTCCGAGAGGAGGGGCGCGAATTCTGACGGCTCAAGGGGCGGCGCTCAAGCCCGTCCGTCCGCCAGGCCTGGGCGGTCCTGCGCCGCCCGTGCGCCAGCCGTCGTTCGGCGATGCTCTCGACGCGCTCAACCGCGATCTCCAGCAGCTCCGCGTCGACTTCGAGCGTTTCTTCAACGGCTCGTTGCATTCGCCGCCCGACGAGCTGCGCGGCCGCGTCCAGACGCAGCTCCGCCAACTGCGCGGCGTCAATCTGACCACCGCCGTGGACAGCTTCCGCCTGGGCGACCTCGAAGCCCGGTTCAACAGCTACAACGAGCTCTTCAACCGCCGCCTGCGCGACCTCGAAGAGGGCCGCCAGCCGGCGGCGCGCCACGCGCCGCCGGCAGCAGAGCGCCGCTACGACCCGTTCGAGGGGATTCTTTTCGGCGAGCGCGCCAACCCGGAGGCCGCGGCGGCGCTCTATCAGGGTCTCGCCGCCGCGCCGGGAGACTCCCCCCGTTTCGACCTCGACAGCTTTCAAACCTACCTGGCACGCCAGGTGGCCGCCATCCGCGACAAGACGGGATGCTCCGAGGTACAGTTCCGGCTGGCCTCGGAAGACGGCAAGGTGAAGCTCAAAGCCCGGCCCGTCGCAACTCGCGAGGGCACGTAAGGAGATCACGGTGCATAGTTGGACCCATAGGATCATCGCCTTTTCCCTCGTCGCGGTCGCCGCGGTCGCCGCCATCACCGCGGTCACCTCCGTCGCGGCAGCGCCCACGAACCTCGCCAAGACGATCGAGGTGCAGAAGCATCTGACGACCGAGCGGCCCAACGACGCCGCGGTGTTCAACGACCTGGGCAACCTCCTGCTCCTCGCGCAAAAGCCCGCCGAGGCCGAGGCGGCCTATCGGCGGGCTCTGGAGCTCGATCCCGACAAGGTGTCGGCCCTGTTCAATCTCGGGTTGCTGCTGCAACAGCGCGGCGATTTGAAGGGCGCGATGCCGCTCTACCAGCGGGCGGTGAAAGTGGATCCCGGCCACGCCTGGGCCAACTATCAGATCGGATCGATCCACGAGGCTCAGCGCCAGCCGTCGCGGGCCATCGATGCCTATGCCCGCGCCTTCTCGCTCGATCCTCAGCTTGCTTTCCCCGAGGTCAATCCCCACGTCGTCGAAAACAAGCTGCTGACCGAGGCCATGCTGCGCGCCTACCGTAGCGACTTCGCCCAGCCGCAGGCGCCGAAAGTCTATGAGGACGCCGGCCGCATCGCGGCGCTCCTGGTGCCGCCTCCCGCCGCGGCCCAGGATGCAAGCAAGGACACGAAGGCAGCCGGCCCGACGCCGAAACCGCTTCCCGTGCCTCCTGCCGGAACCAACCGGCCGGTGCCGGCCCCGCCGGGAGCGAAGAGCTCCACGGTGCTGCGCGAGCGGGATCTCAACCGCAACAGTCCCTCCGGCCAGGCCGTGCCGTCGGGGGCGGCTCGGTCGCTAGCACCTCCCTCCCGCCAGCAGCCGGGCGCCGGCGGCCTGCGCCAGTGGAATCGGCCGGAACCGGCGATCCAGGAAGTGCCGACCGAAGAGCCGGACGTGCAGAACGACGGCGGTCAGCCCGCCCCGGTCATCACGCCGCCGCCGGGCGGTGTCTACTACCGGCCCGGGCTCCAGAGCACCGGGCGGCTGGATCTGGTGACGCCGAATCCACCGCCGCGGCTGGCACGGGTGACCCGGGACCGCTAAAGATCAGGTCGGGCTCCAAGATAAGAATGCCCTTCACCGCAGCGGACTGTGAGCGCGCCCGCCGGGACTTTCCGGCCCTGGGGCGAATCGTCGACGGCCGCGCCTTGGTTTTCCTCGACGGGCCGGCGGGGACGCAGGTCCCGGAGGCGGTGATCGACGCCATCGCCGGCTACTACCGGACGTCGAACGCGAACACGCACGGCGAGTTTCTGGCTTCGCGGGAGTCGGATCGCCTGCTCCACGAGACCCGGGAGGCCGTGGCCGCGTTCCTCGGCGCGCCGAGCTGGCGGCAGGTCTCCTTCGGCCAGAACATGACGACGCTCAACTTCGCCCTCAGCCACGCCCTGGTCAAGGAGATGGTGCCGGGGGACGAAGTCGTCATCACCCAGCTCGATCACGAGGCCAACCGCGGTCCCTGGCTCGCGTTGCAGGACCGGGGAATCGTCGTGCGCGAAGTGGCGATGCGGCCGGCCGGCACCCTCGATGCGGACGATTTCGCCCGCCAGGTCACGGCGCGGACGCGGCTGGTGGCGGTGGTCATGGCGTCGAACGCCCTGGGCACGGTCACCGACGTGGCCCTGGCCCGTAGCCTGGCGCGGCAGGCGGGCGCCTGGCTGCTGCTCGACGCCGTCCACTACGCCGCTCATCTGCCGCTCGACGTTCAGGAGCTGGACGCCGATTTCCTCCTCTGCTCGGCCTACAAGTTCTATGGCCCGCACGTGGGCATCCTCTACACCCGGCCCGGCCTGCTCGAGCGGCTGCCCGCGGAGCGGCTCCGCACCCAGGAGGAGGAGGCTCCCTGGCGGTTCGAGACGGGGACCCTGAATCACGCCGCCCTCGTCGGAGTGAAGGCGACGGTGGAGTACCTGGCTGCCTGGGGAGAAGGGGAGACGCTGCGCCAACGGCTCGTCTCCGCCATGAACGGCATCGCCGCCTACGAGCATGGGCTCGGCGCCTACTACTACGACGAGGTGCGGCGCATCCCCGGGGTCACCGCCTGGGGACCGGATTTTTCAGGCCCGCGGGCACCCACGATCTCCATCACGGTCGACGGCGTTCATCCCACCGCGGCCGCCCGCCGGCTGGGTGCCAAGGGCCTCCAGGTCTGGGACGGCCACTTCTTCGCCCTGCGCCCCGTCGAGGCCCTCGGCCTGGCGGAGAAGGGCGGCCTGATCCGCACCGGCATCGTCATGTACAACACTCGCCAGGAAGTCGACCGCCTGCTGGAGGCGGTCGCCGAGATCGCCGGCTAGGAGCCTAGGGCAACTCGACGCCACGCGCGGCGGGCGTCAGGGCGATCGATTGCGGCAGGTGCCGGCCCTCGAGCCAGACGATGCGCTGGGAATCGAGGACGGTACGTAGATGATCGACCGCCAGCTCCATCTTTTCCACCGTCGAGACGTCCTCACCGCCACCCCAGTCGTGGGCGGCGGGCGTGGAAGAGCCGTAGAGATACCAGACGAACAGGGGGACGTGGACGGACTCCAGATATCGCCTCACTTCTTCCGGGCTATGGTGGCTGGAGTCTCGCACCTTGCTGCCCAGGACGAGCACCACGGCCCGGCGGCGGTTGTCCGCCGTGGCCTGCAGGCCGGCTACGGCGACCGCGTCGGCGATCCGCAGCGCCGGTCCGCGCACCTCCTTGAGCAGCCGGCTGTTGGTGAGCAGCCAGAAGAGGCCGCCGTCGGCGCCGGTGAGCTGCTTGGACATGTCGAACAGCTCGGAGGGAACCTTGGAGCCTCGGAACCGGTTGCTGGAAAGGGAGAGAAAGCGGATGCGGTCGTCCTCCCCCAGCTGCATCTTCGGCCGCAGCGCCGGCAGGGTGGGGCGGCGAAGGCGAGGCACCAGCTCGTGGAGCACCTCCTGGCTGCCGGGAACGCGAACGACGATCACCTTGCCTGGCCCATCCTCGACGGCAACGGCGGAGACCGGCTGGCCGGCGGCGGTGAACCACCCCTGGAGTCCCTCGGGCGCCGGCAGCGCCGCCCCGGCGCGCAGCCGCACCGGCACCGCCGTCAGCTCGGTCGACACTTCGCTGCCATACTCGCCGCCGAACGCCACGTCCTTGCGCGCCAGCAGGCCGGGTGGGAACCACAGCTCGGCGGTGAGGACGTGCAGGACCTTGAGGTTCGCCGCCGGCAGGAGCGCCCGGCCGTTGCCATCCACCTTCAGCGGCCCGCCGTCCAGCGTCAGCCCCAGTGACGCCGGCTTGACGCCGTTGACGCTCTGCCAACTGAGCTGCGCCGCCCTGGGCGCGCCTTCGGCGCCTTTTTCCAGGACGATCTCCACCTCCGCGGGCGGCCGCGGCAAGTTGAGCCACTGGGAGGCACGAGCGATTTCCTGGCCGTCGGCGCCGAGGGCCCTGACCGTCAGCTGCCGCGGCCGCAGCTCGGAGCCCAGGTCGACGCGGGCGATCCAGGGCGGGCCCGCCAGGTGCGCGACGGGCGCGCCGTCGAGCTGATACTCCACCGCCGCCACCGGACCGCCCACCGTGACCTCGATGGGATAGACCCCGGAGATGAGGCCGAGGAGCAGGGTGACGAAGGCGATCATGGGGAGCCCCCCGCCACCAGCTCCACATCTCGTGCGGCCGGCCCCAGGCGGATGGACTGGGGAAGATGGCGGCCGTCGACCATCACGATGCGCTGCGAGTCGAGATCGCGACGCAGTGCCGCCACTGCCGCGGCGAGGCTGACCGTCGTTTGGACCTCCGCCGCCGGCCCCCAGGCCGTCGCGAGCGAGCCCGCGGCCGGCGGGCTCAGCGTCCAAACGTAAAGAGGCACGCGGATCGCCGCCAGAAAGCGGCGCACGGTGCCGGCGTCATACTGGCTGGCGTCGTGGGTCTCGTTGCCGTCGAGCAGGAGCAGCACGGCTCGGCGGCGGTTCTCGGTCATCGCCTCGAGGCCCGCCACGGCAACCGCGTCGGCGATGCGGATCGCCTGGGGCGTGGCGCTCGACCCCGTGGGGTTGAGTTGCCGGCCGAAGTTCTCAAGGATGTAGGGGAGGCCGCCATCACGGGCGGAGTAGACCAGCGAGAGGTTGAAAAGATCCGAGACCTTTCCCGAGCCTTCGACCCGCTGAGGGATGGGCTGGACGAATCGGATCTGGTCGCCGCGGCCGAGCTGCAAGTTGTAGCGGAGGTTCCTGGCCTTCACCCCTCTGCTACCCGCTGGCACCACGTAAAGCTGCGCGGGGCCCTCCTCCACTGCCGCCACGGCTAGCGGCCTGCCGCCCTGAGTCAGCCAGCCGGCGAGCCTGTCCGGCGCCGGCAACGGGCCGGAGCGGCAGCGCAGGGGCACCGCGGTGAGCTCGGTGGAGACCTCGCTGCCATACTCGCCGCCATAGGCTATTTCCCGGTGTACCGTCCGCAAGGCCGAGAACCGGACCTCGGCGGCGAGGATGTGGATCGTCTTGAGATCGTGGACGGGAAGCTCCGCCCGGCCGCTCGTGTCCAGCTTCAGGGGAACGGCGTCGAACATCATGGACATGGACTCGGGCTTCTCCCCCTGGAGGTTCGTCCACACGATCGTCGCCGCGCGCGGCACGCTGCCCCTGGCGCTTTCGAGGAGGATCTCGACCTTGGTCAAGGGATGCGGAAGGTTGGCCCACTCCTCGACTCGGCTCAGCTCTTTACCCTCGGCGTCCAGGGCCCGGGCCACGATGCGGTGAGGCTCGAGCTCGCGGCCGAAATCGATCTTCGCCTTCCAGGGCGGTCGCTGCAGCCGGACCGAGGCGCGGTCGTCCACCGTCAGCTCGACGGCCGCGGCCGGTCCGTTGACGGCCAGCTCGACCGGGTAGCTCCCCGTGATCAGGCCGAAGAAGAGCGTCAGGAAGGAGATGATCATGCGCTCCTATCCTAATCGCATCCTCCCGGAGAATGGCTCCGGCCTCAGAGCACCCGCGAAACGATCAGGTACGCTGCCGCCGAGACGGCCGCGGCGATAGGGATGGTCAGCACCCAGGCCCAGACGATGCGCCCCGCCACGCCCCACTTGACCGCCGAGAGGCGCTTGGTGGCGCCCACGCCCACGATGGCGCCGGTGATGGTGTGGGTGGTGGAGACGGGGATGCCGGCGAGAGTGGCGCCGACCAGCGTGATGGCGCCCGCCGTCTCGGCGCAGAAGCCGCCGACGGGCTGAAGCTTGGTGATCTTGGTGCCCATGGTCTTGACGATGCGCCAGCCGCCAAAGAGCGTGCCGAAAGCGATGGCCGCGTGACTGATGAGGATGACCCAGAGGGGAACCCTGAACTCCTTCAAGTACCCGGCCGCTACCAGCAGGCCGGTGATGATGCCCATGGTCTTCTGCGCGTCGTTGCCGCCGTGGCCCAGCGAGTAGGCCGCCGCCGAGAGCAGCTGCATGCCGCGGAACCGGCGGTCCACCCGTGACGGCCGCCAACTGCGCACGATCCAGCTGACCGAGACCATGAGAAAGAAGGCCAGGATCATGCCGATCAGCGGCGCCAGCACGATGAACAGCAGCGTTTTCGTCCAGCCGCCGACGAGGATGGCGCTCCAACCCGCCTTGGCGATGGCGGCGCCCGCGTAGCCGCCGATCAGGGCGTGCGACGAGGAGACGGGAAGGCCGTAGTACCAGGTGACGAGATTCCAGAGAATGGCGCCGATCAGCCCCGCCAGCACCACCTCGCGGGTGACCACCGACAGGTCGATCATGCCGCTGCCGATCGTCTTGGCGACGTGCGTGCCGAGCACGAAGGCGGCGACGAAATTGAAGAACGCCGCCCAGATCACCGCCTTCTGCGGCGACAGCACCCGCGTTGAAACCACGGTGGCGATGGAGTTCGCTGCGTCGTGGAAACCGTTGAGGAAATCGAAGGTGAGAGCGACCAGGACGATGAGGACGAGCAGGGCCATCGGCGTTGACTTTGGCTTCAGCCTCAGGCGTTCTTGACGATCACGTTGCCCACGACGTGCGAGTACTCCTTGCACTGGTCGCAGGCGTTCTCCAGTCCCTCGTAGACCTCTTTCCACTTCAGGATCTCGATCGGATCACGGCCGCGGGACTTGAAGAGGTCGGCGATCACCGTGTTATGGAGGACGTCGGCGCGGTTCTCCAGGTCGGAGATGCGCACGATGCCTTCGTGGATCTTGCGCTCGTTGGCGAGGTTCCAGATCATCTCGGTGATCTTCTCGATCTCTCCCGCCATCTCCACCAGGATGTCGGCGAACTGGCGCAGGCCTTCGGGGGCCTCGGCGAGCTCGAAGATGACGAGGTACTGGGCCACGCCTTCCAGCGAGTCGAGGACGTCGTCGAGGTCGGTGGCGAGCGAGCGGATGTCCTCGCGGTCGAAGGGGGTGATGAACGTCGAGTTCAGGGCGTCGAAGATCTGGCGGGTGATGCGGTCGCCCTCGTGCTCGCGGTCCTTGAGCTCCGCCATCTTGACCCTGCGGACCTCGATCGAGGTCCCCTGCGAGAAATCCGCAAACAGGCGGGCGGCCCGCAGCAGGTTCGCCGTGTCCTTGGCGAACAGCTCGTGGAACCGCTCTTCCTTGGGCATGAACCAGCGGATGACGGCATCGACCTTCCCCATGCGCTCCCTCCTGCGGAGGTGTTACGAACCAAAGGCATTCCTGTGACGACCCGGAGCGGCGGGGATGGTAGCACAACGAGCCAATCAGGCCAGGAGCCGGTCGATTGGAACCGCCCAGATGTTGGTGTCGAGCCGCCGCGCCGCGGGTCCGGAGTAGATCACCAGACCGCCCCGCCATGCAGGGCCCAGGGCCTCGCCGACCTCTCGCAACGCGCGCCAGTCCGATGGTCCCGGCTGGCGCCCGGCCTTGGCCTCGATCCCCCAGACTCCATGCGGCGTGGTCACCAGGAGGTCGATTTCCAGGCCCGATCGCGTCCTATAGAAGCTGAGATCGACCGGCAACTCGGCGGTCTTGACCCACTTGTGGATCTCGGTGACCACCAGGGTCTCGAAAATCTGGCCGGTGACCGGTCCCTGGTAGCGGGTCAGGTGTCGCCAGAGTCCGAGATCGATCCAGTACACCTTGGGAGCTTTGACCACAGCACTGGTGAGATTAGTCGCGTACGGCTGCATCAGGAACGCCTGGTAGGAGATCCGCAAGTATTCGATGTAGCGGCGGCTGGTTGTCGGTGAGAGCCCCGCGTCTTGGGCAAGGCCGGAGTAGGACAACAGAGACCCCGAGCGGAGGGCGCAGAGCTGTTGGAAGCGCCGGAAAGGCATGAGGTCATCGAGCCGGGTCAAGTCTCCCAGATCCCGCTCGAGATAGGTGGCATCGTACGACTGGAGCCACTTGGTGCGCTCGCCATCCGGCAGCGGGAGGAGTGCCGGCATGCCGCCCCAGCGCTGGAGGTAGTCGATGGCGGCCGCGGCCTGCGTCGCCGGCTCTCCCAAGCGGACCGCGGGGAGCTCGGCGAAGATCGCGTCTGCAGTCCCAGGATCCCGGAACAGCCGGTCGATGAGGGGGGTCTCCGGGTCGGCATCGGCGTCGTGAACGAGCTCGCTCGCCATCAGCGGCCAGAGCTCGTAGACGAACGCCCGGCCGGCCAAGGTTTCCCGCACCCGCTGCAACATCAGGATCTGGGAGGAGCCGAGAAGGACGGTCTGGGTGATCTGGCCTGCATCGAAGGCGAACTTCACCTTGTCGAAGAGGCTCGGCTCCTTCTGCGCCTCATCAAGGATGGCCGGTCCCACCGTCGAGGCCCACGCGTCCGCCCGGAGCTCCCGGATCGCTTCCCGCTGCTCGGGTGCGTCGAGGTTAAAGTACGCCAGATCGGGATAGACGGCCCGCGAAAGCGTGGTCTTCCCGGTCTGCCGGGCACCGGTCAGGAGGATCAGGCGGGGGCTGGAGAGTGGGCCGAGCTGCCGGCGCAAAAACCGAAATCGCTGTAAATTCGTCCTCATCGCGGACGATTTTACAGGCAATTCGTCCGCGAGGGGGATAATTCAACAGCTCAGGCGTGAAGATCGCCAGACGATTCCTTGCTACTCCGCCCCCGCCCGCAACTCCAGCCCCGTGGCCAGCACCGTGGGAGAGCCGATCATCCCGTCCAGCGGATGGAAGGTGAGATCGCGGCCGACGGCGGCGACGTTGCGGAGGAAGGCGCCGATGCCGCCGCAGAGCCAGGCGCCGGAGACCGGGGCGCTGGCCCGGCCGGCGGCGACGGCGAAGCCGCAGACGGGGAGGGCGAAGCGGTCCGCCGCGAGGTCGAACCTGCCGGCGCCGGTGACGTCGATGAGGTAGTAGCCCTGGCTCACCGAGCCGAGGAGAGCGGCGACGGAGGTGCGCGGATCGGGCTTGAGAAAGAGGTGCGTGGGACCGGGCGAGGGAAGGTCGCGCCAGCCCGGCCGGCGGGTGATGCCGGAGGGCTGACCGTGGGCCGCCACTTCCTGCCACCAGGCGAGGAGCGGCTGGTGGAAGTTTCCCCCCTCCACCAGCACCACCTCGCGGGTGGGCACTCCCTCGCCGTCAACCGGCGCCTCGAAGGCGCCGCCGGGCAGGCGGCCGTTGTCGATCAAAGTCACCTTCTCGCTGCCGAAGCGACCTCTTGCGCCTGTCAGGCGACTCCCCGGCCCGGGTCCCACCAGCAGGGGGAGCAGACCGGCCAGCAGCCGGGCCGCCACGACGGGAGCGAGGAGGATCTCCCCCGTGTCTCGCTCCGGGGCCGCGCCGGCGGCGGCGACGGCGAGGCGGTCCGCCAGGCGGCGGGCGAGCGCCGTAGGATGAAAGCGGCGGGGCTCCCGCGCCGTCACGTAGAGGCTCGCCTGCACCGCCGGTCGGCCCGGTCCCGCGGCCTCTATATATAAGGTAGAGACGCGCTGCCGGGTTCGCGCCCGCACACCGCGGCTGTTGGCCAGCTCGGCCTCGCTCGAGCCGTCCTCCAGCACTGCCCTCAGCATCCGGGAGTCCGGCAGCTCGGAGACCAGCTCGCGGCCCAGGCTCTCCAGGAGCTTGAGCCCCTCGCGCTCGCCGATCAGGGGGGTGTCGAAATCCGACGGCTCGCTCCACGCCGGGACGGCCTGCGGCTCGGGAAGCTCCAGGGAATGGCCGGGGGCGGGCTCGGGCCAGGGGCCGGCCGGCGTGGGATCGCCGGTGGCGGCGGCGAAGAAGGAGGCGCGGCGGTTGCCGGCCCGCACCGCCCAGGCGCGCTCCTGACTGGTCGAAGAGGTCTCGGTGACCGGCGTCCGCTCCAGCCGCCGGGAGCGCCCGCGCTTGACGTAGATCTCGGCGTCCGTCAGGTGGCGCTTCAGCAGCGCGCGCAGGATCTCGTCGAGCTTGATTTCAGTGGGCGGGCTCACGGCGACACCTCGACGCCTTCCAGCCGCAGTGCCGGCGCCGTGGCCCACACCGGCATCTTCTGGCCGCCTTTCGCGCACCAGCCGGCCCCGGCCGGCCGCGATTCGGAGCCCACGGCCACCACCCGGGTCAGGAGATCCGACACCCGGCCGCGCAGCGAGCACGCGCCCACGGCCTCGTGCAGGCCGCCGCGCCGGAAGCGCTGGCCAAAGGGGAGATAGAGGACGAACTCGCCCGACAGCGGATCGAGCTGGCCGCGGCTGGCCTCGGCGAAGTAGAGCCCCTCCTCGGCGCCGGCGAGCAGATCCTCCGGTCCGGTGTCGCCGGCTAGGACCTCCAGGTGGCTGGAGCGTGGACCCGGCGGCAGGTGGCGCGTGCCCCGCCGGCCTGCTCCCGGCAGAAGCACCGGCGAGGTCCGCGCCCAGAGGGCGTCGGCCAGCGGTTGCTCCACTACGCCGCCGCGCAGCAGCCAGCGGCGGACGACGGGCGCGCCTTCGTCGTCCGTGCTCCGCCGTACCCCCTCGGGGGCCGCCGCCGGATCGTCCAGCACGTCGAGGCAGGCCGCCGCCATGGCGACTCCCACCGCCGCTTCCGGGTTTCCCCCTTGGGCCAGGGTGTCCGCCTCCAGGGCGTGGGCCACCGCCTCGTGGAGCAGCACGGCCACCGCTGCCGGCCCGAGCACGACCGTACCGTGCGCGGGCGCCGGCGGATGGGACTGGCGGGTGCGGAAGAGGGCCACCACGGCGCCTGCGATCTCCGCCGCGGCAGCGGCGTCGAGCCGCGGCAGCAGTGCGCCGTAGCGCCCCCAGGTCGATTCGGCCGTGAGGCTGAAAAAGGTCTCGTGCTCGGCGGTTGCCACCAGGCGCGGTCCCACCACCTGCACCCAGCGGCGATGCCGGCGCACGGCGACGCGCAGTGGAAATCCCACGTGGTGAGCGCGCACCGCCCGCGACAACGCGGCGGGAAACTCCAGGAGATCGTGAGCCGCCACCGGCTCGGGCGGGCCAACCTCCAGAGTTGGCTCGGGATAGGTGGCGGCGGAGAAGGCGCGCGCCACCTGTCGCAGGGCCTCGGCGAACGGCTTCGGCTCGATGGCGTCCCGCGAGGCGAGCCAGGTGTGCCCGTCGCGCACCAGCCGCACCGCGAACCCCTC
>Ga0075424_100003926_pt1 | contig 13958 bp, 11 predicted proteins | sample SoiMethybrSBSTD3_FD_75301 | JGI IMG/M metagenome (GOLD analysis project Ga0075424, IMG submission 75301) | Bulk soil microbial communities from a Populus tree surrounding site in Tennessee, USA - Soil MetaG P. TD hybrid SBSTD3 | ecosystem: Environmental > Terrestrial > Soil > Tree plantation... | reverse complement strand
GTCATGCGCACGGTCATGGAGGCCGCGGGCGACCGCACCGTGGACACCACCGACGGGGTCAGGATCGTGGAGCCGGACGGCGGCTGGGTGCTGGTGCTGCCCGATCCCGCCGAGGCGGTCACCCACCTGTGGGCCGAGGGCCCCGACGATGACGCCGCGCAGGACCTGCTCGACCGCTGGGCGGGCATCACCGAACAGGCCGGCGCGTAGCCCCGGGAACATGCTGGGCATCCGGAGGAGTTTGAGTGGCGAGGACGAATCTGCGGCGTCGTGAGACAATCGCACCTTGCGTGTTTGCTCGCCGGAGATCCGCGGGGGCGCCGGAAGTTTGACCTCGGAGGTTGCCCATGGAGCGAAGGCGCGGCTGGCGACGGTGGTTCACCCGCCGGGGCAGAAATGCGTGGCGCATGGACCAAGTGCCGGTGCCGCAGGTAGCGTGGGCGCACGTACCGGAGTTGACGCCACGTGCCGCATCCGCGGATGTGGTACCCGCGCCGAGCCCTTGGCCCGCGGAGGAGAGGCTGGACCAGGCGATGCCGAGCGTCTACTGTGCCCGCTGCGGGCGGGCCAGCCCGGAAGGCGCCCGTTTCTGCTCGCATTGCGGTGCGCCGCTCGTGCGAGGCGGGGGAGAGCGACCAGGTGAGAGCACCTCCACGATCTCGCTCGGCGGCGCCGACCTGGCAGATGGTGACTACGAGGAGCCGCTGGCCGAATCGGCCGCGACCGAGGCGCTGCCGGTTGGCACCGCCCTGCTCCTGGTCAAGCGCGGGCCGAACGCGGGCAGCCGGTTCCTGCTGGACAGCGAGCTGACCACGGTGGGCCGCCACCCGGGCAGCGACATTTTCCTCGACGATGTGACCGTGTCCCGGCGGCACGCCGAGTTCTACCGGCACGGGGCCGGGTTCGTCGTGCGCGACGTGGGCAGCCTGAACGGCACCTACGTGAACCGCGAGCGGATCGAGGAGACCAGCCTGAACGACGGGGACGAGGTTCAGGTGGGCAAGTTCCGGCTGACATTCCTCGCGGGCAGGCGTTCCCAGGCAGACCGTGGCGGGGGCGCACAGGTCGGGGCATGAGTGCTGAGCCAGCCCGGGCATACTTTGGCATCGGCGAGGTGCTTGCCCAGCTCCGCGCCGAGTTCCCGGATGTCAGCGTCTCCAAGATCCGTTTCCTGGAGGCGGAAGGGCTGATCCAGCCTGCCCGCTCTCCTTCCGGCTACCGCAAGTTCGGCCCGGCGGACGTGGACCGGCTCAGGTACATCCTCACCGCCCAGCGCGACCTTTACCTGCCGCTGCGGGTGATCAAGGACCAGCTGGAGTCCGACCGCCCCGCCGCCGGGCCGATGTCCCGGCGGGAAGTGCTCGACGCGACCGGCATCGACGAGCGGGAGCTGGCGGATCTGGAGGAGTTCGGCCTGGTCCGCCGGTCGGGCCGGCAGTATCCGCCCGAAGCCGTCGAAGCCGTCCAGGCGATCATGGCGCTGGGCCGGTACGGGGTCCAGCCGCGGCACCTGCGGGTGCTGCGGGCCTCGGTGGAGCGGGAAACCGCCCTGATCGAGCAGGTCGTGGCGCCTGTCTTGCGGCAGCGCAGCCCCGGGGCGCGGGACAGGGCGGCCACGTCCGCCCGGGAGATCGCCTCGCTGGTGCTCGCCGTGCACGCGGCGCTGATCGAGATGACCCTGGCGGATGCCGGTTTCGCCGGGCCGGAGGGCGGGGGTACCGGCCGCTGAGCACAGGGCGCAGGCGTGCCCGCTGCCGTGGCGGGTGTACTTTGACAGGGGAATCCCCGTAAGCAAGGTTCGGGAAAGCACAGTGCCTGACAGAGGCCAGGACGGAGCCGCCGTGAGGAAGATGGAGGTCGTCGGCGTCCGGGTTGAGATGCCCACGAACCAGCCCATCGTCCTGCTCAAGGAAACCGAGGGGGACAGGTATCTGCCGATCTGGATCGGCCCGGTGGAGGCTACCGCGATCGCCTTCGCCCAGCAGGGCATGGTCCCTGCGCGGCCGCTCACCCATGACCTGTTCCGTGACGTACTCGAAGCCTTGGGCGTCCAGCTGACCACCGTGAACATCACGACGCTGCGGGACGGGATCTTCTTCGCGGACCTCATCTTCTCCAACGGCAAGGAAGTGAGCGCCCGGCCCTCGGACTCGATCGCCCTCGCGCTGCGGACCGGTGCCTCGATCTTCGCCGCCGAGGAAATCCTGGATGAAGCCGGGGTAGCGATCCCGGACGAGCAAGAAGACGAGGTCGAAAAGTTCCGCGAGTTCCTGGACACCATCAGTCCGGAGGACTTCGGCCGAGCGACGTGACGCATGGGCCCGCCTGACCCGCTCGCGACGCGCCGCCCGGGGTCGTTGACGAGCACACTGAGCAACGCCTAGCGTGCAAATCGGGTGCCCAGGGGCAGACTTCCCGGGTCGGAGGCAGGTGTGGCGGTAACCAGCAGTAACGACGGCGAATCGCATGCCCGCGGTGCCGCCATGCAGCACGCCGGAGAGCAAGGACTGCTCTTTGGTGACGAAAGCCTCACCATTCATTCCGACGATGTCGGCTACCGCGGCCCCACGGCCTGCGCCGCCGCCGGGATCACCTACCGCCAGCTCGACTACTGGGCCAGGACCGGTCTGGTGGAGCCGAGCGTGCGGGCGGCGCACGGATCCGGGTCCCAGCGCCTCTACAGCTTCCGCGACATCTGCGTGCTGAAGGTGGTCAAGCGCCTGCTGGACACGGGCATCTCGCTGCAGCAGATCCGCGCCGCGGTGACCCACCTGCGCGACCGCGGCACCGAGGACCTCGCCCGGCTCACCCTGATGAGCGACGGGGTCACCGTGTACGAGTGCACCTCCACCGACGAGGTGGTGGACCTGCTGGCCGGTGGCCAGGGGGTTTTCGGCATCGCGCTCGGGCGCATCTGGAAGGAAGTCGACGGCACGCTCGCCGAGCTCCCGGCCGAGCGCGCGGAGAAGGCCGACCACGCTGGTGGCGTCGAAGGGACCGGCGACAGCCGGGACGAGCTAGCCATGCGCCGCGCGATGAGGACCAGCGGCTAACAGCCCGCAGAGTTGGCCGCGGTCGCAACGGGCTAAGCTCTCGCGGCGTGGCCCTCTCCGCCGGTACGAATCTCCGGGCACTGCGCAGCCTGTCGCAAGCACTGTTGCGCGGGTACGTCAGGGACCGGACCGCGCTTGCCTTCTCGATCCTGCTGCCCGTGCTGTTCCTGGTGCTGTTCGGGGCGCTGTACCGCAACAGCGGCGCGCCCAAGCTGACCGTCATCGAAATCGGGAACGTCAGCCTGCTCAGCAACGCCGCCAGCCAGCACGACCTGTCCCGCGTCCTGACCGTGAGCCATAACGGCAACCAGGACGCTGCGCTCCGGGAGGTCCGCCGGGGCAACGCCGACGCCGCGGTCCAGCAGCAGGGCCGGCAGCTGATCGTGCACTACTCGATCGCCAACTCGACCACCGCGGGCATCGTGCAGGCGGTCTTCTCCTCGATCGTGCAACAAGCGGACCAGGCGCAGGCCGGCCCGGCAAGCTACCAGCTGCTCACCAAACAGGTCGAAAGCACGACGCTCAAGCCGATCCAGTTCCTTGCGCCCGGCCTGCTGGGCTGGGCCGTCGCCTCGGGCGCCGCATTCGGCGCCGCGATCACCCTGGTGAACTGGCGGGAGCACAAGCTGCTGCGCCGGCTGCGGCTCGCCCCGGTGCCCACCGGCTCGGTGGTGCTGGCCAGGGTCGGGGTGGCCCTGCTCGTGGCGCTGATCCAGACCGCGCTGTTCCTGATCATCGCCACCACGCCGTTTTTCGGCCTGAAACTCACCCCCGGCTGGTGGGCGGCCATCCCCGTGGTGCTCTGCGGCACGCTGGCCTTCATGTCCATCGGCCTGCTCGTCGGGTCATTCGCCAAAACCCAGCAGGCGGCGACCGCGATCACGAACCTGATCATCCTGCCGATGGCGTTTCTCGGCGGCGCCTTCATACCGCTCGACTTCGCCCCGCCCTGGCTGGTCACCACCTCCTACGTGATGCCGCTGCGCTACCTGGTCACCGGCATGCAGGACGTCATGGCGCGCGGCGAGGGCCCCGCGGCCGCGCTGCCGGCCATCGGCATCCTGCTCGCGCTGACCCTGGTCCTGACGCTGATCTCCGTCCGGGTCTTCCGCTGGGACGAGATCTGACCCCGCGCGGGCGCGCGGCGCCGCACACGGCACGCCCGCTGGGGGTAAGCTCGCAGGAGCCGACGACACCGTCCGGGAGAGACCGCGGGCACAGCCCGGGGCGCCGAAGGGGCAACCTCCCCGGAACCTCTCAGGCATCAGGGACCGGGCGGGACAGGCGTCTCTGGAGCCTCGCGCTGCGCGTGACGACAGAGGGGGAGACCCGCGATAGGTGGCTCTCACCCCTGGAGGCGCAATGGACTTCGCGTCACGGCACATCGGGCCCTCTTCCGCCGAGCAGGACCACATGCTCGGCACGCTCGGCTACGCCACGCTCGACGAGCTGACCACGGCGGCCCTGCCGCCTGTGCTCGGCGCCGACGCCAGCCTGGCCGGACTGCCCGCGGCGCTGTCCGAAACGCAGGCACTGCAGCGGCTGCGCGTCCTGGCGGCGCAGAACCAGGTGCTGACCTCGATGATCGGCCTCGGCTACTACGGGACGATCACCCCCGCCGTCATCAGGCGCAACGTGCTGGAGAACCCCGCCTGGTACACGGCCTATACGCCCTACCAGCCGGAAATCTCGCAGGGCCGGCTTGAGGCGCTGCTGAACTTCCAGACGATGGTTGAGGACCTGACCGGGCTGGCCGTGGCCGGGGCGTCCCTGCTCGACGAGGCCACCGCGGCCGCGGAGGCGATGACCCTGGCCCGCCGGGCGGCCCGCAAGGGCAGCGTCTTCCTGGCCGACTCAAGGTGCCTCCCGCAGACGCTCGCGGTCCTGGCCACCAGGGCGCGGCCGCTGGGCATCGACCTGGTGGTCACCGAGGTGACCGAGCAGGCGGTGGCGGCGCAGCCCGCCGGGGAACTGTTCGGCGTCCTGCTGCCCTACCCCGACGCGACCGGGGAGATCCGTGACCTGCGCCCGGTAATCGCCGCGGCCGCGGAACGCGGCGTGCTGACCGCGGTCACCGCCGACCTGCTGGCGCTCACGCTGCTGATGCCACCCGGCGAGCTTGGCGCGGACATCGCGGTGGGCAGCACCCAGCGGTTCGGCGTGCCGATGGGGTACGGCGGCCCGCACGCCGCCTACATCGCGGTCCGCGACGGCCTGGAGCGCCAGCTGCCGGGGCGGCTCGTCGGGGTGTCGCTGGACGCCGGCGGGCAGCCGGCCTACCGGCTTGCCCTCCAGGCCAGGGAACAGCACATCCGGCGGGAGAAGGCGACGAGCAACATCTGCACCGCGCAGGTGCTGCTTGCGGTCATCGCCGGGATGTACGGGGTCTACCACGGCCCGGACGGCCTCACCGCCATCGCCGGCGAGGTGCACCGCAAGGCGGCCGTGCTCGCCGCCTCGCTGCGCGCCGCAGGCTGCGCCGTCGCCCACGACGAGTTCTTCGACACGGTCACGGTGACCGGCATCCCCGGCGGCGCCGCGGTGGCCGTGGAGCGGGCCCGCCGGCTGGGCTACAACCTCTACCTGGCCGGCCAGGACACCGTGCAGGCCGCGTGCGACGAGACCACCACCGAGCAGCACCTGCGCGACGTGGTGGCCGCGCTGTCCGGCACCGACCCCGCCGGGGTGGCGCTGGCTGAGGCGGACCCGGCGCTTCCGGCCGGGCTGCGGCGGACCTCGGAGTTCCTCGCCCACCCGGTGTTCACCGAGCACCGCAGCGAGACGGCGCTGCTGCGGTACCTGCGCAGGCTGGCGGACTTCGACCTGGCGCTGGACCGGTCGATGATCCCGCTGGGCTCCTGCACGATGAAGCTCAACGCCGCCGCCGAGATGGAGCCCATCACCTGGCCCGAGTTCGCCAACCTGCACCCCTTCGCCCCGGCGGACCAGGCGCGGGGCTACGCCGAGCTGATCGCCGAGCTGAGCACGTGGCTGGCCGAGATCACCGGCTACGCCGCGGTGTCGCTGCAGCCGAACGCCGGCTCGCAGGGCGAACTCGCCGGGCTGCTGGCCATTCGCGCCTACCACGACACCCGGGGCCAGCAGGAGCGCGACATCTGCCTGATCCCGCAGTCCGCGCACGGCACCAATGCGGCCAGCGCGGTCCTGGCCGGGCTGCGGGTCGTGGTGGTGAAGTGCGGCCAGGACGGGGCCATCGATCTCGCGGACCTGCGCGCGAAACTGGCCGCGCACCCGGACAAGGTCGCGGCGATCATGCTGACCTACCCGTCCACGAATGGCGTGTACGAGGAGACGGTGACCGAGGTCTGCGCGACGGTGCACGACGCCGGCGGGCAGGTCTACGTCGACGGGGCGAACCTGAACGCCCTGATGGGGCTGGCCAAGCCGGGCCGGTTCGGCGCCGACGTCTCGCACCTGAACCTGCACAAGACGTTCTGCATCCCGCACGGCGGCGGCGGCCCGGGGGTCGGGCCGGTCGCGGTGGGCGCGCACCTGGCGCCGTTCCTGCCTGGCAGCCCAGCCCCCGGCAGCCCTGCCCCCGGCGCCCCGGCCGGCGGGGAGAGCGCCGCGCCCTGTGTGGGGCCGGTCGCCGCGGCGCCGTTCGGGTCGGCCGGAATCCTGCCGATCTCCTGGGCCTTCATCGCCATGATGGGCGGGGAAGGGCTGCGCCGGGCCAGCCAGATGGCCATCCTGAACGCCAACTACATCGCCCGGCGACTGGACGACCACTTCCCGGTGCTCTACACCGGGCGGAACGGCCTCGTCGCGCACGAGTGCATCGTCGACCTGCGGCCCGTGACCAAGCAGACCGGGGTCACCGTGGACGACGTGGCCAAGCGCCTGATCGACTACGGGTTCCACTCGCCCACCATGTCGTTCCCGGTGGCCGGGACGTTGATGATCGAGCCGACCGAGAGCGAGAACCTGGCCGAGATCGACCGGTTCTGCGCGGCGATGATCGCGATCCGGCAGGAGATCACCAGGGTCGCCGCGGGCGACTACGACCGGGAGGACAGCCCGCTGGCCAACGCCCCGCACACGGCGCCGATGCTGCTCGCCGCCGACTGGAAGCACCCGTACTCGCGGGAGGACGCCGCCTACCCGCTGGCCGGTGACCACCGGGGCAAGTACTGGCCCCCGGTGCGGCGCATCGACCAGGCCTACGGCGACCGGAACCTGCTCTGCGCCTGCCCCCCGGTGGAAGCGTTCCAGTAGTGAGCTTGCAGCTGACACCCGAGGGCGCCTGGCGCGCATAGAGTTGCTGCCGTGGCTGATCCGCACGGCTACCGGCCGGCCCCGGGCTCGATCCCGGAGTCGCCCGGCGTGTACCGGTTCCGTGACAAGCATGGCCGGGTCATCTACGTGGGCAAGGCGAAGAACCTGCGGTCCCGGCTCAACTCCTACTTCGCCGACTTCGCCAGCCTGCATCCGCGCACCCAGGCGATGCTGTCCACCGCGGCGGGCGTGGACTGGACCGTGGTCGGCACCGAGGTGGAGTCCCTGCAGCTCGAATACTCCTGGATCAAGGAGTTCAACCCCCGGTTCAACATCCGGTACCGGGATGACAAGAGCTACCCCTACCTCGCGGTCACGCTGGAGGAGAAGTTCCCGCGGGTGATGGTGACCCGGGGTGCCAAGCGCCGCGGCACCAGGTACTTCGGGCCGTACTCGCACGCGTGGGCGATCCGGGAGACCGTGGACACGCTGCTGCGGGTGTTCCCGGTCCGCACCTGCTCGGCCGGGGTGTTCAAGCGGGCCGGGCAGATCGGCCGGCCGTGCCTGCTCGGGTACATCGGCAAGTGCTCCGCGCCGTGCGTGGGGCGCGTCACCGAGGCCGAGCACCGCAATCTCGCCGAGGAGTTCTGCGACTTCATGGCCGGGCAGACGGCCCGGTTCACCAAGCGGCTCGAAGGGCAGATGCGCGCCGCGGCGCAGGCGGAGGAGTACGAGCGCGCCGCGCGACTGAGAGACGACATCCAGGCCCTGGCCCGGGCGCTGGAACGGCAGGCGGTCGTGCTCGGCGACGGCACCGACTGCGACGTCATCGCGCTGGCCGAGGACCAGCTCGAAGCCGCGGTGCAGGTGTTCTACGTGCGCGGCGGGCGGGTTCGCGGGCAGCGCGGCTGGGTCGTGGACAAGGTCGAGGAGGTCACCACCGGCGAGCTTGTCGAGCAGTTCCTCGGCCAGGTCTACGGCGAGGACGCCGTCGCCTCGCCCGGAGGCAACGGGGGGCAGCAGGGGAGCGGCGACCCAGCCCGGGCCAGCGTCCCGCGCGAGGTCCTCGTCCCGGTCCTGCCGCCGGCTGCCCCGGCTGTGGAGGAATGGCTCTGCCGTCAGCGCGGCAGCCGGGTGAGCCTGCGGGTGCCCCGGCGCGGGGACAAGAAGGCGCTGCTGGAGACCGTGGCGCGCAACGCGGCCGAGTCGCTGACCCAGCACAAGATGCGGCGGGCGAGCGACCTCACCACGCGCAGCCGGGCGCTGAGCGAGATCCAGGAGGCGCTCGGGCTGGACGAGGCCCCGCTGCGGATCGAGTGCTACGACGTGTCCAACCTGCAGGGCACGCACGTCGTCGCGTCCGCGGTGGTGTTCGAGGACGGGCTGGCCCGCAAGAGCGAGTACCGCCGGTTCAGCATCAAGGGCACCGGCGGCGAGGGCGACGTCGCCGCCATCCACGAGGTGATCACCCGGCGGTTCCGCCGTTACCTGGAAGAACGGGAAGCCACCGGCGAACTGGACATGCTCGGGGACCCGGCGGGCGAGTTCGCGACCCGTGACCCGGCCGGCGGCGATCCGGCCGCCGGGCGCCCGTCGCCGCTGGATGAGGACGGCCGCCCGCGCAAGTTCGCCTACCCGCCGAACCTCGTGGTCGTCGACGGCGGCCCGGCGCAGGTCGCGGCCGCGGTACGGGCGCTGGACGAACTGGGCATCGACGACATCGCCGTCTGCGGGCTGGCCAAGCGGCTTGAGGAGGTGTGGCTCCCCGGCGAGGACGCCCCGGTGATCCTGCCGCGCAGCAGCGAGGGCCTGTACCTGCTGCAGCGGGTCAGGGACGAAGCGCACCGGTTCGCCATCACCTACCACCGGGCAAAGCGGTCCAAGGCGCTCGCGGTAAGCGAGCTTGACGCGGTGCCGGGACTCGGCCCGGCCCGGCGGGCTACGCTGCTACGGCACTTCGGCTCGGTGCGCAAGCTCGCCGGCGCGACCGAGGGAGAGATTGCGGAACTGCCCGGGATCGGCCCGCGCCTGGCGAGCGCGGTGCTGGCGGCGCTGGCACCCGGCCGGGCGAATGGCGACAACAGCAGCGGGGGAACATGAGCAATACAGAAGAAGACGCCGCGCAGGCGGGCCCTCCGGCCGACGTCGTGATCATCACCGGGATGTCCGGCGCGGGAAAGAGCACGACCGCCAAGTCGCTGGAGGACCTGGACTGGTACGTCATCGAGAACCTTCCACCGCGGCTACTGCCGACCATGGTCGACCTGGCGATGCGGGCCAGCGGGACGCTGCCGAAGATCGCCGCGGTGATGGACCTGCGCAGCAGCCCGGCGTTCTCCACCGACCTGGAGTCGAGCATCCGTGAGCTGGGCTCCCGCGGCATCCGGCCCCGGGTGCTGTTCCTCGAGGCGAGCGACGAGGCCCTGGTGCGGCGTTTCGAGAACGTGCGCAGGCCGCATCCGCTCCAGGAGGATGGCCGGGTCGTTGACGGGATCGCCGCCGAACGGCAACGGCTCAGCGAGCTCCGGGAGGAGGCGGACCTGGTACTCGACACCTCCGCGCTCAACGTGCACGAACTGCGCGCCCGGATGCGCGATTTCTTCGGCACCCCGGCGGCGACCGCACTGCGGCTGAGCGTCGTCTCGTTTGGCTACAAGTACGGTTTGCCGGTGGACGCGGACCTGGTCGCCGACTGCAGGTTCCTGCCGAACCCCCGCTGGGTCGAGGAACTTGCGCCGCTGACCGGGCAGGATGACCGCGTCCGCAAGTACATACTCAGCCAGCCCGGCGCCAATGAGTTCCTCGGCTCCTACACCGCGACGCTGCGGATCACCCTCGACGGGTACCGGCGGCAGGGGAAGCACTACGCGACGGTGGCGATCGGCTGCACCGGCGGCAAGCACCGCAGCGTGACCATGGCGGAGGAGATCGCGGGCCGCCTGGAAGAGTCCGGGCTCGGGGTCCAGGTGGTACACCGGGATCTGGGGCGTGAATGACGGCACGCGCGCCTGACCAGGTCGTCCCCGCCGTGCGGCCGCTCAACCCGAAGGTGGTGGCGCTCGGCGGCGGGCACGGCCTGTTCGCCTCGCTGTCGGCGCTGCGCCGGGTCACCCGGCAGCTCACCGCGATCGTGACGGTGGCCGACGACGGCGGCTCCAGCGGCGTGCTCCGGCGTGATTTCGGTGTGCTGCCGCCGGGCGACCTGCGCATGGCGCTGGCCGCGCTGTGCGGCGACGACGCCTGGGGCACCACCTGGAGCAAGGTGGTCCAGCACCGGTTCGCCGGGGGCGGCGGGCTCGGCGGCCACGCCGTCGGCAACGTGCTGATCGTCGCCCTGTGGGAGCTTCTCGGGGACACCGTGCAGGGCCTGGACTGGGTCGGCCGGCTGCTCGGCGCGCACGGGCGGGTCCTGCCCATGGCGTCGGTGCCGCTGGACCTGGTCGCCGAGGTGGAGGGCGCCGACCCGGACCAGCCGGGGGAGATCACGCTGATCCGCGGGCAGGCTGCCTGCGCGTCCACCACCGGCCGGGTGCGGTCGATGTCGCTGATCCCCGCGGACCCGCCGGCCTGCCCGCAGGGCATCGCCGCGGTCGCCACCGCGGACTGGGTGGTGCTCGGCCCCGGCTCCTGGTTCACCAGCGTTCTGCCGCACCTGCTGGTGCCCGAACTGGCGGAGGCGCTGATCACCACGCCGGCCCGCCGGATCGTCGCGCTGAACCTGGTGCCGCAGGCGGGGGAGACCGACGGGTTCTCGCCGCACGCCCACCTGGAGGTGCTCGCCGAGCACGCGCCCGGCCTGACGGTGGACGTGGTGCTCGCCGACCGCTCGGCGGCCGGCGGCTCTGCGGCCGAACTGGAGAAGGCGGCCAGCCTGCTCGGTGGCAGGCTGGTGCTGACAAACCTGGCGATGCGTGACGGCTCGCCGCTCCACGACCCGCGGCGGCTGGCAGGGGCGTTCGCGGAAATCTTCGAGGGGGAGTGAAGCGATGGCCATGACCGGCCTGGTCAAGGACGAACTGAGCCGCGTTGAGGTCTTGAAGCCGTGCTGCCGGAAGGCGGAGGTGTCCACCCTGCTGCGCTTCGCCGGCGGCCTGCACATCGCCGGCGGCCGGATCGTGGTCGAAGCCGAGCTTGACACCGGCGCCGCGGCGCGGCGGCTGCGCAAGGACATCGCGGAGGTGTTCGGCCACACCAGCGACCTGATCGTGGTCGCACCGGGTGGGCTGCGCAAGGGCAACCGGTACGTGGTGCGGGTGCGCAAGGACGGCGACAGCCTGGCCCGGCAGACGGGCCTGGTGGACAGCCACGGCCGGCCGGTCCGCGGCCTGCCCCGGCATGTGGTGTCCGGCCCGACGTGCGACTGTGAGGCCGCGTGGCGCGGCGCGTTCCTGGCGCACGGCAGCCTCACCGGGCCGGGCCGGTCGATGGCGCTCGAGGTGACCTGCCCCGGGCCGGAGGCGGCGCTGGCACTGGCCGGCGCGGCCCGGCGGCTGAAGATCCACGCGAAGGCCCGCGAGGTGCGCGGGGTGGACCGGGTCGTGGTGCGGGACGGCGACGCTATCAGCGCGCTGCTGACCCGGCTCGGCGCGCACGACAGCGTGCTCGCCTGGGAGGAGCGCCGGATGCGGCGCGAGGTCAGGGCGGCGGCGAACCGCCTGGCCAACTTCGACGACGCCAACCTGCGCCGCAGCGCCCGCGCCGCGGTCGCCGCCGGGGCCAGGGTGGAGCGGGCGCTGGAGATCCTCGGCGGCGACGCACCCGAGCACCTGACCGTGGCCGGGCTGCTCCGCATCGAGCACCGCCAGGCCAGCCTGGAAGAACTCGGCCAGCTCGCGGACCCGCAGCTGACCAAGGACGCCATCGCCGGCCGGATCCGCCGGCTGCTCGCCATGGCCGACAAGCGCGCCCGCGACCAGGGCATCCCGGGCACCGAGGCGCAGCTTCCTCCGGACATGCTGCTGCCCTGACCACGCAGCGATGGCGGTTCGATAGGCTCGATGAGCCGCCCAAAGTCAGCCGCTGGTAAGAGGGGAAGAACGCCGTGACCATCCGCGTGGGCATCAACGGGTTTGGCCGGATTGGCCGGAACTTCTGGCGCGCCGTCCATGCCGCGCAGGGCAGCGAGATCGAGATCGTCGCCGCGAACGACCTGACCGACCCGGCCACCAACGCGCATCTGCTGAAGTACGACACGGTACTGGGCAAGCTGGACGTGGACGTGACCGCCGAGAGCGACGTCATCCGGGCCGGCGACCAGGAGATCCGGATCCTCGCCGAGCGGGACCCCGCGGCCCTGCCCTGGGGCGAGCTCGGCGTCGACGTGGTGATCGAGTCCACCGGCAGGTTCACTTCCCGCGACGCCGCGGCGGCGCACCTCACCGCGGGCGCGCGGAAGGTGATCATTTCCGCCCCGGCGAAGGGGGAGGACATCACGATCGTGATGGGCGTCAACGACGACCGCTACGACCCCGCGCGGCACGACGTCATCTCGAACGCCTCCTGCACCACCAACTGCGTCGCGCCGATGGCCAAGGTGCTTGCCGACAGCTTCGGCGTCGTCCGGGGCCTGATGACCACCATCCACGCCTACACCTCGGACCAGGTGCTGCAGGACTTCCAGCACCGGGACCTGCGCCGGGCCAGGGCCGCTGCGCAGAACATCATCCCCACCACCACCGGCGCCGCCAAGGCCACCTCCCTCGTGCTCCCCGAGCTCAAGGGCAAGCTGGACGGCATCTCGATGCGGGTACCGGTGATCGACGGGTCGGTCACCGACCTGGTGGTGCAGCTGGAGCGCGAGGCCACCGTGGCCGAGGTCAACGCGGCGTACCAGGCGGCGGCCGAGGGGCCGCTCAAGGACTACCTGAGCTACTCCACCGACCCGATCGTGTCCTCCGACATCGTCGGCACGCCCTGGTCGTGCATTTTCGACTCCCCGCTCACCATGGCCAACGGTGACCAGGTCAAGGTCGTCGGCTGGTACGACAACGAGTTCGGCTACTCGAACCGGCTGGCCGACCTCGTCGTCCTGGTCGGCTCGCGGCTGCGGTGAACGCCGACCGCCTTTCTCTCGCCGCCTCCTTTTGAGAAACGGAATCTCCGCGCTGATGAGACGAGCCGAGGACCTCGAGGTGCGTGGCCGGACGGTCCTGGTACGCGCGGACCTGAACGTGCCCCTGGACAACGGGGCAATCGGCGATGACGGCCGGATCCGGGCCAGCCTGCCGACGATACGGGACCTGCTCGCTCGTGGGGCGGCCGTTATCGTCTGCGCGCACTTCGGGCGGCCGAAGGGGGATGACTACGCGGAACGGGCCGCAGGCGGGCCGTCGCTGCGGCCGGTGGCCGAGCGGCTGGCGGAGCTGCTCGGGCAGCCGGTGACGCTGGCCGGTGACGTGGCAGGCGAGTCTGCCAGGGTCATCGCCGAGACGATGGGCGCCGGCGAGGTCGCGCTGTGCGAGAACGTGCGGTTCGAGCCCGCGGAGACCAGCAAGGACGACGAGGTGCGCGGGGAACTCGCGGCGCGCCTCGCCGCCCTCGCGGACGTGTACGTGGGCGACGGCTTCGGCGCCATGCACCGCATGCACGCCAGCGTCTACGACACGCCCCGGCTGCTGCCGCACGCGGCCGGGCAGCTGGTCCTCGCCGAGGTCGCGGTGCTGCGGCAGC
>Ga0075424_100003924_pt1 | contig 13960 bp, 10 predicted proteins | sample SoiMethybrSBSTD3_FD_75301 | JGI IMG/M metagenome (GOLD analysis project Ga0075424, IMG submission 75301) | Bulk soil microbial communities from a Populus tree surrounding site in Tennessee, USA - Soil MetaG P. TD hybrid SBSTD3 | ecosystem: Environmental > Terrestrial > Soil > Tree plantation... | reverse complement strand
CGATCCGCAGCCTCAATCGGGACGACTGGTGCGAAGGGGCGGAACTCGTCACGGAACTTGACCTCGCGATTGAGCCGATCGCGCATCTCGGTCCCCGCGGCTGACGCGAGGATGCTGCGATGACCGAGTGCGCGAGGTCCGAGCTCGAGTGCGCCGTCCATCCATCCGACGACGCGGCCGGCTGCGAGATCGTCCGCGGTCTGACCAATCAGGACGTCCTCGTCTTCGCACCGATCGACCGGGTGGCCGTCCTCTGACGCAATCCTGGCCAACTCCATGCCGTCGACAGACGGCCCCCAGAACGGATGATCGGGGATATCGCGATCGGGACTGCCAAAGTGGATGCGATCGGCGTACAGGGCCGCGCCAAGTGCGCACCCTGCATCGCCGGGCGCCGGCGGAACGAAAACACGCGTGAAGCCCGATTCGGCGAGGATTCGCGCGTTGGCGAGCCCATTGAGCGCGACTCCGCCCCCGAGGCACAAATCAGAGAGCCCGGTTTCCTCGTGCAGCGACCGCGCCAGCGTCACGAGCGTATCTTCGAGGACGCATTGCACGCTGGCCGCGCAGTCGGCAAAACGCTGTCCGTCGGCGCTGGACAGATCGATCGGCTCGTAGGCAAGGCGCGGCGGCCCGAACAGATCGACGAAGCGCGATGAGTACGAGCGTCTTGCCGTCGAATGAAATTCGAAGTAATCGAGGTCGAGCGCAAAGGCGCCATCCGCGGTCTGACGAATCAGACGGCGTACCTTGTCGACGACCGTCGGTCGACCGTAGCCGGCAAGCCCCATCACTTTGTACTCGTCCTCGTTGATCGCGAAGCCGAGATAGGCGGTAAACGCCGAGTACAGCATGCCGAGCGAATGAGGAAATCTCACTTCACGCGGCAGCGTAATCGTGGTGCCGCCGTTCGTGCCGCGCGTCCCGTGACCGACCGTGAGCGTCGCCCACTCTCCCACCCCGTCCGTCGTCAGGATCGCGGCGCGATCGGTGGGAGCGGCGAGAAACGCCGCCGCGGCGTGCGACTGGTGATGACGGGTGAAAAGGATCTTCCGCGAGGGCACCCCGAGGTAGGACGAAATCGTTCCGCGCACCCAGACCTTTTCACCGAGCGAGCTTTTCATCGCCTCGGGAAATGTCTGCCACGAGCGCGGAAAGGCACGCAGGGCGCACGTGAGGATCCGATCGAACTTCAACATCGGCCGCTCGTAGAAGACGACGGCATCGAGATCGTCGGGCTCGAGACCGGCATGCTGGAGGCACCATTCGATCGCCAGCAGTGGAAACGCCGCATCGTTTTTCCGGCGCGACAGCCGCTCCTCCTGCACCGCGCACACGGGCATCCCGTCGATGATCAGCGCGGCGGCCGAGTCGTGGTAATGCGCCGAGATGCCGAGGATTTTCATAGAGCCAGCGTCAATACTGTCGCGTGAGCGAATCGCCTGCATCAGGGTCGGCCGCAGTCCATCCCTGGCGCTCCCGTCGCGCGCCACGCTTGGCCAGCCAGGCGAACGGTGGCATCAACACGAAGTACTGGACGGTCATGAGCAGCGTGCCGATGACACCAGCCAGCGCGCTCGCAACTCGGAGATAGGCCTTCCACAGGCGGCCGCAGCGCGCCCGCCAGATGTGCCGGCGATGATGCTGCGGCGAGATCCGCGCCAGCTGCGTGAGCGTGTAGTTCATGTGGAACGTCTCGTCATGGAGGATCTCGTCGAACACCGCATAGGTCGGCGGGTCGTCCCGAAGCACGTCGCGATACACCGTGAACCGGCTCGCGGCAGCTTTTTCCGAGAGGTGTAGAAAGGCCAGCATCGAATGATCCGACTCGCCATCCACTTCGAGATCGTCGGCGCCATGCCCGCCGGGGGCGAGCCAGTCGGCACGAAACACTGGTTTTGACGAGGAGCGAAGCGCCTGGAGCAACGAAGCGGCACGCTGTCGAAACATCGCGCCGTGACGCAGTTCGTCGATCGCATGAACGAGATACAGGCGACGGAGCAGTGGATCTGATGTCACCTCCGCGGCGCGCAGGATGTCGCGGCCCCCGTCGGTTTCGGTCTCGCCGAACCTCATCAGTTTGTGAACGCGCCGCTCGTGGTCGCGCCAGATCCAGCGATGGAGCGGCGCGAGCATTCGATCGAACCCCGTCGGTCGCACAAGGGGCCGCGTCGATTGCATAGCGATCCTAAGATAGCACCGTGGTTGCGCGCGTCGCGGTCCGTATCGCTGTCGAGCTCACGCTCACGTTACTCGGCTGCGCCTTCATCGTGTGGGCCATCGTCGCGAATCAGCAGTGGTTCGATCGACATTTCCTTCCCGCATTTTTTGTTTCTCGTCGTGTGTACGTCTGGTCAGCTTCGCTTGGCCGCATCGTGGCCGTAATCGTGGGAACGAGCATTGTGGTGTGGCTCCGGCCACGCCTCGGCCGCTTCGTCGCACACAATGGATCTCTCGCACTCGGCGTGATGCTCGCGGTGCCGCTGGCCATCGTCACGAGCGAAGTCACGCTCCGATACGTCCATCGCCACGCCGCAAATGAGGAGCCAGTTGGCCAGGAGCCTCGGCGTCGTCTCGATCCGCAGTTGGGATGGACGTTCGTGCCGTCGCGCCTCGCACGGCTGATGGACGGTGGACGAACCATCGAGTATGCGTTCGACGGCTTGGGCTATCGTGTGCGCGGGCTCGGCGAGCCAGTCGACCCCGATCGTCCGACCATCGTCTTCACCGGCGAGTCGACGATTGTCGGCGAGGGGCTCACGTGGGAGGAGAGCGTGCCCGCCCAGACTGGCGCATTACTCGGGGTACAAAGCGCCAATCTTGCCGTCTCTGCGTACGCCAGCGATCAGGCATTCATGCGGCTGCGGGCCGAGCTCCCACGCTTCCGGCAACCGATTGCCGTCGTCTCGGTCTTCGCGCCAGCGCTCTTCGACCGGAACATGGATGACGATCGGCCTCACCTCGGACAGGGCCTCGTGTGGTTGCCCGCAACCGAGCGTTGGCGCCTGCTCGAAATCCTGCGGCTTGTGATGCGCTACCGCAAGGAGGAGACGATCGAACGGGGGATCGCCGTCACACGCGAAGTCCTGCAGGCAACCTGCGATCTTGCGCGGATGCGTGGCGCCGTGCCCGTCATCGTGATGCCGCAGTTCATGCCTGAAGAGCCCGCCGAGCAGGCGCTTCGGCAACGAGTCCTCGACGGCACGAACCTTCCCGTCGTGCGGGTCGAGCTCGACCGGACGTGGCGTATTCCCGGTGACGGGCATCCGGATCCGCGCGCGGCGCATGCCATCGCGGCCGCGATCGCGGCGCGTCTGCGGACATGATCAGTATCAGCGAACTACAGCTTGAACAGCCTGGTAGCGTTTTCGGAGCCAATGCAGAGCCGATCGCGCTCGGAGATCTGAGCGCTGTCGAACCACGTGGCTGCGTCGGCGGTCTCTTCGAAGGGGTAATCGACCGAGAACAGCACGCGATCGGCACCGACTTCGGCGATCGCATCGATGAGCGTCGGCGTTCGAAAGTTGCCGCTCGTCGTGAGAAAGACGTTGGAGCGGAGGTATTCCGTGATCGTCCGGCGCGCGGGAAGGCCCTGCGGCATCTTGCGCAAGCGATGGTCGATGCGCCACGCGTTGTAGGGCAATCCCTCGCCCAGGTGGCCGAGGATCAACGTCAGGCGAGGATGCCGATCGAACAGGCCGCTGCACATCAATCGCAGCGCATGGACGGCGGTCTCCGCAGCGAACGCCCAGACTGGCCCGAGCAGCCATGGATGCCCGTCGTAGATCGGTTCGCGCGAGGCCAGCGGTTCGCGCGGGTGCAGATAGAAGGGCACGTCGAGCTCTTCGGCGCGCCGCCAGAACGAGGCATACGCCGGGTGGTCGTAATACATCACGTTCTCGCTGCTGGCGACCTGCGAGAATCCATTTACGAGCGCGCCCTTGAATCCAAGCTGTGTGACCGCGCGAGTGAGTTCCTCTGCCGCCGCATCGGGGTCCTGCAGCGGGAGTGCCGCGAAACCGGCAAGTCGATCCGGCTTGCGCGCGACAGCTTCTGCGAGCACATCGTTGGCGCGGCGGGCGATCTCGATCGCGTGAGATCGATCCGCGATCGCCTGAATTGCGGGAGAGTTCAGCGAGAGGATCGCGTACGCGATGCCGTGCGCGTCCATCTCCGACAGACGGTGATCGTGAACATCCAACAACCGCTGCTCGAGCAGCGACCACGACTGTCCGCTTGCATAGCGAGTGGAATCTGCCAGCGTCTCTGGCAGCGCGAAGTGCTCCTCGAGCGCAATCTTCCCGATCACCGGTTTGTCCCGCCTCTAGTCAAGAGAAGTTCGTTCTTTGCCCGTCATGCGGCCCGAAACGCGAGTCCTGTACTCGTTGTTCCGACCGCATGACGTGCCGGCGCGCGGAGCGCGCCAAACAAACACTGCAACTAGTCAGGGGCTTCGCCGGGATATCAAGGGCAGAGCCCTTGACTACTTATACGACGCCAGCCGGATGGGTTGCCATCACAAATGACCTCAATTCACTGGTTTCAAAAGCAGATTGACCGCACGCTTGCCGATTTGGCGACCGTGTTGAATTCCTTCTTCGACGGCATGCCGGAAGTGGATGCCGACAAGGATTCGCGACAGACCGTTTTCGTTGGCCGCTTGGGAGAACGTGTCGAAGTGACGGAACACCGGTGATAAATCGGTACATCGGCTGCCGGTGGGCAGCGTCAGGCTGCACGCGCTGAAGCCAATGTTGTCGGTGCCGAAGAAGTCGCGCAGGACTTGCGCCGCCGCGCCCCCCTGCACGGAGTGGGCGGAATCGTGGTCGGGCATCGGATAGGTGAACTGCAGCGGGGTCCACGTCGGGTCGCCTGTCGTTGCCGGATTCCCATCGGTATCAGCCAGTTGAATTGCGCTGACTGGTCGCCAGAAATTAAAGACGTATTTCGACTCCCATGAACCGATGTAGCCATCGGCCAACGCCAGGTTGAGGAGGCCGAACAGGCGGGCGTTCTCCCACACGTCCAACCCGCGATTGGCCGATACGCTACGCGCAAGGCGATTCCAGGCGAGCGGCGAGCTTTCCAGCCAGAACAATCCGATCTCGGTCTGCTCGGCCGTGCGCATGCTCGGAGTCGTGATGTTGTCGCCGCCGAGTGCCTTGACCTCGTTGAGATCGTCTGCGTACTTCTTGCTGGTGACGTTGTAGGGCGGGTTGGCGCGATATTGCGAGGCGTGATTCAACGCGAAGGGTGTCACGCTGCCCCAACCCGGGGCAAACGCGAACGTCACTCCCGGCGTGAACCGATACTCGCCGGGATTGACGCCTTGCGGGTAGCCGAAATCAAGCAACGGCGTGTCCGAGCCGTCGTTCGCGCGCACCTTGAGAATCGCCGCTGCCGAGGCTTGTCCCAGCGCAATCCCCTGGCTCTTTACAGTGCCGGCAGGAATCGCGGCAAGCGCCGCCACGTAGTCAGCCTCGGCGCTCGCGATCCCGGCTGCGACACACGGCGAGGGGAACGGCAGCTGACCGATCGTTGCGACCAGAACGTCGCGGGCCGCGGCTGCCACGGCAGCATCAAGGGAAACTGATGGCGCAACCGACGCATCGTACGCATACGGCCGAGACCGGCGATCGATCGCGTTGAGCGCATCGTGGATCGCGACGTGCACCATCGCGTACATTCGTGACTCATGGAGCGGGTCGTCACCCGGCGCGATGCACGCGGCGAGCGCCGCTTTACCGGCACGGGCGTTCCAATCGGTCACGACGTCTGCGGCAGCGATGCCAGTCGACATCACCAGGAGACAAAAACAGAGGAAGAGTGTGCGGGCGCTCCTCACGGACGAGGTCGCCGCAGGCGAGTGTGCTCTGGACATGGTTCCCCCTTGCGCCGTTGGGCGCTGCGTTGTGCCTTCTTCCCTAACGGCCGAAACGGCGCCGAAAGTGGCTCACGCGAGAGTTCAGTGGGTTGAGGGACTCCAGTTCATCGTCACCGTCAGCAGCATTTCCTCGACGCCGACGGGAGACTGGGCGCTCCGGGATTCAGTGACGACGAAGCGCTGGCCGTCGGGAGCGGGCGCATAAATGGCACCCAATCCGCCGAGATCGGCGGTATCGGGCAGGATGGGGAAGAGGGGCTGGGTCCTGCCGAACTCGAATGACGCACCCGTTCTGACGGGAACGGCCATCAGCGTATTGTGACCTGCCACGTAATACAGCTCGCGGCCATCTTGCCGCCACTGAGGATCGACGCCGCCGTTGGTTGAGATGCGCCAGCGGGTCGACGGAACAGGAAACGACGTGACGTAGACCTCGGGGACGCCGGTCCCCTCAGCGGTGTAGGCGATCCAGCGTCCGTCCGGGGACACGCGGCCATGCCATCCATCAAGAAGACGCTGAGGGCTTGTGCCGGGCATGAGAGGCAGAAGCCATACGCCGGTCTGGCCTTGCTCAGCCACGATGAATCTGCCGTCGCGCGTAATCGCTGTTGGGTACTGTCCAAAGGGATCGCGGTCAGAGTCGAGCGGCGTATCGTGGTTTTCCGTGATCGACTGCCGATAGGTCCGCCACTGGCCGCCTCGCGCCGATGCAAAGACAATGTGTTGCCCGTCCGGCATCCAGTGCGGATAAAAGGCGCCCACAGGATCGTTGGTCAGCCGCTCGTTGGTCTGGCGTGCGAGATCGATGACCCACACGTCCGACTTGTCCGTTTCAGCATCGCCGAGGACAACGGCGAGCTTCGTCCCATCCGGCGAGAGTGACGGGTAGCGATAGCTCCCGTCGGGGTTGCCGATTCGACCGGCGCTCACGCCATCGCGGCTGACCCACTGCAGTGGAGTACGCGAGTTGCTCCGTAATCTGTACACCAGTGTCGTCCCGCCCGCAGCAAAGGGAGCAAACCTTCCTCCCTCGCCCGGAACGACCGGACGCGACACGACAACAGGATCCGAAACGAGGGACCCCCGGTCGGTGTCGAAGCGCTGAGCGAGGAGGGTTCTATCGCGCACGAACAGTAAATACGAGGAACCATCGCTTGCGGCAATGTGCGTGACGTTGGAGTCTTCGGCAATGACCCTCTTCTTCAAATCTGGTTCGTCGAACGACCCGAGGAACACCCCACGGGCATCGTCGCGTGCACTGCGAATCAAATACAAGAAGCGCTTGCCGCCGGGCAGCAGGACCGGAAAGCGGTGTGAAGACTCGGCGCGCGACTGGTCCAGGTGGGTTATCTGCTGCGGCTGCCCACCTTCCGACGAAACGCGGAAGAGGCCGGCGCTGCCGGCAAACAGGATCGTGCCGTCGCCTGCCCAGGCACCTCCCCATTGTGCGTTGCACGTACAGACGACTTGCGGTGCGCGCTTGCCGGACGCAAACACTCTCTCCAGTCGCTCGGACGTACCAAACGCGATGAACTCGCCATCCGGCGACCAGAACGGGAACGTGCCCGGCATCGGTACCACTGGCTGTGCCTCGAGGGCTCCGAGCGTCTGGACGAACAGCATCGATTGCGAGCCGATCCTGGCGCGAAACGCCAGGCGTCTCCCGTCAGGCGACACCGCAGGGCGCGGCTCCATCGTCACCTCTTCGAACGCCGCCCCTTTCGGCGCGTGCATCACGAACGTGATCGGCTGCCGATCGGCGATGGGCGTCGATCGTTGCATGAGCACGCCGGCTACGATCGCGAGAGCACCGACACCAGCGACGGCGGCCGTCATACGCGTCGTTTGGCGCCACCGAGGACGCGTTGTCCTTGATCCTCGTTCCACCTCGGATCGTGAGGTGCTGGTCGTGAGCAACTGCAGCGTAAACGCGAGATCCGCTGCCGTTTGGTAGCGATCGGCAGGGGATCGCGCAAGACATCGAGTGATCGTCTGTCCAAGGGCAGGAGAGACGCGCGACAGTTCTCCTATTGGCGGTGTGCCGAGGATGGCGGCTGCGATATCCGATCGCGTGGCACCGTCGAATGCCGGCGTGCCGGTGGCCGCCTCATAGAGCACCGCACCGAGCGAGAAGAGATCGCTTCTCTCGTCGACGTCGTCGCCGGTGATCTGCTCAGGCGACATGTAGCCGATGGTTCCGAGAATGGCGTGGACGGACGTCAGCGATTGCGTGGCCCCTTTCGCGTGGTCCACGTGCGGCTTCGCCAGGCCGAAATCCAGGATCTTGACGACGTCCTCGTGGGTGACGAATAGGTTCTCCGGCTTCAAATCGCGGTGGACGACGTGGCGGGCGTGCGCGGCGCCGAGCCCGCGCGCGATTTGGGTCGCGTAGTCGACGATCGTTCGCTCGTCCACAGGACCTGACTGGAGAATGTTCCGAAGAGTCAGGCCGGTCAGCAGTTCCGTGACGACATACACCATGTCGTCGTGTTCGCCGATGTCGAAGATGGCGACCACGTTCGGATGAGAGAGCGATGCAATGACACGCGCCTCGCGCTCGAGGCGCGCGCGTGACGTCGCGTCAGGCCTGAGATGGGGCGCGACAATTTTGACTGCGACGTCGCGATCAAGCCTCGAGTCGCGCGCGCGATAGACCTGGCCCATGCCACCGGCGCCGAGCGGCGACACGATCTCGTACGGACCAAGCCGGCTCCCGGGCTCGAGGTGAGGCACCATCGCCGCCGGGTCGCGATCAGCGAGCACGGCACGCACTGTCGCGACCGGGGCATCGACCGGGCTGTCCCGCTCGCTCGCGGCGAGAAGCGCGGCCACCTCTGCTTGAAGTACTGCGTCCCCAACGCACGCGTGCTCGACAAACCCGTCACGAGCATCGTGGGGTAACTCGAGCGCTGCGGCAAGCACCGATTCGATTCGCGACCACGCCGACGCGTCGACTCGGCCGGCCATCGTCTGCCGACCTTCGATGAGTCGCCGTATTTGCGCATGATCCTTCATCGCTCGATCAGTTCTCGGTTGAGCCACGCGCGCGCGACGCCCCAGTCGCGCTTGACGGTCGCGGGAGAGAGAGCCAGCGCCGCGGCAGTCTCCTCGATGTTCATGCCCGCAAAGTAGCGGCATTCGACAACACGGGCGAGCCGCGCGTTCAGCTCTTCCAGCTTTGCCAACGCACTGTCGACGGCAATCACATCATCGATCCGCGGCACGACCTCGAGCACGACGTCGTCGATCGAGAGCCGTGGCTGGCGGCCGCCGCGCTTCTGCGCGGTGCGCGCAACGGCGTAGTCGACGAGGACGCGGCGCATCGCCTGCGCCGCAATCGCGAAAAAATGCGAGCGGTCTCGCCAGACGACCTGGTCGAAGGCTGCCAGCTTGACGTAGGCCTCGTTGACGAGCGCCGTCGTATTCAGCGTGTTATGGCGGTGCTCGCGACGAAGTTGGCGATGAGCAATCTGACGCAGCTCACGGTAGACAGTCGCGACAAGCTCATCGACAGCGGGGCGCGCACCTGCCTCGCGACCGCGAAGTCCAGACGCCTTGACCATTGAGGACACCTGAGAGCGCCCGCAGTCTATCGCGCTTTTGATGTTTCCGTAGAGCGCAGGCTTCAGCGTGCGCCGTCATCGCGACGCTGGGCGATGCTAGCGCGCGGCTGCAGTGACACGGCTGAGGGAACCATATAAGAAGAATCGACCGCTGGATCGAATCCACCCCTTCCAACCGAGCGACGAGAGACGCTGTTCCAGAGCCGCCGGTTCGTAAAGACCTTCACGATCTTGTACTCACGGCCTTCCTGTGTCTGACCATCGCGGCGGCACCAGCCTTATGACCTGATACTGGCGGTGAGGTCGTGCCCTTCTTCAATCGCGCGTCTCAGTGAGTCCAGATCCGCAGCGAGGGCACGCCTGTTGGTGAGGGCAAGCACAGGAACGAGAATGGCCCATCGGAATCGAAGCGCAACGGCGATCTCGTGGGAGATGCGCACTCCACCTTCGTCGGCTGCCAGGGTGAAAGAAAGCTGCGCCGTACGGAACCACTGGGATCGCACCAGGCTGAATCGCAGAACATGAGGCGGCGAGAACTCGTCGACGCGAAAGTCCTGTGTCATCCCCGACGGCGCTGTCGTCTGCACGATCGAGCCGACGCGGAGCGGCGGCGGCGACATGAGGTCCGCCCGGGCGACGCTGCGGTCCCACCGCGCAGCGTTGCGCTCGTTTGACAGAAACGCCCAAGCGGTCTCGAGGTCGCTCTTCACGAGGACCGATGACGTCATGTGCATGTGTGATAGGTCCGGCTATCGTGCTCAGCGAACTCCCGCGATTCGCTCTGCTTCACGCCTCAAGTCGTTGGCGTAGGCTTCAAAAATCGGTCGGAAATCCGGCAACATGCGTTTGGTCAGCGCAAACATCGCCCCGGAGAAGCGTTCCTCCATCGCGAAGTCGGTCGAAGTATTGTCGCGAGGCGTAAGCACAAAAGTACGGACACCTTTGAAGACAAGAGGCAAGCCGTTGCTCCAGACCATGCGCCGCGCTGGCTCGACATCCGAAACTCTGGGGGTGAAAGTACGGTTTGTACCCGGCACGTGCAGCCTGAGTTGCTCACCTTCGCGAATCTCGCCTTGAATGTCAGTCACTGTCGAGTTCCAGCGCGAGAAGCCCCTCGCATCGCTCAACAGGCTCCACACGATTTCCGCACCAGTGCGAATGGTGACCTCGACCTCGCATCTCATCGCAAAGACGCTACTGGTTTGCGTGAATCTTGGTTCGTCCATTCGCCCGTCCCTTGGCGGCCCTCGCCTACACATTGTGACGTTTGACGTGCTCCTTCAGCCGGCCGCGCGCGTGTTGAGGTGGACGCGAATGTCCGCTCACTCGATACTGACGACTCGGAGCAACGGCTTCTTCGTATAGTCACTCGACACGGACACGATCGGCTCATCCAGGCGTGCCTCGGCGCGCCGACGGCCGACGAGGCGCACGTAGCCCAAATAGCGACCGCGGTCTGTCTCGACCGCCTGGATCTCCACGGCGTTGTCGGGCGCGACGACCACTTGCCAGTCGCGCCACAATTGCCAGCCATGCGGAAAGGTGTCGGCGACCTCAATCTCCAGGATGCCGGTCCGCTCCCAGTGCCGACGCCACCAAAGCGCGGAGTGCAAGCAGTACATGCTCGGTTCCCACCACGCTCGAAGATGGTCGGGTACCGCCACGTCGAACTCCTGCATCACACCCGCGCCTGCGATACCCAGCACACCGCCTGGCTTCAGGAAGCGAGCCAGGTAGTTCAGGTACAGATCGTCGGTCCCGTAGTAGACAAACGAATCGATGGATACGACGGCGTCGAAGAACTCCGGCGCAAACGGGAGCGAGCGCGCATCCGCGTGGATCGGAAACACGCCGTCGTCCACAGCAGCGTCCCGAATGCGCTGAAGATTGTTTGCTGCGCTGAACCATAGGTCGGTAGCCCAGACCTGAACATCAAATTCACGCCGCATGAAGATCGATGACATGGCGAGCCCGCAGCCGAGGTCCAGCACGCGCATGCCGGACCGTAAGTCGAGTGCTTCGGCAAGCCATTCGGTCAGCCACAGCGCGTTCGCACCACTGCTCGCACCGGCTATGACCCAGTCGGGATGATATTTTGACGAGCGCGGGAACCGCTCACAGACCAACCGTTCGTCTCTCTTCACACCGGGCCCTCTCCTCCCAGTCGTCATAATCCGCATCGACACGTATTGGGGTTTGGCGGATATTGGCGAAGGCGGGCGTGTCGTGATCGACAGTCCGGCTGCCGCCTTCGCGCGATGCGCTCCGGCGCCCGAGGAAGCCGGACACTACGATCGGTCAGTCCGGCTGAAGCCGGACACTACGCACTATTCGTCTTCGGTCTAGGACACGGACAGCGGTTCGAGAATCCGTCCGTTGCTGTCGCCGAACTTTTCGAGGTGCACGCCGCCGCTGTCCATGATCGTCAGCAGCAGGTTGGCCATCGGCGTGTCCAGCGTGTACTGCAGATGGCGGCCCATCTTGAACTTGCCGCCAAGACCGCCAGCCATCAGCGTCGGCAGGTTCGAGTGGCGATGCATGTTGCCGTCGCCCATGCCGCCGCCGTACAGGAGCAGCGACTGGTCGAGCACGGAGCCGTCGCCCTCTGGCATCGACTGCAGCTTCTCGAGGAAGTAGGCAAAGAGCTGCGACTGGTACAGGTCGATGCGCGCCTTCTTGGCAATGAGCTGGGGATCGTTGCGATGGTGCGACACACCGTGATGCTGTTCGGGCACGCCGATGATCGGGAACGTCATCGTGCTCAGCTCGCGCGACATGATCATGCTGAACACCCGCGTGATGTCGGCCTGGAACGCCAGCGCCTGCAGGTCGAACATCAGTTTGGTGTGGGCGTCGAACGAGGACGGAATATCCGTCGGCCGCTCGGGCAGCTCGATATCGACCGGCTGCGACTCCGCGTTCTGAATGCGCTGCTCCACCTCGCGGACGGAGTCGAGGTATTCGTGCAGCTTGTTCTTGTCGCCGCGGCCCAGACTGTTGGCCACGCGGCTTGCCTCTTCACGAACTGAGTCCAGGATGCTGCCTTCCGATCGCGCCCGTGCCAGACGTGCTTCGGTACTCCCGCCATCGCCGAAGAGCCGTTCGAACAGGATCCGCGGATGCGATTCGGTGTTGTTCGGCGTCGTCTCGTTGCGCCACGAGACGGTGTTCACGTAGAAGCAGTCACCTGAATCGCAGGAGCCCTGCGTCGGAAAGTCGACCGACATCTCGATCGACGGGATCTGCGACGTTTTGCCAATCTCCTGCACGAGGATCTGATCCACCGTGGTCGCCAGCTTCACCTCGACGCCTGGCTGCGCCCGGTCGTAGGCGTGCACGCCCGTCAACCAGACGGCGGTCGCGCGCGGATGATCGCCAGTGCCGTCACCGAACGTGTCGGCCTGCAAGTGCGAAAGGCCGCTGAGCACCGAAATCTTGTCGCGCAGGCTGGCGAACGGCTGCAGTGTCGGCGTCAGATCGAAACCAGCGCCGGTCGTGGCGGGCGTCCACAGGTTCTGAATGACGCCGTTGGCGATGTAGACGAAGCCGTAACGCGGCGTGGGCTTGAGCGCGCGCGCCGAGAGCGCCGGCACCATCGCATCGAGGAATGGCAGCGCGATCGTCGTGCCCATGGCACGCAGGAAGGTGCGCCGTGGCAACGACTTCTTGATCACGAACATCACTCGCCTCCAGCCTCTCGCATCTGGAACGGTCGGCTCTTCACGATCCCGAGCACCAGCGACGCCAATGTGTAGTCTGCCGGCGCGGCCTCGCGCATCGCCGCGCGCACGGTAGGCGCATCATAGTATTGCAGGTTACGGCCGACGGCGTACATGAGCAGACGCTCGGCGACCGTGCCGACGAACTGCTCCGGCTGGCGCAGCAATTCCTTCTTCAGCCCGGGAATGCCATCGAATTTCGTCCCCTCGGGAAAGGTCCCGGTCGCATCGATCGGCTGCTCACCGTCGCGCTCGCGCCATCGCCCGACGGCGTCGAAGTTCTCCATCGCGAAACCAATCGGATCCATCCGCGCGTGGCAGCCGGCGCATGCCGGTGAGGCCCGATGCTGGATCATCGCCTCGCGCAAGGTCAGCGGCTTGCCCGGCGCTTTCTCGGTGTTCAGCGACGGCACGTTGGGTGGCGGAGGCGGCGGCGCCGCGGAGAGCAGATTCTCGAGCACCCATTTGCCGCGCAGCACCGGCGACGTGCGCGTCGAATACGAGGTGATCGTCAGCACACTGCCCTGCCCGAGCAACCCGCCGCGGACGCTCCCTTCCGGGAACGTGACGCGCCGGAAATAGCTCCCCTTGATGTTCGGGACGCCGTAGTGACGCGCGAGCCGCTCGTTCAGGAACGTATAGTTCGCGCGCAGCAGATCGAGGACGCTCCGGTTCTCCCTGAACACGCTGCCGATGAACAGCTCCGTCTCACGTTGCATCGCGCTGCGCAGCGTTTCGTCGAAGTCGGCAAACAGGATCTCGTCCGGAAGCTTGGCCGAGATATCGCGCAAGTA
>Ga0075424_100003919_pt1 | contig 13970 bp, 7 predicted proteins | sample SoiMethybrSBSTD3_FD_75301 | JGI IMG/M metagenome (GOLD analysis project Ga0075424, IMG submission 75301) | Bulk soil microbial communities from a Populus tree surrounding site in Tennessee, USA - Soil MetaG P. TD hybrid SBSTD3 | ecosystem: Environmental > Terrestrial > Soil > Tree plantation... | reverse complement strand
GGCGAAGCGCGACCCGTGCGTCATACGCGCGCGACAGGACGGCGGTGTAGCCGGCCTCGACGTCGAGGTAACGGCGCTGTTCGGTCAGCAGTTCGGTCAGGGGCGTCCGGCCCAGGTCGTAGGCCTCGAGCTGCACATCGACGTTCTGCCGCGCGAGATCGCGCAGGCTGGTTGCGTACATCTCCACCGCTCGCTGCGCTTCTCTGTCGCGGACGACGGCGGCGTCGATTTCCGCCTGTGCGGAAAGCTGCCGCGCGGCGAGCAATTGCTGTTCGCCGCTTCGCTCGGCCTCGGCGGAGGCCACGGCACCCTGATTTCGGTTCCGGAGCGGAAGCATCAGATTGGCGCCTACCTCGAAGCTGTGGAAGTTGCCCTGCACCGGCACCAGGCGGCCGGCGGAGTCGAAGCCGCGTTGCTCGAAGCCGTAACCCTCTCGGCCGTAATTGCCGACGAGCGATACGTCCAGTTTTCCTTCGCGGCGCGCCTGTTCGATCCTGGCGTCGGCCAGCGCAAGGCGCGCCGCAGCCGCCTGAATGTCAGCGCGCGCTCCGATCGAGGCAGGCGGCGCGGCATCCGCGCTGCGCGCAACATTCTCGAGCGATTCACGCAGCGGCAGCTGCGCATTGGCCGGCAACCCGACGAGCGCTTTGAGCTCGATGGCGGCGGCGTCCACGTCCGCTTGTGCCAATGCAAGGTCGGCTTCGATTCGGCCGGCCTCTACCGCGGCGATGTTCGCGTCAATCTTCGGAATTTCACCCTCGGTGACGCGCGCGTCGAGCAGCTCGCGCGTGCGGCGGGCGGCAGCCAGACCTTCGGTCATGACGTCGACGTTGCGCCGCGCCGCAAGCAGGCGGCCGGCCTGTTGCCGGACCGATGCGGCGAGGAGCCGTTCGCGATCGTCGATAGAGAGTGTCGCGACCCTGACCGCGTCCTGCGCAACCCCTATCCGCGCGCTCCTGCGATAAAGATCGAGCGGCCATTCAATCTCGACGAGCGTCTGGTGCTGCTCGCCGGTCATCAGCATGCGGCTCGCGGAAAGCGTTGGATTCGGCCGGAGTCCCGCCTGGGTGACCTGCCCGCCGGCGGCGGCAATCTCGGTCCGCGCCGCGCGAAGCTCGGGGGATCGCTCGAGCGCCGTTGCCACGAGCTGCTCGATTGTTGCGTCCTGGGCGAACGCGTTCGCCGCAAAGCCTCCGCTGATGACCAGCCACAGAGACACGGAGACACAGAGACTGTTTGTTTTCACTGGACGCTTCCTTTGAATGCCGCCGTTCCGCGGCCCGCGGGTCCGCTCCACTCGAGCGTCATGTCCCACGCTCCCGACATCGCGAAGGTGCCGGCGGCCTGGTACACGCCCGGCCGCTCTCCCTTTTCTACCGATGTCGTGCCCGCCATCGCCATGCCAGGCATCATCATGTTGGCGTTCAGCCGCACATCGCCGACATCCACCAACTGATTGCTCCGGGCCGAGCGGAACTCGATGCGAAACTGGTTATCGCCCGTACGCAACGCACCGGTCGGATTCGACAGCGTGATGGCGAGATCGCCGGCCCTGACCGTCTGGAGAACCGCGCCGGTTGGCGCCTCGATGCGCGGCGTGGCGGATATCCGGTCGCGCATCCACCACGCGCCTGCGCCCACTGCGACCACGACGACGATCGCGGCAGGCACCCAGCGCGGGATCGCGAAGACGGGAGAGATCTCCGATCGCTCGGGACGCAGCCGATACTCCTGAATCCAGTAGAAGATCACCGGCGTCACGACGAGGACGTAGATCAGTGACGACATCATCCCGCCGAGCACCGGCGTCGCGAGCGGCTTCATCACGTCGGAACCGACGCGGTTGCTCCACATGATCGGCAGCAGGCCGGCGACGACTGTGGACACCGTCATGATCTTCGGCCGCAGGCGGAGCAGCGCGCCCTCGACGATGGCGTCGTGCAGATCCTTTTGCGTGAGGCCGGCCGGCGTCGCAGCGATCTTCTTGTCCAGCGCTTCCTGGAGATAGATGACCATCACCACGCCTGTTTGGACGGCGGTGCCGAAGAGCGCGATGAACCCGACCCAGACGGCGACCGAGAAGTTATAACCAAGGAGCCAGAGCAGATAGACGCCGCCGGTCAATGCGAAGGGGACCGTCAGCAGCACGTGCGCGGCTTCGAGCGCCGAATGGTAGGTGACGTACAGCAGGAAGAAGATGACGATGATGGCGATCGGAATCACGACCTGCAGCCGCTTACGCGCGCTGACCTGGTTCTCGTACCTCCCGCTCCAGCCGATGAAGTAACCGGGCGGCAGCGTGACGCGTGCCGCGACTGCCGCTTTCGCGTCGTTGACGAAGCCGCCGAGGTCTCGGCCCTGTACGTTCATGAGCACGGTCGCGAGCAGCAGACCGTTCTCGGACGAGATCATCGCCGGCCCACGCGTCTGCTCGATGTCGGCCACCTGCGACAGCGGCAGTTGCTGTCCGGTGGGCGTGGCGACGAGCACGCTCCCGAGCGCCTGTGGATCGTTGCGATACTCGCTTGCATAGCGCACCCGCACGGGGAAGCGCTGGCGGCCTTCCAGCGTCAGCGTCAGGTTGCGCTCGCCGATCGCTGTGCGAATCACGTCTTGCACCGCCGAGACCGTCAACCCATATCGCGCTGCGCGTTCGCGATCGACACGCACGTTGAGATACTGCGAGCTCGTGAGCGGCTCGGGATAGACGTTTGCCGCGCCTGGCACGGTGCGAAGAACGTCGGCGACGTGCCGGGCCGTCTCTTCGAGCATAGGCAGGTCGGCTCCGTAGATCTTCACGCCCACTTCGGACCGGATGCCGGTGGACAGCATGTCGATCCGGTTGATGATCGGCATCGTCCAGATATTGGTGACGCCGGGCAGTTCGGCCGCCGCACCGGCCTCGCTGCGGATCCGATCGAGGGTCATGCCTGGACGCCATTGGTCACTCGGCTTCAGGTGAACGATCGTCTCCGTCATGTTGAGCGGCGACGGGTCGGTGGAAGTGTCCGCGCGGCCGACTTTCGCCACCGCGTACGCCACCTCGGGTACGCGCATCAGCGCCGCGTTCTGCCGCTTCGCAATGTCCGTGTTCTGCTCGAGCGAGATGCTCGGGTCGGTCACCGGCATGAACAGCAGGTCGCCTTCGTTGAGCGGCGGCATGAACTCGCTGCCGATCTGCGTCCCGGCAACCACCGCACCCGCGAGCACCGCGGTCGCCGCCAGGAGGGTGACGGCGCGGTGAGTCAGCGCCGACTCCAGCGTCGGCCGATACAGCGCGCGCAGCGCGCGCATCACGGGGTTCGCCCCTTCATCGTGAAGCTTGCCCTTGAGGAGCAGCGTGCAGAGCACCGGAACGAGCGTGATGGCGATAAAGGTGGCCGCAAGGACAGCGAACGTCTTGGTAAACGCCAGTGGGTGAAACAGTTTCCCTTCCTGTCCCGTCAACGCGAATACCGGGATGAACGCCAGGACGATGATGGCCATCGAGAAGAACACCGGGCGTCCGACAAGCCGGGCCGAGTCGAGCACCGCCGCCCGCACCGCCGCCCGATCGCGCGTGTCGATGCCGCGCTGCTCGACGTATCTGAAGGCGTTTTCCGTGACGACGATACCTGCATCCACCAGCACGCCAATCGCAATCGCGATACCCGCCAGGCTCATGATGTTCGACGAGATACCCGCGTAATACATCGCGAGGAACGACATCAGCACCGCCAGCGGCAGCGGCAGGGTCACGATCAGGATCGAGCGGAAGTGCATCAGGAAGAGGATGTGAGCCAGCGTCACCAGCGCGACCTCTTCAATCAGGGCGCGACGGAGGGTGTCCACCGACTGGGAGATCAGCGTCGAGCGATCGTAGAAGGGAACAATCTTCACCCCCGGCGGCAGGCCTGGCGCGATTTGATTAATCCGCTCCTTGACCCCGTCGATCACCTGTTGCGCGTTGGCGCCGGCGCGCATGACGACCACGCCGCCGACAGCTTCGTTGCTGCCCTTCACGAGCGATGCCACGCGAAATGCGTCGCCGATGTGGACGGTCCCGAGCTGACGGACATATATCGGTACGCCGCCAGGCGCCGCTACGACGATGTTCTCGAGGTCGGCGACGGACTGGACGAGCCCGACGCCGCGCACGATCGACCACGTGCCGTTCGATTCGAGCACGTTGCCGCCGACGTTCTCGTTGCTGTTGCGCACGGCCTCGACGACGTCGCCGAGCGACAGGTTGTAGTTGCGCAGCCGGGCGGGATCGATGTCGATCTGGTATTGCTGGACGTGCCCGCCGACCGACGCGACTTCAGCGACACCTGGAACAGCGTTCAGCTGGTAGCGGATGAACCAGTCCTGCAGCGTGCGCAGGTCGCGAAGCGAATGCCCCTCGCTTTCGACCGTGTACCAGAACACATGACCGACGCCCGTCGCATCCGGGCCGAGGACGGGCAGCGCCCCTTCGGGCATCTGGCTGCCAAGCAGACTGAGGCGTTCGAGGACACGGCTACGCGCGAAGTACTGATCGACGTTGTCCTCGAAGACCACGTAAATCATCGAGAAGCCGAACGCCGACTGCGAGCGGACCACGCGGACGCCGGCGAGGCCGCGCAGGTTCACCGTCAGCGGGAAGCTGACCTGATCCTCGACCTCCTGCGCGCTGTGGCCCGCCCAATCGGTAAAGACGATGACCTGGTTGTCGGAAAGGTCGGGAATGGCGTCGATGGGCGTGGCGGCCGCTGCCCACCAGCCCCAGCCCGCAAGCGCAACCGCCAGCCCGATGACGAGCGGCCGGTGCTTCAGCGACAGTTCGACAATCCGATTGACCATGGATTGGACGGAATAAGCGATTTTCTCAGAAATTGGTGTATCGTGACGCCGCTTGCCATGACGCGTTTCCAGACCTCCGTTAGCGTTGCTCTCGTGCTGCTGTCGCTCCTGGCGCGGCCGGTTTCAGCCCACCATTCAGTGCAGGGGCTGTTCGATCTCACCAAACCGATCGCCGTGACCGGAGTGATCACCAAAGTCGAATGGCTCAACCCCCATTCCTATATCAGCCTTGACGTGAAGAGCGACAAAGGAACGGTGCAGCACTGGGTGTTCGAGCTCGCCGGCCCCGGCAAGCTGCAGCGCGTCGGACTGACGGCTGCGGATCGCGGCTTGAGTGTGGGCGAGGTCGTCACCGTCGAGGCAATCGCGGCCAGGGACGGATCGCCCTCGGGCTACGTGAGGAAACTGCGTCTGGCCGACGGCCGCGTTGTCGATCCCGCAAACGCGACAGGCAGGTAGCGGTCTGCACACCCGAGTCGGAGTACGGTGATGACCCGACTCACATCAGCACTGCCGACGCGTGAGTCGGGTCATCACCGTACTCCGACTCGGGTGCTTGACATGGACCGTTACCAGTGGATGGTCCTGTTTGCGGCATGGCTGGGGTGGGGCTTCGACATCTTCGACAGCCTTCTTTTCAACTACGTCGCACCGACTTGCGTGCCGGTGCTGCTCGGCATTCCGTTCGGCACGCCCGCCGCGGCTGCGGCCACGCTTCGGTGGACCGGCATCCTCACATCGCTTTTGCTGATTGGTTGGGCCGCCGGCGGAATCATCTTCGGACGCATTGCCGACCGCCTGGGCCGTACGCGAACGCTGTTGCTGACGATGGCGATGTATTCGATCGGCACGGCAGCCTGTGCGCTCGCGCCCAACATGGCAACGCTCATCCTGTTCCGCATCATCGCCTCGCTTGGCATCGGCGGGGAATGGGTGTGTGGCGCCGCCATGGTGGCGGAGGTCGTTCCGGAAAAGCGGCGTGTCGATGCCGGAGCATTGTTGTACTCGGCGGCACCGACGGGACTCTTTCTCGCGACGTTTCTCGTCTACGAGATTCAGGGCGTCTATTTCCGCGCCATGCCGGAGGTGGCGTGGCGCTACGTGTTTCTGACGGGGTTGATACCTGCTGCTGTGACGCTGCTCGTCCGGTTGATGATCAGGGAGCCGGAGCGCTGGACGCATGCCGTCGAGCGCGCGCGCCCCGCGACGGTCTCGGAGCTGTTCACACCGGCGTACCGGTGGCTGACGTTCAGCGGCTCGGCGATGGCGATGATCAACCTGCTGGTCTGGTGGAGCGTCAACGCGTTCATTCCCGTCGTCGCCGTCGGTCTGGCCAATCGCGCGTCGGCAGGCTCATCGTCGGTCAGCGTGACGGTCCTGGCGGAACAGTGGAAAGCGCTGGCGACCAACGCGTTTGGCCTCGGAACGATGATCGGCGTGCTGCTGACGATCCCGGCGGCAAAGTATCTCGGTCGCCGCAACATGTACATCGTCTATTTTCTGGGTGGGGCGCTGTCGATCATGGCGGCCTTCGGGCTGCCGCTGTCGCCCCAGACGCGCCTCTATATGTACTTCCCGATCGGCGTGACGGTGTGGGGCATCACCGCGTCGTTCGCGTTCTATCTGCCGGAGTTGTTTCCCACTCGTCTCCGCGGCACCGGATCCGGATTCTGTTTCAACCTCGGACGGTTCGTCGCGGCCGCCGGGCCGTTTGTCGTCGGCGGGATCGCGGCGCGCGGCGCCAACGCGCTCGATTCGGCGATGCAGGCGCTCTTCTATTGCGGATGGATTCCGGTGGTGGGGCTGCTGCTGATGCCGTGGGTGGTTGAGACGAAGGGGCGCGCGCTGCCGGACTAGCGCTGGGACGAAGGCCACGAAGACGACTCTGTGTCCTTTGTGGCTGATTCGTCTTTGTGTTCTTCATGGCTGCGGCAGCGAGATAATCGAGGTCGTGGCGAATCGCCTTGCAGCCGAGCACTCTCCGTATCTTCTCCAGCACAAAGACAATCCGGTTGACTGGTATCCGTGGGGCTCGGACGCCTTCGAGCGCGCGCGGAACGAGGACAAGCCGATCTTTCTGTCGATCGGCTATTCGACCTGCCACTGGTGCCATGTGATGGAGCACGAGAGCTTCGAGAGCCGCCAGGTAGCCGAGGTCCTCAATCGGCACTTCGTGCCCATCAAGGTCGATCGCGAGGAGCGGCCGGATGTCGATCGTGTCTACATGATGTTCGTGCAGGCGACGACTGGATCGGGCGGCTGGCCGATGAGCGTCTGGCTGACGCCATCGCTGCAGCCGTTCTACGGCGGGACCTATTTTCCGCCGGCGTCGAAGTGGGGACGACCGGGGTTCATCGACATTCTGAAGGAAATTGCGAGGGCGTGGGAGGAAGATCGCGCTCGCATTGAAACATCCGCGCAGTCAATCGCCGAGCGGCTGCGCGACCTCGGCCAGGAAGGTCATCGCCACGAGGTGCCGCCGGCCGCCGCGCTCGACGAAGGCGTCAGGCAGTTCGCCGCCGCGTTCGACGCGCGCCGCGGCGGTTTCGGCGATGCGCCGAAGTTTCCGCGGCCGACCGAGCTGCTGTTCCTGCTGCGGGAATACGCGAGGCGGGAGGCTCGGGAGGGGCTGGACGGGCAGGAAGCGAAGGACATGGTGCTCGTCACCCTGCGTGCGATGGCCCTCGGCGGGATGCGCGATCACATCGGCGGCGGATTTCATCGCTATTCCGTTGACGGCAACTGGCGCGTGCCGCACTTCGAGAAGATGCTCTACGACCAGGCGCAGCTCGTGCTGGCGTATCTCGAGGCGGCGCAGGCATCAGGCGATCCGTTCTTCGCAGATGTCGCGGCCGACACGCTGGCCTACGTTCAGCGCGACCTGACGGATGAGGGCGGCGGGTTCTATTCAGCGGAGGATGCCGACAGTGTTCCTCCCGAGCAGGCCAACGATCCAGCGCCGCACAAAATGGAAGGCGCGTTCTACGTCTGGCGGGACGAGGAGATTCAGGAGGTCCTCGGCGCCGACGCGGACGTCTTCCGCGTCCGCTTCGGCGTGCTGCCGGACGGCAACGCGCCGTTCGATCCACAGAGCGAGTTCGTCCACAAGAACCTGCTTTACACGGCGCGCGGCATCGACGAGGTGATGTCGGCCACGGCAAAGTCACGCGAGGACGTCGAGGCTGCACTCGCACGTGCCCGCGCGAAGCTGCTCGAACGGCGCTCGACGCGTCCGCGGCCGCATCTGGACGACAAAGTGCTGACCGCGTGGAACGGCCTGATGATCGGCGCCTTCGCCCGCGCCGCAAAAATGGGGTCGGAGGTCATTTATAGAGGACAGTGCCTCGCCACCGCGCGCCGGGCGGCGCTCTTTATCTGGAGCAACCTCTGGAATGCCGAGACGCAGACACTCCTCCGACGGTATCGGAAAGGTGATGCGGCAGTTGATGGCTACGCCGAGGATTATGCGTATCTGATTTTTGGCCTGCTGGAGCTGTTCCAGGCCGACGGCGATCCACGCTGGCTCGAACGGGCGCTGACCCTGCAGCGCCGCCAGGACGAGCTCTTCGCGGATCCCGTAGAAGGCGGATGGTTCAGCACGACCGGCCAGGACCCGTCGGTGCTTCTGCGGCTGAAGGAGGATTATGACGGCGCCGAGCCGTCGGCTACGTCGGTGACGGTGATGAACCTGCTGACGCTCTCTCACTTGATCAACGATGATGCGTTCGAGCGGGCGATCGATCGCGCGATCGGACTGTTTGCCTCGCGCCTCGAGCAGAGCGCGCGCACCGTACCGATGATGATGGCCGCGCTGTCGGCATATCACGCGGGGATGTCGCAGGTCGTGATTGCAGGCGATCGCGACGATCACCTGATGGAGGTCGTGCGCCGCCATTATCTGCCGTTCGCGATCACGATTCCCCTCGCGGATCCGCCGGGGACGCCGCCGAGCGGCTCCGGCATCGCGAAGTTGCTGCCCTGGACGGAGGCGATGGCACGCCGCACGGGTGAGCAAGCGGCATACGTCTGCAGGAACTTCGCATGCCTGGAGCCGGCCAGCTCGCCCGAGATGCTGCAAACCCAGCTAGAACTGAAAGCGTAGTCCGGCGTTGGCCGTTCGTCCGTCGAGCGGCGCCCATGCATCGGTGGCCCATCGCCCGTCGCGCAGCGGCGTCCGGCGCAGCAGAGGCTCGTACTTCGTCTGGCGGACGTCACCGACATCTTCGACGTTGACGTACAGAAACGCGCGCCCGACCTGCTTCGAATAGAGGAGGCCAACGATGACGTAGGGACGGCCGCGCGAGCGGAAAGGGTTGTCTTCCAGCGACTGCCGGCCGGTGTAGTACCCCTCGAAACCGAAGCTGCCCGCCGCGGACTTCCAGAGCAGGTCGAACGTCGCAGTGTGAGGCGGGTTCAGCGGAATGTCGCGGCGCCCGACCCCCAACTCTCCCACCTCGGTGGACCGCAGATACATGTAGGTGGCGATGAAGTCGATGTCGTCCTCGTGGAACCGCGCGATCAGCTCTCCGCCCCCTGTGCGCGTCGGCGTCTCCGCGTTGACGATGCGCGCGGCGTACGGGCCGGAAGGGATCGGCCGGAAGACCTGCGCGTGGACGATGCTGGAGTAGAACAGCGTCGCTGTCATTTCAACGGGGGCCTTGCGCCATGTGACGTCCGTTGAAAGGCTTGTCGCATCTTCCGGCGTGATCGCATCCATGGGCGCCACCACAGACAGCCCGGTCGCATCCGTTTCCTCCGTGAAGGGCGACGGCGCGAAGTGTCCGCGGCCGCCGGAAACGCGTGCGCTCCATTCGGCGGCCGGACGCAGCAGCACCGACAGCCGCGGGCTGAAGAACGTGCCAAAGGCGCTGTGCCGGTCGACGCGTGCGCTCGCCGACGCGGTGAGCCAGCGCGCGATCACGTAGTCGTCCTGCACGAAGACACCCGGAATCGTGTAGGCGTACTCGAATCGCGGGACGTCGAGCGGCCTGAAGGTTTCTCTTTGCATTGCGCCACCAACGACCCACGTATTCGCGCCAGTGATTCCTGTCAGCGACGCTTCGCCGAAGGTGGTCGTTGCGCGTTCGCGTTCGACGAGTCCGCCGAATGTGTGATCGCGCCGCTGCCGGACGGCGCTTGCGCGCAAAGAGATGACGCGGCCACCGCCGACGAGCATGCGTCCGACGACTCCGCCATCGAACTGACGCGACCGGAGGTTCTCAGGATGCGGCTGTCCGTCAGGGGTAACGGCACCCGGCATCGTGCCGCCGCGGCGGTCTTCGTCCATGACGCCGATCGTCGTAAAGAACGATCGCCCGGCGCCGTTGTCCCAGGACACACGCGGACGAAGCTGCGTACGGCGGAATGCCGGCAGGTCGGTCCAGCCGTCGCGATCCAGATCCGAACGCTCCTGCCAGTGCGCGCCGCCAAGGACGCTGTAATTCCAATGCAGGCTGGCGGGCTGCGCAAACCAGAGGGCCGTGTCGGTGCCTCGGTGTGACGTGCGATTCACCAGGAACTGGCGCTCGGCGACCTTCGGCCGCCGCGACACGAGATTGACGACACCGCCGATGGCCGACATGCCGTAGAGCGCGGAGGCGACGCCTTTGATGACTTCCACCTGTCCGAGATCCATTGGCGGTATCTGGAGGATGCCGACCGAACCGGACTGTGCGCCATAGAGCGGGAGGCCGTCGGCGAGAATCTGCGAGTAGCGCCCGCTCAGACCCTGGATGCGCAGGCTGGCCCCGCCGAGCGCCGGCGATGTGGTCTGAACACGCAGCCCGTTGGTCTCGGCAAGCAACATCGAGATGTCTCCGGGCGACATCGCCGTCTTTTCCTGCACCTCGTCGGGCGGAACGACCTCGACGCGCAGCGGAATGTCGGCGATGCGTTGATCCGTACGTGTGGCGGAGACGATGACGTTTTCTTCGAGCTCCGATTCGGGTTCGAGCTCAAAGTCGATGCGCGATTCGGCGCCGGCGCGGATCTGCACCTGCGCCGCAGCGGGGTCGAATTCCATTTTCGTGACCACGACGTCAACGCGGCCGGGCGGCAGCGGCAGCACCACAGTTCCGTCGGCGTCGGTACGCACCTTCATTCCGCCGGCGGCCACGTCGGCCTGTGCGACCGGGGCACCTTTGCTGTGCACGCTGACGATCAGAGTTCCGGCTTGCTGTGCGTGCGCGGCGTGCGCCATGAGAAGCAGCGTTGCCACCGCACTCGATAACTTCCGCATAGACTAAGAATGTCATGAGCGACTACGTCGATGAACTGCACGAAGGGCCGGAAGACCCCGAGGACGATTACGTCAAGAAGCAGTTCTCGCTGCTGATGTACCGCCTGCAGAAGCTGCCGCCGAAATCGCGGGCGCGTCTTCAGAGCGATTTCGCGCAAAAGATGATCGACACCACGCTGGCCATCGATACGCCCAAAGGCCGGTTGTCATTCGTACTCCTCGGCAAGACATCGGGCGGCCGCGCGATGTCGGCGCTCACCAGACAGCCGGCCACCATCGAGTGGATCGACAGCTTCCAGCCCGGCAGCGTCTTCTGGGACATCGGCGCGAATGTCGGCGTCTTTTCGCTGTATGCCGCGCTCGGCACGGACACGAGGGTGGTCGCCTTCGAGCCGGCGGCCGTCAACTACTTCCTGCTCGCCGCCAATTGCGAAGCCAACAAGCTGTTCAACCAGATCGATTGCCTGCTGGTCGGCATCGGCAGGCAGCGATCGATCGACCGCCTCGAGGTGTCACAGTTCAGGTCCGGGCGATCGTTCAGCTTTCGCGGCAAGGCCGACGAGCCGTATGCATCGCGGCAAGCCGCAGTGGTGCTGTCGATCGACGAGCTGGTCGAGGACTACGGTCTGCCGTGCCCCAATTACATCAAGGTCGACGCGCCGGGGGCGTCCGAGGCCATCATCGCCGGCGCCGAGCGGACGCTCGGCAGGCATGAACTTCTGCAGGTCCATCTCGAAATTCGCGAGCAATCGAAAGGCGGGCAGCGCATTCTCGACATGCTGCAACGTGGCGGCTTTGCCGCGACTGGCAAGGATGCGCACGGCGGGTCGATGGATGTGACGTTCAGGAGGGGATAGGGCAAATGGAGTTCGCTGTAGACATCTGGCTGCGTGGGGACAACCATGCGACCACCGAAGTCATCGCGCCGGTTAGCCGCGAGCCGCGCGCGTGGACCGACGGTGACGTCGCCGCGGTGCTGGTCGGGATGCTGCGGGCTATCGATCGCGCCAAGCACCCCGACGCAGATGCCGATCGCCCGATCGCCCTTCGTGGCTTCAGCTGGATCGTCAACCCGTTTGAATCCGGGGGCGTCGTGATTGCTCTGGAGATGACGCTCGGCGCCGTGGTTGCCGGACCGTTCGACGTCGACGAGAGCGCGTTGACGGGAATGATTGAGCAGGTGATGGACAAGTGGAAAAGTGGAGAAGTGGAAAAGTGGAAAAGTAAGTCGAAAGTGCACTGAGATCGGCCTTCGGCCGGCGGCTTGCGCCGCCGACCGGGGCCGGCCAGGTGAAGGCTGACACGGTATGAGGGTGTGGCCCGAGGAGAAGGCGTTTGCGCGCCTGACTCGTTCACCTGGCGAGGCGGAGGAACTGGTCCTTCCAGCGTACTGGTTGCCTGCCCACCGCGTAAAATCTGAGTGTAAGACGCGCAGATCTGACTGGGTGTACGGCGAGTCCCTTTTGTCCCGCCAGACCTAAAAGCGATAGGTGTACAGGGCTTTCGTCGACAGTCGTCGATCCTGCGTCGCAAACTGCGCGAGCAGCGGATCGTCCAGCCAGTTGTGCGTGTAGACGATGTAGATGTCGTTGCCGGGACGGACGATCCATCGGAAGCGCGACTGCCAGCCGGCGACGCCGCTCACGGTGTCGTACTGGACGTTGTTCACCCAGGTGATGAACGGCGTGAACTGGAGCTCCGGCACGACGCGGTAGAGCCGCGTGTTGAACCGCGCCTGCGGCAGCTCGATCCTGTTGAACTCAGCCGCCGTATAGACGAACACGCCGGGCATGAGCCGGAAGGTGACGTTGCTAACGAACTCCTTCCGGGTGCCCGAATAGAAGTCGCCCCCTTCGTAGCGGCCGTCAAACGCGACCTTCCGGCGATTCGACGTGCGCCAGTTCATCTGATACCGCAGGAAGTCGTACGACGAGCCGATCGGCAGCGTCACGCGGCGGCCAGGCGCGACGTTGATGTTGAACGGCGAGTCGAGCTGCTCGCTGTGCGGGATGATCTGCACCGCGAACCGGTCGTTGGCGGCCATCTCCATCTGAAACAGCTGGATAGTAAAGTTCCGCGCAATCTTCCGGTTGTCGAGCGTCGTCTGGATGTCGGCGACGACGAAGAAGTTGTATTGCCGGATGTTGCTGTTGTTGCGCGGCCGCGGCCCGAAGTTCACATACGGCACGTATCGGCGATACGCATTCCGCGTGATGAAGCCGACGGCCGGGTTGAAGTTTGCCTCGACGGTGCGAACGTCGAGGTTCGCGTCCCATCGGTCGTTCGGATAGGCGAGCGTCGCTCCGTAGGCCTGCGTCCCCTTGATGCCCCCCGGCTGCGTCGCGTCCGCATACCAGCCGCTCAGCGACAGGTTCTGATTCCCGCGGAACGAGGACGTGGCCAGACGGAAGTCGAGACCAAGCGTCTGCTTCGTGTCGACGCCGATCGCGTCGGCGTCGCGGCGGGTGTAGGCCGCGCCGACATACGACTGGCGCATCAGCCGGCGCTTCAGCCGCGCCACGGTGAAGTTCTCGCCGATGAGCCCGTGTTCGGAGGCAGTACGGACGTGCAGGATGCCGACGTCCTGGCCGCCAAGCTGTCCTGTCGCTTTCGTGCCGTAGAGAATCTGCTGCTCGTTGCCGGCGTCGGTCAGACCGATACGGCGGCTGAAGAACGGGTTGACGATCATGTCGCTTCCCGTTTCCAGGCTGCGGAAGCCGCCGTTGCCGCCGGCACCGGCACCGGGGCTCGCAAAGTCGAAGAACGTCGCGCCGTCGAGGAAGAAGTCGCGCTTTTCCGGATAGAGCAGCGAGAAGCGCGTCAGGTTCACCTGCCGCTGATCGACCTCGGTCTGCGCGAAGTCGGTGTTGATCGTCAGATTGGTGCGCAGCGCCGGCGTCAGGTTGTAGAA
>Ga0075424_100003918_pt1 | contig 13971 bp, 9 predicted proteins | sample SoiMethybrSBSTD3_FD_75301 | JGI IMG/M metagenome (GOLD analysis project Ga0075424, IMG submission 75301) | Bulk soil microbial communities from a Populus tree surrounding site in Tennessee, USA - Soil MetaG P. TD hybrid SBSTD3 | ecosystem: Environmental > Terrestrial > Soil > Tree plantation... | reverse complement strand
CGAGGGAAGCAGAGCGTGTCCGCGCTGGACGCCTATTTCATAAAGAACGACAGCCTGTACGGGCCTGGCGCGTACCGGATGTACTTCACCAGCAACCATGACGAGAACAGCTGGAACGGCTCGGAGTTCGAGCGCATGGGTGCGAACCACAAGCCGGCGTACGTCCTGAGCGCGACGGCGCAAAGCTCGATGCCACTGCTGTACAGCGGCCAGGAGGTGAGCATGAAGAAGCGGCTTCGCTTCTTCGAGAAGGACACGATCGACTGGCGCGGCCCGTCGCTGGCCGGCTTCTACCGGTCGGTGTTCGACCTCAAGCACGCGCAGCCGGCACTTGCGAATGGCCCCTGGGGCGGCCGCCAGACGAAGCTCGAGACGACCGGCGGCAAGGCCGTTTACGCCTTTTCGCGCACGCAGGACACGAATACGGTGGTGGTCGCGGTGAACTTCGACAACAAGCCGGCGACGGTCAGCTATCGCCGCCTAACGCGCGCTGGTGCGTACCGGGAGTGGTTCGACAAGACGCCCGTCACGCTGGGCGACTCGGGACGAATCGAAATCCCGGCGAATGGGTATCGTGTGTACGTGAAATAGGGCGGCTGGCGACGGGCGACGGGCGACGGGCGACGGGCGACGGGCGACGGGCGACGAGGGCGTGTCATTCCGAGCGCAGGGAGGAATCGCGATCGTCCCGAGCGAGGGGCACGGTTCCCAGTTCCCGGTTCCCGGTTCCCGTCGAAGTGCTGGCGCCTAACGGCGCCAGCACTTCGAGCTCCCTCGCCTCCAGATCGAACCGCTGCCCCGTGCCGACCAGCCCGACGCGCAGGTGGCTCAACGTGAGCTCTCCTCCCTTCGTCACCTTGCTCGCGTTGTCGAACCGCACCGTGTCGCGCCCGTCCACGAACGTCACGCCACCTTTGCCGACCACCTCGCCGATCGACCCATGCACCACGAGCCCTGTGTCCTCGTCGATCCCGAGGCCGAGGAGCTGCGGATAACCGGCGATTGCCACGAACAGCCGGTGCAGGCGACGTCGCTGCGCAAAGTGCGTGTCGATCAGCGCGCGGTAGCACAGCAATCCCAGGCCCGGGCCGATGTACATCTCCACTTCGTTGCCGTCCTCGTCCACCTCGCCCCCAGCGAGGGTCGTCTCGGTGAGCGCCGCGGCCCCGGCGCTCGTGCCGCACACGATCGCGCCCGCGAGGAACGCGTCGCGAATCGCCTCGCCAACGAGCGTGCCGCTCAGCGTCGCGATCAGGTGTACCTGGTCGCCGCCACCGAGGAAAATGCCGGCGGCCCCGCGTACACGCTCCGCGATCGACGCGTCATTCGCTTTGTCGCGTCCATTGACGATCGGGATGTCGACGTTGCGTACGCCGGCCGATTCGAAGTCGCGCCGCCAGGCCGCGGCGGCTCGACCCGGATTGCTCGAGGCGGTGGTGAACCCCACGATCGGAGCACCGTGATCGGCCCCGGCGAGGCGAATGAAGGCGCCTAACGCATCGCCATCGGGTGCGCACGCACCGCCGATCAGGACGAGCGCCCCGCGCGCATCACCCGCAGGCTTGCGGCGCGCGGCCCCATTCCGGGCCGTCCGGCGCGTGCGTCGGCCGTCGCTCCGCTCGTTACGCGACGCCACGATCCGTCGCGCGGCCTGCCGCGTTGCGAGGGGCGAGCTTTGCGAGCTCGAACGCGCATAACGCGGCGGCCACCTGTGCCGCCGCCGGTGTGTCGTCGCGAAGGGGGTCGCTCTCTACGAGCGCGTCGGCATGCTCGATGACGATGCGTCCATCACACACCCAGGCAGCGGCGCCCGCGACCTTCTTGTCCTTCGCCGAGATCCGGTCGTCGATCGCAAAGACGGCCACGCGACAACCGGCATCGCGCGCGCGGTCCTGCACATCCCACGCACGCGCTGGGGCGACGACGAAGCCGCCCGCATTGACCGCGTCGCCAACCACCGACACGAGCCGCGACGCGCGCTCGGGGTCGCGATACCGTTCGGGCACATCGGTGGGTTGGTCGTCGAGCACGATGGCAGCATCCGAATGAGAGTACGGCAGGCCTGCCTGAAGGATGTACCCGGGCGCGACGTCCACAACCAGGTCGTCCTCGCCGCCGAAGCCGAGTCGTTGCAACTCGGAGCGCGTCTCACCGCGAAGCGTCCCGCCCGTGATGCCGCACAGTACGCGTGCCCGTAGCGCCTCCGACCGCGGAAGCGCCGCGAGCGCCCGGAGCTCGGCCACGGCCAGCTCGACGGATTCCAGCGTACCCGCGAACGCCCGCTGGACGATATCGAGTGCAAGCGCTGCCGCCCGAACGCCGACGCCTTCGTGCGCATGCTCGAACACGATCGTGTATTCACCGGGAACGTCGCCGCCGCGAGTGCGGCCGTATCCTACCTCGTGGCCGATCAGCCCCTGCAACTCCAGCGCGACATGCTCGATGATGTGCGGCGCGTACGTCCCGCGCCGGAGACGCGTGATGAACCCGCCGCGCTCGCCGATGCTGCACTGATGCTCGACGAGGCCAGGCATGGCGCCCACGAGTGAAGCGGTGACGCCGGGTACCTGCGCCGACGAGATATCCTCATACGCGCCCACCAGAACGTCCATTCGCGTCACGGGCTCGCGCGACCAGTAGTTGGCGGCGCGCGTCGCGTGCAGGGTCGTCATGCGGATCTCGACCGCCGGATCCGGAGCCGTCGTGGCGCCGAGTACCGTCATGTCACCGCCGCTGGCTGCGAGCGCCCGCGCAGATGCTCCAGGACGGCGGGCACATCGTCGGCGAGCATCACGACGATATCACGGTCGTCCAGCAACGCGACCGCGCGATCCACGGCATCGAGCTCGTCGGCGACCACCTCGATCGCATTCTCGGACAGACCGCCGGCGACGAGCCCGTCACGAACGAGCCCGGCGATCTCACCCGGCTCGCGACCTCTGAGATCGGCGTCCTCCTTGATGATCACGTGGTCAAGCCCGGCTGCCAATCGCCCGAGCTCGCGGATGTCCTCGTCGCGGCGGTCGCCGGGCGCCGTGATCACACCAATACGTCGCGCGGCACCGATGCCTAACACGAGCTCCATGAGACCGCCTACCGCCGGCGCGTTGTGCGCGTAGTCCACGAGAATTCGACCGCGCCCCACGCGCAACAGGTTGAGACGGCCCGGCGTGAGCGCCGGGGAGGGGAAGAACGACAGAAGGCCGGCGCGTATGTCGTCGTAGCGGATGCCCTGCACGTATGCTGCCGCGATCGCCGAGAGGATGTTGCCACGCTGGAAGCGCGCCGCGCCGCCCATCATGAGCGGAACCTCGTGCGCGCCGCTTATTGGAATCCGGAGTCGCCCTCGCCTGATGACGAACGTGTCGCGCTCCACGAGCACGGCGATTCCCGAACGCGCGAGATGGTCTTCGACGGCGGGGTTCTTGTCGGGCGACGTCGACACCAGCACCACGTCGCCCGGTGACCGCTCGCGCATCGCGAGAACGAGCGCGTCATCGGCATTGAGCACGGCGTGACCCTCACGCTTCACGACCGCCGCGATCACGCTCTTCACTTCGGCCAGCTGCTCGAGCGTGTTGATCCCGCCGAGCCCGAGATGATCGGCGCTCACGTTCAGCACGATGCCCACATCGCATTCGTCGAAGCCGAGCCCCGCGCGAAGGATCCCGCCGCGGGCGGTCTCGAGGACCGCGACATCCACCGTCGGATTCGACAGGATGATGTTCGCGCTGAACGGGCCGGTCATGTCGCCCTCGAAGACGAGCCGGTTGTTGAGATAGACGCCGTCCGTCGTCGTGAATCCCACCGTCTTGCCGGTATGCCGGAAGATGTGCGCGATCAGCCTAACGGTGGTCGTTTTGCCGTTCGTTCCGGTCACCGACACGACCGGTATGGTCGTCGGAGCACCGGGCGGGTAGAGCATGTCGATGACCGGCGCGCCGACGTTGCGTGGCTCGCCCTCGGTCGGATGCGTGTGCATCCGCACGCCGGGGGCGGCGTTCACCTCGATGATCGCGGCGCCGTTCTCCCGGAACGGCACGGAGATGTCCGGCGTAATGACGTCGATCCCCGCAACGTCGAGTCCCACCACGCCAGCCGCCATCTCGCAGGCCGTGACGTTGCTGGGATGGATCTCATCGGTCCGGTCGATCGACGTGCCGCCGGTGGAGAGGTTGGCCGTCGCCGTCAGGTAGACAGGCTCGCCATCGTTAGGCACGCCGGCCAGCGTGTATCCTGATCGCGCCAGAAACTCCACGACGCCGTCGTCGCACTCGAGCCGCGTCAGCACCTTCGTGTGCCCGATCCCGCGGCGTGGGTCCTCGTTCGCCGCGTCGATCAGCTCGCGGATGGTGTGCACGCCATCGCCGGTCACGTGCGCCGGCACGCGCTCCGCGACGGCCACGACCCTGCCGCCAATGACGAGCACGCGATGATCGCGCCCCTCGGCGAATTGCTCAACGATGAGCCGCTCGGAGACCTGGCGTGCGCGCGTCCATGCCTCGCGGACCGCACCCTCGTCGATGAGCCGCGGCGAGATGCCCCGTCCCTGGCTCAGATCGAGTGGCTTGAGAATGACGGGAAAGCCAATCTCCTGCGCGAGCTCTACAGCCTCCTCGGCCGAATCCGCCACGGCGCCGTGCGGCACTGGCAGTCCGATGGCCTCGAGCACTCGCTTGGTGTCGTCCTTGTCCTGCGCGATTTCTATCGCGATCGCGCTCGTGTGATCCGTGAGCGTAGCCTGAATGCGTCGCAGGTTGCGTCCGAGACCGAGCTGAACCAACGAGCGTGAGTTCAGTCGACGTACGGGTATCCCGCGTCGCCGCGCCTCCTCCACGATCGCGGCGGTGGACGGACCGAAGCGCACTCGTTCGTAGAGGTCCTGAAGCTCGCGAACGCTCGCCTCGGCGTCGAACGCCGGGCCGCCGAGCGTGGCACGGACGAGCGAGACGGCGTCGCGCATACTTTGAAGGCCGACGTCTTCCTCGTCGTATGCGACGATCACCCACCACACGCCGGCGTCTCCCGACGGGACCACGCGTCCGAATCCCACGTCGCTGCCGGCGAGGTTCTGCAGCTCCAGCGAAACGTGCTCCAGGATGTGGGGGATGTGGGTGCCGCTCTGAAGTCGCTCGACGAAGCCGCCCGGCGCGCCGAGCGAACAGGGATGACTGGCGAGGCTCGGCAGGGCGTCGAGCAGGCGGTCGTTGAACTGAGGCACGTCGGCGGAGCTCACGGACTCGAGCGCACCGAGCCGGACGTCGCATGCGATGACTGGCGCCAGTCGCCAGTAGTTCGGACCGCGAAGAGCGCGGAGCCGTGTGACGCGCAGCTCGTTGGGGTCGATGATGAGGGTCGACGTCGGAGTAGCGAGTCGGGGCTGAGACATCATGGCGGACGGAATTGCAAGGACCCGGCCGCGCATGGCTCATCGGGAATCGACGGCGACGGGCGACGATAGATGGCAGACGGCAGGTGGCAGATGGCAGATGGCGGATGGCAGACATAGGCGTGTCATCCCGAGCGCAGCGAGGGATCTTCATCGTCCCGAAAGAGAGCGCTCGCTCGGGAGCGTGGGGATCCCTCGCATGCCGGCCAGGCATGACAAAAAAGCCTCGGCGCACATACACGCAGCTGCGACGAGAATGTGATAGCCCCAAAACATCGCGGACCTAACCAAACGCGTGCACCAGCCTTATGTATGTCCCTCGCTGGCGCCCCGGAGCGGCGTCACGAGCGCGCGCGGCGACGTAGTCGCGCATCGAATCGAACCTCGGCCGCCCGATCGGCCGACTGCGACCCGGAGCTATGTATGCCGAGGCGACCGCTTCTCCTCGTTCCGCTGGTAGCATTTGCCGCAGCTTGCGCAGACTCACCGGTTGCACCGTCGCGCGTGGTCGTCGGAGACCCGTTATTCCAGCAGAGTCAGGGACGCGGCGTTTTCCAGCGGTACGTCGCGATCGGTACGAGCATCAGCATGGGCGTTATCGCCGAGGGCGTGTACAGCGGGTCCCAAGTGAACTCCTGGCCGGCGCAGCTGGCCCGCATGGGTGATCGCGAGATCACGCTGCCCCTCATCCAGTTTCCGGGTTGCCGGTCGCCGTGGGCCGCGCCGCTGGGAGGCGGTGTTCGCTTGAGTGGCGAGCCAATTTTCGGCAATGCGGCGGCGCTGTCGTGCGCTCCCCTCGAAGGAGGTGTGACGCTGCCTGCGCAGAACACGGCGCTCAGCGGCGCCCGCGCGCGGGACGCGCTTTTCACCACCGCGCAGAACATTCTCGACGCGGGCAACGCCAAGATGTATGGGCGCGTCCTGCCGCCTGGCATGACCCAGCTCGATGTCATGGAGGCGCTGAACCCGAAGCTCGTGTCCGTGGAGTTCGGCGTTAACGAGGTGCTCCTTGGGGCTTCCGGTATCGCGCTCGTCGGCGCGCCGCCGCTCCCGGTCGAGAATCCGGCGACGTTCGCGGCGCAGATGCACCAGATCTTCGACCGCGTCGACGCCGTGAAGGTCAAGCACGTGCTGGTGGTTGGTCTACCAGCCAATCCGTTCAACGCGCCAGCCTTCCGTACCGGTGCCGAGATTTGGGCAAACGCCGCGGCGCTGCTCGTGGCGTTCAACGTGGCGGTACAGCCGGACTGCAATGGGGTGAACGCGGGCAACCGGATCTACGTGATCGCACGGATCCCGCTCGCGATCCAGGCCGGGCTCGCCGCGAGAGCGCAGAACCTTCCGCCCGTGCCGCTGAGTTGTGCCGGTGCCGGCCCGACGACGCAGGATTTCGTGCTCAACGCGGCGGAGCAGACGATCCTCATGAACGTGGTTGCGCAGATGAACGCCGCGCTGCAGGCGGAAGCGCAGGACCGCGGCTACGCATTCATGAGCCTCGATGCGTTGTATGACGCACCGGGCGTGCGGGTGCCGTTCAACGTCGTCGCGCTCATGACTGCTGCGACTCCGCACGGTCCGTTCATAAGCCTCGACGGCTTGCACCCGAGCGCGGCCGGGCAGACGGTGATCGCTAACGCAGCGGCGCAGGCATTGAACGCCAGGTACGATCTCGGGATTCCGACGCCGTAGACTGGCGGCTGGCGGCTGGCGACTGGCGACTGGAGTGGGGACTCGGCCGGGATGCTTCTCTTCGCGTGGAGGGCTTCTCGCCAAGAGAAGGCTCCCGGCCGAGTCCCCAGTCCCTTAGTCCCCAGTCCCCGGCTTTAGACGCCTAACAACTCACCCTGCGACACCATAACGGTTCTTCCGCCGACGCGGACCCCGGTGATCTCGCCGTTCCGCTTGTCGGCCTCGATCTCGATGATGCTCGGCCGTCCCATCTCGAATCCTTGCTCCACCACCCAGCGCAGCGTCCCGTCCCTCGGCACCCGCGCGGCGAGGTAACCGGCGAGACACGCACAAGCGGAGCCGGTAGCAGGGTCCTCGATCACGTTCACCGACGGTCCGTACATCCGCGCGTGCATGTCGGAGCCCGGGCGTTCGGCGTCCGCGGCGAACACCATTACCATCTCGTGCTCGTGGCCTTTGAGCGCCTGCTCCCATTGCTCGAGCTTGAGTTTCGAGCGTCCGACTGCCTTTCGATCGCGCAACGGCACGAGGAGAAACGGCAGCCCACACGACACGCCCTGCGGAGCGTAATCGCCGTCGAGCAGATCCTTCGCGTCGAGCGACAACATCGACGCGAGCGTTTCGCGTGACACGGTCGGGTTGCTCACCTTGGGAAGCATCGCGACCGAGAACTGCGCGAACTCGGGCTTCCCATCGCGCGAGCGGACCATCACCGGCACGGGCCCGACATTCTCCTCGAGGACGATGCGTGTCTCCGCACCCGTCAGCGGGATCTCCCCGATGGCGGCGAGGACGTGCGCGGTGCCAACGGTCGGGTGGCCGGCGAACGGCACCTCCCCACCGGGAGTGAAGATCCGCACTCGGCGCGTGTGCTTCGGATCGTCCGGCGGAAACACGAAGGTCGACTCGGAGTAGTTGAACTCGCGGGCGATGGCGGCCATCTGCTCGGTCGTGAGGCCGCGTGCATCGGGGAGGACGGCGAGCTGGTTACCGCCGTACCGCGTGTCGGTGAACACGTCGGCGGTGAAGAATTGGTAGGGCACGTTAGGCGGAGTCGGGAATCGGGAATAGGGACTGCCGGGGACGGACGACGGGCCGGGGGGGACGGCAGACGGCAGGCGGCAATGGACCTAGTCTAATGCGTTCGTTGCTTCGCGAGCCACGCGCATGCATCGAAACCATTCCGTCCATACAATCTCACGTCTCCGAGCCGCGGAACGGACAGATGAGGATCGCAAGCCTTGTCATCCCTCGCTGCGCTGGGATGACACGCCTTCGTCACCCGTCGCCTATCGTCCGTCCCCCGTCGTCCGTCGCCCGTCCCCGGCAGTCCCTATTCCCGATTCCCGACGGAGCGGGCTCCAAACCCCATAGCAATTCCACTTGTTGACCGAGCGCAGTATCGGCCGCAGGAGCGGTGACAGCTCGTAGGTGTCCGCCGTCGCGCGCGAGAGACGAGTCGAATCGCTCAGGTCGAACAGGTACGCCGTGCCGATGTCGAACGGCAGCGGGGGGACGGTTCGGATCGACCCCGGAAGGCGAACGGGCAGCGAGTCGCGACGAACGCCGATCGTTCGCAGGTACGGGTACTCGGGCGAGTACGGAAAATACCGGCCCGTGCCGACGATCACCCACACGCGCCGACGCCCACGCAGCGCATCCGCCGCGCGCAGCAAGTGGCGAGGGTCGGTGAAGTCGCACGGGCCGAGAACGTAGTCCTGCGCCCGAAGTCCGAACCGCGGCGCACTGTTCAGCACCTCGAGCGACCGGCCGTACGTCGCGTACACCACGTCGCCCGGCTGCCAGCGCTCGCGAATCTGCGCCATGTAGGATCCCGTGACTGTCCACTGATAAGGCGGCGGGTACGCGATCACGCGATAGACCGGCGGAACGCACAGCAGCAGCGCGAGCGCTCGCGGCAGCGCGCGTGCTCGTCCCCACGCTGCGCTCGCGAGCACACCAATCGCTTCGCCAATCCCCAGCACGAATACGGCGAGCGACGCGAGAAGGTATCGCGCATCGTACGGGTACTGCTTCGCCATCGACACGACCACGTATGCGGCGACGACGCTCGCGGCGAGAATCGCTTCTCTTGTCCTCCGCGGGAGCAGGCTCACGAACCCGATGAGCGCGAGAATCACGTACAGCGACGTCCACACCGGATCGTCGACCGCCCAACCGTGGAAGAACGATAGCTGCGAACGCCAGGCACCCCAGAGCCAGCGGAACGCCGTCGGCGATCGCAGCACGGGAACCATCCCGAACTGCCACGCCCAGGCGAAGAACTCCCGGGCAGCGGGAAACATGCTGTGGACGCCGACCCAGACGGCGGCCGCCGCGCTGGCTCCCCAGAGCGCCGCGATCGGCCACAGATCTCGGAGCGCGGTCCGCAATCCCCGATCGCGCCAGGCGATCGCGCCTAACGCCGCACCCAGCCCGAACTCGGCGAGCAGCGCTCCGTTGGAGAACCAGACGGCCAGCGCGCCGAATGCGGCGGTGGCCCATACGCGCCGCCGCGGATATCCCAGGCGGTGCAGGTCGATCGTGAGCAGCAGCGCGGCGAGCGATAGCGCCAGGTCGAGGCCGTACGGATGCGTGTCCGCGGCATAGACGAGAAACCAGTAGCCGACCGAAAAGAAGAGCAGGGCGGCGAGCGCGCCTAACGGCGTGAGCAGCCGGCGAGCGATGGCGGCGAAGATCAAGAGACCGGCAATGCCGCTCGCGAACGGGATGAACCGGAACGCGAGATCGCTCGTGCCGAACACGCGCGTGACGAGCCACTCGAGGAGCAAAAAGCCCTTCGGCGCGGACTGCCCGTAGTCGAGCGGCACGGTGAGCAGCTCGGCGAGCGATCGCTCGACGACATTCCGTGCCGTGGCCGCCTCGTCGAGCCAGAGGATGTCTCGGCGCAGGTAGCTCACGCATCGGAGCGCTACTCCGATCGCGATCACTACCCACGTGGCGGCACCTAACGATCGTTCAGGAGTACGAGTAGAGGCGGACGTAGTGACGATCATGCGGGGCGTGGGTCATTCCGAGCGCAGCGAGGAATCATCATCGTCCCGGTAGAAGAGGCGTCCCTCTATCGGGAACGTGAAGATTCCTCGCTGCGCTCGGAATGACAACGGGGCTCGCTTCCTGTCTGTCGTCTGCCGTCGCCCGCCGCCAGTCGCCAGCCGCCAGTCGCCAGTCGCCAGCCGCCAGTCTTACTCCTCCGCCATGAACGGGTACCCATACTCCGTCGGGGGCGAGAACGTCTCCTTGATCGCTCGCGGGCTCACCCAGCGAACGAGGTTGAGCTTCGAACCCGCCTTGTCGTTCGTCCCACTCGCTCTCGCACCGCCAAACGGCTGCTGCCCCACCACGGCGCCCGTCGGCTTGTCGTTGATGTAGAAGTTCCCGGCCGAGTTGCGGAGCGCGAGGTTCGCCCCGCGGATGGCGCGGCGATCGGTCGCGAATACCGCGCCCGTGAGCGCATATGGCGACGTCTGGTCGATGATCTCGAGCGTCTCGGTCCACTCGTCGTCGTCGTACACGAACGCCGTCACCACCGGTCCGAAGATCTCCTCGCACATGAGGCGATAGTCGTGCTGATCGGTCTCCACGAGGGTCGGCGCGATGAAGTAGCCCTCGTCGCCCTTCGTGACGCCGCCGGCGACGATCCGCGCGTTCTTGCGCGCGTCGGCGATGTACTCGTCGATCTTCCTGAACGCCTTCTCGTCGATCACCGCGCCCATGAAGTTGCGGAAATCGCGAACGTCGCCCATGCGGATCTGCTCGATCATCCCGGCCGTCGCGTCTCGCACCTGCGGCCAGAGCGACTTCGGCACGTACACGCGGCTCGCGGCGGAGCACTTCTGTCCCTGATACTCGTAACCGCCGCGCGCGATCGCGACCGCGAGTGCCTGGGGGTCAGCCGACGCGTGCGCGATGATGAAGTCCTTCCCGCCCGTCTCGCCCACGATGCGTGGATACGAGCGGTAGCGGTTCATGTTCGCACCGATCGTCTTCCACATGCTGTTGAAGACGGCCGTGCTCCCGGTGAAGTGCACACCGGCGAGGTCGCGATGCGAGAGCAGGATGTCGGAGATCATCGCCGCATCGCCCGGGACGAAATTGATCACGCCCGGCGGCAGACCGGCGGCTTCGAGCAACTTCATCACGTAATAGCCGGACAGCATCGCCGACGACGCCGGCTTCCAGATCACCGTGTTGCCCATGAGCGCCGGCGATGTCGGCAGGTTGCCGCCGATCGCGGTGAAGTTGAACGGCGTCACCGCGTAGACGAATCCCTCGAGCGGACGGTAGTCGAGCTGGTTCCACATCATGTGGCTGCTCTGCGGCTGCTCATCGTAGAGATCCTGCGCGAAGGCGCAGTTGAATCGATAGAAATCGATGAGCTCACAGGCAGAATCGATCTCCGCCTGGAACGCGGTCTTCGACTGACCGAGCATCGTCGCGGCATTGAGCGTCGATCTCCACGTCGTAGCGAGAAGCTCCGCTGCGCGGAGGAACACGGCCGCCCGGTCTTCCCACGGCCAGTTCGCCCACTCGCGCTGTGCCTCACGAGAGGCATCCACGGCGGCGAGCACGTGCTCCTTCGTCGCCTTGTGCCAGTCGGCGAGCACGTGACGGTGAGCGTGCGGCATCACTGCCTGCGCGATCTCACCGGAGCGATATTCCTTTCCACCAATGATGACCGGAATATCGATGCGCTCCGATGCCATGGACGTCAGGCGATCCTTGAGCGCAGCTCGCTCCGGTGAGCCTGGCGCGTATGATCGCACCGGCTCGTTCACTGGAGGAGGAACTCGGCGGTTGCCGTTGAAGCCGGTCAGCAGTCCCATGCTCGGGAGCGGCTGGCTCGTTGTGGCGGCGGACGACGGCGTCTCGGGGGCCGTGCCGCGCTGTGCGGCTCGCGGCGGATTCACGGTTGGGGCAGACATGGGCAGTCGGGGTAGAGGCAGCAAGGATCGAGGGCCGACGTTTTGAAGATATCCGATCGTCTCGCGAAGCGCTTCCCGACCATCGCTGTTTCGTTCGCCCTGATCACGCTCGCGCTCGGCGCGTGCGACAAGGGTCCGGTCGATTGGCGCGGTGACGCGCTCGCGGTCGCCATGCCTGCCTCGGGCGACGAAGGGTCGGCGCCCGTCGACGCGCATCTGGTGCTGCGGCCTGATGGTTCGCCCGCTCTCCAAGCGATTCCCGCGGCGCCCTCGGCGCCGAATGATTCGGCCGCATGTCCCGGTTCGTTCCGCACGTCGGCCAGCTCATCGACCGAGATCTATGGCGTGTGGTGGTCCAGGCGAGACGCGGGCCGCGCCGTGCTGCTCGCGTCGCGCTCCGATGATGCAGGCGGAACATGGATGCCGGCGGTCCCCGTCGACACGACGGACCGCGGTGCCGTCGGCTGCGCGCGACCCGCGCCCGCAATCGCGGCAGACGGCTCGTCAGGCTACGTGCATGTGACGTACTTCCTCGACGCCGTCGGGGGACCGGGCGTTTTCTTTGCGCACTCGATGGAACGAGGCGAGCTCTTTCACTCGCCGGTGCCGATCGTGTACGGCGGCCGTCCATCAGCGACGTCGGTCGCTGCTGCGGACAGTGTGGTGGTGGTCGCATTCGAGGATCCCAACAGTGAGCGCGCACAGATCGCGCTCGCAGTGTCGCGCACGTGGGGTCATATCTTCACTCCCGAGCGCCCGGAGGCGTCGACCGGTGCGCCGGAGGCCGAGGGTCCCCTCGTCGCGCTGCGGAAGGGGCTCGTCGCCGTGGGATGGCACGGGAAAGATCGCGCAGTCGTTGCGAGGGTCGGAACGCTCAAGGTGAATTGATACTGACGACCAAACACCAATGACCTGCGACCCATCACTGACCACTCGCGCTGACATCGCGAGGAGGCGTCCCGAGTCGTCGGGTGTGCGTCGTCCGTCGTTGGTGATTAGTCATCAGTAGCGCCAGGCATGGGCCTCCGCGAGTATTCGCGTATGCTCATTCTCGGCGCTCACACCATCGACAACGGCGGCATCCACATGGCGGTGCGCCGCGCAGCGCGCAGCGGGATGCGCGCACTGCAGGTCTTCACCGCCAAGCCGCAGTTCTATAACGAGAAGATCTCCGTACGACCCGAGCGCGTCGCGCGCTTCAAGGCTGCGCTTGCGGAGACGGAGATTCCACCCGCGCACATCGTCGCGCACGCTGCGTACGTGTTGAGCGTCGCGACGCCCGACGACGAGAAATACGCGCGCGCCACGCTCGGCCTCACGAAGGAGGTGGAGCGCGCCGCGGCGCTCGGCATCGGTGCCGTGTGCTTCCACCCGGGTTCCGCCCTCGACAGTGAGCGATCCGTCTCGGCGACGCGCATCGGCAAGGCGATCACGAAAGCGCTCGAGACCGTGCCCGGTACCACGCGCCTTCTCGTCGAGAATACCGCCGGGGCGGGCCGCACAATGGGCCGCACGGCCGAGGAGATCGGAGAGATTCTCTCACACGTGCCGGCGGCGCTGAGGGATCGCACGGGCTACGGCCTCGACACGTGTCATCTCTACTCGAGCGGTCACGACATCACGATGTCGGAAGATGCCGTGCGCGTGGTGCTGGATCAGTTCGAACAAGCCACCGGCGAGGCGCCGAGCTTTTTTCATCTCAACGACAGCGAGGGCGCGCTCGGCTCGAACAAGGATCGACACGTATTGATCGGCAACGGCAAGATCGGTGTCGAGCCGTTTCGTTGGCTGCTGAGCGACCGTCGAGCGAAACACGTCCCTCTGATTCTCGAAACGCCGCAGGCGAACTACGACATCGGCGAGGACGATGACACGCCGGATCCCTATGATCTGGAAATGATGGCGCTGCTCGAGAAGCTTTCGGTCGGCTAACGGAACGCGTCCCGA
>Ga0075424_100003917_pt1 | contig 13971 bp, 14 predicted proteins | sample SoiMethybrSBSTD3_FD_75301 | JGI IMG/M metagenome (GOLD analysis project Ga0075424, IMG submission 75301) | Bulk soil microbial communities from a Populus tree surrounding site in Tennessee, USA - Soil MetaG P. TD hybrid SBSTD3 | ecosystem: Environmental > Terrestrial > Soil > Tree plantation... | reverse complement strand
GCTCGCAAGCTCCTCCAGGCGGATACCTTCAATCATTCGTTGATTTCGGACGAAGACGTGGCCTTACGGCACAGGAGCATGATCGGCCGCAATTTCAAAGCGCACCAGGAACGGCAAAATCAAGAAGCACCGGCGGGCGGCGGCGCTTCACAGGCCAATCCGCTGTGGCAAAGGCTCACCGAGTTGAAGATGCCTTTATTGATGATCTTCGGCCGTGAGGATCGCGCCCATGCCGGCGAGCGCGCCGAATTACTCAAGAACACGCACCCGGAACTCAACGTTCACATTGTGAATGGCTGTAAGCACATGGTGCATTGGGATGCTTTCGATGATTTGATGCGTCTCGGCCTGCCGTTTTTGAAGAGCTAACGACGGCTTCTTTAAGCAGGGCGCGGGTCTGACAACACTATGTGTCGGAAACGGCTGGTGTAGCGCTGCAGATCCGTACCCCTGCGCGGCATAAAATGCCCGCGACGGTCAGATCGCAAAAAGTTTTTCCTGGCCATTCGTCGCCTCGTTCCAGTAACTCGCGTCGTAAAATCGTTCCGGTGGCGCGTAAGGCGGTTGGTAAACCCCCATCTCTTTGCGCAGTTCAATAACGGTCTGTAGCGCCGCCGGATTGACTCGCGCCCTGGGCACGACTTTCCGATAAGCGTCCGCGGCCGCCGCGCGCGAGAGCTTTTCCTCGCGCACGACCAGATCGATCGTCTCATCGCGATTTTCAGATCTTAGCAGCCAGTCTGTTGCGGCTGACCACGCACGAATAAAGCGCACCACGATCGCGCGATGCTCCTCGAGCCATCGGCGCAATGCCCAACCGCAGGTGAGCGGCCATCCAGGGACATACGCTTCCGAATTAGCGAGCAAAACGCCGCCCGCCGCAAGTGCCTTGTCCGAAGCCGGAGGAGTGAGCACCGCGGCGGCGACACGGCGCTCGAGAAACGCCTCTAATCGCACCGGTGAGCTACCGATAATTTCGATTCGATATTCGCTGTCGTCGATTCCGTGCGTGCGGAGAATTTTTTTTCGAATCAGATCGAGGTTGGAATCGCCTGGATCACCTGCCAGAAGTTGTCCGCGCAATTCCTCAATCGAGCGCACTCCCGGCTGCCCGATCAGATACGCGCTCAGCCCTTCTTCCGCCTGCATGAACAACACGTAGTCGACACCGTCCGTGGTGGTTCGCGCGATCATGGTGTCGGCGCTGCTTAAGGTAAAGTCCCAGCGTCCCTCCGCCATGCCGCGATTGTGATCGGGCGCAAAGGTAGTCCGATGAAAATTGACTTGAAGATCTTCTTTCGCGAAGAAACCTTTGCAGTCCGCCACTACGTGCGGCGTTCTGCGCTGATAGCCGGTGACATTCAGTACGTCCATAGACATTCTCCTGCCCTCTTTCTATCTGCAGCCACTCACCGCCTCAAGAGCGTGGCATTGGCTTCGCTCATCAATACAGCTAGAAAGTAAAGAGACAATCAATCGGGGTCAATTTCTAATGAAGCTCGAAAATAAAGTTGTCTTGATTACCGGCGGCAGCAGAGGCATCGGCAAAGCAGTCGCGGCTGCATTTGCGCGCGAAGGAGCGAAACTGGCGCTCTGCGCTCGGAGCACAGATGAAGTTCAGCAAACTGTAGCCGAGCTTCGCGCCATGCGCGCGGAAGCAAAGGGCTGGACGTGCGACGTCACCATGGAAGCATCGGTTGAGGAATTCGTGCACGGAGCGCAAACCACCTTTGGTCGGATCGATGTTCTGGTTAACAATGCCGGTGTCATGACGCGGCCGGCACCCATGGTCGAGCTGGAGGTTAGAAAGTGGGACTACACAATGGCCGTGAACCTCCGCGGCCCATTCCTGGTGACGCAAGCCGTCTTGCCATTCATGTTTAAACAGAAAAGCGGCTCGATCATCAACGTCTCATCGACGCTTGGTCGCGGCGCCTATCCGAATTTTGTCGCCTACGCCACCTCGAAATGGGGCTTGGAAGGATTTACACAGACTCTCGCCGCAGAGCTGGGTTCGGCTCGCATCCGGGTGAACTCCGTCGAGCCCGGCTATGTTGCGACCAAGCTTACGGGGTATCGCGGCAGCGAGCCCGAATCCGTCACTGATGTGTTTGTCTACTCGGGCTCGGATGAGTCAAAAGCGGTGACCGGAAAGATGTTAAGCTCGTCAAGCTGGAAATCGCACGGCAACTGAAGACGCCAACTCTGATCATCCGCGATTAAGTGGTTATAGGCCGAGCAATTCGACAAGCTTCGCCTGATCGAAGCCGACTACGGATTGCCCGTCGATGATCGTTACCGGCGTGCTCTGAAAACCCTGATCGAGCAACTCTTTCAGCGCTGCCTTGTCCGCGCGAACATTTTTCTCCACGAACTGAACGCCCTTTTGAGATAGAAACTCCACCTCTTTGTGACACGGCCCTCAGCCAGGCTGAGTGTAAACAACGACTGATTTCGCCATCGGTCCTCCTCGGCTCTCGTGCATTTTATAACAGTTTATCTAGGAAAAGTCGCCCGGGGCTAAATTCGCCCGGCGATTTTTTTGGATCGCGAGTCCACGAATCATCAGACTTTTCCTGCTTTACATGTGTGAGATAAACAATCGGTGTAACGGCAGCTTTGCAATTCATTCAACGCTCCAGCGGCATGGCACTGTTCAACAGCAAACAAAAACCATGCTACTGTACAACCACATGTTGCCGCATCGCGTTTCGTCCAAATTCCGGTCAATTTTTCTAGCGCTTCTCGTCAGCTTCACGCCTCTCCTCACGTTTTCGGGCTGGACCCAGGACACGCAGCAACCCATAGGGATCACGGAGGAGCTTCGCCACGACGTGCAGTTTTTAACCGCTCCTGAGCTCATGGGCCGAGGCGTCGATACGTCCGGGATAAAACTCGCGCGAGATTATGTCGCTGGCGAATTCGCACGCGCCGGATTGCGGCCCGGCGGTGATGATGGCACTTTTTTCCAGCCATTCGACGTCGTGGTCGGTGTCACCGTGAGCCAGCCCAGCAGTCTCACATTAAATCAGAACGAGTCACTGGAACTCAGCAAGGACTGGATCCCGCTCGGGCTCTCAAAGTCCGACAATGTCCAGGGCGAATTGGTTTTTGCCGGCTATGGCATCACGGTTAAAGAGAATGGCTATGATGACTACACCGGTATAAACGTCAAAGGTAAAATTGTTCTGATCCTGCGTTACGAGCCGCCGCCGAAGGACGAGAAGAGTCCTTTTAAAACACCCCCCGAATATTCGGTCCATGCGGCGCTCCGCACCAAGGCGAACAATGCTCGGGATCACGGCGCGATAGGGATGATTCTGGTCGACTTGAATCATGACAATCAGGACCAGCCGGAGTTGCTGTCGACCGGAAATAGCTTGTGGCGTGGCGGCAATAGTCTTGTCGCCGCGCAGGTCAGGCGGGGAGTTTTGGAAAAGTGGTTGAATTCGCGCGGCGTCTCTCTTAACGGCCTCAAAGAAAAAATCGACGGCACCGGCAAACCCGGCTCTATGACGATTCCCGGCGCGCCCGTCAACTTGCAGGTCACTCTCAAGGAAAATCATGAACGCGCGGAGAATGTAGTCGGCCTACTGCCCGGCGCAGATCCCGATCTTAGAGATCAACGCGTGGTCATCGGCGCTCATTACGATCACCTTGGCTTCGGGCACTTCGGAGCACTCGACCGCCAAGCGGAAGGCAAAGTCCATCCTGGCGCCGACGACAATGCATCAGGCACGGCCGTGCTCATGGAAGTCGCGCGTCGGATTGCGAAATTGCCGGTGAAACCTGGCCGCACGATTGTTTTCGCCGCCTTCTCCGGGGAAGAGCTCGGACTCTATGGCTCTCGCCATTTCATAGAGCACCGCGATTCGACTGCCGCGATCAAGACCATGATCAACCTGGATATGGTGGGCCGTTTACGGGAGAACCGGGTCACGGTGTTTGGCGCCCGGTCGGGCGAAAACCTGAGCGCCCTGGTAACCCGCAGCGCACGCGGGCTCGGGCTGGAGGTCACTGAATCCAACGACGTTGGTCGGAGCGATCACATGTCGTTCTACAGCAAGAAAATTCCCGTGCTTCATTTCTTCACCGGCACCCATGGAGACTATCATCGTGCCACGGATACGTGGGAGAAATTGAATTTCGAAGGAATGGCGAGAATCAGCGATCTCGTTATGGCGACTGCGCTCGATATTGCCAATAGCAAAGAACCCATCCACTTTGTAAGTTTGCCTTCGCGCTCTCCCCCAAAGATGGGCAGCGCCGGCGGAGTTGGCGTTTATCTCGGGACTATTCCGGATTACGGCGCGGTCGCCAATGGCGTTCGACTCGCGGGCGTCTCGAGCGGCAGTCCGGCGGCCCAGGCTGGACTGCGTGAAGGCGATGTCATTGTCCGCGTTGGCGACAAAGCCATTCAAAATATCGAAGATCTTACCGATGCTCTGCAGGCGCATAAGTCCGGCGACCAGGTGAATGTCGTGGTTCTGCGCGCCGGTGCGACGGTCACGTTACGAGCGACGTTGAGCAGCCGTGGTTAAACGCCGCCTTCGCGATGCAAATCCGTGCTTAACTACGCGAAAATTCAAAAATTGCTCGCAGGCGGCGGTATTCTTATGCTAATATGCGCTCAAGTGGTGCCGGCAAGGAGGTCAGCTGTCGATGATCAAGTTGTATACGTTTCCGCCCTCAACGAACTCGCGCAAGGTGCGCATAGCGCTGCTGGAGAAGGGGCTGGAGTTCGAACGGATCAATATCGATCTCACTAAGCGGGAACAAAAAAATCCTGAGTACTTGAAGATTCATCCGTTTGGTCAGGTGCCTGCACTGGATGACGAGGGCTTTATCATTTACGACTCCACGGTTATCAATGAGTATCTGGAGGACGAGTATCCTTATCCGGCGCTGATGCCTAAAGATTCGGAAGGTCGCGCGCGAGCGCGCCTGCTAGAGGATTTTCGGGATATTCGTTTCAACCCCTACTTTGTTCATTTGATGCAGGAAATACGCAAGCCGGAAGGCGAGCGGGACAGCCAGCGCATCGATAGCGCGAGAGGGGAGATCATCAAGGCGTTTGATCGGATAGAAAAGGAGCTAAACGGCAAAGAATACTTGGTCGGGTCCTTCAGCCTCGCCGACATCGCCTTTATGTCCAATCTTGAATTGTTGGACCGTTTTGCGATTCCCATCGATCCCGCCACCTACAAGCGCAGCGTCGAGTGGATCGCGCGCTTGAAAGCCAGACCGAGCTTCGCCGCTTCGGCCACCTAAATCCGCGTGAATGACCAGGAGTCTCATATTCGCCTGGCTCGTTCACCTCTATACCGCACTCGGCGTCTTCGTCGGTTTCATTAGCCTTCTCGCCATTGATCAGGGCTCTTTCCGCGAGACCTTTTTTTTGATGGGCATCGCGGTTCTGATCGATGCCACGGACGGCACCCTAGCGCGCCTGGCGCGGGTAAAAGAAGTTCTTCCCTGGTTCGACGGCAATCTGTTGGATGAGCTCGTCGACTATTTCAATTACGTCATCGTGCCGTGTTTTTTTGTCTTTCGCGCAAACGTTCTGCCGGCCCCGGATGCGTTATGGCTCGCCATGCTCCCATTGCTGGCAAGCGCCTACGGTTTCTGCCAGACAAACGCCAAGACTGCGGATAATTTTTTTCTCGGCTTTCCCTCCTACTGGAATATCGTAGTTTTTTATCTTTATGTGCTGCAGACACCAAAATGGATCAATGCTTTCGTGATCCTAGGCCTATGTGTTTTAGTTTTTGTTCCGATCAAATATATTTATCCCAGTCGCAGCCCGCGATTTCGCTTTCAGACAAATTTCCTGGGCACGCTGTGGGGCGCAGCGATTTTTTTTATCATCTATCGATTGCCCGAGCCGTCGACGAGAGTTGCAATGATTTCACTGCTGTTTCCGGCCTACTATACCGCGCTGTCACTGTGGCTTGAGTTTCGTCGGGCGACGGCAGACGCACCGAAGGGTCCACATGTTTGAATTTTTACGCAGACTAAACTGGCTTTTGGGCATGGAGTCGTTGCTGTTGATCGGCGCGCTTTTCTGGCCATCGGACCTCACCGTGGCTCAACCGCGTTCGGCGGCAACATCTCCGAAGTATGTTTTCCTGTTTCTCTCTGACGGCGGCGGTATGGCACATCTGGAAATCGCCCGTCAATACCGGCGGCAGATTCTGAACGAAGATTTTACGATCGTCGATAAAATCATGAAGGAAGGCAGCGTTGGCGTGATGACGACCCACGCTGCCGATTCGTTATCGACGGATTCCGCCGCAGCGGCAACGGCTCTTGCCGGTGGTTGCAAAGCCAATCTCGGCGCTCTTGGCGTCTGCGCCGACGGCACAATCGCCGTCAGCGCGATGGAATTGGCAAGCCGGCGCGGCATGCGCCTCGCTCTGATTACAAATTCCACCGTTTATGATGCCAGCCCCGCGGCTTTTCTCTGTCACGTGCCCAACCGCCGCGATTTTGCCGCGATTGTCAGCCGTTATCTGGATCTCGCGCCCGATGTTTTGATGGGCGGCGGCAAAGAACAGTTTTTGGCAAAGAGCCAAAATGGCAGTTCTGGCGCTGATCAAGGTAGTGCGCTCGGCGCTTTCCTGAGAAAGAACTATCGCGTCATCGAAAACAAGACCGAACTCGAGCACGCGAACTCCGGGAAGCTTCTCGGACTGTTTGCGGCAAAAGAGATGAGCTTTGAAATAGACCGGGATAAAGCCCGCGAACCTTCTGTTTACGACATGACTCGCGCCGCGATCAAAGTCCTGCATGATCATAATTCTCGCGGTTTTTTTGCGTTCATCGAGTCGGAAAACATCGATACGGCGGCGCATCTTTCCGATATTACGTCCGTGATTCATGACTATCGTGAGTTCGATCGGGCCGTTGATTTAGCGTACGAGTTCTATCGGAAATATCCGCGCGAGACTTTGATCCTCGTCACTTCGGACCACGAGACCGGCGGCTTGGGATTTACCTTGGCGCTCAAAGATTTGAGCAGCACGGCAGGCAGCAATCAGGTTGCCGGAACGGTTGCAGATTTCAAAAAATTGCAGTCCATCGACATTTCGCTGCAGAAGGCGGCGCAAATTCTCGGACCTCAGCCGAATGGCGAGGCCATAGAAAAAATGATGCGCGAGCACTTTCGGGGTTTCACGCTGGCTCCGGAATTTAAAGAAGCGATTATTCGACGACAACCGTTCTCGCGGACGCTCTTCGGAAATATCACTGCGAATACGCTCGGCCTGATGATTGCCAACAATACCCAGATTTACTGGCAGAATTCCGCGCATACCAACCAGCCCGTCCTGGTCGCTGCCTTGGGCGCGAGCGCCGAACAATTTCGCGGATATTACGATAACGCGGACTTCGGGAAAAAACTAAAATCCGTGATCGAAGGCAAGAATCACGATCGCTAAAACCGCTTCGTGCTCGCCGACCAACCCGTTGCTAGCTCTACCCGGTTTCGACGCTTGACGCAGAAAAGCGCTTCGAGTTAGTTTCAGCCGAGCCGCTACAAAGGCGCGCCTGATTATCAGCGCAGTAGCGATTGATTGAAAAATCGACGGGGTCACTCCCATGGAGGTCGATCATGTTGAAACGATTTGCAATCATCGTTTTCGCCGGCACGCTGTCTTTCACTCCATCCGCTCACAGCCAAGATCGCCCCGGCAGCTTACAAGGTGTCGTTAAAAGCGCCACTGGCGCGCCCGTCGCCGGAGCTTTTGTCAAGTTAAAGAACTCCGAGCGGCGTCTCACCTTCATGGTCATTAGCCAGCCGCAGGGACGCTTCTCGATCAGCGCCCTTCCTTCTGGAAAATATGTTGCGCAAGCGATCGGCGGCGAATTCCAAAGCGAATTGTCCGCGCCCATGGAAGTATCAGCCGGCAATCCTGCGGTGGTCGAGCTAATGCTGACGAACGCTCGCGCGCCGCAGCTACCCGGCGCTTGGCCCGGACGATTGCCGGGCGAGCAGGTTGGAGAAGGCGGAGAAGGCGCACCGCAGGCTGCTTTGCCCGAAGGCGAGGGAAAAACAATCGTCGAAGCGAAATGCGTCTCCTGCCATGACGCGCAACGAATTACCCGCGTCCAGGCCAATCGCGAGCGTTGGCAAACGATTGTCCAGAATATGCGCGTTTATGCCCAGGGCTCGACGACGGCGAAGCCATTGACGGACGATGAAGCGAGGGCGGTTCTGGATTATGTCATGGCCAATTTCTCCGGTGCCGGCGGCAGCGGACGACCAGCGCCGGATCCCAACAGTCGTTTGCCGCGCGCCCTGGTGACAGGCGAAGCAGCAAAATATATCGCCGTCGAATATGAGCTGCCGAACAACAAAGCCGAGCCGCACGAAATCACTGTCGATCTCGACGGTAATGCCTGGGTGACACAGCGCGTCGGCGGGAAGCTCGGGCGGTTAGAGGGAAAAAATCTTACCTACTCCGAAATTGCGCCACCCGCGGGTCCGTCATCGACCAACCGCCTGAACGCGATCACGCGCGCGCCGGACGGCAAGCTCTGGTTCATCGACGGCGGGCCTAACAGGCGCTGGCTGAGTGTCGATCCGAAGAACCACGAGTTTGCAGTTTACGAGCTACCCAAGCTGAAGAGCGGCTCGGCGAGCGGCAATACCATGCGCGTGCATCCGAACGGTACCGTGTGGTTGAACTCGATTGCCGCCAATCAGGTTATTCGGTTGGACCCGGCGAGCAAGGAGTTCACGGTTTATGATGTTCCCGCCGGCATTAAGCGCGGACGCACCGCCAGTCCATACGGAATGGCGATTTCCGGCGATAACAAAATCTGGTTCATCGAAAACGCCGTCAGTCAAATGGGCAGGCTCGACCCGGCGACGGGCAAAATCGATGAATTTCCTATCTTCGTCAAGAATCCCGTCGCACGTAAAGGCGGCATGGACTCGGAGGGGAACGTCTGGGTCGGTCTGCACGGCGCGGGCAAGTTGATGAAGATCGACTATAAGACGGTAAGGATGACCGTTTACGATCCGCCCACCGAGGATGCCGGACCCTACTCCGTTCAGGGTGACACAAAAACTCCCGTGGTTTGGTTTAGCGAACAACACGTCGATAAGATTGCGCGCTTCGATCCCAAAAGCGAAAAATTTGCTGAGTTTCCACTGGCGAATGCCGAATCCGATCCGCGCCGCATCGAAATCGATCCGACCAACCCAAATCGCATCTGGTGGTCGGGAAATCTTTCCGGTCGTATGGGCTATATCGAATTATTGAAATGAATTGCCATAAACCCGACTCCATTTTCGCGGCGAGTTACGAACAGAACCAGAGCGTCACGCAGCCATGTGCATTGCTGGTCCATGCTGAGGCGGCGGAGCGTTCCGAATTATTTCAGGAACACAGCAGGAAACGCCTACTTCCTGCACATCCCGGATCTTAGCAAGCGCTAATCATCGCGCTTAAAAAACCGATCAACGCCGAGGCGAGAATCACCCATAGCGAATCGATCTTGGTAAAGGAAAATAGCGCAAAGCTCGCGGCAGCAATCCCGACAAAGATGGAGTCCGTTAACGCTCCTTGAGCCAGCCGCAGTGTCGTTACTGCCAGCAGACCGGCGCTCGCAACGGTCGATGCCCGAATTGCTCCTCGGATCCGTGGCAGATTGGCGCGCGCGCCGACGAAGCGCGCTAGTGGAATGATCAGAAACGCGGGCGTGACCATCGCGAGCCAACCAAGGCATGCACCTGGTAATCCCGCCACGAGATAACCGACGCTAACGACATAAAGTCCGTTCGGTCCCGGACCCGTGCGACCCGCCGTGACGGCAAGGTTCAGTTCGCGATCAGTCAGGAAGCGCTGCCGAACCACCAAGTCCTCCCGCAGCACGGGGATCGAGCTCAAGCCGCCGAATGACGTCGCCGTGGCTTTGAGAAGCAACAGATAGAGGACGAGCAATTTCATTCTGTTCCTTCGCATGGCCAAAGCGCACCGATGATGGCGGCGCCGGCGAGAATTCCAATCGGCGATACCGACCACCAACGCGCGATGAAAACGATCGCCAGCAGCATTGCCGCGCGGAGGACCGTCGGCCGCCTGATCTCCGGTTGGAGCAGCAGCCATGCGGCGGCCCACATCAAGCCAATTGATGCAGCTAAGACGGCGCCGAGCACGATCAGCGCTCGAGGACTGTCGCTCATCGAATTGAACGCCATGGTCAATAAAACAGCGACAGCCGCCGATGGCACCGAGACGGCGAGCACGGCTGCAACCGCCCCCAGCCCGCGGCGCATCATCCACGCGGTAGATGCGCAAAACGCGAGTATCGCAGTCCCCGGCGTTACTCTCGCCAAACTTTGCGCTAGTCCGTACTGATCCCGCGTCAGCCACTCTCTTCGATGCACGAGCTCGCGCTGCAGCAGCGCTGTAATCGCATCACCGCCGCCGAAGGTGAGATTACCCGCTCGTAAAAACACTCCCGCCAATGCTAGTAGTTTCGTTTTCATGTCGGCTCCGCCTGATCTTGCTTCATCTTACCGATGACACTTGTGCAGCGTGCGACAGCGACTCGTACTGAATGAATCGAGATTTTCTGTGACGCCGGCATTATACGAGTGCGGAACGGACTCTTACTATGCAGAAATTTTCGATCATAGAACAGCCTAGACAATTTCCCTCGTTCTGGAGTAAACAAGGGTCAAAACTCCGGCAATGATGACCGTTTCGCTGCTGATCTTGCATAGTCTCCTGGCCGTTGCCCTGCTCGGCGCCATTACCCATCAAACGATCAGCGCATGGGCGCCTGCGCGCAGCGGCGCCGCTGCTTCGTTCGTTGCCCGGATGCGGGCGGTGCCGCCGACCTCCTACGTCAATGCCGTCATTTTACTTTACGGACTGACCGCTCTTTTGGGGGCAATTATTTATCCGTCTTATCGGCTCAATGTGCGAATCGTTCTGGAGCAAATGCAGCTCCACATCCCGAACGGCGCCTTCGAGCTCAAGGAACACTTCGTCGCGCTGGGCTTGGGTATGCTGCCCGCCTACTGGTATTTTTGGCGCGCACCCCAGGTCGCGGAGTATCAGAATACTCGCGCCGTTTTGACCGCGCTGCTCGCTTTTATCGTCTGGTGGGGATTTGTTGTAGGTCACATTCTGAACAACATCCGCGGCTTCGATCTATGAGCGATACACCGTCAACGGTGAAGTTTGTGATCGCATTCGCGGTGGCCTACGCGGTGCTTTACGTTTTATCGGTGCAATACAACCTTGCGCTATTTACCTATCATGCCGCGACAGAGGAATTTCATTTACTTGTGCAGCCTACCAGCGATGGACCGGCGATGTACTGGTATGGCTGGCTTGCCACGTCTGCGCTAGGGGCGTTGGCGATCGCGGCTCTCGTCTCATGGTTGCCGGTCGTATCAGCCAAACGACTTTGGCACGGCTGCGCCTGGACAGTGCCGCTGGTGGTCATGGTAGTTTTTGTGTTTATGTTGCGGCGATATTTCGTCCGTTAGTCGAGTATCGAAAGGAACGCGATGAAACGAAGCGTGACGGGCGTGACTTATACAATTTCACTCGTTCTCGCTTGGTCAATGACGATATGTTCGCCGGCTTGGGCCGGAGGCAGTGACGACGAAGCACCGGACGCGCATCAGGACAACGGCCCGTCGTACTTTGGCTTTGTAAAAGACCAAGCCGGTAAACCGGTGCCGGATGCCAAGGTGACTGCCGAGATCAAAGGGCGTGGGTCGGTGATCACGCGCACGAACGGCGCAGGAATTTACAAACTGCCCGGCTTCGGTAAGGAAATTACAGCGAACAATGTTGCCATATCGTGCAGCAAGGAAGGCTACAAGCACACCCGCAGCATCACTCGGACTGCGCCCAGCAAGACGCCTTTGTCGGCCATTGAAGTCCTTTGCACAATGCAGCGGATCGCCAAGTGAACGTGCCTTTAGTCGGCCGTTGGAAGTGGCGCGGCCGCTTTTGGATATTGTTGGCGCAATCCTGTTTGGCAGCGGCTTGGCTCAACGGAGATCCTGAAGTTGCAGCGCAAGCCATTCCCTTACGCTATGCGCAGGCCTACTCAGCGATGCGCAGCATTTTCTCCCTGCCCATATCGATTGGCGATCGAGAGGGCTTTTTTCGGCGCGAAGGACTGGATTTTCGTGTGGTCGTGCCGCTCCCCGGGGGCGCGGAGCGGATGCTCGACTCGCTGCACGACGATACGGCCGACGTAACGCATATCGCGACGGCTTTTCTGATTCGCGCGGTGCTCAACGGCTCGGATGCCGTCGCGATCGCCAGCGAATTCAATAATCCGATTTACAGTCTGATCGCCAGGCCGGAAATTAAAACCGTCGCCGATTTGAAAGGTCGCTTGATCGGACTCGCCGACGAGGCCGGCACGATCACGATTTCGACACGCAAGCTGCTGCAGAAACATGGTCTCAATAACGGCGATTTCCGCATCAAAATTATCGAAGGTACGCCCGCGCGTTTCACCTGTTTGAGACGTGGCGACTGTGAAGCTGTCCCGCTCGGTCAACCGCAAGATTTGCTGGCGTTGGACGAAGGCTATCGTTTGCTGGGCCTTTCGACTGAAGTCGTGCCGGATTTTCTCTATACGGTTACGGCCGTGCGCCGCCCGTGGGCCGAGCAGCACAAGGATGCACTGGTCCGTTATGTGCGGGCATTGGGCGAGGCATTTAAATTGATCCGCGACCCCGCGAAGCGAAGTTCGGTCATAAAAACCATTGTGGAAACTACCAGTTCCAGCGAAGCCATCGCCAAGCAAACGCTCGAGTTGTATTTCGAGCCTGAACGCGGCGTGTTGCCGAAACAAGCGGAGATCAATCTAAAAGGACTGAAGCAAGTGATCACATTTATGGGCGAAGTGGGGAATCTAAAGCCGCCGCTGCCTCCCGCTGAGCGGTTTGTTGATCTGCAATATCTTCACGCGGCAGGAGTTAAATAACAAGCACGTTGAGGAGAACGACAATCCACCTTCTATTGTTTTCATGAACTACGTTCTTGTTGCGAGTTGTAATTCCGATGCTCCGTCATTCCCGCATGCTTCTGGCGGGAATCCAGACGATTCGGACTGGACCCCCGATTAATACATTCGGGGGTGACGGTTTTTGATATCTGTTTTCTAACCATGGCCGTTGTGTTCAAGAGTGCCATCGAGTTCCGACAACATCATCCATCTTCCATCCTCACTCTCTTGCCCATCACTCCATTACTCCATCACTCCAATACTCCATAACTCCAGTCTTTACTGCTTGTAAATCTTGTCGATAAACCCGGTTTTTTCCAACTCGCGCACGATGCTTTCATCGACCAGATCTTCGAACCGTAGCTGCGCGCCGGGTTTGCGACTTATCGCCTCTTTGATTTGAACTTCCGTTCCCGCCCGCCTAACCAGCGGCACGACGTCGTACAGCTTTGCGCTGGCCGTGTAAGCCGCCTCTAAATAGTTTTCTTCCGAGATTCGGCTATATTTGGCGATCATTTTCTTGCTTTCGTCTTTGTGTGTTTTGAAATATTGCACGGCCTCGATGTGCGCCATCAGAACTTTTTTAACCGTATCGCGTTGCCGCGAGAGATAGCTTCTGGTCGTCGTGGCGCAAATATAGGGAAACTCGAATCGTTTTTGAAAATCCGCAGTGCTGATAAGAATGCGAAACGGCATGCCCTTGGTCAAATAAATAATTCCAGGCGGCGAGGGAAAGCCGGCGATCCGTCCGGTCCTAAAGGAGGCCGCCCTCTCAGCCGGCCCGCCGACTTGCATAATCGGCACCTGCTTGTCGGGCTCCAATCCGAGCCCGCGAATCAGCGCGCGCGCAGCGACGTCGGACGCGCTTCCCACACGGCTGATGCCGATGCTTTTTCCTTTGAGGTCCTCGGCCGATTTGATGTTTTCATTGACCACCAACTCGTAGGGCAACGAATTCAGATAGCAGGAAACCAAAAC
>Ga0075424_100003916_pt1 | contig 13972 bp, 7 predicted proteins | sample SoiMethybrSBSTD3_FD_75301 | JGI IMG/M metagenome (GOLD analysis project Ga0075424, IMG submission 75301) | Bulk soil microbial communities from a Populus tree surrounding site in Tennessee, USA - Soil MetaG P. TD hybrid SBSTD3 | ecosystem: Environmental > Terrestrial > Soil > Tree plantation... | reverse complement strand
CAAGACGCTGCCGGAAGGGGTCGGCGAAACCGTCCGCGCCGCCCACATTTTCAAGTTCTTTGCGGGCGAGGCGCTCCGCCTGTCGGGCGAAAAGGTTCCGTCCGTCAGGCCCGGAGTGGACGTCGAGATCACACGCGAGCCGATCGGCATCGTCGGGCTGATCACGCCGTGGAATTTTCCGATCGCGATCCCCGCGTGGAAGATCGCGCCGGCGCTGGCATTCGGCAACACGGTCGTCTTCAAACCGGCGCAGTGGACCCCAGCCTGTGCATGGGTGCTGACGGAGATCCTCGTCAATGCGGGGATACCCCCCGGCGTCTTCAACCTGGTCATGGGCTCGGGCTCGGTCGTCGGCGACACGATCGTCAGTCATCGCGACGTCTCCGCCATCAGCTTCACCGGATCGATGGAAACCGGCCGGTCGATCGCCAAGAAGGCGGTCGCACGGATGGCGAAGTTCCAGCTCGAGATGGGCAGCAAGAACCCGCTCGTCGTCCTCGACGATGCGGACCTGGCGACTGCGGTGAACGTTGCTGTGCAGGGCGCGTACTTTTCGACCGGGCAGCGCTGCACCGCCTCGTCGCGCCTCATCGTGACCGAAGGGATCCACGATCGATTCGTCAGCGCACTGACGGAACGTCTGGCAACGCTGAAGGTCGACAACGCGCTCTCCCCCGGCACCGAGATCGGTCCGGTGGTCGACAAGCCGCAGCTCGACACGGATCTCGAATACATCGGCGTCGGCCAGCGAGAAGGCGCGCGGCTCGCGGCCGGCGGCCAGCGCATCACGCGCTCGACCGACGGCTACTACCTGTCGCCTGCACTGTTCGTCGACGCGAAAAACACGATGCGCATCTCGCGTGAGGAGATCTTCGGGCCGGTCGCCTGTGTTATCCGCGCGAAGAACTACGACGAGGCGCTCGCAATCGCCAACGACACCGAGACGGGCCTGTCGTCGGGCATCGTGACGACGTCGCTGAAGCACGCGTCGCACTTCCAGCGTCACGCACAGGCCGGGATGGTGATGGTGAACCTGCCGACCGCCGGCGTCGATTACCACGTGCCGTTCGGCGGACGAAAGGCGTCGAGCTATGGGCCGCGCGAGCAGGGGCGCTACGCTGCGGAGTTCTACACGACGGTCAAAACGACGTACATCGCCCCGTAATGGTCTGCATGCACCGCTGGATTCGAGCGACAGCCGCTGTCGGCCGCCTGCGGCGGCAACCACGGAGGAACGGAGACACGGAGGAACGGAGAAAACAGGGGCAGGGAGTGGAGGACAGAAGGCGGCGCGGACCCGGTCGGCTCGCCAACGCCGGCCGGGTCCGCACCGCCCTCCGCTTCTCCGTTACTCCGTTTCTCCGTGGTTCGCGCCGTCAGGCGCACGCGAGCAGCCTCACGTTTGTGGGTGTCCTCTGTGTGGCGATCGCCTTGTACGCCCAAGCACCCGCGACATACCGCCAGAAAACCCGCACCTTCCACAGCGCGGCGGAGTTCGCCCAACGCATCAGCGGTCGTGTGCGGATCCAGCATATGGTGGACAGAGAGGCCGCCGAGACCCTTCGGCGCTTTGCGGTGCGCCTGCCTGTCGAGGAACTGACCATTGTCGCGGCTGCCTCTCCGGCAATCATCTGGGCCGGAACGCCGGCAGGCGCGATCCGCGCCGCCGGCGATCGCCACGACGTCGAGTACTTCGCCGGCCAGCGATGGCTTCCTGACGATCGCGTCACCGGAATCGGGTTCGACGGCGAGGCCACGTGGCTCGAAACGCCAGGCGGCTATGCGCGAATCGACTACGTCCCGATGACGCTCGATGAGAAATCGCGCGCCTTCGTCGAGCGCATCCAGTCGCGCCATAACCGGTGGGGATTGACCGCCAGCTCCGAGCTGCGTGTGCCAGGCGACATTTCCACCAACCGGCCGGTGTCCACCGACAACGATGGCTTGTGGACCGCGATGTACGTCGCGGCCGAAAGCTTCCGCTACGCGGTCACGCACGAGCGCGATGCGCGTCAGAACGCCCGGCGCGGCATGGAGGCGATCCTCCGGCTCGAGAGCATCACCGGGATCGCCGGGTTTCCGGCGCGGTCGTTCATCAAGGTCGGAGAGGACGTCCAGCCGAAAGACGGCGAGTGGCACGATACGCCGGATCACGCCTGGCGATGGAAGGGGGACACCAGCTCGGACGAGATCGTCGGCCAGTACCTCGCATATTCGATTTACGACGAGCTCGCCGCGGACGAAGCCGAGAAACCGGTGCTCCGTGCCGCGATCGACCGCATCACGAACCACATCCTGGATCACGACTATCAGCTGATCGATGTCGACGGCCAGCGGACGCGATGGGGCTGGTGGGGACCGGACGAAATCTGGAAGGACGCGGACGAGACCGGCCTGCGCGCACTCCACATCCTGTCGCACCTGCGCGTCGCCATTCACATGACGGCCGACGCCCGGCTCCGCGCGCGATACCAGCAGCGCTACGACGATCTCGCCACCACGCACAAGTATGCGCTGCTGACGCGCAACCAGAAGATCATGGTGCCAGGGCACATCAATCATTCCGACGACGAGCTCGCGTTTCTGTCGTACTACCCGCTGCTCCGATACGAGACGGATCCGAAGCTGCTGGAGATCTACAAGGAGAGCCTCGAGCGCAGCTGGCAGATCGAGCGTCCGGAGAGGAACCCCTTGTGGAACGCGATCTATGCGGCGGGCACCGGTGCGCGTGAGTGGGATCGCGACGAGTCGGTGCGCACGCTGCGCGAGATCCCGATGGACACGATCAGCTGGACCGTCCGCAACTCGCATCGACGCGATGTGTCGATCGACCCCATGGCGGACCGCTTCGGGCGCAAGCAGTCGCTCCTGGTGCTGCCCTACGATGAACTGCCGATGTCAAAGTGGAACGGCAATCCGTACAGCCTCGACGGTGGCAACGGCGGCCGCACCGAAGATGACGGCGCGTACTTCCTTCTGCCCTACTGGATGGCCCGGTATCACGGGCTCTTCTGAAACCCCAATCCCCAATCGCCTATGCGATAAGGGATTTCCCTTAGCGACTCACCCACACGCGCCCTTCTTCATTGATGTGCACGATCGCGCCGCCAAACCCTTTCGCGGTGATCTCGTAGCGGTCCGGCGTTGCGACCATGGCCGGATGGAAATCGAGGCCTTCAACCTGAACGTCCGCGGCGTTGAGCGCGTCGAGCGACGACGCATACGCGCGGGTCACCGTTCGAAATTGCCGCTGTCGGTAATAGATGCGCCTCACCGCCCACTTGACGCGCTCGTTCGGATCGTCCACGGACGTGTCCGCCTCGCTGCCGGCGGCGATACTCGAGAACTGCACGTAGCCCCAGCGCTCGGGCATGTGCATGTCGATCGCGCCTTGCGGGCTCCAGACCCAGTTGTCCTCCGGCAACGGATCCTTCGTACCGGGCTTCACGCGCTTCGTATAACCGCCGGGGCTGAAGCCGCGGCCTACGACGTTGGTGGTTGAATCGACCTGCCACTCGACCCGCGAGAAGTTGAGCCGCCATTGATCGCCCGGACGCGGAGCGCGGCGACCAGGCGCGGCTTCCTTGAGAATCTCCCACGGCATCGCGATTTCGACGGTCCACCCCTGGTCGCGATCGCCGGGCGTGTTGAGCGTCCCGCGAACGCGGACGCCAACCTGCAGTCCCGCGATGTCCCACGCGTGAATCGGCGGCCCGCCATCGCGGTACGGTTTGATCAGCAGCAGATCCCATGGCGTCCCGAGCGCGTTCACCTCGAGCTCGTAATACGCATGCGTATCGCCGTCAGGGTCGATGAAGATTTCGAAATCGTTGTCGTGAAAGATCACCGAGTCGCGCTTCGTCAGCGTGGCCCAGACGTCGGGCTCCTCCATCTCGGCCGCGACGTAGAGATTCTCGTCGTCCCACAACATCCTCGCCCTCGTGCGGAAGCGCGGCTGCGGACGGCTTCCGCCTTCGATGTCCACGAATGGTTCCGTCCACTCGGCAGCGGCCCACGAAGGCTCATCCAGGCTGCCGTCGACTTTGATCGGCGACCGCGCGCGGTACGCAACGTACTGCCGCGGCGCAAACGGGAGCGCCTCCAGATCCGGCGCGGGCCGCTGCGCGTCGGCGCGCTCGTGGATGATCGTCCAGGCGCGGTCGCGTGACGGCATCAGGAAGAACGCTTCCGTCCCCGAAAGCCGCTTCAGATAGTCGCGACTCCGTTCGGGGCCCATCACGAAGAACGCGTCGTCCAGCGCGTCGCCCGCCGTCCCGGTCTCCGAAAGGACGGCAACGCTCAACACGCCCTGGGCCGGACGTCCGGTGCGAGGGTCCATGATGTGTGAATACCGCGCGCCATCGACCTCGAAGGACTTCTCGGAGCTGCCTGCAACAGACAGCGCGCGGTTCTTCAGCGTCGTGCTGAATGCGATCTTCCGGGAATCGATGGGATCCTGAATCGCAACGTCCCATCCCTCGCGTCCCGGCGGCGCCTCGAGCCCGTAGATGGTGCTCCCGCCGGCGCTCACCAGCGCCGCTGTCACGTGCCGCTCGCGCAGCAGACCGACGACGCGATCGACTGCATAGCCTTTCGCGATGCCGCCCAGATCGAGCGTCACGCCCGGTTCGTCGAGCGCGATGGTCCGCGCGGCCGGGTCCAGGATCACGTGGCGGCTTCCGACAGAACGGCGCGCAGCGGCGAGGTCGGTCTCCGATGGCAGATGCCCGTCCCCGCGAAAGAAGCCCCAGACTTTCATCAGGGGCCCGACGGTGATGTCGAACGCCCCGTCGCTCTCGCGGCTGTAGCGAATCGATTCTGCGATGAAGTCGAACAGCTCCGGTTCGACGGCGACTGGATGCTGCGCGGCCTCGCGATTGACGCGCGAGAGCGCGCTGTCAGCCTTGTAATGGCTCATCAGACGGTCGATCCTGTCCACCTCGTCGAACGCGGCGTCGAGAATGTGCGGCAGCGTCCCGGCGTCCGGTCCGTACGCCTCGATGCTGTACAAGCAAGCCATCGACATGCGGCTCGCTTCGTAGTGCGTGGCAGGCGGGTCGAGCCGTGACGCGGACAGTGACGCCGCTGCCAGCAGCACCGCGGCAATCGTGAACGGCCACTGCCTGACCCGCCATGACCACAGCATGAACACGATCAGACCCGCGAGAAGCGTGAGCAGCCCGAACAGAATCACCTTCACGTCCGTGGTCGCGAACACGAACACCCAGCCGGCGAGCGCGACGAGGCTGGGGAGCGGGTACAGCCACATGCGGTATGTGCCCGGGGGTTCGCGGCGCTGACGGCGAAGAATCGCGAGCGCGCCAATCTGCCCGATGAACTGGACGAGGATGCGCGTCGTGATGAGCGCGTCGATCACGACGCCAAGGGGGACGAAGCTGCAGGCAATGGCGACGAACCCGACGACGAGCACCGAGATGTGCGGGAACGGCTTCGAGGGATGGAGCCGCGCGAACGCTTTGAAGAACGCGCCGTCCTTCGCCGCCGCGTAGGGGATGCGCGAGTAGCCGAGGAGCAGCGCGAACACTGACCCGAACGCCGTCCAGACGACCGCGGCCGTGAACAGCGCAGCCGCCGTGCGGCCGTACGCCTTTTCCATCACGACCGAGACGATGAACTTCGCGGCCGGCCGATCGCCGGCTGGGACGAACTCGCGCCAGGGAACGATCCCGATGATCGACAGATTGATCAGCAGATAGATGATCGCGACCAGGACGATGCTCATCATGATCGAGCGCGGCAGCACGCGTGCGGGATCCTTGACCTCGTCGCCGATGTAGCAGATGTCGTAATAGCCGAGGTAATCGTAAATGCCGATGCGCGTCGACGCGCCGAGGCCGATCAGGAGACCCATCGAGAACGTGAATGCGCCGGGCGGGAAGTCGAACGCAATTCGAGGATCGAAATGCATGGCGCCGGTGACGATCACTACGGCGACCGTGAACAGGCTCCCGATCCACAACGCGATCGTCAACGGCCCCAGCGATCCGATGGGGCGATAGAGCAGCATCAGGTTCAGCAGGCCGACCGCCGCCGCAAGGAGCGCGAAATGCAAGCCGTTCATCGACGGCCAGAGATACCCGACGTATTGCGACAGGCCGATGTAGCCGGACGCGATCTCGAGCGGGCCGCTCAGCACGAACTGCCAGATGAAAAGGAACGCCGCGAGCCGCCCCCATCGCTCGCGGCCGTAGCCCTCGCGCAGATAGACATAGCTGCCGCCCGATCCGGGCATCGCCGATCCGAGCTCGCTCCACACGAGGCCATCGGGGATGACGATCAGCAGCGCCACGAGCCACCCGAGCATCGCCTGCGGCCCGCCCATGCCCGTCATCAACAGCGGGATCGTGATGAACGGCCCGACGCCCATCATGTTGGTCATGTTGAGCGCCGTCGCTTGCAGCAGTGAGAACCTGCGCGGCAGCGAGGTAACGGAGGACATTGGAGATAACGGAGAAACTAAACCACGGAGGAACGGTGTTAACGGAGAATTTTTTTCAGGAGCGATCTTGGCACTCGTTTTCCCTCCCAAAAGGAAACCACCGTTTTCTCCGTTTCTCCGTGGTTAGTCTTCCCCGTTTCCTCCTTTGCCTCCGCTACCTCTTGACACGCCACCGGCTCTCCCCTTCTAGTAGGCCCGCGAGGTGCCGATGAAGACGTCCCGAAGGACGATGCTGAAGACTGTCGGCGCGGCCGCGGTCGCGCTGCCGGGACGTCCGCCGCTTCGAATGCAGCCGCGGCGCACTGACGCGAAAGACACGCCGAAGATCGCGCTCGAGATGGGGCTCGGCATCGCGCCCCAGGGCGCGTCGCCAGAGGAGGCCGCGGCTGCCGCGGCGCGACGCATCCGGCAGCTCGGCGTCACACACGTGCTCGGCGGCGGGCCGCGCATTCCGTGGACGGATGCGCAGCTGAAAGAGCTGATGGATCGCGCGGCGAAAAACGAGCTGACGCTCGCCAATCTCATGATCTCCGGCTTCCCCAACGCGATCTACGCAAGACCCGATCGCGATCAGGACATCGAAAACGTGATTCAGTCGGTCCGCGCGGCGGGGCGCGCAGGCCTGCCGGTCGTCGAATACAACTGGTACGCGCATCGCGCGATGGAGGGCTATTTCGAAGAGACCGGGCGCGCGGGCGCAGGATGGACCGGGTTCGACTACGCGCGCATGAAGGACCTGCCGCCGCTGCCGGAGGAAGGCGCGCACACGCTCGACGAAATGTGGGCCAACATCACCTACTTCCTGAAGGCGGTCGTGCCCGAGGCGGAGAAGGCGGGCGTGCGGCTCGCGCTGCACCCCAACGATCCGCCTGCGCCGCTGAGCCGCGGCTCCCAGCAGATCATGGGAGCGATCGACGGGTGGAAGAAGCTCATCGGGATCGTCAACAGCCCGTCGAACGGGATCACGTTCGACTGCGGCGTCACGCGGGAGATGGGAGGCGACCCCGTCGAGGTGTGCCGCTGGTTCGGCTCGCGCGATCGGATCAACCATGTGCACTTCCGCAACGTGAAGGTGCAGAAGCCGTACGAGCGGTACACCGAGGTGTTCATCGACGAAGGCGAGAACGACATGTTCGCGGTGATGAAAGAGCTCGTGAGGCAGAAGTACACGCGGCTGATCTATCCCGAGCACCCGCGCGGGATTGACTACGATCGTCAGCAGCCGAACTTCCGTTCACAGTATCCCGGCGGCGGCGGATACGCGGGGTATGCGTTCAACGTCGGGTACACCCGGGCGATGCTGCAGGCCGCGTTGAGCTGAGCGTCAAGGAAGAAGGAAGAAGGAAAAAGGTAAAGCGCCTGAAAGTCGACCGTGCTGGGATGAAGTGGAACGGAACTTCAGCGTGGAATCAGCGGCGCCTGCGGCCCGAGCGAGGCGCGAAGCCGCCGAGCGAGAGCGCCTGGGGGTGGGGCCCACGCGCAGTGATAAATGAGGACACTATGAGACGTTTAGGAATTGCGGCGGCCGTCGCGGTGCTCATCGCGCCGGCATTCACAGACGCGCAGATCTTCACGCTCTCGAAAGAGCAGATGATCGAATACACGTCGCAGAGCCCGTTCGACCGCTTCCCCGACGGTCGGCCGAAGGTACCCGACGGCCTGATGGAACGCGCGAAGGGTCTGTCGGCGGAGGAAGTGTGGGCCATCCTCCCGAACAAGGGCTTCCGGAATCAATACGCCGACGGCTTCCAGGTCCTGCACCCGAGCAAGAGGATGGTCGGCCGCGCTTTCACGCTGCAGTTCATGCCGCTGCGCCCGGACGTCGACAGCGTCGTCCAGTCCAAAGCGCAGGCCGCCGGACTCGGACGGATGTACAACCAGACCGTCATCGACATGCTTCAACCGGGTGACGTGCTCGTCGTCGATCTGTACGGACAGGGAGAAGGTGGAACGATCGTCGGCGACAACCTCTTCTACTACATCATGAAGGCCACGAAGGGCGCCGGGCTCGTCGTCGACGGCGCGATTCGCGATCTCGACGGCATCTCGGTCATGGACATGCCCGCGTACTTCAGGAAGACCCACCCGAGCGCGATTGCGAACGTCATGGTGAGCGGCGTCAACGTTCCCGTCCGCATCGGCAACGCGACCGTCATGCCCGGGGATCTCGTCTTCGGCGATACCGAGGGGATTTATTTCATCCCGCCCGCGCTGGTGCAGGCCGTGGTCGACAACTCCGACGAGATTCACGTCCACGACGAATGGACGCGGATGAAGTTCGACGAGGGCAAATACAAGTCACGAGAGATCTATGGCTCACCGCAGGACCCTGCGCTGAAAGCCGAGTACGCGGCGTACCTCAAGAAACGGCTGGAAGAAATCAGGAAGAGCTACAAATGAAATCGATCAAGGAAGCGGTCCAACAGTTCGGACGCATTTGAATCACTCAGGGGCCACGGAGACAGCGGGTCGGTGACCTCTTAGTCCAGGTACGGCAGCCCGATGAGCAGCAGCGCTGCCAGGAAGATCGCGCCGAAGATCAGACCGAGGCGCCAGAAGTCGCCGCGCGGCAGATAGCCGCTCTCGTAATACACCGCCGACGGACCGCACGCGTACGGCGTCAGCACGCCCATCAAACCGAGCGAGAAGACCATCAGCATCGCGAACGCGCGTACGGGTACGCCGGGGATGGAGGCTCCGGCCGCAGCCATGACCGGCAGCAGCGCTGTCGTATGCGCCGCGAGCCCGGCGACGATGTAGTGGAGCACGAAGAACAGCGCGACGAGCGCTGCGGTCACGACGATCGGCGACCGGCCGGCGAGCAGCGTGGAGGCGCCGCGGCCGAACCAATCCACGACTCCAACCTTGTTCAGGCCATCCGCCAGCACCACGAGCGTCGCGAACCATACCAGAACGTTCCAGGCCGGTGTGTTGCCGACTACGTCGGCCCACGACACGATGCGGGTGATCAGCATCAGTGAGATCCCGACGAGCGCCACCATCGTCGGATCGATCAGCCGCGCGCCCGCGATCCAGAGTGCAAGGGCCGTGACGACGAGCGCTGACATGATCCATTCCCGGTTCGTGATGCGTCCGAGCCGGGTGAGCTCCCCCGCGGCCCATTTCGGCACTTCGGTGCTCGTTCGAATCTGCGGCGGATAGATCGTGTAGACGAGCCACGGCAGCACTGCGAGCAGCAACGCGCCGATGGGAAGGAATCCAACAAACCATTCGGTCCATGTGATCTCGACGCCGGTCGCCTTCCGAACGAGCTCGACGGCGAGCACGTTCGGCGCGAGCGCCGTGATGAACAGTGAGCTCGTGACGCACGTCGCGGCGAACGCCACCCACATCAGATAACCGCCGATCCGCCGCGGCGAGGGGCCGCTCGTGGACCCGTAGAGAGGTGGAATGCTGGCAATGACGGGAAAGATGATCCCGGCGCTGCGCGCCGTATTCGACGGCGTGAACGGCGCGAGCGCGAGATCCGACAAGGCGATGGCGTAGCCGAGGCCGAGCGTACGAGAACCGAGCCGCTTGACGAGCACGAGCGCGATGCGTCGGCCGAGGCCCGTCTGCTGATAGCCCATCGCGAAGACGAAGGCCGCGAAGATCAACCAGACCGTCGCGTTGATGAATCCACCGAGCGCCCATCTGAGCGCCTCGGCAGGGAACCGGAACGCCGGGTCTGCGCGCTGCTCGGGGCTGAACGGCAGCCCGAATGCCGCGGTGAACGTCACCGAAATCAGGCCAATCGCAGCCGCCGGAATTGGCTCGGTGATCAGTGCGACGATCGTCGCGGCGAACACTGCGAAGTAACGCCACGCATACGGCGCGAGGCCCGCGGGCGCCGGCACGAGCGCAATGAGCAGGCCGACGAGCAGCGGGACTGCCGCTCTCCACTTCGACTCGCCGCGGTTGCTGCGCTCGCTCAGGGCAGGCGTCATCCGATCTGCTGCACGATCGCGCGCGTCATCTTGGCAGTCGTGAGGCGGCCGCCGATATCCGGCGTCAGATTTCCTTCCGCAAGCGCGCGCTCCACGGCGGTGCGCAGCAGGCGCCCGCCATCCTTCTCCCCCAGCCAGTCGAGCATCATCGCGGCGCTCAGCACCGCCGCACACGGATTCGCGATGCCCTGGCCGGCGATGTCGGGCGCCGATCCATGGACGGGCTCGAAGAGCGAAGGAAATCGGCGCTCAGGGTTGAGGTTCGCCGACGGATTGAGCCCCAGGCTGCCAGTGATTCCGCCACTCAGATCGCTCAGGATGTCCCCGAACAGGTTCGATCCGACGATGACGTCGAACGACTCCGGACGACGGACCAATTCGAGCGTGGCGGCATCGATGTGGAGCTTTTCGACCGCCACGTCGCCAAACCGCGGCGCCATCTCGGCCAGTACTCGATCCCACAGGACGTATGCGTAGCGCTGCGCGTTCGACTTCGTGATCATCGCGAGCCGCCGGCGGCGCGTCCGCGCGAGCTCGAACGAGAACCGCAGGATCCGCTCGACGCCGCGCCGCGTGTGCACGGCGGTCTGCGTCGCGATCTCTTCAGCGGTCCCCGTACCGAGGACGCCGCCGTTGTCGACGTACTCCCCTTCGGAGTTCTCCCGGACAATGACGAGGTCGATGGGAGCGTCCTTGCGCAGCGGCCCCTGGACACCGCGAAACGTCCGGGCGGGCCGGACGCACGCATACAAATCGAACGCCTGCCGCAGCCGAATCAGCGGCGTGAGCGTGATGTGATCCGGCAGGCGGGCCGGCCAGCCGACCGCTCCGAGAAAGATCGCGTCGAACGCGCGGAGCGTATCGAGGAAATCATCGGGCGCCACGCGGCCGTGCCGATCGTAATGCGCCATCCCCCAGTCGAACCGTTCGAAGGCAAGTTGGAAGGTCCCGCCGCGGCGCGCGGCCGCCTCGAGCGCCGCGACCGCAGAATCGGTCACCTCGCCGCCGATCCCATCGCCCGGGTAGAGCGCGATTCGATGCGTTGTCATCTAGCGCGGCGGCATCGCCTTGAACGTCTTTTCGATGTTGTCGAGCACCGCGAGCGTCGAGCGCATGCCCGCCTGCAGGTAGCGCTCGCCGGCCTCAGGATTCGACTTGCGCGCGTCGCCCCAGGTGCCGCTCTTGGTGGCCCAGTAGACCGAGCCGGGCGCGGTGAAGAAGAACGCGGTGTGCACGGCACCGGTGTTGGGAATCGTGTACTGCGGAAACGGGGGAAACTCCGCGTTCGCACGCTCGAGATCGACGAGCTTCGGGTTGATGGCCATCACGGCGGACGTCTCCGCGAGGTTGGCGTGCAGCCCGTTCTTCAATCCGGAGAATTCGGCGACCTCCTCTGCCGTGAGCGCATCCCAGTAGTTGATCGGGAACGCCTTGACGTCCTTGCCGATCTTGTCGGCCGCGTTCGCGCACGCATACGCGATCGCGTACGTGTTGTCGTAGTGGCCGTTCAGGAAGATGATGCGCTTGAAGCCGGAGGTCGCGAACGCGACGCAGAGGTCCTCGATCATCGCCATGAAGGTCGGGATCCGGATGTGGACGAGCCCGGTGAAGCCGACGTGAGGATACGAGAGCGCGTAATTGATCGGCGGCGCGACGACGGCCCCGATGTCGGGCGCGATGCGGCGCGCGATCTCGTTCGGTATGATGACGTCCGTCAGCAGCGGCGCATGCGGACCGTGCTGTTCCGTTGCGCCCGTCGGAATTATCACCGTATGATGCGTCTTCAGAAACGCTTCGACTTCGGGGTTCGTCATTTCTCCGAGGAAAACCGTCGCTGGCTTCATCTGACCTCCAACTGGGTCCGGGGGGCTTCGCCCCCCGGACCCCTTTCGCCGTCGCTCGCGGGGGCCCCATGCCCCGCTCCGCTCCGGCGGGCCGCGCCCGTGGCGCGCCTACCCCGTTATATGCGGCGTCCGCAGCAACTAGTACAAGATTGTTGTTTCGGGCCGATAACAGCGTAACTAATCGGACTTAAGGATAGCTGCATGGACGAAGAGAACAAACCGCAACACACACGTTTGACCCGCCGTGAATTCGTTACCACGGCCGCCGGCGCCGCCGCAGCGTTCATGATCGTCCCGCGCCGTGTGCTCGGACGCGGATTTCAGGCGCCGAGCGACACGGTCAATATCGCCGTTTGCGGCGTCAACGGCATGGGCGCCGTCAATGCCGAGAACGTCATGAGCCAGAACATCGTGGCGATCTGCGACGTCGACTTCGGCCTGCTCGATCGGAAGCTGGCGGAGTGGACACGCCGCGCGCAGACGCCGCCAGGCACGCCGAACCGGCAGCCGCCCCCGCCGACGCCGTTTCACGATTTGCCGCGTTCGAAGGCGCAGCTCGACGCCGATGCGCGATGGCCGAAGCAGGACAACCGCGCGAACCTGCAGAAGTTCGTCACCGAGCAGCTGCCGAAGATCCAGAAGCACAAGGACTACCGGCAGATGCTCGAGAAGCAGAAGGATATCGACGCGGTGATCGTCGCGACGCCGGATCACATGCACGCCATCATCGCGTCGGCGTCGATGGATCACGGCAGGCACGTGTACGTGCAGAAGCCGCTGTGCTGGTCGGTCCACGAGGCGCGGCACCTCGTCAAGAAGGCGGCGAGCACGAAGGTCGTCACGCAGATGGGCAATCAGCGGCACTCGCTCGACAGCCAGCGCCGCGGCGTCGAATACATCCTGAACGGCGCGATCGGCGACGTCGAGGAAGTGCACGTCTGGACCGATCGTCCGTGGGGATGGTGGCCGCAGGGAATTCCGCGGCCCGGCACGCCGCCCGCGAACATGCGCGAGCGCTGGGACGGCGAAGGCGTCGCAGCGAAGCTCGCGGGGGCCATGAACGGCACCTATCCCGTGCCCGAGGGCCTCGACTGGGATCTCTTCCTCGGCGTTGCGCCAAAGGTGGATTACCACCCGATCTACCACCCGTTCAACTGGCGCGGCTGGGTGGACTGGGGGCAGGGCGCGCTTGGCGACATGGGCGCTCATCTCATCGACTTCCCGATGTGGGCGCTGGACCTCGATCTCCCGACGTTCATAGAAACGCGATCGACGCCGTTCAATGGCGCGACCTATCCAAGCGCGACCACGACGTACTACGAGTTCCCGAACCGCGGCAGCAGGCCCGCCGTGAAGCTGACGTGGTACGACGGCGGACTCATCCCGAAGGATCCGCCGGAGCTCGAGGGGGGCAAACTGAATCCGGGCGGCGGGATTCTCTACGTCGGCAAGAAGGGCAAGCTGCTGCAGGAGAGCTCCGCGCCGCCGCGTCTGCTCCCCGCCTCGAAGCACAACGCGTACGGCGAGCCGAAGACGCGGCTGACGCGCGTGCCGAACGAGGAGCACGAAATGAACTGGGTCCACACCATCAAAGGCAAGGACCAGATCTCATGCCCGTTCGACTACGCGGCGAAGCTGACCGAGACGATGCTGCTCGGGATTGCGTCGCTGCGGGCAAATTCGAGGCTCGTGTATGACCCCGCCAACATGAAGGTCACGAA
>Ga0075424_100003915_pt1 | contig 13974 bp, 15 predicted proteins | sample SoiMethybrSBSTD3_FD_75301 | JGI IMG/M metagenome (GOLD analysis project Ga0075424, IMG submission 75301) | Bulk soil microbial communities from a Populus tree surrounding site in Tennessee, USA - Soil MetaG P. TD hybrid SBSTD3 | ecosystem: Environmental > Terrestrial > Soil > Tree plantation... | reverse complement strand
CGTGCCGGGGCTGATGCGGTAGCCGTGACTGGCCAGCTCCTCGGTGAGCCAGGCGCCGTGGACCTCGGCGTCCGCCGCGTGATGCAGGATGTGCAACCGCACCGCGCCCCGCTGGAACTCACGCACGGCTACTCCCCTGCGGTCACGAAACCGATATCGGCGACCGATTCTACGGATCTGGCCTGCACCAGGAAGGAGAGTCTCCGGTGACCGGCATCGACGACAGCATGGTCAACGTGCGCTACCTGGTCGACGACGTCCAAGCCTCGATCGACTTCTACACGACCCACTTCGGCTTCGCCGTCCGCACGGCACACGTGCCGGCGTTCGCCGACGTCACCCGCGGCCAGCTGCGGCTCCTGCTCGCGGGCCCGACGAGCTCCGCGGCCCGGCCGATGCCCGACGGCACCAAGCCGGCTCCGGGCGGCTGGAACCGCCTCCACTTCATCGTCGCCGACGTCGCCGCGGAGGTGGAGCGCCTGCGTGCTGCGGGCGTCCACTTCCGCAGCGACGTGGTCAGCGGGCCGGGTGGTCAGCAGATCGTGCTCGACGACCCGTCGGGCAACCCGATCGAGCTGTTCACGCCGGCCGGCTGAGCGTCATCGGGAGGCCGTCGCGACCTCGGCGGGCTGCGGCGGGACGGGAGTCGGTTCGGCCTCCGGGCGGAGGTCGATGCGGCGCAACAGCTGGGCGTTGAGCGCGACCACGATCGTGGACAGGCTCATCATGACCGCGCCCACCGCCGGCGGCAGCAGGAACCCGACCGGCGCCAGGACGCCGGCCGCCAGCGGCACCGTGAGCACGTTGTAGCCGGTGGCCCAGGCCAGGTTCTGCTGCATCTTGCGGTAGCTGGCTGCGGACAGCGAGATCACGCTGACCACGCCACGGGGATCGTCGGAGGCGAGCACGACCCCGGCCGACTCGATGGCGACGTCGGTGCCCGCCCCGATCGCGATGCCGACGTCGGCCCGGGCCAGCGCCGGGGCGTCGTTCACGCCGTCGCCGACCATCGCCACCCGCAGCCCGCGCGCCTGCAGCTCGCCGACCTTGGCGTCCTTGTCCTCCGGCAGCACCTCGGCGAAGACCTCGTCGACGCCGAGCTCGCGGCCGACCGCCTCCGCGACCGGGCGGGCGTCGCCGGTGATCATCACGACGTGGACGCGGCGGCGGTGCAGCTCGTCGACCGCCTGCCGCGACTCCGGCCGGATCTCGTCGGCGAGCGCCAGCGCGCCGGCGACTGCACCGGACCGCAGCACGTAGAGGACCGTCGAGCCCTCGGCCGACCAGCCCCGCGCCCGCTCGGCGACCGCGGCCGGGACCCCGGCGCCGGTCGCGCGCAGCAGCGCCGGACCGCCGACTCCGACGTCCTCGCCCCCGACCGTCGCCTGTACGCCCCGTCCGGTCAACGACCGGAACCCGTTCGCGGCGGGCACCGGACCGCGCGCGGTGGCGGCGGCCACGACGGCCCGGGCCAGCGGGTGCTCGGAGTCGGCCTCGACCGCGCCGGCCAGCGCCAGCAGCCGATCCTCGTCCTCCCCCGGTGCCGCGACCACGCCGGTGACCGCGGGCCGGCCCTTGGTCAGCGTGCCGGTCTTGTCGAACAGCACCGCCGTGACCGTACGCATCCGCTCCAGCGCCAGCCGGTCCTTGACCAGGATCCCGGCCCGCGCGGACATCGCCGTGGAGATCGCGATCACCAGCGGGATGGCCAGCCCGAGGGCGTGCGGGCAGGCGATGACGAGGACGGTCACCGTACGTTCGACGGCCTGGTCCGGCTCGCCCAGCAGCAGCCAGACCACGAACGTGATCACGCCCGCGCCCGAGGCGAAGTAGAACAGCGCGGCGGCCGCGCGGTCGGCCAGCGCCTGCGCGCGCGACCGGGAGGACTGGGCCTGCTCCACCAGCCGCCGGATGCCGGCCAGCGCGGTCTGCTCGCCGACCGCGGTGACCCGGACCCGCAGCGCGGAGTCGGTGGCGACCGTCCCGGCGACGACCCGGTCGCCGGGCCGCTTGGACACCGGCCGCGACTCGCCGGTGATCATCGACTCGTCCAGCTCGGCCTCGCCGTCCTCGACCGCGCCGTCCGCCGGCACCCGGCCGCCGGAGCGGACCAGCACGAGGTCACCGGTACGCAGGTCGGTCAGCGGCACCGGCTCGGTCGCGCCGTCCGGGCCGAGCCGCTCGGCCTCGTCCGGCAGCAGCGCGGCCAGCGCGTCGAGCGCCGACGACGCCTGGCCGAGAGCGCGCATCTCCAGCCAGTGGCCGAGCAGCATGATCACGACCAGGAGCGCCAGCTCCCACCAGAAGTCGAGGTCGAGCCCGCCGAGGTCGAGGGAGGTGGCGGCGCTGGCGACGAACGCGACCGTGATCGCGAGCGCGACCAGCAGCATCATCCCGGGCTGGCGGGCGCGGATCTCGGCGACCGCGCCGGTCAGGAACGGCCAGCCGCCGTACAGGTAGACGATGGTGCCGAGGACCGGCGCGATCCAGCCGGTGCCGTCCGGCAGTGAGTAGCCGAGCAGGTCGGCGAACATGCTGGAGAACGCGACCACCGGCGCGGCCAGCAGCAGGCTCCACCAGAACCGGTCCCGGAACTGCGCCGCATGGTCCCCGTGCGCACCGTGCGCACCGTGCGCACCGTGGGCACCGTGGGCACCCTGGGCACCGTGCGCACCGTGCCCGCCCTGGCCGGCGTGGTCGGGGGCGTCGGTGTGGTGCGGATGGCCGGCAGCCGCGGGCGCGGGCACGAGCGACGCCGGGTGCTCGTCGCCGGGAGCCGGGTGGCCGGCGTGCTGCGGGTGGTGGCTCACGACGGCGGGGCCGGGGCGGGGCGCGGGCTCGTCTGCCCCGGGGGTGTGACCGGGGTGGTGGGTCATGACTGCTCCTCCTCCGCGGACGCCACTCGGGACAGCGAGATCAGCTCGCGCAGGCAGTGCTCCAGCAGCGGCTCGGGGAAGCGGGCCGCGAGCCGGTAGAACACGACCCGACCCTGCCGGCGGGTCTGCACGAACCCGGCCGTACGCAGCAGCCGCAGCGCGTAGCTCGCCGAGTCCTCGCTGATGTCCAGCGCGAGCGCGAGATCACCGACGCACATCTCCTCCACCAGGTCCAGCGCATACAGGATGCGCGTCCGGACCGGGTCCGACAGCAACGCCAGCAGGCTGGACAGCCGGGTCGCGTCCTCGGCCGAGATCCCGCGCTCCTGGGCCCGCGCCACCCGCTCCGCATCCACCGGGTGCGCGTGCTGCAACACCATGACTTGCCTCCAAACATCCGTACGGCCGTACGGATGTCCACGCCAACGAGCGGTCCCGCCCGGGCATTCCCCGCTGACGTCAGGAGTGTCAGCGACCGGCGACGGTGCTGCGGCGTTCGAGCAGCACGACATCCCGCCAGCGGCCGCGCAGCTGCCCTGGCCGCTGCCGCACGCCCAGCACCCGGAAGCCGGCGGCCCGGTGCAGCGCGAGGCTCGGCTCGTTCTCCGGGAAGATGCCGGTCTGGATCGTCCAGATCCCGGCGTTCTCGGTCGACTCGACCAGGGCGGCGAGCAGCCGGCGACCGACGCCGCGGCCGCGGGCCGACTCGGCGACGTACACGGAGTCCTCGACGACGCCGGCGTAGACGCACCGGCCGGAGACCGGCGAGACCGCGGTCCAGCCGACGACGGTTCCGTCGACCTCGGCGACGAGACGGTGGTCGGGCAGGTGCGCGGCGTCCCAGCCGGCCCAGCTCGGGACCTCCGTCTCGAAGGTGGCGTCGCCGCCGGCGATGCCCTCCGCGTAGACCTCCGCCACCGCCGGCCAGTCCTCGACCCGCATCGGCCGAACGCCGACCGGCGACGGCGCCGCGTCGCTGACGCCCAGCCGCGCGTCCAGCCGGTCGGCCGGCCCCACGGCCGGCCCCACGGCCGGCCCCACGTCCGGCCCCACGGCCGGCCCCACGGCCGGCCCCACGGCCGGCCGGACGCCGAGCTCGGCGAGCAGCGTCCGTACCCGGCGTTCGATCGCGTCCCGGATCGGGCGCACCGCGTCGACGCCCAGACCGGCCGGATCGTCCAGCGTCCAGTCCTCGTACCGCTTGCCCGGGAAGACCGGGCAGGCGTCCCCGCAGCCCATCGTGACCACGACGTCGGCCGAACGGACCGCCTGCTCCGTCCACGGCTTCGGGAACTCGCGCGAGATGTCGATGCCGACCTCACGCATCGCCTCGACCGCCGACGGGTTGACCTCGTCACCGGGTTCCGACCCACCCGACCACCCGACGGCCCGATCCCCGGCCAGGTGCTGGAACCATCCCAGCGCCATCTGACTGCGCCCGGCGTTGTGCACGCACAAGAACAGCACCGCCGGCCTCTCCGTCATCCGCCCTCCCTCGGTCCGCTCGCACGGTAGCCGGGCCGGCCGATCAACGGCCGCTCCGGTGGTGAGCGGTCGTCGAGCCGGCTGGATCTCGCCGCGTCGGATCCGGGCCACGAGGGCTGGTGGTGCGGCATTCTGATCACGCCACCTGGCGGAGGGGGTCCGATGCTTCTCGTACCGAGGCAGTTGCGGCGGGCCGGGATGACCGGCGACGTGCCCTACTACGGCGGCCGGTTCTCGCCGGCCCAGGCGTATGCCCTGTCCCACCCGGGACCGCCGCCGGCGTCGGTCGCCACGGCCGTCGACGTGGTCGGTCGGACGGTTCCCCCGCACGGTCCGGCGCCGAGCCCCCCGCCGGGCCCGCCGCCGAGCCCCCCGCCGAGCCACGGCGACACGCTCGCTTCCCTGCGGCACCTGCTCGACTCCGGCGTGATCAGCGCGGACGAGTACGAGCAGCTGCGGGCGCGGGTGTGACCGCATGATGGGGCCGGTGCAGGTGCTGGTCGTCGGGTTCGAGCAGCCGGCGTTCTCCGGCGAGGTGCTGGCGGAGTTCACCCGGCTGCGCGAGGCGGGGATCGTCCGGCTCGTGGACCTGCTGCTCGTGTCCCGCGGCCCGGACGGCACGCTCGACACGCTCACCGCGCCGCCCGAGTTCGGGCCGGAGCTCGGCGCGCTCGCCGCCGCGCTGCTGGGCCGGCCCGTCGAGGACGGCGCCGGCGAGACCGATCAGCCGGACGAGGCGGGCGGGTGGTCGCTGGCCGACGCGGTCCCGCCCGGGTCGGCCGCCGCGGTCGCGCTCATCGAGCACATCTGGGCAGGCCCGCTGACCGCGGCGGTCCGGCGCGCCGGCGGCAGCCCGCTCGAGGAGACCTGGCTGGCCCCCGCCGACGTCGCCGAGCTGGAGAGCCTGATCGCGGCGCGGGGCGGCTGACCGGCCCCGGCGCATTTCCCTGGACGGCTGCCGGTCCGGGGGCGGAGTCTTCGAGATTCGTACTCCGTATCCGGAAGGAGCTTGGCATGGAACTTCCCGAGGTCCTCGGACGGGCGGCCGAGGCCGCACAGGTGCGCCGGGTCTTCGGTGAGCCGATCGAGCGCGACGGGGTGACGGTCATCCCGACCGCCTCGGTACGCGGCGGTGCCGGCGGCGGGGGCGGCCGCGGTCGCAGCCCCAAGCAGGAGGAGGGCGACAACGAGGGCGCCGGCGGCGGATACGGGTTCATGGCCCACCCGGCGGGCGTGTTCGTGATCCGCGGCGACCAGGTCGACTGGCGGCCGGCCCTCGATCTCGGCAAGGTCATCCTCGGCGGCCAGCTCGTCGCGGTCACGTTCCTGCTCGTGCTCCGCTCGATCCTGCGCCGCCGCTGACGCGCCCGGGCCGACCCCGGATTGCTTCGCGACAGCCGGTCGAAGAGACTGCTGCCGTGGTCTCGCGCGCGGAAGTCGGTGCCTGAACGTGCCCGAGACGATCCCGGGGCTGCTCGCGGCCGCCGCCGACCGCGATCCGGACGGAGTCTGGCTGCGTACGGACGAGCAGCAGCTCAGCTTCGCCGAGGCGGCGGGACGCGTCGCCGCGGTTGCCGAGCGGCTCCGTGCGAGCGGGGTCGGCGACGGCGACCGCGTCCTCGTGACCGCCCGGAACACCGCGCCCTACCTGCTGTGCATGCTCGCGGTCATCGCCGCCGGCGGGATCGCGGTGCCGGTCAACCCGGCCAGCGCCCCGGTCGAGCTGGCCGGCCTGGCCGGTCAGGTCCGCCCCCGGCTGCTGGTCACCGACCCGACGCTGGCCGGGCTGGTCGAGGCGGCCGGGATCACCGGCGTGCCCGGCGCGTCCGCGGACGAGCTCGCCGGTCCGGCGGCCGGCTCGGCCGAGCTCCAGGTCCGGGCCCGCCCGGACGACCTGGCCGTGCTCATGCCGACCTCGGGGACGACCGGGCGGTCGAAGCTGGTCATGCAGACCCACCGGGCGTACGCGCTGGCCGGCGAGGGCTTCCCCTACTGGATGGGGCTCGACCGCGACGACCGGCTGATGACGTCGCTGCCGCTGTTCCACCTCAACGCGATCGCGTACTCGGTGCTGGGCTCGCTGGCCTGCGGCGCCGGCCTGGTGCTGCTGCCGCGGTTCTCGGCCAGCGGGTTCCTCGACTCGGCCCGCCGGCACGGAGCGACCGAGTTCAACGCGATCGGCGCGATGCTGGAGATCCTCATGCGCCGGCCGGAGCGTCCCGACGACGCCGACACCGACCTGCGGCTGTGCTACACCGGCCCGGCGCCGGCCCGGGAGTGGCAGGAGGCGTTCGAGCGCCGGTTCGGGCTGCGGGTCGTGGTCGGGTATGCGATGTCGGAGTCGCCGTACGGGCTGATCTGGCCGCACGGCTCGCGCCCGTACGGGACGCTCGGCACCGTCCGGCAGCACCCCACCCTGGGCCGGATCAACGAGGCGAAGGTGGTCGGCGAGGACGGCCGGGAGGTCGCCGCCGGCGAGACCGGCGAGCTGCTGCTGCGCAACCCGGTGCTGACCCCGGGCTACTGGGAGATGCCGGAGGAGACCGCCCGGGCGATCGAGGACGGCTGGCTGCACACCGGCGACCTGGTCACCCCGAACGCCGACGGGACCTACACGTTCGTCGCACGGCAGAAGGAGGTGCTGCGCCGGCGCGGCGAGAACGTGTCGCCGGCCGAGGTCGAGGAGGCGATCCAGGAGCACCCGGACGTGCTGGAGTGCGCCGTGGTGGGTGTGCCCTCGGAGCTGTCCGAGGAGGAGATCAAGGCGTTCGTGGTGCCCGCCCCGGGCCGGTCGCCGGACTTCGCCGCGCTGCGGGAGTGGGCGGCGCAGCGGCTGACCGCGTTCAAGGTCCCGCGGTACTGGCAGCAGCTGGACGCGCTGCCCCGCACGCCGACCTCGCGGATCGCCCGGCACCGGCTGCCCACCGGCCACCCGGACGGCGAGTACGACGCCGGGTCCTGACGGCCGGCCGGCGACCCGCGCCGGCCGGCCCCCAGGGCGGGCTGCCTAGATGCGGAAGAACATGTTCAGGTAGCGCTCGGCCGCCGTGAAGTCGCCCCGTACGGTGCCGAAGTTGCCGCGGCCGAACGCGGTGAGCACCAAGCTGCCGGCGTCGAACTCGATCCGCGCCGGCAGGTCCTCGATGTCGCCCGGCTCGTACGTGAGCCCCTTCTCGCTGACCGAGACCCGGAAGTCACCGGCGTTGCGGCCGCTGACCCTGATCCCGATCTCGCCCGGCTCGTCGACCGCGTCGGAGAGCACCGTGCCCTGCCAGATCGCGAACATGAACGGCACCAGCAGGTCGGCGACGTCGCCGGGCAGCCCGTGCGCGCGGCCGGTGCCCTGCCGGATGTCCCAGGAATGGACGCCGTAGTCCATCAGCTGGCCGGCGGCGTAGAAGAACGCCGGCACCGGGCCCATGTACGCGTGCGAGACCATCATGCCGGTCCACTCGTCCGGGCCGAGCGGCTCCAGGATGCCCATCATCTTCGCGAAGTCGTCGCGAAGCCGTTCCATCATCTCGGCCTGCGGCACCCGGCGGAACCCGATGGCCATCTCGTTGACCCGCTCGTGCATCGCCGACAGCCCGAACGGTGCGGGCGCCTCGCCGCCGCTGCGGGCCGCGTCGAAGGCGGCGAAGTAGCCCTCGGTCGTGTCGACGATGTGGCCGACGACGTCCCGCGTCGTCCAGCCGGCGCAGGCGGTCGGCCGCTCCCAGGCACCGGGTTCCTCGGCGAGCGCGAACAGCCGCTGGGCCTCCTGTTTGACGACGCGGAGGATCGTGTCCTTGCCCTCGTACGTCATCGCGTTCCACTCGCTCATGCCTTATCGCACCCTTCTATCGCAAGGCCGAGTCGCGACCCTGCGGCTCGGCAGCCCGGCAACGCTCCTGCCGCAGATAGTTGCGCAGCGAACGTGTTTGCACACGACACCGCAGGCGCGCAGCCGTGTCAATGGGCGCGACCCAGGAAGATCACTCCTGGTCCAGGTGGCGACCGGCGAAGTACATCAGCTCGTCGCTGAGCAGCTCGATGCCGATGCCGTCCGGATCGCGCAGGTAGAGCGACTCGGGAATGCCGCGGGCCGGCCCGTCGTACGGGATGCCGTTGTCGTCGAGCACCTTGCGCAGCTCGGCGTGCCGGTCCGGGGGCACCGCGATCGCGATGTGCTGCACGGCCCCGATCGACTCGACACCCTGCTCCAGGCCGAGGCCCGGGAAGTCGAAGAAGCCGAGCAGGGTCTTGTTGCCGAGGTCGAAGAAGAAGTGCGACGAGCCCGGGTAGTCCCGGTTCTCCACCAGCTCGACGAGCGGGAAGCCGAGCAGGCCCTGGTAGAACTGGATCGTCCGCTCGACGTCGCGGCAGATCAGCGCGGCGTGGTGGATCCCCCGCCCGGACGTCGCCGGGCGTTGCGCGGCCGGCAGCAGATACTGCCCGCGCAGCTCGGCACGGCGCTTCTCGATCTGGACGAGCTCTTCCTCGGTGGGCCTGGCCATCATCGTCCTTTCGCACGCGGACACTTGCTCTGCGAAGCATCGACCAGGACACCGCGACGCGCCAGTCCCGCCCGCGAGCCCGCCGGTCCCGCTGCCGAACCGGTCGCGTTGATGGGACCCTCGCGCCGAGGAGCCGTCACCCGCCCGGCGACCACCGCGAGTGGACACGGCGGCCGAGACGTGGAGGTGCGCCGTGCCCGAGGCCCCCGCCCGCCGCCGTACCCCGCGCCGATGAGCGAGCCGGCCGGCCGCGGCTGGCGGCGCTGGGTGCCGATCGCCGAGTGGCTGCCCCGCTACGACAGCGGCTGGCTGCGCGGTGATCTCGTCGCCGGCGCGGTCGTCGTGGCGCTGGCCGTGCCGCAGGCGCTCGGCTACGCGTCGATCGCCGGCGCGCCGGTCCAGGTCGGCCTGTACGCGGTGCCGCTGGCCCTGGTGGCGTACGCGGTCTTCGGCTCCTCCCGCCAGCTCGTCGTCGGCCCGGTGTCGACGGTGTCGGTGCTGTCCGGTTCGTTCCTGGCCAGCTTCGGGGTGGCCGGGACCGCACGGGCGGCGTCGTACACGGCCGCGCTGGCGCTGGCGTGCGGGCTGGTCATGCTCGTCGCCGGCTTCCTCGGCATCGGCTGGGTGGCGGAGTTCCTGTCCAAGCCGATCGTCACCGGGTTCGTGCTCGGCCTGGTGGTGCTGGTGATCCTCGGCGAACTGCCGCACCTGCTCGGCGTGCCGACGCCGCAGGGCCGGGTGGTCGAGCGGGTCAGTGCGCTGGGCGGCAGTCTCGGCCGCGGCGACGCCGACAGCACGACCGTGCTGATCTCCGCGGTCGCGCTGCTCATCCTGTTCGGCGGCCAGTGGCTGGCGCGCGCCGTGCCCTGGGCGCTGCTGGTGCTGGTCGCGGGCCTCGCCGTCTCGACCGCGCTCGACCTCGGCGCGCACGGGGTCGAGGTGGTCGGCCCGGTGCCGCGCGGGCTGCCCGCTCCCGCCGTGCCGTCGGTTGCCGCCGCCGACGTCCCGGCGCTGCTCAGCTCGGGCGCCGCGCTGGCCCTGGTGGGGCTGGCCGAAGGGCTGAGCGCGGCCCGGCTGTTCGCCGCCCGTGGCGGCTACCGGATCGACGCCGACCAGGAGCTGCGCGCGACCGGTGCGGCCAACGTCGCGTCCGGGTTGTTCGGCGGCCTCGGGGTGGCCGGCAGCCTGTCCAAGACGGCGGCCGTCGCCGACGCCCGCGGCCGCACCCAGATCGCCGGCCTGACCGCGGCCGCGCTCGCCGTCGTCGTCATCGCGCTGATCGCGCCGGTGCTCTCCGAGCTGCCGAAGGCTGTGCTGAGCGCGATCGTCGTCAACGCGGTCTGGAAGCTGATGGACGTCACGGCCCTGCGCCGGTACGCCAGGGTGCGGCGCAACGACATCGTCGCCGCCGCCGTCGCCGCGATCGGCGTGCTCGCGTTCGGCCCGCTGTACGGGCTGCTGCTGGCAGTGGCCGGCTCGGTGCTCGGGCTGGTGTACCGGTCGAGCCGGGTCGAGATCGACGTGATGGGCCGGCTGGCCGAGGAGAAGGCGGCCTGGGGCAGCATCCGCGACCACCGGGAGCGGGCCACCGTCCCCGGCGTCCTGGTGCTGCGGATGGACACGCCGCTGTTCTGGGTCACGGCGTCGCCGGTCGCCGATGCGATCCTGGCCGACGTCGACGCGGCGGGTGACGTCAAGGCGGTCGTGCTCGACCTGCAGGCGACCCACCAGATGGACACGACCAGCGCCGACGCGCTGGCGGACCTGCTGGCCGCGCTGCGCGCGCGGGGCGTCGACCTCTACCTGGTCCGCGTCGGGTGGGCGGTCCGCAGGGGGCTTCGCCGATCCGGGCTGATGGCCGAGATCGGCGAGGACCACTTCTGGCGCACGATCACTCTGGCCGTCCGCGAGGCCCGCCGCGCGCACGGCATCGAGCCGGCGCCCGCCGCCGGCGCCGGCGAGGACGTCGCCGCTGACGACGCCGGGGCCGAGGAGCGCATCGCGGCCCGCAGCCTGGACGGCGCCGAGCCCGAGCGGCCCGGCGGTCGGGCCGCGCTGCCGTTCCGGTCCAGGGACGGCAGGGCCAGGGACTCGCGCGACCGGAGCGGGTGAGCGCCGACCTCAGCGCTCGGCGCCGGCGACCTGCCAGGCCATGCCGCGGTGGACCACCGTGGGCCGCAGGCCGTGCTCGCGCAGCACGCTGAGCATGCGGTCCGGCGGGTGGGCGAAGACCCGGAACCGCAGCCGGCGCATCCGGAAGCTCAGGTTCTCCGCGCCGAGGACCATCCTCGCGAGCACGCTGTGGGACGGGTAGCTGAAGACCAGCAGCCGGCGCGCGTGCTCGGCCGCCGCCGCCAGCAGCCGCTCGTAGTCGGGGTAGCAGCAGACCACCCGGTGCAGCACGACCACGTCGGCCGGCTCGACCGCGTCCCCGGCGACGGCGATGTCGTGCAGCCTGCGGGTCACCCGGCCCTCGAACCCGGCCTCCCGGACCAGGCCGGCGGCCTCGGCCTCGTACGCCGGGGACAGTTCCAGGTTCACCGCCCGCGCCGCGCCCGCCCGCAGCAGCTCCAGCTGGATCTCCCCGACGCCGCCGCCGATCTCGAGGACGCTGGCGCCGGCGGTCCCGCGCTCCTGCAGGAACGCCAGCATCCGGGCGGCGGTCCGGTCGAGGCCGCGGCCGCGGTAGCTGCTGGCCTTGCGCCGGGCGAAGCCGCCGCGAAAGAACTCGTCGCAGCCGAGCGGGTCGCAGGGGCTCGCCACCCCCCGACCGTACCGACTCAGCGGCTCAGCGCGGTCTGCCGATCCAGGTGGGAGAGCTTCGCGGGATTGCGGACCGCGTACAGCCCGGTGACGAGGCCGCCGTCGAGGCGCACGGCGACGACGGTGTCGGGCTCGCCGTCCACCCGCAGCACCAGCGCCGGGTAGCCGTTGACCTGGACGTGCTGCAGCGCCGCGGCGTCGATCCGGCGCAGCCCGGCGGCCAGCACCGCGGCCACCTTGGTCGCCCCGACCACGGGCGACAGCACGGCCCGCGCCACACCGCCACCGTCACCGAGGAAGACGACGTCGGGAGCCAGCAGGTCGAGCAGTTCCCGCAGGTCGCCCGTGTCGGCGGCGCGCTGGAACGCCTCCATCGCGTGCCGGGTCTCGGCCGGCGAGACGACCTCGCGCGGGCGGCGTGCCGCGACGTGCTCCCGCGCCCGATGCGCGATCTGGCGGACGGCTGCCGGGGTCTTGTCGACGGCGTCGGCGATCTCGTCGTAGCCGAGGTCGAACACGTCGCGCAGCACGAACACCGCCCGCTCGGTCGGGGTCAGTGTCTCCAGCACCAGCAGCATCGCCATCGACACGCTGTCGGCCAGCACGACGTCCTCGGCCACGTCCGGCGCGGTCAGCAGCGGCTCGGGCAGCCACGGCCCGACGTACGACTCCTTGCGGCGGCCGAGCGTGCGCAACCGGGTCAGCGCCTGGCGGGTGGCGATCCGGACCAGGTATGCACGCCGGTCGCGCACCGTCTCGAGGTCGACGCCGGCCCAGCGCAGCCAGGTCTCCTGCAGCACGTCCTCCGCGTCGGCGGCCGAGCCGAGCATCTCGTACGCGACGGTGAACAGCAGGTTCCGGTGGGCGACGAAGGTCTCCGTGGCCGGGTCCATCCGCTCGGCTCCGCCGGCCTTCTCACCGCCGGTCTGCGACGTCATCAGCGGCCCTCCTCGCTCTCCACGTCACCACCAGACACCGCGGTCCGCCGTCCTGTGACACCGGGCGGGTGTGGCGTACGTCTCCGGCCCGCGCTGTCACGCGGCCAGGGGCATCCGGCATCTCGTGCCCGTCCAGTGCAGCTCCAGGAATGAGGACGAGACCATGGAACCCCGTTTGGACCTGCTCACCAACGAGGTGGGCGCCAAGATCAGCAAGCGCATGTTCAACGTCAGCCTGGCGATCGACCAGTCGCCGCTGCCCAGGGCCACCCAGGCGCTGGTGATGCTGCGGGCCAGCCAGATCAACGGCTGCGGCTGGTGCGTCGACGCCCACAGCAAGGAGGCCGCTGCCGCCGGCGAGACCCAGGCGCGGCTCAACCTGGTCGCCGCCTGGCGGCACGCCGCCGTGTTCACCGAAGCGGAGCGCGCCGCCCTGGCGCTGACCGAGGAGGGCACCCGGCTCGCCGACGCGGCCGAGGGCGTGTCCGACGAGACCTGGGCGCACGTGCGCAAGCACTACGACGACGACGAGACCGCGGCGCTGGTCTCCCTGGTCGCCATGATCAACGCCACCAACCGGCTCGGCGTGATCCTCAACTACCAGGGCGGCTCGTACCAACCCGGTCAGTTCGACGCCGCCCTGTCGGACTGACCGATCCGCCGGCCCGGACCCGATCGCCCGGGTCCGGGCCGTACGACCGTTCGGCGCACGGATCTGCATGGCGAACCGATTCAGGTGGGACGACCCCTGGACTGACGAGGAGACCTGTGCACAATCGATTGCAGCCACCGTTCGGGTGAGCCCGATGAGCCGCCGGCGACGTCCCCCCGTGCGTCGCCGGCCCATCTCGCTTTACGTGAGCCCCAGCCGGGTGACGACGGTGCGGGCACAGTCCGCTGCGCCAGCGCCGGTGGTGTCGACCTCCACGTCGTATCCGACGTCCCGGTGCACCGCGGTCGCCTGCCTCGCCGCCATCCCGGGCTCGCGGTCCGCGCGGGCGGCCTCCCGCCGCCCGGCGACCGCAGGATCGCAGTGCACGCCGACCCAGGCCACCGGCAGCCCGGCCAGCGCCGCCCGCCAGCGTTGCTGCGACTCCGCGGCGCCGAGGAAGACGTCGTCGACGATGACCGGCGCGCCGGCCCGGACGGTGGCCGCGATGCCGGCCATCCACGCCGCCTCCAGCCTTCGGAACACCTCCCCGACCGCCACGGCTCCGCCGGCGGCGACACCGAAACCCTCGGCCGAGTCCTGCAGCGCGGGCGGCAGCGAGTCGACGAAGTCGTCGATGCTCACGGCCAGCCACGGCTCGGCGAGCATGCCCTGCAGCTGGCGCACGATGCTGGTCTTGCCGGAGCTCGACCCGCCGTTGATCACGATCACCCTCGGCACCACCGTCCGAACCTACGCGACGGGGG
>Ga0075424_100003914_pt1 | contig 13976 bp, 10 predicted proteins | sample SoiMethybrSBSTD3_FD_75301 | JGI IMG/M metagenome (GOLD analysis project Ga0075424, IMG submission 75301) | Bulk soil microbial communities from a Populus tree surrounding site in Tennessee, USA - Soil MetaG P. TD hybrid SBSTD3 | ecosystem: Environmental > Terrestrial > Soil > Tree plantation... | reverse complement strand
TACTTCGCGTAGTCGAAGGTCGTCACGGCATTGCCGTCGCGCACTTCGATGTGCTCGGCCTGATTCTGTGCGTTCAGCGCCGCCTTCGCGATGGCGCCGGGTGCTCCCGGAATCGGATAGGTGACAACGGGTTTCCCCGTATCCCAGGCAACACTCGCGTTCTCCTTCGCGGCGGCAGCGGCCTTGGGCGCGCCCTGCGGGCTCGCCCACAGACGGATCAACCGCTCGCGGAGAAGCGCGGGCTTCGGCGTCGCCTTTCCCTTGCCGGGAACGATCTCGGCACCGGGAATGTCCTCGTCCCACGCGTATTGGCCGCTGACGACCTCGACGTTCTGATAGGTCTGACCATTGGCGCGTGTGCAAGCGATCTGAATCCGCTCGCCAGGCACCTGATAGTTGTTGCTGATGCGGTACCTGGTGAGGCGGCACGGCTGCCCGTCCACCTGGATCGTGCCGCTCGCCTTGAGCTCGAGGGTCGCGACCGATTCGTTCTCCTGCGGACCGCGCAGCATACCCATGTACCACGCCCAGTTGAAGAGCACCGCGCGGAGCGTCTTGTCGCCCGGCGCGGGCGTGTAGCGCGCGGGAGGCGCACCTTGCCGCTGCGCTGCCGCGCCCGCGACAGCCACGGCCGCGACCGCAATCGTGATCAACAGTCTTTTCATGTTCGAATCCCTGGTCGCGAATCCCGAATCCCGAACCGCGAATCCCGGTCTAGTGCCTGATTTGCGTGACCATGTTGTCGTGGTCGTAGTCCTTGCACGGCGTCGCCTCGGGCAGCCAACCCGCGTTCGGATTGGGATTCAGCCGCAGCATGCGCGGCGTCGTCACCCACGGCTCGGCCAGCACCGCCGGATCCTCGACGATGACCTCGTACCGCAGCGTGTTGCCCTGGCGGGTGAATTTTTCGAGGACGTGCATCTGGTCCGAATGGAACAAGCCGCCTTTGTCGAGCCACGTCAGGTCGTTGAACGCGATCGAGTCGACCACGAGCGTGTCGCCTTCCCAGCGTCCGACTGAATGGCCCCAGAAGTACACGTCCTGCGCCTTCACCGGATCGTGCTTCCGGCCGTCGGTCGGGATGACTCGATATTCCGCATTGCCCGCGCCGCCGCCGCCACCCGAATAGAGGAAGACGACGTCGTTGGCCGTCTGCAGAATGCGCGTGGGCGCGCCCGCGCGCGGGACGCCGAGCGGCTGGCACAGGAAGATCGGGTCGTACTTGTTGGTCCACATGTCGAGCTCCTGGACCTTGTCCCAGAACTCGGGCTTGTAGATGGGCCGGTTCGTGTTGGGGCGCGCGGTGAACTCACCGTCTTCCGACTGGTTCGTGTACTCGCTGCACTTGACCTGATTCGGCGCGCAGCGGCGCGATGGGAACACCTCCGACAGATTGCCGCTGCCGTCATCGTCGGCCTGGCGACCACCGCCACCGCCGGCTCCGCCGCCCCACACGCCGCTCAAGTCGGGATGCCCGTCGGGCATGCGCGGAGTGGGCACATCCGCTGCGGCCTGCGCTCCGCCGCCGCCTCCCGCGCCTCGCCCTTGTGCAAGCGCGAGCGATGCCGCAGCCAGCGCGATCGACGCAGCTACGCTGACATAGAGAAGTCGGCGCGTCATGACACTCTCCTTAGTTACCGTTCGGATCGCCGAACCAGAACGTCAGTTCCTTGCCGTCTGGGAACACGAGCACGCGGAGGAATCCCATCGGGTTGCCGTTGCGCGCCGCGAACCCCTTGACTGTGTACTTCGCGCCCGGCTCGAGCGATCCGGGTCCCGTACGCGCGAGCCCGCGCGTGCGGAGCGTACCGGCGTTGGTCGTCTGAAACACCCATTCGGTCGCTTTGCCATCGGGCCCGGTCACTTCGAGATGCAGCATCGAGTGCGGGTTGATGAATTCCATTTTCACCAGCTTGCCGGTCCACTCGCCTGCCTTGTCCATGTCGTACTGCGCCGCAATCGCGTGATGCGCGGCGACCGGAACAGCGGCCAGCAGCAGGCCGGAGATGGCCAGTGCAATCCAGGATGACTTGCGGTTCATTGCGAAACCTCCTCCGAACGTAGATGCGGACCCTGAGGGTCCGCCGAACGTAGACGCGGACCTTAAGGTCCGCCCCTACAAATGATGGCCGGGGACCGCGTGCTTACGCAGATTGTAAGCGCGCGGTCCCCATCGTCAAAGCGGTTTAGAAGGTGGTCCTGAAGCCGAACTGCATCGTCCGTGGCTGGAACGCGATGTTCGAATCGTACTGCGGCTGGCGGTAGTTGGCCGCCGCCTCATTGATGACAAACGCGTTGTAGTTCGCGTGGTTGAACATGTTGAACACCTCGGCGATGCCGTCGAGGGTCACGCGGCCGTTCAGCTTGAAGCGCTTCTGGATGCGCATGTCGACGCGATGCAGATCGGTGCGGTCGAAGCTGTTGCGCGCAATCAGCGACCCGTCGCGGCGCAGCCGGCCGCCCGATCCGCCGGCGCCCAGCACGTCGACGCCCGAGGTTGGCGTCGCCTTTCCGTTGTCGGCGAAGAAGTAGAGACCGCTCAACTGAAAGCCGACCGGCAACTGCCAGATCCCGTTGACCGTCGCCCGATTCCGCTGGTCGCCATTCAGGTAGTGCTCGTCGGCAAGCACGGGATGGAGCGTCATCGGCGCGTCGCACGTGAAGACGCCCGGCGACGGGTTCGTGATTGGGTACTTGCAGCCCTTGTCAGAGTTGATCGGCGCGTACTGATAGTCGTAGTTGAACTGCAGGAGGTATGTGGCGGAGAGCTGCCAGTTTCTGCTCATCCGCTTGTTGAACTCCATTTGCAGGCCGTACGACGTGAGGCCGTCGGGTTGCAGGATGTTCTGATTGACCGTTCCCCAGCCTCTGACAGGGCGGCGCGTCAGATCGGTGAACGGGTAGTTCGCGCCGGTTGCCGGGTTGTAGGCGAGGTTGACGTCCATCGTGCTGAGCACGTCCTTGTTCTTGGTGAAGACGAAGTCGGTGGCGAGCGACATCGACGTGCCGAACTGCCGCTGAACGCCCGCGCTCGCCTGGTGCGTGTACGGCAGGTTGGACTGGATCGACGGCAGCGTCAGGAAGGGTGAACGCTGCGTTGCCGTGGCGACCGCCTGCGCGTAGGTCGGAATCGGGCCGTTGAACGGATTCATCGGGAAGTCTGGACGGCCGTCGTAGTTCACCTGAATGTTGGCGACCTGCGCGTCGACTCGATACGCGTGCGACGAGTTGACCGCGCCGCCGGCGAACAGTCCCCATCCGGCGCGCGCCACCGTGCGATCGTTGATGCTGTAGGCCATGCCGAGCCTCGGCTGGATGTTGTTCTTGTCGACGTCGCGTGACGGCACCCACTGATCGAAGGGCAGCTCCTCGGCCCACGTGCCGTTGATGTAGTCGTAGCGCACGCCGAGGTTCAGCGTCAGCTTGCCGTGCGTAAAGTCGTCCTGCATCCAGGTGGCGAAGCTGCGGATCGGGCTGTCGACGTGGAAGTCGCCGACCGCCAGCTGATAGAAGCGCGTGATCGGCGCCAGCGCGTTGAGGTTCCAGCTCGACACGTCGTTGTAGACCGGGAAGAGCGCTTCGATGTTGGTTGGCACTGGACCGTTCTGGGCGTCGAGCGTGCCCGCGCAGTTGATGCAGAGAAAGATCGGCGAGTCGCTGTGAATGTATTCAGCGCCCGTCTTCACATCGTGCCGTCCGCCCCGGACGAACGAGAACGACAGGTCGTCGCGCACGCTCGGACCACCGTCGGTGAGATCCTGCGGCGAGCGCGTGTGCGCCTGGCCGATCGTGAAGCCGCGCAGCAGGATGCGCGGCGTGCCGTGCGTGAAGCCCGCCGACGCCTGCGGGTGGTTCGGCCAGTTGACGACCGGGTTCGTCTGCCACCAGTAGCGCCCCCAGCTGTAGGCGACCTCGTTGACGGCCGACGCATTGATCACACGCGTCAGGCGCGCCGTGATGTCGTTGGCCGTCTTCGGCACCGAGCTCGGTGACGAGGGATGAATGGTGCTGCCGCCGGACCACCGCGCGTCGTACGGATCCCACGAGCGCTGCAGGTTCTGACGATAGACGAAGTGCGTCTTCGGCGAGAACTGGACGTCGAGGCGTCCGCCGCCCTTCTTCTCCGTATAGGTGCCCTGCAGGTTGAGGTTGAAGCTCGGATAGGGCGTGGTGTACGGCCGCGTGTACGGCGAGCGTTCGTACTCGTAGTTCAGGAAGTAATGAATCCGATCCCTCTTGAGCGGACCGCCCCACGTCGTGGTCAGCTGCTGGTCCGAATATGGCAGCACGAGCGGCTTGCCGCTCTTGTCCTTCTGAATGAAGTCGGCCGCGTTGAAACTGTCGTCGCGGAAATAGCCGGCAAACGATCCCGACGGCGTGTTGGTGCCCGACTTCGTGATTGCGTTCACCTGAATGCCGGTCGAGCGGCCCTGCCGCGCGTCGAACCGGTTCGTGATCACCTCGAACTCCGCGATCGTGTCCTTGCTGAAGCGCGGCTGGCCGAAGCTGGTCGCAATCAGCTGCGTCACCTGCTGGCCGTCGACATTCAGCTGGAAGCTCGACGCCGGCGTTTCGGCGATGAAGTTCTGGCGGCTGCCGGCAGCCAGCAGCGTCAGGTCCATGAAGTTGCGGCCGTTCACTGGCAAATCCGACACCTGCAACGAGTTGATGTTGCTTCCGAGGTTCGATTGCGTCGTATCGACGAGCGGCGCTTCACCGGTAACGGTGACCGATTCCTGCAGCGCAGCGGGCGCCATCTGCAGGTTGAGCGCGACCTGCTGGCCGACCTGCACCTGCACGCCCCGCCGTTCGGCGGTCGCAAATCCGGCAAGCTCCGCGGCGATACGGTAGCCGCCGATGCGCACGGTGATCAGGTACTTGCCGGTCGAATCGGTGACGGCTTCAAAGCTGTTGCCGTTGGCTTCGTTGACGGCGCGCACGACGACGCCCGGCAGCACGCCGCCGGTCTGGTCGGTCACGGTGCCACTGATCGCCGCTTCCTGGGCGAAGACGGTCACCGGAAGTAGAAATAAGGGAAGGGTCAGCAGTGCAGCGGCAACGAGCCGGCGGAGCGAGATCTCGTGCATCGATCCTCCTCGTAGTACGTGCCCGAACTACTTGAGTGCGCGCCGGTTATACCACATCAGGTATCAGGTGTCAGGTATCGGGTATCAGTATCGGGTATCAGAATGCGCCGCCGATGTACGGAAGCATGCGGCCGAAGTAGATCACACCGATCCACAGAAAGATCTGTGAAGCGGCAAGGATCTTTGCGGATCTCGGCGCGTCGCCCGTGCCGAGCGCCCACACATCGTCAAACAGCGTCAGATACAGCACGTTGGCGCCGGCCAGCAGCATGAAGAGCACCTTCAGATGGAAGGCGGGGTTGTCGATGTACTGAAACGCCTGGCCGACGAAGAAGAGCATGCCGGTCACCGAGTTGATGACGAATCCGAGCACGCCCCATGGCAGCAGGCGGTGGATGTCGACGAGCGGCGCATTGCGCATGAAGCCGAGAATGCGCAGGTTTCCGACGAGCACGACGCCGAACAACAGCGAGAGCCCGATGAAGTGAAGCGCCTCGAGCTCCGGCCACGCGTTCGGGTGATGAAACTGGTAGTACCTGATCGCTGCGCTTCGGAGGGACGCGGGCGCCAGCGCCCCGACCGCAGCCGATGGCGTCAGTCCCGGGGAGAGGATTTCCGGGTGGGTGATCTCGCCACCGATGTTCGACGCGTTCGCCATGAGCGTGAGCGTGATTGCCGACAGCAGCAGAACCGAAGGCGCCGCCCACTTCGACCGGCCGGCCGGCTTACGCGCCTGCCATAGTCCAAACCATGCGGCCACGCCGGTGGCCTCCATGAACACGAGTGCGAGCAGCGCCGAGCTCTGATGCAGCGCGATCAGCTCGAGATTGACGCCGGGCCGCTGCTTGACGACCGCCTCGGCGGAATAGCCGGACATGTAGGTCGGCAACGATACGAGCGCAATCGCAAAGAAGAGCGCGAAGGTGCCGCGCATCACGTCGTCGCTCTTCTTGGCGAATGCCAGCAGCAGGAGTCCGAAGGCGACGATCGTGCCGACGGTCGGAACGTGATTGAGCAATAGATGAAGATGTACGAAGTTCATTGAAAGTCTCTCTTTTATCACGCCGCGTAGGGGCGGACCTTAAGGTCCGTTATTACGCCACGTAGAGGCGGACCTTGAGGTCCGCTATCACGCCGCGTAGAGGCGGACCTTAAGGTCCGCCTCTACTGCAGATAGGCGATGAAGCGTCCGGTCGTGATGACGCCGACCCACACCGCCAGCCCGGCGGCGGCCATTCCCTTCACGCTGGCGGGAATCATCCCGTCGCTGCCGTCACCGTCGACGAACTTCTGCAGCGGAAACGCGAGGACGACGCCGACGGCGATGAGCGTGAGCTTGGCGTAGTAGATCGGCTGATTGCCGGTGATGGTCGCGTGCGCGGCAAACAGGAGACTGCCGGTGATCGCGTTGAGGACGAAACCGGCCCAGAAGATCTTGAACAGCATCCGCATCGAGGAGACAGGCAGCGGCCGTCCAACGCCGACGAGCCTGAGGCAGATCATGAACATCACGCCTGCGGTCAACCCCATGCCGACGCTGTGCAGGAAGAGAATCAGCGGGAAGCTCCAGATCGTCTCGTCGGTCGCAATCCAGTTGGAGATGGACTGATCCTGCAACCATTGAAAGAATGATTCCATCGGACCCCGTTGTATGAGATGAGCGGCGCGTAGTCTAACGTACCGAGCGCCGGAAGACGGGGGGTGGCAACAGCAGTTCACGCTTCCGCGTGCTCGTGGAAGCGCGAACGAAAGGATCGCAGCGCTCATGAAAATCGGATTCATCGGGCTCGGCACGATGGGCGGACGGATGGCGGCGAGCCTCCGCAACGCCGGGCACGAGATGTACGTGAACGACATTCGTCCCGAGGCCGTCTCACCGCACGTCGCGGCGGGCGCGATCGAACAACCGACGGCGCGCGAGATCGGCGCCGCGGCGGATGTCGTCTTCACGTCGCTGCCGGGTCCGGCGGAGTTCACCGACGTAACCGTCGGCGAGCAGGGTCTGCTGCACGGCATGTCGCGCGGTACGGTCCTCTTCGACCTGACGACAAATTCGCCGACGACCATCCGCACGATTCACGCGACGTTCGCCGAGCACGGATTGCATCTGCTCGACGCGCCGGTCAGCGGCGGGCCGAAGGGTGCGGAGACGCGGTCGCTGGCGATCTGGGTCGGCGGCGATGAGGAGATCTATATCCGCCACGAACGGCTGCTGCGCGAGATCGGCGATCAGCCGTCCTACATCGGACCGATTGGTGTCGCCTCGGTCGCCAAGCTCGTTCACAACTGCGCCGGCTATACGATTCAGGCGGCGCTCGCCGAGGTCTTCACGATGGGTGTCAAAGGAGGCGTCGACCCGCTCGTTCTCTGGCGCGTGGTGCGGCAGGGGTTTGTCGGCCGCGCGCGTGTGTTCGATCGGCTCGCGGATCAGTTCCTCCCGGCCAAGTTCGATCCGCCGAACTTCCGGCTGCACCTCGCGCACAAGGACGTGTCGCTCGCCACGGAGCTCGGACGCGAGCTGAACGTGCCGATGCGCCTTGCCAATCAGGCGCTCGAGGAATTGACCGAAGCCGTGAACCGCGGTTGGGGCGAGCGCGACTCACGCGTCGCCATGCTGTTGCAGGAGGAACGCGCGGGCGTGGAGATCAAGGTGTCGCCAGACCGGATTCGGGAGATCCTCCGGCAGGATGGTTAGCACTACCAAGGAGTGATGGCGCGATATCTGTGCGAAACCACCAACCACCACCCACTAACCTACCGGCCGGCTGCCGGCGGCGGCGCGGGGTTCTGTCCCGCGCGCGGCGGCACTGGGACGATCCGCAGGCCGTGGAACTCATTGGAGTACACCTGCTGGTAGCGGATACCGTTTCCCTGTTTGTCCACCCATCCGAGTGACTGGTAGAAGAGGCCCGGTTCCGGATAGCCCTTCGGCACCGTCCCTTCCATGACGTACAGCTTGTTCTCGTGCATCGCGACAAACGCCATCGTCCGCGACTGGTCGGCGTTGTTGACGAGATGCAGCTCGTAGCCCTCCACGAGATCCTCGAAGTTCCAGAGCAGCGCCGTGAGCTTCGCGTCGCGCTGCAACAATTTGTAGGTCGCGTTGAGGAGCGCGTCGCGGATTTCCTGCGTCGCATACCCGGGACCGATGACAGACCTCAGCTGTCCCGCGGGCTGGCCCTGACACGTTTCACCGCCGACGGGACATTTCTCTGAACGTTCCATCCCCAGTCGGTCGATGACGCTGTAGTCGACAACCGTCATCGAGTAACGACCGCTGCCCATCTCACCGCTGTAGATGCGCGCCGGCAGGACATAGCCTTGTCCGGTCACCCATGTCGTGTCGGTGATCTTCGGCTGGCCGGGGAAATTGATTTTGAACCCATCCTGGTTGTTCTGGTACTCGATCCAGTCCTGCGCCATCGCCGGCGCGGCCAGTCCAACGACGAGCGCGACGACGACTGTGGTGCGACGCATGGCGTGCCTTTCCCTCATCATTTGAAATCGAAGGTCACGGATGCGGTATTGCTGTCCGTGTTGCTGTCATCGGTTGCGCGAAGCTGAAGCTCACAGTGATTTCCGGTGGATGGCGCGGCCGCCTTGTCCTGCAACGTCCGCGGATTCGGGATGCTGGCTCGAATCATGCCGCCCTCGACCTTGCCTCGGACCACGCCCATCTCGGGCTGCGGACCGCACGACAGCAGGAACCAGACGTACGGCGTCTCGTTGAATTTTCCGCCAGGATTCGAGGCGTTGAATTGCACGTCCACCGTCGGCCGGTTCGCCTGCGCCGAAACCACCTGCGGGTTCGCGATCGCCGGCAGATGGTCCGGAATCACAACCGTAGCCGGCGCGGTGCGTCCCCGTTCCTGAACGATCACCAGCTGGCGCGGGCCCGGCGTGGCGTTCGGTGCCACGGTGACCGTGAACTCCCACCACACAGAGCCCTGATTGAGGTCACGGCTGTCGGTGCGCGTCACGGTGATGCCATCGGCCGGTGTGAATTCCACGGACCGCACCGCGTTGTTGCGGCCCAGCGCCACGTGCAGCACGTTGCCCTGCCCGCGCACCAGCTGCGTCGGGTAAATGCTGCCAATGACGCCGGGCACTTCCTGAGCGTTGGCACGCGCGGCCATGCCGAAAACGGCCAGGCCGACGCACGCGAGAAACCGTGGGACTCGATTCATCTGCATCGAACTACCCTACACAACTACCAACTGCCAACTGCGAACCGGCTCAGAACGTGGCGCGGAAGCCCAACTGCAGCATCCGCGGCGCATAGGCAACATTCGTGTCCTGCTGCGCCTGGCCGAATTTCGCATTGCTCTCGTTGGTCACCCACGAGTTGATGTTCGCCCGGTTGAACGGGTTGAACACTTCGAGGATGCCGTCGACGGCGACCTTCGACGTCAGCCTGAAGCGCCGCTGGATGCGCATGTCCACGCGCTGAATCGACTTGCGATCGAAGCTGTTGCGCGCGATGAGCGTGCCGTTGGCGCGCAGCCGGCCTCCGCTGCTGCCGATGGCGCGCGTATCGACGCCGGAGCTCGGCGTGTCCTTGCCGTTGTCGCCGAAGAGGTAGGCGCCGCTCCACTGGAAGCTATACGGCAGCTGCCAGATGCCGTTGAACGTGAAGCGATGCCGCTGATCGCCGGCGGGATAGTACGCACCCTCTGAAATATCGGGAGCAAGCGCGAACGGCACGTCGCACCGCGCTTTCCCGCTGCCGACAATGGTCATCGGATACTGACATCCGGGCATCAACGGGAGGTTGTCGAACAGGTACTGTCGCTGATACGAGTAGTTGGCTGACGCCTGCCAGTTATGACTCATGCGCTTGGTGAGCGCCATCTGCAGCGCGTGATTGTTGCCCCGGCCGTCGGTGCGCTGCAGGCTGAGCGTTCCGTATTCGGGGTAGACGCGCTTGGTGACGTCTGCCCCGCCGCCGGTGAACGGATAGTTTCCACCGGTCGCCGGGTTGAAGGTCAGGTTCAGATTCGTCGTCCGCGTGGTCGCGCGATCGCCGATGTAGATGTAGTCCGCCTCGACCGACATCTGCGGGCCGACCTGGCGGGCCATGCCGATCGATCCCTGATAGCTGTACGGCTGCTGCAGGTCGTCAGCCACCATGTTGCCGATATTCGGCCGCAGGCAACCGGTGACGTTCGATACCGCGCACAACAGCTTCGACGCCTGCTCGTAGGTCGGCGCGGGTCCGTTGAACGGGTTCACCGCGAAATCGGGCCGGCCGTCATACAGAATCTGCGGGCTGATGGTCTGGACCGTCCGCAGGGTGAACGTCAACTGGCTCGTGACCGCCGCATAGTACTTGCCGAAACCGCCGCGAATGACGGTCGCGTCATCGACGCTGTAGGCGAAGCCGACCCGCGGTCCCCAGTTGTTCAAGTCCTGCTTCCGAGGCGCCGGCAGAAACGGCGGATAAACCACCCACTGCACGAACTGGTTCCACGACAGGTCGTAGCGCACTCCGAGATTCAGTGTCAGCTTCTGCGCAATCTTCCAGTCATCCTGCAGCCAGAACGCGGAATCGTGTTTCGGTGCGTATTCGGTGAATCCGTTGTTGCCTGACGGCCGCGAGTACGGCGAGTGCTCCATCGCGATGCCGCGGCTGTACTGTCGCGCGAGGGGCGACAGCGGCGCCAGATTCCACGTCGAGACGTCCTGAGGATTGGGAATCAGGCTTTCGATGTTTGCCGGAACGGGGCCGCCCTGAAGATCGAGCGAGCCCATGCAGCTGTTACACACCGTCTCGAACAGGAAGTTCCGCATGTATTCTGCGCCGGCCTTCACATCGTGGCGGCCGCGCGCCGTATACGAGAACGAGAAGTCGTCGCGCGCCGTGTATTCCTCCTCGCCGATGTCCTGCGGCGTGAGGTTGTGGCTCTGGCCCAGCGTGAACCCGCGCATGTTGATCACTGGCGCACCCCACCCCGTCGTCATACCGGGCAGGCTGTTCGCGTTCGTCGTATGCGAATACTGGTTCCAGTGGAAGACGTCGTGGCCGGCTTTGACCTCGTTCACCGCGCGCGCTCCAAGCACCCGCGTCAGAGTCGCCAGTTCCTGCTCGCTGCGCCGGTTCGTCCCGATCGCGGACGCCATCGTCCGGTCGGCGCCGCCGGTATACCGCGGGTCGTACGGCAGCAGATTGTCATAGCGCGTGCCGCGCAGCGTCAGGCGCGTCTTCGGTGAGAACTGGTAATCGAGGCGCGCAATCTCTTTCCGCTCGGTGCGCGTGCCGGTGAGGTTGCCGTTGAAATGCGGATACGGCGTCGTGTAGACGTAGGTCTGCGGTTCCCGCTCGTATTCGAAGCTGCCGAAGTAATGAAACCGATCTTTGATGATCGGGCCGCCGAAGGTGACGCTCAACTGCTGATCCGAATACGGAAGCACCGTCTGCGTCACTGGATCCGCGGCGTTGAACTTGTCGCTGCGGAAATAGCCGGAGAATGATCCGCCGAGTGTGTTGGTGCCCGACTTCGTGATGGCGTTCACCTGCACGCCGCTCGAATGGCCCTGGCTGGCGTCGAACCTGTTGGAGACGAACTCGAACTCGCCAATCGCGTCGCGGCTGTACCGCGGCTGGCCGAACGTGGTCGCCATCGTGTTGGTGACCTGCTGTCCGTCGAGGTTCAACTCGAAGCGCACCGTCGTGCCGCCGCTCGAGACCGGCGTTTCGTTCACCGCGTTCTGACGGCTGCCGGCCGCCAGCAGCGTCAGGTCCACCCAGTTGCGCCCGTTGACCGGCAACTCCTGCATCTGCCGCGGATCGATGTTGCTGCCAAGACTCGAATTCGTCGTGTCGATGAGGGGCGCCTCGCCCGTGACGGTCACGGACTCCTGAATCGTGGAGGGCGCCATCGTCAGGTTGACAACCGCCGTCTGGCCCAGGAGGAGGTTGAGGGTCCGGTTGACCGTCGTAAATCCGGCGAGCTCCACCGCGATCCGGAAGTTGCCGGTCCGCAGCGGCAGGCGGAACGTACCGCGCTCGTCGGTCACGCCGACGAAGGTGTTCCCGCTCTCGACGTGCGTCGCGGTGATCGTGACACCTGGCAGCACGCCACCGGTCTGATCGGCGACGGTGCCGGTGATTGATGCCTCCTGGGCGTAGGCGCACACGGGCAATGAGAGCGCGATGATGAGGGCAAGAAGCTGTCTCATGGCTGGGGACGATACGATGCCCCAGAAGGGGTGTCAATCAGCTTCCGTTTGGCGTGACTTGAGGACGCCTTCCTCCTGCAGCACCTTGCGCGCGATGCGGAACGCCTCGACGCCAGCAGGGATCCCGGCATAGACCGCCACCTGGATCAACGTGTCGCGAATCTCCTCCGGCGTGCAGCCGTTGCGAATCGCGCCGCGGACGTGCAGCTCGAATTCGGCCGCGCGATTGAGCGCCGCGATCATGCAGAGATTGTTCAGGCTGCGCTGCTTGTTCGTCAGTACCGATCGTGTCCAGACTTCCCCCCAGCAGTACTCCGTGACAATCCGCTGGAACTCGCGATTGAAGTCATCGACATTCGCGCTCGCCTTGTCGACATAGGCGTCGCCCAGCACCTGGCGGCGGACCTTCATGCCTTGCTCGTATCGGTCTGCGCTCAATGGCTCGATCCTTTACTTTTTCTAGAAGCTTGCCCGGAATCCGAGCTGGACCACGCGCGGCTGATAGGCAACGTTCTTGTCCACCTGCGGCGATCGGAAAATCGGGCTCCGTTCGTTGATGACGAACGTATTGAAGTTCTCCCGGTTGAACACGTTGAACACCTCGAAGATGCCGGTGAGGCTCGCGTGCCTCGCGACCCTGAACGCGCGCTGAACGCGCATGTCCACCCGATGAATCGACGGACGATCGAATGAGTTGCGCGCGACGAGCGTACCGTCGGCACGGAGGCGTCCGCCGGTGCCCTGCCCGGGAATGCCGCTGCTGATCGACAGCGGATCGACGCCGGCCTGCGGGGTCGCCTTGCCGTTGTCGCCGTAGAAATAGAGCCCGCTCAACTGCAGGCCGGCCGGCGCTTCCCAGATGCCGTTGAACGTCGCGCGCTTCACCTGGTCGCCGGCCCGGTACCACTCGTCGCGCAGCGACGGGTGCAGCGTGATCGCGACGTCGCATTGCGGACGCCCTGCCGCCGAGAACGTCCACAGGTACTGACATCCTGGCGCCGGCTGAATATGCTGCCAGTTCCACTGGTAGTTGAACGAGTAGGTCGCCGCCGCCTGCCAGTGCTGGCTCATCCGCTTGGTCCAGCTGAAGTCAATGCCGTGATAGCGGTCCTGTCCCGCCGTCAGGTCTTCGACGACGCTGTCGAAGCCGGCAACGACGCGGTGCGCGGTATCGCTGAACGGATACGGCGCGCCGGTGGCCAGGTTGAACGCAAGGTTCACGTCCGTGGAAATCTCTTGAGCGTCGTTCGCGGTGTACACCCAGTCGGCCGTGACCGCCTGGACATTGCCCAACTGCCGCTGCACGCCGAGCGACCCCTGCCAGCTGTACGCGGTGCGCAGATTCGGATCGAACAGGTTCCGCGCGCTGCGGCGCAACTGTCCTGCGTTGAACAGCGCGAGCGCCTGCTGATAGGTCGGGATCGGGCCATTGAACGGATCTGCGGCGAAGTTGGGCCGCCCATCGTTGAACCGCTGAATGTTGATGATGCCGGCGGTCAGCAGCGACCAGAACACCGTGTTCTCGTTCTCGCCGGCGTAGTACTTGCCTGCACCGCCGCGGATGACCGTCTTGTCGTTGACGCTGTAGGCGAATCCGAGACGGGGTCCGAGATTGTTCTTGTCGGTCGGCGTGTCCTTCGTGATGAACGGCTCGTACCGGATCTGCTGCATGTTGCCGTAGCCGAGGTCGTATCGGAGGCCAAGGTTCAG
>Ga0075424_100003912_pt1 | contig 13980 bp, 17 predicted proteins | sample SoiMethybrSBSTD3_FD_75301 | JGI IMG/M metagenome (GOLD analysis project Ga0075424, IMG submission 75301) | Bulk soil microbial communities from a Populus tree surrounding site in Tennessee, USA - Soil MetaG P. TD hybrid SBSTD3 | ecosystem: Environmental > Terrestrial > Soil > Tree plantation... | reverse complement strand
TCAATGGAAGGCAGTGTGCGGCGGGTGGAACTCACCTGGGAAGGCGACATGCGCTTTCGTGGAGGTGAGCCCGGCGGACCGACGACGTTGATCGATGCTGACAATGCAACCGCTCCGGGACCCATGCTGACACTTCTTCTCGCCGCGGCGGCCTGCTCAGGGGCAGACGTCGTGAGCATCCTGGGGAAGATGCGGGTTGGGCTTGCAGCACTCCGAATCGAGGTGGAAGGCCGCCGGCAGGCGCAGGACCCAAAGCGACTCCGGTCGCTTCGATTCACCTTCCATGTCAAAGGCGGCGCCGTCGAACAAGCCAAGGTGCGGCGCGCCGTGGAGCTGTCGCTACAGAAATACTGCTCGGTGGTGCACTCGCTCGCGCCTGACATCGCGGTCGAGTATGAGCTCGACCTGGCCTAGCTGGGTATTGGCAGCCGCGGCTGTCATTCCCGGCCTCCTGGCAGCCCAAGAAGCACGAGAGATCGGCGTTCAGGCTCTGGTTACGAGCTCCGACCCTGCTCTTGTAACCGGTGGCGTCTACGGTGCCATGCGGGTTGCGGCACGGGCCCGCATCGCGCTGAGCCTGGGCGGCGGAGTTTCCGATGGCCAAGCTGCAGGCCGGGGTGAGTTGCTCGGGCATTTCCTGCTGAGTCCGGGGGCGACGACTCGGCCGGGGGTGTATGTGGGCGGAGGAATTGCCGGCGTGGTGGGCCCGGTCGATCAGGGGTACGTTGTGGCGCTCGTCGGAATGGAGAGCGCCCCCGGCCGCGGATCGGGATGGGCTGTCGAGGCTGGTGTGGGAGGTGGCTTTCGATTTACGGCTGGGTGGCGTTGGCGGTGGCGACGGGCCCCGAAGTGACACCGCCCCGGGACCGGCGGGTCCTGGGGCGGTGGTTGACGGCGAATTCGGCGGTCAGCCAGCCAACGAGCCGGCGTTCTCCCGCGATGCGGTCTCACTCCGACGTTGCACGGGCTGGCAGTAGCGTTCGCCCAGCGTGCGGAGCCTGCCGAGATCTTCGTCGCTCAAATCCGAGTACCGGTCGGCGAGATACTGCATCGTATCGTCGAACCATTCCTTCTGGTGCTCGGGAAGAGCATCGATCACGCCACAGCGCAGAATGTGACTGAACAGCTCGTCACGGGCCTGATCGAACGAGGTCGCGGTTGCCACGAAACGTCTGGGCTTCTTCTTGCTCATCTACCTTCCTTGAGGTTCACAGGGTTCGGACGCTTCATCGCGTCCGCGCGAAAGATAACTACGCCGCGCTGCATGGAGCAAAGGATCCCAATGCTCGCCCTTTGGCGTCCGCGTTACATTTATCGCCTGATAACCGGGAAAACTTCACCCGGGTTCCTGAGAGGACCCGGAGGGATACATGGCTGAGCATGATGAAGTGTACGACAAGCACCGGGCGGACCGTCTGGCCGAGTTGCTGCGCGAGTTGGCCGCCCGGATTCAGGAGCTGGACCGGCAGGGAGCGCTGCTGAGCGGAGTGCCGGAACTGCTTCGCCTGATGGGCGATGCGCGCAGCGAGCTGTTTCACTATGAAGTGAGGAGCACATACGACACGCCGGAGGTTGCCGAAAGCCGCCGGATCGTCGAGGAGGCGCAGCGCAAGGGCTCCTTCAACCTCGAAGAACCGGAGGACGAGGAACCATGGCGGTCACCCCCAACCGAATGAAGGGGTTCTATGCCGGGCTGATTGGTGTGTTGGTGGTCGGGGCGGGCGCCTTGGGATGGATGCTCACTCGTCCCCGAACAACCAGCATTCCCGCCAACGTGACCGTCCAGGCATCGGATACGGCCGGATTCCGCGGATACCTCCTGGGATCGGACACCGCCAAAGTCGAAATTACGGAGTACGCTGACTATCAGTGTCCCTTCTGCCAGACCTTCGATCAGCTGCAGATGCCCACGATCAAGAAGGACTTGATCGACAGTGGGCGGCTCCGCTGGCGGTATCGAGACTTTCCCCTGCAACAGCATCCTTTTTCCCGGCTCGCCGCTCACTCGGCGGCATGCGCGGACGAACAATCCAAATACTGGCCGCAACACCACAGCATCTACGACGGCCAGCAGGACTGGGCTCAACTCCGGGATGCTGCGCCGAAACTCCGCCAATACGCTCAGGCCAATGGCCTGGATCTCGGTCGCTACGACAGCTGCATGCAGTCGGCGAAGTATGCGGGCCGCATTCAGGCGAGCTATGACGAAGGGGTTCAGGTAGGTGTGAGCGCGACCCCTACCTTGATGGTTGGCGGGCGGCTTTACCAAGGGCGCCTCGACTCAGATGCCATCGCCCGCCTCGTCGACTCGCTGACAACCCACTGACGTGTCGGAGCCTCCCAAGCCTCTTCCTCGGGGGCGGGTGCTTGCCGGGCTTGCCCTTGCCGCGCTGGGCGTGGTCTATGGTGACATCGGGACCAGCCCGCTCTACGCCCTGAAGGAGTGTTTCGTCGGGGAGCACGGAATCCCGCCTACCGTTGAGAACGTCCTCGGCATCCTCTCGATCATCGTCTGGTCGCTCAACTTCGTCGTTTCGCTCAAATACATCTCGCTGGTAATGAGGGCGGACAATCGTGGCGAGGGTGGCATTCTTGCGCTGATGGCGCTGGTTCGATCGAAAAGTGTGGCCGGCAGGGTGCCGGTGCAGCGCCTGCTCATCCCGATGGGCCTCTTCGGCGCTGCGCTCCTGTACGGCGACGGCGTGATTACCCCAGCGATCTCCGTGCTCGGCGCCATCGAGGGCTTGGGAGTTCTGGCTCCCGTCTTCGATCACCTGGTGGTGCCGACGACGGTCGTGATTCTGCTTGCGCTCTTCCTGTTCCAGCGTCGAGGAACGGCCGGCGTGGGCGCGGTGTTCGGACCGATCACGTTGACGTGGTTCATCTGTATCGCAGCCTTGGGCATCCGCGGCATCATGCTGGAACCGTCGGTGCTGCGCGCCATCAATCCTTGGTACGCCCTGCACTTCTTTGCGGTGGATGGGCTTCGTGGGTTCTTGATCCTGGGCGCCGTGGTACTGGTGCTCACCGGGGCGGAGGCGTTGTACGCGGACATGGGGCACTTTGGCAAGCGCCCGATCCGTGTCGCCTGGTTCGGACTGGTCCTCCCCGCGCTGCTCCTCAACTATTTCGGCCAGGGCGCACTGCTGCTGCACGATCCCACTGCGGCCCGTAATCCCTTTTACAGCCTGGTGCCGACGCCGCTGCTAGTGCCAATGATCGTGATCGCGACGGCCGCCGCCATCGTCGCCTCACAGGCGTTGATCTCGGGGGCATTTTCGCTCACCCAGCAAGCCGTGCAGCTGGGATATTCACCCCGGGTGACGATCCGGCATACGTCGCACACCGAGATGGGCCAGATCTACGTTCCCGAGGTCAACAAGGCGCTGGCCGTCGCGTGCATCGGACTGGTGCTGGCGTATCGCTCGTCCACCAACCTGGCAGCCGCCTACGGAATCGCGGTGACCGGTACCATGACGATCACTACGGTCCTGTACTACGAGGTCATGCGGGTGCGGTGGAATTGGCCTCTCTGGAAAGCTGCGAGTCTCGCGGGACTCTTCCTCCTGGTTGATCTCTCCTTCCTCGCCGCGAATCTGGTCAAGGTGACGCATGGCGGCTGGTTCCCGATCGTGGTCGGCATCGGGATCTTCACGCTCATGACGACGTGGAAGCAGGGCCGCAGCTTGCTCGGGAACATTCTGCGGGAGAACTCACTGCCGATGGATCTCTTCCTTCACGACATTGCGCGCCGGAAACCTCCGAGAGTGCCCGGCGTGGCGGTGTTTCTGACATCCGCGGCGGGTGGTGCTCCACCGGTGCTGCTGCACCATCTCAAGCACAACCAGGTGCTGCACGAACGGGTCGTGCTGCTCAGCATCGTGACCAAGGACATCCCGGTCGTGCCGGAGAAGGAACGCATCGCGTGTACCGAGCTGAGCGAAGGCTTTTCGCAGGTGATCGCGCATTACGGTTTCATGGAGACGCCCGATGTACCGTCGATCACGCGGGCGTTGAGCAAGCCGCCGCCGCGAGGTCTGGGGCTCACGATCAATCTGCTGCAGACATCGTTCTATCTAGGCCGGGAAACGCTGATTGCGACCGGCCGGGCAAAGATGGCGCGGTGGCGGAAGAGGCTCTTTATCCTGATGACCCGGAATGCACAGTCAGCGACCGCCTTTTTTGGCTTGCCGCCGAATCGGGTCGTGGAGCTGGGAGCACAGATTCAGCTGTAAAGCTCCCGACTATTCAGGCCTCCTGCTCCTCGTACATCTCTTTCAGCCTGCTGACCACATTCGGGTCGGCCAACGTCGTGGTATCGCCCAGGGCGCGACCTTCCGCGATGTCCTTGAGCAGTCGGCGCATGATTTTTCCGCTGCGGGTTTTCGGAAGATCCGCCGAGAAAAGGATGTCGTCCGGCCGGGCGATCGCCCCGATCTTCTGGGTGACGTGTTCCTTGAGATCGTCTTTCAACTCGGACGACGCCGCATGGCCCTCCTTGAGCGTGACGAACGCTGCCAGGGCCTGGCCTTTAAGGTCGTGGTGCTTTCCCACCACAGCAGCCTCTGCAACAGCCGGGTGTGCCACGAGTGCGCTTTCCACCTCCATTGTGCCGATGCGGTGGCCAGCCACATTCAAGACATCGTCAACCCGGCCCAGAATCCACCAGTAGCCGTGCTCGTCCAGCTTCGCGCCGTCGCCGGCAAAGTAGCGCCCGGGAAAGCGGCTCCAATACGTCTCGCGGTATCGCGCGTCGTCCCCGAAAATTGTTCGCAGCATTCCGGGCCAGGGATCGGTCAACGTGAGAAAGCCGCCGCCCATCTCTACCGGCCTGCCCTGGGCATCCACCAGCTCGGCTTCGATGCCCGGAAACGGCACCGTGGCTGACCCGGGCTTGGTGGTCGTCACGCCGGGCAGTGGAGTGATCATGATGCCGCCGGTTTCGGTCTGCCACCATGTATCGACAATGGGGCAGTGGTCCCGGCCGATGTGCTCCCGGTACCAGATCCATGCTTCCGGATTGATCGGTTCTCCGACGGTCCCGAGCAGTCGAAGCGTGGAGAGGTCGTGCTTGGCGGGTAAGGTGGGGCCCCACTTCATGAAGGCACGAATTGCGGTAGGCGCGGTGTAGAAGATGGTCACCCCGTATCGAGCCACGAGAGACCAGAAGCGATCACGCTCGGGCCAATCGGGTGCGCCCTCGTACATCAGCACAGTCGCTGCGTTGGCGAGCGGGCCGTAGACAACGTAGGAATGCCCAGTCACCCACCCGATGTCGGCCGTACACCAGAATACGTCGTCGTCTCGAACGTCGAAGACGTATTTGGTAGTTGTCGAGACGTGGGTGAGGTATCCGCCCGTGGTATGGACAATGCCTTTGGGTTTCCCGGTGGTCCCGGAGGTATAGAGGATGAACAGCATATCCTCGGCATCCATCGCGGCCGGCTCGCACTCGCTCGAGGCGGCGTCCAGCAGCCGATGCCACCAGTGATCGCGTCCCTCTTGCATCGATGCCCAGGATTCGTCGCCTTCGCCGCCGGTGCGCCGCCGGACGACGATGACGTGCCGGATGCTCGGGCAGTCGGTCAGCGCCTGGTCGGCGAAGCGCTTGAGCGGTACCACCTGGCCACGCCGAAACCCACCGTCGGCCGTGATCAGCGCGACCGCTCGGGCGTCGTTGATTCTGTCCCGGAGCGCTTCGGCCGAGAAGCCCCCGAAAACCACGGAATGGATCGCGCCGATACGCGCGCAAGCCAGCATGGAAATGGCTGCTTCCGGAATCATCGGCAGGTAGATGGCGACGCGGTCGCCTCGCTTTACCCCGAGCGCAAGCAATGCGTTAGCACAGCGATTCACCTCCCGGGCGAGGTCCCAGTAGGTGAGGACTCGCCGATCGCCCGGCTCTCCCTCCCAGATGATCGCCGCCTTGTTCCGACGGGGGCCTTCGAGGTGGCGGTCGAGACAGTTGACCGAGACGTTAAGCTTGCCACCGACGAACCACTTCGCATGCGGCAGGGACCACTCGAGAACTTCGCTCCATGGTGCCATCCAATCGAGCTTGGAAGCCTCTTCTGCCCAATAACGCAGGCGATCTTGCCTGGCGCGCTCATAGAGGTCGGCTTTGGCTTGCGCTTGCGCCACGAACTCCGCCGGCGGAGGGAAGCGGCGTTGCTCGCTGAGCAGGGTGTCGAGCTGGTCAGTCATGGCAGGAATTCTTAGAGGGAGCCTCAAGGTAGGGCCGACCGGCCCCATCAGCCAGAGCCGGGTTGCAGTTCTCCAAACTCTGTCGCGGACTGCGGTGGATCGATGCCGACATGGCTTGCAGTGGTGTCCTCCATAGCCCTCTGTACCAATGGCTTAAGGTGCTTGGCACTGCTCTCGCCCGTATGCCGGTCGGGTCGCATGGTGCGGCCCGCGTACAAAAAAATCCGCCCGATAAGAGCACACCCGGAGCGATCCGGGGCCGCAAAACTAGAGGTCTCATCCGTGAGCGCAGGTTGGGTGAGATAGCTCGGTGCCGAAGGTGGACACAGGCCAGCCGCAGGTTTGCGCGCCAGCCTTGTCGGGTGTGGGAGGCTCTATGACGGCCACACGCGACAAGACTCGCGACCTCGTTGCCCCGCAGCGTCTGGGGCTCGACACCCGAGTCGAATTCCGAAAAGAAGCCATCCAGGCGCTCGAGGCTCTGCCCGAGGGAGCCGGTTGCCTGAGCATCGATCTGTCCAAAACTCGGCAGGTCGACTCCGCTGGACTCGGCGTCCTGATGCTGATTCAGCGTCGCGCAGCGGAGCGCCGGCAGGTGGTGGTGTTGCGCCAACCGAATGACGAAATCCGCTTTCTGCTGGCAATCACGAAGTTGGCCGGACTGTTTACTATAGAACCGGCGACATCGTGACGAAGCCACCCGTCCCGACTATGGACGGTGCTTGATGGCCGGGTTACTGTTGAGGGTCTAACCCCCTGATGTGCCTGTGCCCCACTGATATGGGGCGATGTTCGAAGGCCTGCCAATGAGCTCTGAAAGACGGCGCCGGCGCGTCTTGATCGTCGAGGACGAGCCTGCGCTCCGCTTGAGTTACCAGCGCCATTTCAACCCTCGCTACGACCTGGTCTTCGCCAGCACCGGGGCGGAGGCCTTGGCGAAGGTCGAAGCCGAGCCACCGGATGTCGCGGTGCTCGATATGCGACTCCCGGATACCGATGGAGTCGATCTTCTGCGACGGATTCGAATTCGACACCCGACTCTCCCGGTCATCATTACAACGGCGTACATGAGCATCGAACCGCAGCTCAAGGTGCTCGACCTTCCCCACTCCGGGTACATTCTCAAGCCTTTCCGTCTCGACGAGCTCGGCGCCCGGATCGATGCCGTCCTCTGACGGCAGCCTGCTCGCTGCCGTCGGTCTCGAGCGATCCTTTGGCCATATCAGGGTGTTGCGCGGTATCGATCTCCGGGTCGGGCCCGGCGACGCACTCGTCGTGGTCGGTCCGAACGGCGCCGGCAAGACCACCCTGTTGCGGGTGCTGGCTGGGCTGACTCGGCCAAGCGCCGGGGAAGTCTGGGTGCTCGGGAAAAGACTCGACCGCTCAACCCCGGAGACCCGTCGCCCGATCGGATTCGTTTCGCACCAGTCGATGCTCTATGATGACCTCACGATCGCCGAGAACATTTCGTTGGCGGCCCGACTCTACGGGTTGGCGGATCCTCGTGCCAAGGCGGCGCGCGCACTGGAGTCTGCCGGGCTGGCCGAACGTGGGTCGGCCCGCCCTCGCCAGCTGAGCCGGGGTTTGCTGCAACGCGCGGCGATTGCGCGCGCGCTGGTCCACGAGCCACGCCTGTTGCTGCTCGACGAGCCGTTCACAGGGCTCGATGCGCCGGCGGCCGAGCGGTTGCGGGAGCTGCTTCAGGAGCGAAAGCAACGAGGACTGGGGCTTCTGCTGGTCAGTCACCATCTCGACGAAGCCTGGAACCTGGCGACCCACGTCGCCGTCCTGGGCGGGGGCCGGTGGCTGCTCGACGAGGCGAAGAACGGTCCGCTTGCCGAGTTCATCCCGCGGTACCGCGCGCTGGCGCATGGCTGACGGCCTGCGCCTCGCTCTGGTCATCGCAGCCAAGGATGTGCGGGCGGAGCTACGCAGCAAGACCGCGCTGCTCTCCGCAACGGTCTTCGCGGCTCTCGTGCTCGTCATCTTCAACTTCGCCCGGGACCCCACTGCGCTGAGCGCAACGGATCTGGCGCCCAGCGCGCTCTGGGTGACCTTCGCGTTCGCCGCGATGGTGGCAATGAACCGGTCCTTTACGGTCGAGCGGGAGCATGGAGCGCTGGATGGTCTCCTGCTGGCCCCGGTGCCGAGAGGTGCCTTGTTCACCGGGAAAATGCTTGCAAACCTTGCGTTTGTCGCTGCGGTGGAAGCAGTCGCGCTCCCGTTGTTCATTCTCTTCTTCAACGTCGATCTCTCCCGGGCCCTTCCCGGCATCATCGGCACGGCGGCGCTCGCCACAGTGGGGTTCGTCGCTGTCGGTACCATCTTCGGAGCGATGGCAGTGCGGACTCGCTTTGCGGAGCTGATGCTGCCGGTGTTGCTCCTTCCCTTCATGGTGCCGCCGCTGATCGGCGCAGTGCAGGTCACGTCGCGGTTGCTGGCCGCGCGTCCGTTGAGTGAGATGATGGGATGGCTTAGGTTACTCGCGGTTTACGACGTGGTATTCGTGACTCTCGCCGCTCTCGCCTTCTCCTTCGTGGTGGAAGAATGACCGGCCTGTCGGGCGCCGCTCCTGTCGTCACGCTCACTCGCGCCCGCGCCGTGGTTCGCCGCGGCATCATCATCAGCTCTATCGCCTTGATCGGGATCGGCGTCGCCGCGGTCCTTGCGCTCGGATTCACGCCGATAGAGGCGCGACAGGGACTCGCCCAGAAGATCTTCTATCTCCACGTTCCATCGGCCTGGAGTGCGCTGCTGGCATTTTCGCTGGTTGGGATCGCGGGCGGTCTCTACCTGTGGCTGGAGGATCCCCGGCTAGACCTATTCGCCGCGGCATCGGCCGAGGTCGGAGTCGCTTTTGCCGCTGTGATGCTGACCACGGGACCGATCTGGGCCAAGCCGATCTGGGGCACGTGGTGGACCTGGGACGCCCGACTCACGCTGACGCTGTTTCTGTTCTTTCTTTTCGTCGGCTACCTCGCGCTCCGGGCTGCCGTACACGATCGGCACGAACGAGCGCGGTTCAGCGCGGTCGTGGGGATCATGGGCCTGCTGCTGGTCCCCTTCATCCACCTGAGCGTCTACCTCTTCCGGACGCTCCATCCCCAGCCGATCGTACTCAAGCCGAGCGCGCCGTCGCTACCCTGGGAGATGCTCCGGACCCTGCTGGTCTCGACCGTGATGTTCACACTGCTTTACATCGGGTACGTGACCATCCGCTATGGCATCGGCCTCGCCATCGATGCTCGGGAGCAGAGCGATGCCGGCTGAGCCGCCGGCGACCGGCGGCTACATGGTGGCCGCGTATGTAGTGGCGGGGACGATTCTGTTGGGATATTTCCTGTCGCTTCTGAGGCGGGCGAAACGGATACTAAAACAGCGTGAACGGTGAACAGTGAACGGTAAACGGGGGCTTCCTTGATGATCGGAGGCCCCGTTCACTGTTTACTGTTCACCGTTTACGCAGTTCTTCGTTCACGCTGTTTCTACGCGGGCCGCCGGAATACCAAACTGGCATTTATCCCTCCGAATCCGAACGAATTGCTCATCACGAACTCGGGACGTGCTTCGCGTCCGTCACCCTGGATGAAATCCAGATCGCACGCGGGGTCGGGAGTCTCGAGGTTCACCGTCGGCGGAAGCCAGCCGTTGCGCAGCGACAGGGCGCAAATCGCGGCCTCAATAGCGCCGCTCGCGCCGAGCGCGTGGCCGTAGTAGCCCTTGGTACCGCTCAAGGCAAGTCGGTACGCGTGGTCGCCGAATACCTGCTTGATCGACGCGGTTTCGGTGGGATCGTTGAGCGGAGTCGAGGAGCCGTGCGCGTTGATGTAGCCGATGTCGCCCGGAGCCACATTGGCGTCCCGGAGCGCGAGCTGCATCGCCCTCGCGGCCTGACGCCCGTCCGGCCGCGGCGCCGTCATGTGGTACGCATCGTTGGTGAGTCCGTAACCGCACACCTCCGCATAAATCGGCGCCCCTCGCGCGAGTGCCCGGCCACGCTCTTCCAGCACGAGCACTGCGGCACCTTCGCCCATGACGAAGCCGTCGCGCCCGCTGTCGAAGGGACGACTGGCCCGCGCCGGATCCTCGTTCCTCGTCGACATGGCCCGAATGATGGCAAAGGCTCCGAAACAAAGCGGCGCGAGCGGCGCCTCGATGCCGCCGGCAACCATGGTATCGGCATCTCCCCGTACGATGGCGCGGAACGCTTCGCCGATTGCAATGGTCCCTGAGGCGCAGCTCATCCCGTTGGTCGAGTTCGGCCCGGTGAGCCCGAATTCGATCGCCACATTGCAGCTGGCGGCTCCCGCGAAGACCATGAGGGCGAGACTCGGATCGACCGCTCTGGGACCGCCGCGCAGGAACTCGGGATACTGTTGCTCGGCGAACGCTACGCCCCCCAACGCGGTCCCCATCATCGCTCCCACCGTATCCCGGTCCTCCCGAGCCAGATCGATGCCCGCGTCGAGCAGCGCCAGTCTGGTTGCGGCGACGCTGAATCTTCCGAACCGGTCGAGCCGGCGGGCTCGGCGCTCCTCCAGATGATCCGTCGCGACAAAATCGTTCACCTGCGCCGCGATGCGGCTCTTGAACGGGGTAGGGTCGAACCGGGTCACGCACTGCACTGCCGAGCGCGACTCCCTCAGCCCCGTCCAGAGCTGTTCTGCGCCGGTCCCGATCGGTGTGATTGCTCCTATACCGGTAATGACAACCCTGCGAAGGTCAGGCATACCCGTTCTCCACTGCGTGGCGGATGCCTGCCAGCGTGCGGGAGGCAATCCCGTGAATGAACACCGGTCCAATGATCCAGTTGGCGGCGATGGTCCCAACCAAAGGCCATCGCGGCCCCGACCAAACGTGTACGATCGATACTTCCGTGCCGTTGCCGTTCCGCACCATGCGCCACTCCACATCCATTCCGGTGGTGATGCCCCGCACATGGCGGTAGCGAATTGCGGAGCTCTGCGGGTCGACCGTCATTTGTGATACCCACCACGTGGGGTACTTAACGGGGCCGAAGGGCCGCCATGCCGCCATTTCGACCAGCGCGCTGCCATTGTCGCGCCTGAGGACCCGAACCCAGCGATAGTGCTGCAACAACTCGGGCCAACGCTCAACCGCGGAGGCCGCGTGGAACACTCGCTCCACCGGCGCACGCATGAAGAGACGATCAACCGTGCGCATCAGGGCACGCCCGGCGCCCAGGTTGCCACGAGACGCCAACCGGGCCGTCGAGCAACCCGCGCAGATACACCGGCTCGCGCGAGCAGCGAAGTGAGCTCCGACGGTGTAAAGCCGCGGCGAATCGATGTCATGCCATCGGCGCGGGTGACGGGGTCGAACCGGAGCAGGCGGGCCCCCCAACGGAAAGCAATCATTGCCAGAGGCGCCCGGCGCAAATCAGTGATGATCACCGCGCGACGGGCGATGCGATCGCAGCCCCGGAACAGCTGCACTACAGAATCCGGCTCGAAGTGGTGCGCCAGCATGCTTACCGCGACGAAGTCCACGCTCTTCTCCGCAACCGGCGGTGCGCCGGCACAGCCGACGATCATCGGGAGACCATGTGCCCGGGCCTGACGCGCAGCGGCAGGATGGCGATCCAGCCCGATCGGCACGAGCGCGATCCCCCGCCGCGCCGCCCATCGTGCGGCGGCGCGGGGCAGGTCACCCAGGCCGGATCCCAGGTCGAGTAGCGTGAGGGTCGTGCCGGGAGCGAGACCCCGAAACACCCGCGACAATCCGAAGCGCAAAGCCGAGGCACCGCCGAACCAGCGGTTGGATCGCGCGATGTTGCGCAGCGATTCCGCCACCAGTCGGGAGTCCGTCAACGGATCGTCGAGAAGTTCGGCGCCGAGCCGTCGAACCGTGAGTTCAGGCACGTTTATTCGAATGCGCCGTAACCGCCGCGGTAGTAGAGCAGCGGGCGACCGTCCCCCGTCGAGCCGGCAACCACACGCCCCACGACGATAGTGTGGTCGCCAGCCTCGACTGTATTCTGCCTCACGCACTCTATGTGCGCGAGCGCACCATCGAGCAGGACGCCTCCGTACTGGCCCGGATGGTATCCCACGCCGTCGAAGCGATCGTCGTAGGGGTCCGCAAATCGACGTGACAGCTCCTCCTGATGGCCCGACAAGATGTTGATCACGAAGCGATCGGATCCCACGAGCAGATCGTGCATGGCAGCGCCATGGTCGATCGCCACGGAAAGCAGCGGCGGACGGAGTGACACGGAAGCGAGACTGTTTGCCGTCATTCCGTGCGGCCTGCCGTCGGGCGCGGTCAAGGTGATGACCACGACGCCGGTGGCGAACCGCCCAAGTAACTGCCTGAATTGCGCGTCGTCTACGTCGGGCACGGTCAGAGCACCATGCGCGCGAGAAACCACGGATTGAGGACTCTGCGGCTCGGCACAAAATTCCCCGTGACACCGATCAGCGTGTCAGCCATTCCGCCCCGCCGACCGAGCCGACCGACTGCGCGGTCGAACAGGGCGGGCCAGATCATCGCATAGCCGATCAACCGCTCCACCGCCCATTTCCCGGCAAAAGCCCGCCAGCGCGCGCGAGTATAGCCGCGCAGGCGTGCCCCGGACACGATGCCGGGCACTGAGAGGCCATGGGCCGCGTGCTCGGCGAGCAATTCCGCGCCGCGCAGCGCACTACATATCCCTTCTCCGGTGAACGGATCGAAGAATTCGGCGGCGTCGCCCACCAGGGCGGCGCCATCGACGACCACGCGCCGCGACCGCGCGGCAAACGGTCCGGTAGCCAGCACCTGGCCCACGAGCCCGCACCGCTGAACCCGCCCTCGAACGCCGGGAAAGCGCTCGAGCTGCGAAAAGAAAAAGTCGGCGAGCCTGCCCCCCGCGCCTCTCGCTGCGCCCGCCGGGACGACGAGAGCGACGTTCGCCAGGTTGGCGTCCACTCGATTGAGCCCTACATACCCTTCGGTGCTGACATGCATCTCCGCCGACTCACCCAGGTCGGCCACGTCGCTCAGGTGTGCCACCAGTGCAACTCTGCGAAGTCGGCCATGGGACCGCAGGCCGAGCCGTCGGGCAACCGTTGAGCGAAGCCCGTCGGCTCCAACGGTGAGGCGGGCTCGGATGACCCGGCGCCCCTCGGGCCCGCGCACCAATGCACCGGTGACGGCTCCGTTCTCGATAAGCGGGGTGTCGAGAGTGGTTTGCTCGAGCAACGAAGCTCCCTCGGTCCGTGCGCGCTGCACCAGGTGCTGATCGAGCACCCACCGGGTGACCGAGAGCCCGGTAGGACGCGACGGGGCCGGGCGCGCACGAGCGAAAAGCCCATGGAGCCGGGCGCCATGAGGCCCTCGCACCACCGTTCCTGCCAGTGCCCGTGCGCCGTCCAGCTCGAGCTGCTCGACCACGCCGAGGCAGTCCAGCAGCCGAACGGTCTCAGGGCTCAGATACTCGGCACAGGGCTTGTCGCGAGGAAAAGAGGCACGGTCGATCGCCACAACATCGAAGCCCTGCCGCGCGAGAAATGCGGCGGTCGCGGCGCCGGCCGGGCCGGCACCAACGATCAGCACGTCGGCCGAAAGGTGCGGCAGCTCAGCCGACACGGGAGAACTCGTCCGCATCGAGTCGCAGAACGTCGGCGCTCGGGAAGCTGTATTGAAGATCGAAAGTGACGGCCATCCCAACGCCGGCGTACGAGACCGTGATCGTGGTGGAGGTCGCAGTCCAGGTGCATGGGCGGTCGCTGCTGCTTTCGATGCCGTCGGTAATCGAGAGGAAGGACTCGAGGC
>Ga0075424_100003909_pt1 | contig 13982 bp, 9 predicted proteins | sample SoiMethybrSBSTD3_FD_75301 | JGI IMG/M metagenome (GOLD analysis project Ga0075424, IMG submission 75301) | Bulk soil microbial communities from a Populus tree surrounding site in Tennessee, USA - Soil MetaG P. TD hybrid SBSTD3 | ecosystem: Environmental > Terrestrial > Soil > Tree plantation... | reverse complement strand
TTGACCGGCTGCGTCCGGCCGGCGACACTGGGGTTTCCACCTTTCTTCCATATTTTCCGATTCACGACGACTCGAAAACTCCCAAAAGGTGGCTGGCACTTTTCCGGGAAAGTGCCAGCCACCTTTTTTGGCGGCGAGTCGTTGCCCGGCGGAGGCGCGGATGATTTCACCGAGGCGCGCGATGCGCGTGGCGATAACGATCTTTTGGCTTTACGCGGCGGCCGCTGCACCGGCCGCCGCGGCGACGTGGTACGTGGCCGCGGGCGGCACGGGAACCGGGACGAGCGCCTCGCCCTTCGGGTCAATCCAGGCCGGCATCAACGCCGCGCAGCCAGGCGACGTCGTGGTCATCGGCGCCGGCAGCTACTCCGAATCGCTGCGGACGGTGAGATCTGGTTCCGCCGCTTCGCGCATCACGGTTCGCGCCGCAGGCAGCCGCGGCTCGGTGGTCGTAAGCGTCAGCGGGCGCGTGCTGACCGTCGCGCATGAGTACGTGACGGTCGATGGGTTGGTGCTCGACGGCCGTTATGGCGCCGACGACACCGTCCGCGTCAACAGCACCGCGAATGGATTCACTCTGAACAATAGCGAGGTCAGGCGTTCGTCGAGGGACGGCATCGACATGGGCGGTCCGTCCGGAGTGCTGATCGTCGACTCGCTGATTCACCACACGCTGAATGCGGCGGGCGGCCGCACGGACGCCCACGGCATCGTGGCGGGCGCGGTGCACGGCCTGACGATCCGGAATACCGAGATTCACACGTTCTCGGGTGACGCGGTGCAGATCGACCCCTCGCGATCGTCGCCGGGATGGGACGACGTCCGCATCGAGGGCTGCCGGCTGTGGCTCGCTCCGCTGCCGTCGGCGGAGAACGGGTTTCCCGCGGGCACCGTACCCGGAGAGAACGCCGTCGACACGAAGTCATCGGGCAGCTTTGCGCGCGCGCGAATCACGATTCGAAACACTGAGGCGTGGGGTTTTCAAAACGGGCTCCTGACCCACATGGCCGCGTTCAATCTGAAGGAGAACGTCGACGCTGCTCTCGATGGTGTGACCGTGTGGGATTCGGAGATCGCGTTTCGCGTGCGCGGCGCGGGCACGACGCTCGCCGCCGGCGCGTGGGCGCGCGTGCAGAATGCCGTCGTCCACCATACGGGCACGGCGTTCAGGTACGAGGACGCCGTCGAGAACCTGCGCGCGTGGAACGTCACGATTGGCAACGGCGTCGGCCTTCCGTTTCAATCGGCCGGCGCGAGCGCCGCGGGCGTGGCCGTCCAGAACCTGCTGTTGCTCGGTTCGGCGCTGCCGCCGGAAGCTTCCGGATCGACGAGCCTGGCGGTCCCCGCGTCGGCGTTCGTCGACGCATCGAAGAACAACTATCAACTCGCGTCAGGTTCTTCCGCCGTCGACGCGGGCGTGGCGATCGCGCAAGTCACGACCGACCGGCAGGGCACGCTGCGGCCTCAGGGACTTGGGTACGACATCGGGGCCTTCGAGCGGCCGGCCACCAGCACGTTCGATCCGGGAGAGATCGTCGAGTACGCGGGAAAGGCGGCCGTCGTTGTGGGCGACTGGACGGTGACGGCCGACCGGTCCGCCGCGGGTGGTCTGCTGATCCGCAATCCCGATCGCGGAGCGGCGTTGCTGAAAGATGCGCTCGCCGTCCCGGCCAGCTATTTCGAGCTGTCGTTCTATGCCGAGGCCGGACGTCCGTATCGGCTCTGGCTGCGCGGACGCGCCGACGGCGATCGGAAGGCGAACGACTCGGTGTTCGTGCAGTTCACCGGGTCCGTCGACAGCCAGGGAAGCGCCGTGTATCGCATCGGCACGACCTCCGCGACGATCGTGACCCTCGCGGACTGCGGATCGTGCAGCCTCGCAGGATGGGGATGGCAGGACAACAAGTCGGGCGCCGGCGCGCTCGGACCGGTCATCTACTTCGGCACGACGGGAATCCAGCGCGTTCGCGTTCAGCCGCGGGAGGACGGCCTGTCGATCGATCAGATCGTCATGTCCGCCTCCGATTACCTGATCACATCGCCGGGAAGTCCAACGAAGGACGCGACGATCCTCCAGGAGTCCATTGCGCACTGACAGATCTGTCATTCCACGCTGATGACTCCTCGCTACGAGTAAAAAGTACCAGGCCACGCATCAGCTCTGGTCGGCAGTTTGGCCGTACGCCATGTAAGCTCGACAGATATCCCACTCCCGCTCAATGAGTTAGCGTGCAACGGCGTGCAGGCGCGGGCCTTGAGGCATTTACATCCCGGAGAAAGCGTGTGGCAGGCCGATTTAGGGTGATTGACGGCGCGCTTGCGGCAGACCACGCGATTGTCAAGGAGAAACCGATGAGGATGCTCCCGCAATCCGGTCGAGTCGAATGCCTGAACGAGATCCAGCCAGGTAAAATTTGCGGTGCACACCGAATGACCGGGCAGGTGTGCTGCAGTGTCTGCGGGGCGCCGTCGAGAACGCGCCCCGTCTCTGTCATCGAGGACGAAATACCCACTCCCGTCCCCGTCGTTCTGGTGCTCGCCTTCAGAACGGCGTCCTGATGACACGCGGTCGGCAGCGCCGTCACCGGGCGCTGTCGGCCGACCGTCTGGAGTACCTCAATTCATCTTTCCAACGCCGCGGAAGTCTCGGTTCGTTCTTGACAATCGCTACGCCGCGGCAATAATCGCGGGCACCGGCCACACACGAATCTCTTTTGCGCCGTCGCGTCCGTCGTGCAGGCGAGTCACGATCGCTGTCTGCGCGCGACAGCAGGGATCCGCCAATCCTCCGAAGGAGGAGCACATGTACGTACGAAGCGTGAGAACCCGACGGGACCCCTTCCGATTGCGCACAATTCTGGGCTGCACGATAGCGGCGGCGATCCTGTTCGCCAGCGCAGCGTTCGCCTCGAACGACGTGCGAACCGGGCTTGGCGGAAACGAGCCGACGACCGCGGCCGTGAATCCGCTCAGTCCGAATGTCGTCGCTGTCGCGCGCGGGCTGAGCGTGGCGATCTCCACCGACTTCGGCGTGACGTTTCCCACAGTGGTCAACGCGCCGACGAACCCGCCGGTGTACGGGACCATCGCGTCCTGGGGCGGGTGCGGCGACGCGTCGTTGGCCTTCGACTCTCAGGGCCGCTTATTCTTCAGCTATCTGCTCTGCGGCAACGACAGCAGTACGCCGCCGAACCGTGTGGACATTTCAGGATTCGTGATTCAGATCAACGCCGCGACGGGGACGATCGTCGGCAACGCCGTGGAGGTCACGGGCGGCGCGCTGAACAGCGACGACAAGAGCTGGATCGCGGCCGACGCGAACCCGAGCAGCCCGTTCCGCGACAATCTGTACGTCGTCTGGTCGCGGCTGGACGGTCCCACGCACGTGATGTTCACGCGCTCCACCGACGGCGGCCTCAATTGGTCGGCGCCGGCGCAGATCGACAACTCGGAAGGGTTCGTGTGGCCCGCGCACCTTACAGTTGCGCCGAACGGCGACGTGTACGTTTCGTACCACTCCGACACGTGCGGCTCAGCGACCGCACAGATGTACGTGCTGAGAGACACCAACGGCGGGGCGCAATTCCAGGCGAGCACCGGATTCCAGAAGACCTCGTTTACGTCTGCGGTGACGTGCAACGTCCAGTCGGCCGGCGCGAGCGCTATTCCGAACACGAATTTCTGGATGCAGGGCGCCAATCAGGGCTTCGTCATTGCGGATCCGGTGCGGCCCGGCCACATCTACGTCATCGCGAACGACGATCCAAACGACGACTTCACGACCGGCGATGGCGGCGACGTCATCATGGCGCGCTCGACCGATAACGGCCTGACCTGGGACGTCAGCACGATCAGCCATGCGTCGCCCGGCACCGTGCAGGTGTACCCGACGGGCGCGATCGATCAGCTCGGAAACCTGGTCGTGACGTGGTGGGATACGCGACGGGGTCTCACGAATGCCGCGGGAAGTCTCCTGCTCGATCAGTACGCGACAGTCAGTCGTGACGGCGGCGAGACGTTCACCTTCGATTTCCGCGTCAGTGATTTCGCGTTCGATCCCGATCTCAGTGCCCCGTGCCGGTTCGGAACGCTGCCGACCTGCGGTGGCGCGGATGGCGGACCGAACACGCTGCGGATTGGCGAATACAACGGCACCGCTGCCGCCGACGGGACGGGATATGCGATTTGGACAGGCAACAACGGCACCAACCCGCCGAGCGGAGGCCAGACGACGTACTTCGACGCGTTCTCGATACTCGGAGCTTTCCCCGATGCGATGGAACCGAACGACGCCTGGGATCCCGGCGTCGCGTCCGTGCTCGGGATCTTCGGCAGCTACAACCAGCAGAACCTGACGATTCATTCGGATACCGACGAAGACTTCTTCAAGGTCGTCGCCCTCGCGAGCGGGAAACTCTTCGTCCGCATCACGTACAACGGCCGTCTGTCGGATCTCGACATTCAGGTTCGCGACAAGTTCAACAACGTCGTGGCCACCTCCACGGGAGGGCCCGACACCAACAACATTGAAACGCTGATCATTCCGGCGGTCGCCGGCGAGGCGTACTTCGTCCGGGTCTTCGCGGAGCCGGGCCAGGCGCCGCCAATCAACGTCTACGACCTGGACATCGTGAATACTCCGGCGCCGACGCCACTCGGCCTCGTGCTTGCACCTGGCTCGGACACCGGAATTGACCCGGCGGACGGCGTCACGAACCAGTCGCTGCCGACGATCCGGCTTGCCGTCGATCTGAATCCGCTCGCGTCTCTCAGCTTCTCTCCCGACAACGGGACGGCGACGCTGGCCGACGATGCTCCCGGATACAAGGTTGAAATCTATCGCAACGGCGTTGCCGTCGGTCGCGCGACACCCGTCGGCGGACAGCCTGGCATTTTCGCCTACACCTTCACGTCGCCGTTGACCGAAGGGTTGAACTTCATCACGGCACGCGTGGTGATTGTCGACAACTCCGACGCCGTCGGCGGCGGGACGGTGCATGGGGTCGGTCAAGGCACGGAATCGGAACCGCTGGTCGTCACGCTCGACACCACTGCGCCGGCGCCTGGTGCGCTCGGGCCGCTCGATCTGCTCGCGTCGAGTGACAGCGGCGGCGTCGATGACGACAACATCACGACGTTCAGCACGCCGTCGTTCAGCGTCGGCGTAACCCAGCCTGGCATCGTCCGCGTGTATGCGCAGAAGTTGCCGTCCGGGGCGAACGCTCAGGTGGCGCAGTTCCAGGTGCTCAGACCGGACGTCTGGCAGTTCACCGTCGCGTCTCTGAGCGATGGTGTCTACAACATCACCGCCACGCTCGAAGACGCGGCGGGGAACGTCGGACCGCCGACGGCTCCACTGAAGGTCACGATCGCGAAGTTCTCGCTGACGCTTCCAGGCGACACCGTCAGCCCCGCGGCAGGCGCCGTCGCAATCGATCTCTCGGCGCGGACCATCCAGGGGTTCGTCAGCGCATCCCCAACGCAGCTGATCGGCATCAGCGGCATACCGACGGTGAATGTGGACACGAACGGAGGTACGCTGACCGTCAACCTCACGGCCGGCGACGATTCGTTCGGCTACACCCCTTCGGGGCCGAACGCCGGCAGCGTCTCGCTTGCGGGCGCAGGCCAGACCATCACCTTCACCAACGCCGGTGTGTTCACGGTGAATCCGCTCGGTGGGAACGACATGGTGACCACCTACGGAACCGCCGTCGGCGACACGGTCGCGGTGACCGTCAATACCACGCTCTCCGTGCAGCTTGGTTCGGCACGGGCGCTCAACCTGCCGGCAGGGCAGATCGAGCGCGTCGGAGTTTCTACGCTGCAGGGGAATGACACCATTAACGTCTCGATATTCGATACGGTGTCGGCAGCCCTCTTCGTCGACGGCGGGGAACCGACGACAGTCAATAAGGGTCACGATGTGCTGAACCTGTTCGACATGAGCGTGGGCCGGAGAGGGACGTACTCGAACATCTCGGGAGGGTCCGCGGAGGGAGCGGGGGCGGTCGTGCTGTCGTTCAAGAGCACCGGCAATTCGACGCGTGTCGATTACGCCGGCATCGAAAAGCAGACGCGGAAGTAGCTCGAACGGCCCCGGCCGGCCTGTGCGGCCGGGGCATTCTCCTACCACCCGATACTCCAGTTGACATTCAAGTTCACGCGTGTCAACTTCACTTGAATGTCAAGTAAAGACAACGCCGTTGAGCTGCTGCAGGGCACGCTCGATCTGATCGTGCTGCGGGCGCTGACCACGATGGGCCCGCTGCACGCGTATTCGCTCGCCGAGCGCCTCGCGCAGGTCTCCGATCACCCGCTGTCGCTCAATCAGGGCACGTTGTATCCCGCGCTCGTGCGGCTCGAGCAAAAGGGATGGATCCGCGGCGCCTGGCAGAAGACCGAGCACAACCGGGACGCGAAGTTCTACAGCGTGACGCGCGCTGGAGAGCGCGCGCTGGCGAAGCAGACGGAACGGTGGCGCCGGCTGAGCGGCCTCGTCGACAAGCTGCTGCTGGAATCGTGACCGTGGGGACGGTCCGGCGGTTCTTCCTTCGATTTTTCTCGTTCTTCAGCGCTGCGCGCGCCGAGCGCGATCTCGCGCGCGAGATGAACGCGCACCTGCGGCTGCTCGAGGACAGGCTGTTGACCCAGGGCCTGAGCGCTGAAGAGGCGCATTACGAAGCGCGCAGGCGCTTCGGCAACATGGTCCGATACCAGGAGGGCACTCGCGATATGTGGACGTTTCCCTCGCTCGAAAGCGTGCGGCAGGATCTGCGGTACGCGCTGCGCACGATGCGGCGCACGCCCGCCTTCAGCGCGATCGTCATCGCCGTGCTCGCGCTCGGCATCGCCGGCAACACCGTGATGTTCAGCCTCGTCGACGCCGTGCGGCTCCGTGCCCTGCCGTACGCCGCGGCGGACCGTCTCGTCGTCCTCTGGGGCAATGTGATGCGCGCGAAGCTCGAGCGGCGCGGAGCGTCCTATCCGGACTTCGTCGACTGGCGCGCGCAGGCCAGGAGCTTCGACGGGATGGCCGCGTTCGCCGAGACGCGCATGACGCTGTCGGGCAGCGGCGAGGCGTCGCGGATACTCGTGGAAACCGTGTCGGCGTCGTACTTTTCGCTCCTCGATACGTCAGCCGCCTCGGGGCGCACGTTTGCTCCCGACGAGGATGTCGTGCCGCAAAAGGTGGCGGTCGTCGTCCTTTCGGACGCATTCTGGCGGCGGCAGCTCGGCGGCGATTCACAGACAGTCGGCCGATCGATCGTGCTCGACGCGCGGCCCTACACGGTCGTCGGCATCATGCCGCCGGAGTTCCGCGGACTCGGCGATCGCGCCGACGCGTGGATTCCGTTCGTCATGAGCGATTCCGCCCAAGGGCTGGCGCAGCGGGGCAATCGCGGATTCCAGGTCCTCGCGCGGTTGAAGGCGGGCACCTCGCGCACCACCGCGCAGGCCGAGCTCGATGCGATCTCGCGGCGGCTCGAACAGGCCTATCCGGACACGAACGAGAAGCGCGGGGTCGAGATCAGCCCGCTCGAAGAAGAAGTGCTCGGAGAATTCCGGCCGGCGCTGCGCGCGTTGATGATGGCGGTGGCGTTCGTCCTCCTCATTGCCTGCGCGAACGTCGCGAACCTGATGCTGGCACGATCGGAGGCCCGGCAGCGCGAGATCGCGGTCCGCACTGCCATCGGTGCCGCCTGGCCGCGGCTCCTGCGGCAGCTGATCACCGAGAGCTGCGTGCTCACCGGGCTTGCGGCCGTCCTCGGAGGTGGGCTCGCGGCTGCGGGGCTTCGCGTTCTCCTCCGGCTCTCGCCCGTGTCGTTTCCGAGCTTCGTGCATCCGGGAGTCAATCTGCGCGTCGCCATATTTACCGCCGCCATTTCACTGGCCGTCGGAACGCTGCTCGGGCTCGCGCCGGCGATGCACAGCCGCATCTCGCGGCTGGCGGACGCCCTCAAGGACTCCGCTCGTGGAAGCATCGGCGCACGCGGACGAGCGGTACGCTCCGCGCTCGTCGTCGCCGAGGTCGCGCTCGCCGTTCTTCTGCTCGTCGGCGCCACGCTCATGATCCGCACGGTCCAGCACCTGGTCGCGATCGACCCGGGCTTCAGCCCGGACCAGGTGCTCACGGCGCGCGTCAGCATCCCCCGCGGCGCCCCCGATCCCGCGTCCGACGGGCCCGCGCCGCTCATCGTGGGCGCCCGCACGCTGCTCGAACGCGTGCGCGCGCTGCCCGGCGTCGCGAGCGCGAGCCTCGTTTCCGATCCGCCGCTCTCGGGGCTGGATTCGGCCGTGTTCTTCTCGGCGGAAGGGCAGGGGGTGGTGAACGCGCAGACGATCCCGCGTGCGTACGTCCACCGCGCCTTGCCGGACTTTTTCACGACGATGGGGATCCCGCTGCGGGCCGGCCGGACGTTTCTCGAGTCGGAGCTGAGACCGAACTCGCGCGCCGTCATCGTGAGCGAACGCGTGGCCCAGCGCTTCTGGCCCGGGCAGGACCCGATCGGCAAGCGCATCAAGATCGGCGGGGTCGCATCGCAGAATCCATGGCTCGGCATCGTCGGCGTCGTCGGCGAAGTGAAATACCGCGGACTGCCCGACAACCCGACCGCCGATCCGGATCTCTATTTCCCGTTCGTCGACCGCGCGCAGCAAGTCTCCATCGTCGTCCGTGCCGTGACGGATCCGCCTTCGCTCGTGTCCTCGATTCGACAGGCCATTCGGGACGTCGATCCGGGCATTCCGGTGTTTGCGGTATTCACGATGGCGGACCGGATCGCGGATCAGACTGCGCAGTCGCGCTTCACGACGTGGGTGATGGGCGCCTTCGCGGCGATCGCGCTGCTCCTGTCGGCGGTCGGCATCTACGGTGTGATGTCGTATCTCGTCTCACAGCGGACGCGTGAGGTGGGCATTCGGATGGCGCTCGGCGCGACGCGGCGGGAGATCGTGAGCCTGATCGTCGGGCGCGGTGCGCGGCTGATCGGCGCCGGCATCCTCGTAGGCGCCGCCACGTCGATTGCCCTCGAGCGGTTGATGGCGGCGCTCGTCTTCCAGGCGTCGATCTTCGACGGCGCAACCGCGGCGGCGGTGGCGATCCTCGCGGCGCTGGGCCTGCTGGCGTGCTATCTGCCGGCGCTGCGCGCCGCGCGAGTCGACCCGCTGATCGCGCTGAGGGCCGAGTAGGAGCCAGGGATCAGACCAGGGTCAGACACCGTGACCGTATCCGGCTTCGACGATCTGACCGTCGGTCGCGACCGCGGGTTCCCCGACGCGCGCCTCTCTCCTCGATCCGTCTGATGCAAACACGTGCCGCGCAGGATCGACGCGATCACGCGATGGCGTGGGGTTTTCCGGCGGCGCCGCCCTGTCCACCGCCTGTGGTTCGTTTTCCATTGTTGTTCCTCTTCATTCTCAGAAAAAGCAAAAGGGCCATCACCCGGTGAGGATGATGGCCCTTGTCGATTCTGCGTGCTGTGACGGCGTGGCTACATCATCCCCTCGTTTGAGAGGCCAATAAGGCCCAGGAGAAGCAGCCCGCCGGTAAATCGCACCTTGGTCAGCACTGAATGTACTGTAGGCTTCGCCAGCCCGTCCGTCAAGCGCGCGCCTGATCTAATACGAAAACGTCCCGAAAAACGACGATCGCTTGTTCGGGTCGCTCCACTTCGTTCCGAGCGCCGCGCCGCTGAACGCATTGTCGGTCGTCGTCCCCATCGCGGCAGTGTCGACCGCCGACAGCGGATAGAACCACTGCTTGCCGCCGCAGGTCTCGTCGTGCGTCATCTCTTTCTTGACCGTGAGACGCAGCGACTTCGCCTCGACCCGGATCGTCTTCCCCTCGTCGACGAACTGGATCGGAGTCGGCGTGACCTCGACGATCGTCGAGACGACGCCGCTCGCCAGCTGCTGTGCCATCGAGACGAGCGCGGCGCGCTGAGCGGCCGTCGCACGCTCGTCGACGAACACGGCGGACTTCGTGTGCGCGACGTCCCCGCCGATTTCCCGCACGCCCAGGTTCGTGTCGCCAGCCACCGCCGCGATCACGGCGAGGCCGTTGAGCGGCACGCCGTCGAACGATCCACGATCGATCTTCCATGCGAGCAGCGCTTCGCGGCCGGTCGTCGCCGCTTCACCGTTCATGATGCAGCCGCCGGTGAAGACCTCTGCGGTCCGCGCTTCGACGTAGGAGCCTGTGAGGGAGCCATCCGAGACGCCGCGCGCGACGAGAGGCGCGGCGAAGAGAGATGCCACAGCCATCGTGGTGATCAGTCGTCTCATCGTGGGCCTTCCTTTGATGGCGGGCCTGAAGGCCCGCCGTACAATCCGCCGGGGCTGAAGCCCCGGCCTACAACCCGTAGGCCGGCCCTTTAGGGCCGGCGAAATTACAATCTACAACAGCCGCGTGCGCCGCGGCAGGTATCGGGACGGACGGGCTGGCCGTCCGGGCCGAAACCGGTTTGCGTATCCACACACCAGTATGCCGCAGACTCGTAGGAATCGTAAAACGTGGCCTCGGCCGGATCGACGATCGCGCCCACGTACATGCTCTTCGTCCTGAGCCGCAGGCAATGAAGCCCGACGGTAATCTTTGGCGATGTCAGGGATTCCATCGTTCCTCCAGCCCTACAGGGTTTTGACCGCGCCGCTCACGCCGCCCGCTTCGAGAATCGCGCGCTTCACGGCGGTCTTCGCCACCTGGATCTTGTAGGCGTTCTGGCTGAGCGGCCGCGCATCGCGCAGCGCCGCGTCAGCGGCCGCGGCCGCCGTTTCCTCGGTGATCGGCTTGCCTGCGAGCGCCGCCTCCGCTGCTTGCGAGCGCCACGGCACCGGCGCAACGGCGCCCATGATGATGCGCGCGTTCCGGACGGTGTTGCCGTTCATCGACAGCACGACGGTCGCGAACGCGATTGGCCAGTCGTGCGACGCCTTGTAGCGCACCTCGTAGTGCCCGCTCTTCACCGGCCCGGGCGCGGGCAGGATCACGTGCGTCAACAGCTCGTCGGGTGCGAGCACGTTTTCCGACTGCACGTTCTGGAGCGTCGGCATCGTGAAGTAGTCCGAGGCCGGAACCATCCGTTCACCCTTCGGTCCGAGGAGCCGGAAGGTCGCGCCGTAGGCGACGCACGGCACCGCGAGACTCGACGGATGCACGATGAAGCTCGGTCCGTTGCCGAAGATCGCGTGGAACTGGTTCTCTCCCGTCGGCGAGAAGCAGACGTTTCCACCTTTCTTGAAGCAGACGAACTCCTCGTTGCGGAAGTACCAGCAGCGCGGGCGCTGATTCAGGTTTCCGCCGACGGTCCCCTGATTGCGAATCTGCGGCGTGCCGACTTCGATCGCGGCCTGCGCGATCGCCGGAAACAGGCGCGCAACCTCGGCGTGCTCGGCGAGATCGGCCACCTTCATCGCGGCGCCAATCTTGAGCCCGCCTCCCGCCGCCGGCGTGACGGTCGCATCGAGCGCCCCTTTCACGTTGACGACGCGATCGGGCTGCGTGATGTAGTCCTTCATCCGCGCGAGCAGATCCTGTCCGCCGCCGATCGGCGCGACCTTGTCCCGCTCGGGGCTCAGCGCACGGACGGCGTCCTTCTCGTTCGCGGGATTGACGTACGAAAACGCTTTCATGAACGCGCCTCCTGTGCCCTATGCCCGTTGCTGCGCCAGCGTCTGCAGAATCTTCGCGGGCGTGAGCGGCAGGCTGCGCACCGTCACGCCGATCGCGTTCCGAACCGCGGACGTCACCGCCGCGGCGGTCGAAACCGTCGGCGGCTCGCCGATGCCGACAACCCCCCGTTCCGGCATATCGATGAGCCGCACGTCGATGCGCGGCACGTCCGACATGCCCGCGAGCAGATACCACTCCATGTTCGGGTTCACCATCTGCCCGGTGTTCCGATCGAGGATGCGATCCTCGAACAGGGCGAAGTTCAGCGATCCGATGACGCCGCCGTAGACCTGGCTCTCGGCCGTCAGCTTGCTGACGATGAGGCCGCAGTCCTGAATCGCGAGCACGCGGTTCACTTTGACGATGCCTGTTTCGATGTCGACGGAGACTTCGGCGAACTGCACGCCGGACGTCGTGACCGACGAGAGCCCGGGCTGCCAGTTGCCGTCGCCGGAGATCGGCTGCGGGCCGATCTGCTTGCAGGCGTCCGCCCACGACACGCCCTTGGACTCGTCTCCCTTCACGAAGATGCGGCCGTTCGACGAGACGAGCGTCGCCGCGTCTACACCGAGCACCGGCGCGACTTTGGCCTTCAGCGCCTCCAGCGCGTTGATCGCCGCGATGCGCACCGAAGGACTCACCGACGCCGCGGTCGTGCTGCCGCCCGACGCGCCGCTGACCCCGTACATCGTGTCGCCGATCTCCGGGCGAATCACCGACGGCGACACTCCCAGCGACTCGCCTCCCACGACCGCGATCAGCGTACGGGTGCCGGTGCCGAGATCCTGCGTGCCGACCTTGATCACGACGACGCCGTCGGAGGAGATTTCGCACCGGGCCTGCGACGGGCCGCGCCCGCCGCCTCCCCACGTGTTGATCGCGACCCCCATGCCCGTTTTGATCGGGCCCGGCGTCGTGTCGCCGGTCGGATGCCGCTTGCTCCATCCGAACTCCGTCGCTCCCTGCCGCAGATAGCTGGCCCACATCGCGTTTGGCGCCTCGGGCGGCAGGTTCTTGATCCGGAATTCAATCGGATCCATCTTCACTTTGTCCGCGAGCTCTTCCATCAGCATTTCAGTGATGAAGGAACCCTGCGGGTGGCCTGGCGCGCGCATCGGACGCTGCTGGCCGGTGTTGATGTAGACGTCCTTGTGCGTGCGGCGGCGGTTCGGGAATTGATAGATGTAGGGAAGCGGGAAGCCGGACGCGGCGCCCGCGCCGCCGGTGCCCCAGGATTCGGCATCGAACGCGGTGAGCATGCCGTCTGCCGCGACGCCGGCCTTGATGCGCGCGGACGCTGACGGCCGGTTGCCCGTCGCGAGGTGCTCTTCCTTCCGATCCAGCATCAGCTTGACCGGGGCCTTTGCTTCCTGAGCGAGCTTCGCGCAAATCAACCCCTGCGCGTCGGGGCCCATCTTGCTGCCGAACCCGCCGCCCATGTAGTTCGTGATCACGCGAACGTTCGCCTGCGGGATGTTCAGCGAGCTGGCGAAATTCTCACGAGCGGTATTGATGCCCTGTGTCGAGACCCAGGCGGTGAGGTGATCGCCCTCCCACTCGCAGACCGTGCCATGGGATTCCAGGCAGACGTGCGTGATGACGTGCGTGGAGTACGTCTCCTCGATCGTGTGGGCGGCCTGCTTGAATCCGGCGGCGAGGTCGCCGGTCTCCTGTGCGGCCCCCTGGCGCACGTTGCCTCCCTGAAACACCTGCGGGGCGTTGCCTGTCAGCGCCTGGTCGACGTTGATGATGTGCGGAAGCACTTCGTAGTCGACCTTCACGAGCCGCGCGGCATCGATCGCGTGTTCTTCCGTGTCGGCCGCGACCGCCGCGACCTCGTCTCCCTGGAACATCACGGTGTTGCGCTGCGCGTTCGCCGGATCGCGCCAGACAATGGCCGCCTTTACGCCGGGCGCCTTCTGCGCCGCCGAGAGATCCACCGACACGACCCGCGCGTGTGGATACGGCGATCGGACGACGCGTCCGTAGAGCATGCCGGGGCGGTTGATGTCGAAGGTGTACTTCGCGCGGCCGGTCACCTTCTCGGGACCGTCAAGCCGCTTGACCGACGTGCCGATCACGCCCTGCTTCGGCAGCCACGCGTATTTCGGGTCCGCAGGTGGAGGCTGCGGCGCCTGTCCGCCGCGCCCGCCCTGGGGGTTGAGGACGTCGTCAGCCACGGGTCACCCCCTTCACGCTCGAGACCGCTTCGTCTTTCGCTGAGGGGCTTCGCCCCTCAGACTCCCCTGCACGCTCACTCGCGGGGACCCCTGCGCCCCGCTCCGTTCGCGTGGCTCGTTCGCTGGCG
>Ga0075424_100003907_pt1 | contig 13984 bp, 7 predicted proteins | sample SoiMethybrSBSTD3_FD_75301 | JGI IMG/M metagenome (GOLD analysis project Ga0075424, IMG submission 75301) | Bulk soil microbial communities from a Populus tree surrounding site in Tennessee, USA - Soil MetaG P. TD hybrid SBSTD3 | ecosystem: Environmental > Terrestrial > Soil > Tree plantation... | reverse complement strand
GACGGAACCGGGTATGCGGGAGCTGGTGGCTCTCGACGAGCGGCAGTTCCCGGATCACCGACGTGAACTGTTCCCGATCCTCGGCGAAGTGCAGCAGCAGATCGTTGGTCAGCTTCGCGCGGCTGCGCGCCAGCAGCAGACAGGCGGCGCGATTCGCATCGAGAATCGTCCCGCAGGCGTCGGTCGTCACAATCGGTCCCGGCAGAGCGTCGAGGAGCTTTTGCATCCCTTCGTCGCTGCGGCGCCGGTCGGCTTCTAGCTCGCTGCACCGCTGCTGCAAGCCCGCGCATTCGATGCGCAGCGCGTCGACCAGCAGCAGGACGTCTTCGAGCAGCTCGACCGCTTCGTCGGCCGCCGGGCGGCGGCGCAGCTTTGCCGCCTGAGCGCGAACCCTCGCGAGTTCGCGCATCCACTCGCGGCCACTTTGATGGGAATGCATCCAGGCAGCGTAGCGCGTGCGCCGCGGCGAGTCGGTACGCGATCGTACCCTCAGGGAACCAGCCGGTCGAAGTAGCCGCGCACGATCGCGTAGCACTCGCAGGCGGATCGTTCCAGGCCACGTCGGCGCAGAATCGTGACCTCGCCGCGGCGGTAGCGAATCAGCCCTCTCTTCTGCAGGTCGCGCGCGATGAGCGTGACGGTCGACCGGCGGACACCGAGCATGGCCGCGAGGTAGTCCTGTGTCAGGCCGAAGGTATCTCCCCCTACACGATCGTGGGTCAGCAGCAGCCAGCGCGCGCAGCGAGCATGCACGTCATGCAAGGCGTTGCACGCGATGGACCGCGTCATGAATGACAGCAGAGCCTGCGAATACCGTTGGGTCAACAGGTACAGCGGGCCGCGCCGCTCCATCTCCGCCACGAACGCGCCAGTCCGCATGACGCTGGCGCCGCAACCCGCGACTTGCACGACGGTCTCGAGATCCGTGAGCTGCCCGCCAAAGAACGCGGTCATCCCGACGATGCCTTCGTTGCCAATCGTACCGACTTCGACGACGCGGCCATCCAGCGTGACCGTGGTCAACGAGCAGACGCCGCTCCACGGGAAATAGATGAAGGTCGTGGGCTCCTGCCGCGGCTCGAGCACCAACCCGCGCGGCAGCGTCTCCTGATGGCTGAGGAATGGCGCGAGGCGCGCGTACTCTTCGGGCGCCAGTGCCGCCAGGATGCGATTGGGGTTGTGCAGCTGCGGGTCGGCCTGCGGCATCTTGTTAGTATGACCGAACGATCGTCGCCGCGCCTTGCGGTGCGTCGCGCGGTTCCCTATGGGCAATCGGCGTGCGAATTGCTACCCAGTCGGAGTCGGAGGCTGGAATGACAACGAAATGGAGTTGTTGGATTCCCCCTGCGCTGTTTTGGTGCTTGTTGCCCGCATCCGCCGCCGCGGATCCGATCAGCCTTGGGTCTTATCGCGAGGTCACAGCGTTCGCTGGCGTCTTGCGTGTCCCAACGCCCTATTCGACATATGAACATGTGATCTCTGACTTCACATTCACGTTGGCGCCTACCGGCGAGGCGGCCGTGCCTGAACCTGCATCGTTAGTGCTGGCGAGCACCGCGCTGAGCGGGCTCTTCGCCGCGCGTGGGCGAATACGTTTGTCGTAACAACTTTATCGACGATTCGCACGCATCGCCGTCTTCACAGCGGATATGTTGCCCGACGCCCTGAGCGAGCGAGTCGAAGGGCTTACAGCGGCTCACTAACCGCCTGCGTCGACCGACATCAGGTGGCGCCACTGCGGCACTCGAGACAGCTATGTCGCGATCGGCTGCGGTTGCATTCCTCAGAACAGAAACTTGACCGCGAGCTGTATGACCCGCGGGTCGCCGGCGGCCGTGATCGTTCCGAAGGCGGCGGATCCGACCGTTGTATTCGGGGCGAGGAGTGCCGGCGTGTTGCTCGCGTTGAACACCTCGGCGCGCAGCTCCAGCATCCTGGAGCCCGAGATCGGCAGACGCCGCACCAGTGCGAGGTCAAGATTTCGATAGCCGGGTCCGCGTATCGGATTGCGCGAGCTCGAGCCGAGCGTAAAGGCTGGCGCCGCAGCAAAGGCCGCGGTATTGAACCAGCGATCCACGGATCGCTCGCGCGCAGGCAGCGCCGGGTCGCCGATCAGGTTCGGGCGCTGCGTGCCGAAACCGGCGAACGCGTTGTAGTTCGTCGCCTGTGTCACCGCGAGCGGCGATCCCGATTGGAGCGTGAGGACGCCCGTCAGCGTCCAGTCGTTCACCAGTCCCCCGAGAACCCCTCCCGCGTGCCGCCATCGACGACTTCCGAACGGGATGTCCCACACAGCGGATGTCACAAACACGTGAGGAATGTCGCCAGTCGAGTAGTCGCGTTCGAGCTTCCGGTTGAAGCTGTCGGCGACGGGGAAATTCGCCACCGGTCCCGTCAGGATCGATGCATCGAATACGGACGACGCATCGTCGATCAGTTTGGAGCGCGTGTAACCGATCGTGTACGAAAGGCCGTGGGAAAGACGCTGCTCGAGCTTCGCGTACAGCCCATGATAAATGGTCGTCCCGACATTGTTCCGATACAGGCTGACGGTCGTGTACTGCGGGTAGGGCTTGAGGAGTTGAGCCAGAGGAATCGTCGGATCGCCCAAAGAGGACGATCGCGGGATGACGCCGAAGTACGGGTTGGCGACGCGCTGGAGCAACGCGGATCCGAGCGCCAGCTGCTCGACCGTCAGCTGGTTCACGTTCGTGTCCGGCAGTCCGACGCGTGTGATTCTCGAGCCCACGTACGCCACTTCCACCGCAACGTTCGCGGCGAGCTGGCGCTGCATGGAGGCGTTCCACTGCTGGACGTATCCAGATCCGAGATCGCGATCGACTGAGAACACGCCCTGTCCAATCCCGGCATCCGGCGTCAATGGCATGGGCTCGACACGCGGTCCCTGCGCCAGCACGAACGCAGGGCTGATGTTGTCCAGCGTCCGCTGAGACACTGTCTGCAGGAACGGGAAGACGGGCGTGGTGAATGGCGTCGTGATTCCTGCCATCTCGATCCACACGAGTCCGTAGCCGGCGCGCGCCACCGTCCTCTCGGTCACGCGTCCGACGATTCCCAACCGCGGGCCGAAGTTCAGCTTGTGAAGTTGGCGAGCGGTTCGTGAGTGGCCATCGCGTCCGAGGTATTCGAGCTGCTGCGCCTGCAGATTGAAAACGGCAGCCTGGTCGTTCTCTTCCGTTGACGGGAAGTTGAGCGTGTACCGAACGCCGGCAGTCACGGTCAGACGATTCGAAGGCCTCCAATCGCTCTGGATGAAGTATTCCTGGAAGTGCGCCCGGTTCCGGATCTCTTCCCGTTGCAGGTCGATTGAGAACTGCTGCACCTGACCCAGGAGAAAGCTCGCCAATGGCGTGCCGGTGTTTGCGGTGCCAGGCAGATCCGTAAACAGGTTGCTGAACGTAAAGACACCGGTTGGCGACGGCGGCTGCAGGACGTTGAGACGCTCCCAGCGAAGATCGGCGCCTATCTTGATCGTGTGGTTCCCCTTGATCCACGTCAGGGTATCGGCGATCTGGGTGACGCTGGTCCCAAAGTCCGCAGCGGTGTTCGGCGGCGACCCCAGCTGCTGATACCCCGCGATGAGAAACGTCGGCAGCGTGTCGGGGAACCTCGCCGTGGACGGGATGCCTGGAAGATTCAACGCCGCCGACGCTGTCGTGCTCAGTCGCGTGGCGGTTCGGTCGACCGCGCGGCGGGTATCGCCGACGCGGAAGTCGTTCAGCACCGCGTTCGAAAACGTGCGCTGGTACGTTGAGGCGAAGGACCATGAGGTCGTGGTCTGGGGACCCAATGTGCCGGATGTCACGCCGCTGCCATCCGGGAGCGGCGTGACGGGAACGAACGTCTCTGCAAACCGCGTCAGGCGACCGAATACCTGATCGGCGGCTGTGAAGCGGTGATCGATGCGAACGCTGACTTGATCCTGATCGACGCTCTCGTTATCAGTGCGGCGGTAATTGTTTGCAGTGCCTGGGCTCGTCGGCATCGGATAACGCGCAAGCAGCGCGCGAGCGACCGGGTCGGTGCGGTCCGCGGGGATCGCGTTCCCAGGGATCTGAGCGCGTGTCAGGGCGCCGGCTGTTGTAAGCATTGTCGTGAGCGGGTCATAGATGACCGGCACTCGACCGCCGATCGGCTCGACGAAGATCCCCTGGCGCTGCAACGCTGTAGGTACCGTCGAAATCACGGTGCGGCCGATCGTCTGCCGCTGGCCCTGGTAGTCAGCGAAAAAGAACGTCCGGTCGCGTCGAATGGGCCCACCCGCCACGCCGCCAAACTGATTCCGTCTGAATCCAGGCTTCGTTGGATTGGTAGACGCGAAGAAGTTCCTCGCGTTCAGCGCCTCGTTCCGGGCAAACTCGAACACCGTTCCTCGGAAGGCATTTCCGCCCGATTTCGTCGTCAGGTTGACGACGCCGCCGTTGAAGCGACCGAATTCGGCGGGCGGGCTGTTGCTCTCGATTTTGAATTCCTGTATCGCGTCGACATTGGGAAAGAACGCGACCTGCCCCGGCTCTGGCTGGAGCACCGAAATCCCGTCGAACAGGTACTCGTTCGTGCGAGGTCTTCCTCCGTTGATCCGAGGCAGTGGCGCGGCTGGAGGCGGCGGCACCGCGACGCCGGGCGCCAGTGTCGCCAGCGCGATGAAGCTGCGGCCGTTGAGCGGCAGGTCGACGATTCGGCGATTGTCGACGACGTGGCCCACACCGGCCGACTCACTGCGAAGGAGCGGCGCGTCAGCGTGAACGACGACGGCTTCTGACACGTTGCCGAGTTTGAGCTGGATGTCGATACGCGCGGTTTCGCCGGTGGCGATCCGGACGCCCTCACGAACCAGCAGCCGAAATCCCGTCAGCTCCGCCTGGACGCGATACGTCCCGGGCAGAAGCGACGGAATCGAATAGCTGCCGTCGCTGCCGGTGACCACCGTGCGCGATCGCCCGGAGTCCACATGAATCGCCGTGACGAGCGCTCCAGGGATGTGTCCTCCCGCTTCGTCGGTCACCTGTCCCGTCACCGCGCCGCCGCCCACTTGCGCGTGCACCGTCGATGCCCAGGCCAGCACCACGAAGATGAAAACCCACCGCCAGCGCAGAATCACCCGGTTCCTCCCAAAAGAGGAATGTAATCCGCGCTAAGTCGTTAATCAAATCGACTTGAATCGACGTGATCCGATTCGTATATCAGGATCCGGCTTTTGTGGCGCGCTGCGCCTCCGAGTTGACGAGGACGAACGCTACAATCGACCGGTGCCCTGTAGCTCACCTGGATAGAACAGCGGCCTTCTAAGCCGGGGGTAGCAGGTGCCAGGCGCGCCATTCGCAACACGCCGACGTAACCCGAACAGACGCTTATGGCTGCGCGATCTGGTTGCGGATCGCGTAACGCACCAAGTCGCTCAGCGATCGCAGATGCAGCTTCCGCATGATGTTCGCGCGGTGCGCCTCGATGGTCCTCACGCTGATCTCCAGGCGTGCTGCAGCTTCCTTGTTCGACAGCCCTTCTGCAAGCAGTTGGATGATTTCACGCTCGCGCGGCGTGACGGGGTCTCTCGACGGCTGATCGGGCACGCTCGTCCCCCGCCGGAATCCGTCCAGCATGAACGCGGTCACGCCCGACGTGAGGAACGGCTTGTGCTGCCGCAGCGCTTCGACCGCCCTGATCAGATTCTCGTCGGCGTCTGATTTCAGAACGTATCCGCGCGCACCGGCCTTCAGCACCTCTCGTGCGAGCTCTTCCGAGTGGTGCATCGTGAGCACCAGAACCTCCGTTTGTGGCGACTCGCGGGCGATTTGCCGCGTTGCCTCGAGGCCGTTCAGATCACGGAGACTGAGATCCATGACGACGATCTCCGGCCGGTACCGTCTGACCGCGTCCAGCGCCTCACGTCCCGTTGTCGCTTCGGCGACGACTTTCCATCCGGCGCGCGATTCGAGCAGCGCCCGCACACCGCGCCGCACGACTGCGTGGTCGTCGACGACGACGAGTCTGAGCGGCGTCGCGTTCATGCAGGTTGTGCGACGAGCGGCACGTGCGCGCGCACGATCGTCCCACGCTCTCCAGACTGGATGACGAGCGTTCCGCCTAGCTGCTGAAGCCGCTCGTGCATACCCGCGACGCCCACGCCCAGCGCGCCGCCGCCGGCGGGCAGTTCCTCGAGTAGCGCCGCAGGCATTCCGCGACCGCCATCTTCGATCTCGAGCGTCACACCATCGCTGGTACGGCGAAGTCGGATTGCCGCGCGCGAGCTGCCCGCGTGACGGTGCACATTGATCAGCGCCTCCTGTACGACGCGGAAAAGCGCCGTCTCGACGTCGAGATCGGGCCGCTCGAATGACGACGGAAGGTCGAGATCGACTGCGATGCCGCTGCGCCGGGCGAATCCTTCGGCGTACCACCGGAGCGCCGACACCAGTCCGGTCTCGTCGAGGAATGGCGGGTGCAGGACGTACGAGAGCGTACGGACGCCGTTCATCGACCGCTCGGCGAGTTCGATACTTTCGGTCAGTGTCGATCGGTCTGCGTCGGGCATCGTCGCGCCGACGGTGCGCGAGAGGCGCGCCAGCAGCATTTTCAGCGCGGCAAGATCCTGCGCGGTCGTCTCGTGCAGCATCCGCGCGATGCGCCGCCGTTCGTCGTCCTGCGCGCGCATCAGGCGGCCGCTCAACGCGCGCATCTGCGCGAGCGACTCGTGCAGCTCGCGGTCGGCCTTTTTCTGGGCCGACACGTCGTCGAGGGTGAAGATGGCGCCCGTGATCCGGTCGTCCAAGTCTCGGAGCGGAGCGGCCGACGTCTCGACGGTCCTTCGCGTGCCGTCGAACGCCTCGATGTCAATGACTTCGTTGACGGTCGTTTCGCCCTTGAGGCGTGCCCGCGCCGACGGCCAATCGTCCGGACCGATCACCTGGCCCGTTTCGTGCCTCCATCCCTTGCTTCGCGCGTAGCGCTCGGGCCCTGACCGAATCATCTCCGCCCACACTCGTTGCGCGGCGGGATTGGTCAGTACGATGTTTCCCTCACTGTCCGTGACCGTGACGCCGACCGGCAGCGTATCGAGGACCACACGCGCGCGCCGTTCGCTTTCCGCGAGCGCGCGCTCCGCCCGCTTTCGATCGGTGATGTCGCACATGATGCTCAGCACGCATTCCTCGCCGAGAATCTGAATGCGCCCGAGCCACAGAAGCACGACGATTGCGGCGCCTGCCTTCGTCACCGCCCGTACTTCGACGTCGTGCACACCGCGGCGGGCTGCGACCGCGCGCCACATCGTCTCGCGTTCGGCCGGATCGGCCCACAACCCGAGCTCCAACGACGTCTTGCCGATCGCTTCCGAACGCGCGTACCCGAAGTGGGCGACGAACTGGTCGTTCACGTACATGAACCGGTCGTCAGTGAAGCGGCTGATCGCCATGCTCGCCGGACTCGAGTAGAAGGCGGTCGAGAAGCGCCGCTCGCTCTCGCGCAGGCCTACTTCCGCCTCATGCCACTCGACGATGACGCTGGCGAGACGCGTGGCGCGGTCGACGAGATGCAGCCGCTCGCTGGAGGGACTTTTCGACGCACGGTCGAGGACGACGAATGTGCCGAGAACGCGGCCGCTTTTCGAAAAGAACGGCGTCGACCAGGCGCTTCCTATACCAATGGCGGCCGCTGCCGCGCGCCACTCCGGTGAAAACAGCGGGCTCGATGCGACGTTCTCCACTACGACCGGACGGCGCAAATTAACGGCTGAGCCGCAGGCGCCGTTGGTCGGCACCGCCGCAAAGCTCGCGGTGACCTGGCGCCATATATCGGAGACTTTGGGGCCTGCGGCGAATCGGAGCTCCCGTCCAATCCCGTCGAGGAGATACACGGACGAGGTGAGCCCTGACTGCTCGTCGATGAGGCGACACAAGGCGTCGAGCACGGCCGGCAGCTCTGCGCCAGTCGCGATCAGCTCCAGAACGTTCCGTTCACCGAGGAGGAGGCCGCCGTCGCCCAGGCAATCCGAAGCCATTCGGCGCCCACTCTACACCCGATTTCCCCTTAGGGATCGATAGGGAATCTTCTGGATCGAAATACGCAGTCGCGCGAATGGCCGCGCGCAGCGGGGCCTGCTTCAATGGATCGGAATGAGCGGCGATGACCGGCGCGAATTGGAGCAGCGCGAACGTCTGTACCGCGGGATGGTGGTCAACAGTACCGACCCGATCGCGCTGCTCGATCGCGACGGCACGATTCGGTTCGTGGCCGATTCGATCGAACGGCTCACCGGATTCACGCCTGTGGATCTCGTCGGGCGTCCCGCCTTCGAGCAGGTGCATCCCGACGATCAGCCGCGCGTTCGCGAGGCGTTGCGCGAGGCACTCGCACGTCCTGGCGTCCCCGTTCCGCTCGAGTACCGCGCGCGCCACCGGGACGGATCGTGGCGCGATCGCGAAGTCGTCGGCGTCAATCGGCTGGACGATCCGGACATCGGTGCCATCATCGTCAACTACCGCGACACGACAGCGCGACGCCGCGCGGAAGCCGCTCTCGAGGAAAGCGACCGGCTCCATCGCTCGACCTTCAACGAAGCACCGATCGGGGTCGCGCACACGAGCCTGACCGGCAGGTTCTTGCGCGTCAATCGGTGGCTTTGCCAGCTGCTGGGGTACGCCCCGGAGGAGCTCACGGGCAAAGAGTTCGTTGCGATCACGCATCCGGACGAAGTTGAGCAGGATATCCAGGCGATGGGGCGGCTCATCGCCGGCGAGCTGGATCGCTATACCCGCGAGAAGCGATACCGCCGGAAGGACGGCAGTTTCGTGCTCGTGAATCTCGCGGTCAGCGTTCACCGCAGCGTGCAGGGTGAGCCCGTGTTCTTCATCGCGGTCATCGAGGATCTCACCGCGCGGAAGCGGCTCGAACAGGAACTTCGGCAGGCGCACAAGATGGAAGCGGTCGGGCGGCTCGCGGGAGGAATCGCGCACGACTTCAACAATCTGTTGACCGCAATCGCTGGATATGCGGACCTGGCGCTCGACCAGCTGACCGGCGACGTCCTGGCAGCGGTACGCAAAGATGTGGAAGAGATTCGCTCGGCCTGCCGCAGCGCGGCGTCCCTGACGCGCCAACTGCTGGCCTTCAGCCGCCGGCAGATCCTCCAGCCTCAGATTATCGATCTCAATGTCGTCGTCACGCGCATGAATGGGTTGTTGCGACGTCTCATCGGGGAGCACATCGAGATCGTGTGGCGGCTTGCGGCGCCGATTCATCGTATCAACGTCGACGCCGGCCAGATCGAGCAGGTCGTCTTGAATCTCGCGCTCAACGCACGCGATGCGATGTCCGACGGCGGGACGCTGACGATCGAAACGGCGAACGTCCCTCTCGACTCCGGGCCGCACGTGATGCTCGCGATCAGCGATACCGGCGCCGGCATCGACGAGGCGATCCGCGAGCACCTGTTTGAACCGTTCTACACGACGAAGGAGCCCGGACACGGCACCGGACTCGGGCTCGCCACCGTCTACGGGATTGTGAAGCAAAGCGGCGGCTCGATTTCGGTGTATAGCGAGCCCCGACGCGGAACCACGTTCAAAGTGCTGCTGCCGAGCGCGGTTCGCGTGCACGACAGTCCGGACGCCTGCGCATCCTCATCCGAACTGCTGCGCGGGAACGAGACGATTCTACTCGTCGAAGATCAATCCGAGGTGCGCTCCGTTGCGCGCGAGACATTGACGCGCCATGGCTACACCGTGATTGCGACTGCGAGCGCCGACGAAGCATTGGCGGCGGCGCCAAGCCACCCGACGATCGATCTGCTGCTGACCGACGTGGTGATGCCGGGGATGGGCGGTTCCGAGCTGGCGCGACGGTTTCGCCGGGATCGAGCGGAATTGCCCGTGCTGTTCATGTCTGGCTACCCGGCCGGCAACATCGACCAGCCAGGGGCGCCCGATCGACAATCGCCGCTGATACAGAAGCCCTTTGCCGGGCAGGCGCTGCTTCGCAAAGTGCGACAGGTCCTCGACTGCGCGCCCTCAGACCTGACGGGTGACTGTCGGGACAAGTAATCCGCTTGCGGCCGTTCTTGCGCGTCCGGCTCCGGACGACGCCTCGAGCTGGTCGCAATCATGTCAGCGTTGCGCTGGGTGCGCCTGCCAGTTCACGAGGACGCGCAGCGGGAGAAGCTGCGGATCGCCGATCGGCGTATGCACGAGAAACCGGTGCCCCGCCGGCTCGACGTCGTACTTGCTCGCGTACGGCGGCGCGACCCGCATGCCCGGGATGCGGAAGAGCGGTTTCGGTGTCGCCGGATTCAGATCGCCGCTCGACTGGACCCGGACCGACATGAGCATGCCATCGCGCGCGACGTAAAAGAGCTCGCTGCCGTCCGCGCTCCAGTGCGGATCCGATCCGCCGTTGACGGAGATCTCCTCCTGCCGCGTGCCGTCCAGCGCCTTCGCGTAGACCTCCGACTGATCCGGCGATGTGAACCACGTATACGCCAGCCATCGCCCATTCGGGGAGATGTGCCCCTGCACTTCGGCGTCGCGGGTTTTGACGAGAGGGTGAGGCTGCGCGCCGGCGCTGACGGGCGCCGCCCAGATGTCCCAGCCGGTCGACTCGCTGTCCGAGTGGTACACGACAAAGCCCTCGCGGCTCCACTGAGTCGGGTATTTCGCCGTGTCCGTTTTCAGGAACAGCTCGCTGCTGCCCGGCGACGCCGGCCTCGTCAGGTAGAGATCGTGGACGCGCGTCGGGTTCGATCGGAAGACGAGGCGCGTGCCATCGGGCGACCAGACAGGCGACGCATCCGTCTCACGCGTCCACGTCAAACGGCTGTCGGCGCCATTGCGCAGCACGTCGATCACGTGAATGTCCGGATGGTCCGAACGCGATTCGATTTCCGCGACCGCGAGATACCGGGCGTCGGCGGAAAGCTGGAAGTCGACGTAGGCGCCGGCAGGGACGGCCGTCGCGAGCTTGCTTCCGTCGCGCGCGACCCAGTCGATCTCGGCGGCGAGGCCGCTGGTCGCATACGCGAGCACGCCCGTCGCGGACACGGAGAACGCCCCGTAGAAATTGCTCGAACCGCCCACATCCTGCACGATCGCCACGGGATCGCCTGTGAGACGGCGCTGGTCCAGATCGAAGTTGCGCGCGACCAGCGCGCCGTCGATCACGTACAGCAGGCGGCCCGGCGGCGCGAAGATGCCCGCGAAGTTCGTCTCGGCAATCGGAACGCTGGCGCCGCCATCGAGGCTCGCGAGGTACACGCCCTCCTTCTCCTGCTGGGCGTTGCGTGAAAAGAACACGAAGCGTCGTCCGTCGGGCAGGAATTGCGGCCAGCGGTGCGACAGCTCGCCATGCTCCGGTGCGAGCGTGGTTGCCGGCGCCAGTCCCGTTCCATCCGCAGCGACCCGCATCAGCGCGCTGGAGGAGCTCGGCGCAAACAGGATGATGTTGTCGGCGTTCCACGTGCCGCCGCGCCCGTTCGGCGCGTCGGCGACGAGCCGCGACGGTCCACCTCCGATCTCGACCCGTCGCAACTGACGATCGGCGAAGAAGCCGATCGAGCGGCTGTCCGACGACCAGAACGGATAGATGCCATTCGTCGTGCCCTCCACGCGGCGCGCGACAATCGAGTCGAGCGGGCGGACCCAGATCTGCGACATGCCGTCGGCCCCGGTTGCGACGAAGGCGAGCAGGCGGCCATCGGGTGAGACGGCCAGCTGCGCGCTGTTCGCCGAGCCTTCGGTGAGGGTGAAGCGTCCACCGTCGGGCGGCGGAACGGCGATGGCGATGGAGGGCGGCGTGGCGTCCGCCCGCGGCGCGGGCCGCCAGCCGTAGAGCGCGATCGCCGCGATCCCGAGCAGCAGGACGGCAGTCGCGATACCGTAGCGCGCGGCACTCGACGCAACTGCAGCGGGGGCGCGCGCAGTGGCGCCCGCCTGCGCGGCGCCACCTGACGCCATCCACTTCAGCACGGCCTCCACGTCGCTCATCGATTGCCATCGGCTGTCAGCGTCCGGCCTCAGACACCGGCGAACGAGCCATTCGAGCGCAGGGGTGGCCGTGCCGTGCCCCACCATGGGCGGCGGGTCCGACCGCATTACCGCCGCCACGAGCGCGCCCGGCGTGGAACCTTCGAAGGGACGCCGGCGCGTCGCAAGCTCGTACACGACCGCGCCAAAGGCGAAGATATCCCCGCGGTGATCCATGTCGCGCCCCTGCAGGCGCTCCGGTGGCGTGTACTCCGGCGTGCACTGGATGACCGGATCCACCGCCGGTTCCATGCGCCGCGTTTCCATCAGCGCAACGTCCTGACTGGGTGCGCGATCGAAGTGCCGCAGTTTGGCGAGCCCGAAGTCGACGACCTTCACGCCCGCACGCGTGAGGAAGATGTTGCCGGGCTTGATGTCGCCATGCACAAGGTGATGCGCATGCGCGTAGGCCAGCGCTGACGCGATCTCGATGGCGTAGCCCAGCACTTCGGGGAGCGGAATCGGCCCGCGCGCCATTCGCGCCGCGAGGGATTCTCCCTCGAGGAATTCCATGACGAGATAGTCGATGGAGCCTTCGTGCCCGACGTCGTACACCGCGCAGATGCGGGGATGGTCCATGCGGGCCGCGAGGCGGGCTTCTTCGTCGAACCGCTGGCGCACGTCGGGGTCGTCGCCGAGTCCCGACCGGAGGACCTTGATGGCGACGTCGCGCTCGAGGCGGGGATCCCGCGCGCGGTACACCTCGCCCATACCGCCGCGGCCGACGAGCGCCTGTATCTGATAGGGTCCGAGGCGCGCGCCAGCGGCCAGCGGCATCAGCGGTCCTCTTCGAGCGCCTGCTTGAGATCGAGAGTGCGAATCAGCCGGTGCAGGTAGTTCGGATGCACGCCGAGGATGCGGGCCGCCTCGACATAGCTGCGGCGTCCCTCACGGAACGCCTCCTGGATGGCGCGCTTCTTCGTCTCGCGTACCGCATCGTGCAGGCGCGACGCGCTGCCGCCTGCGGGGACAGCTCCTTCGAGCAGCGGTTCGGGCAGGTCATCGCGCTCGATCGTCGGCGACGAGCCGAGCGCGATCGCCTGATGCACGGCGTTTTCCAGCTCGCGGACGTTGCCCGGCCAGTCGTACTCGATCAGGCACCGGAGCGCCGCGTCGGAGAACCCTTCGATCGGCCGGTTCGCCTCGGGCGCGAACCGCGAGAGGAAATGCTGCGCCAGCACGGGGATGTCATCCCGCCGCTCGCGAAGCGGCGGCATCTCAATCGACGCCACGTTGAGCCGATGGTACAGATCCGCGCGGAAGCGGTGCGTCGCAACTTCGTCCGACAAGACGCGGTTGGTCGCCGAGATCAGCCGCACGTTCACGCGAACAGCGCGAGTACCGCCGACGCGCTCGAATTCATGCTCCTGAAGGACGCGCAGCAGCTTGCTCTGCAGGGACGGCGCGAGCTCGCCGATTTCATCGAGGAACACTGTCCCGCCGTCGGCCAGCTCGAGTTTTCCTTTCTTCTGCGCGATCGCTCCGGTGAACGCGCCCCGTTCGTGTCCGAACAGCTCGCTCTCGAGCAGGCTCTCGGTCAGCGCCGCGCAGTTGATCGCCACGAATGGGCCCTTCGCGCGCTGGCTGTTTGCGTGAATCGCGCGTGCGACCAGCTCCTTGCCGGTGCCCGTTTCTCCTGTCACGAGCACGGCGAGATCCATCCGCGCGACTTTTCCGACGAAGTCATACACCCGCGCCATCCGCGCGCTGCACCCCACGAGGTTGTGGTCGACTACCAGCGCAGACTGGAGGCGTTCGGTCTCGGTTTCGAGCCACGCGAGCCGCCGCGCGTTCTCGATCGCGATCGCTGTCACGCCGGCGATGCCCGCCACCAACTGCAGATGCTCGTCGTCGAATGCGCCAGGCGCCGAAGCGGACAGATAGATCGCGCCGAAGAGCCGCCCGGGTCTTGCGATCGGGGCGCAGAGGACGCTGGGAGTGTCGGGCGTCAG
>Ga0075424_100003906_pt1 | contig 13988 bp, 17 predicted proteins | sample SoiMethybrSBSTD3_FD_75301 | JGI IMG/M metagenome (GOLD analysis project Ga0075424, IMG submission 75301) | Bulk soil microbial communities from a Populus tree surrounding site in Tennessee, USA - Soil MetaG P. TD hybrid SBSTD3 | ecosystem: Environmental > Terrestrial > Soil > Tree plantation... | reverse complement strand
GTCCCCGGTGAAGTTCGGAGTCGCACCGATCATCCAATAGGGAGAGCCAACCCAACGCCACCATCTCCAATCGGGACGGTTGAACTCTATTTCCCAGTTTGGGTCAACTCCGTTTTCTCTCTGATCGCTTATGAACCCTATGTCATGCAAGAGTACGCCGAAAGCGACTTTCCGCACCCAGGGTTTTGACTCGCTGTTGTCAGCGGGTGTGGCTGCGCTTTCCGCTGCGAAGACAGGTGCGGGTAATAGAGAAGCAAAAAAAAACAGCACAATAATAATTCTCGAGTTCATTTTAAAACGGGATGGTAACACCATCAAGTTTTTCTGTAAATGCTTGGCGCAGTTTGTCTAAGCATGGTCAGCGTCGTACCGCGCTTGTCTGGATCTAAGCCGCCCATCTGCGGAACTGCGGAGGGCCGGAGCATAAAAAAAAATTCCAGTTGATAATTAGAGAAGTCCTTATGGTTATTCCTACCGCTGATAAAATTGCCAAGCACTTTACCGCGTATTATCAACCGATCGTAGATTTGAATACGGGCGCGGTTGCAGGCTTTGAGGCGCTCGCACGAGTAGTCAAGAAGAATGGATCGATAGCCACCGCCGGGCCGGTCATAGAAAAGATCGAGCGGCGATCGGACACTCTCAAAGCGCTTATTCGAACAATTTTGGTGTCCATCCGGCGCGACATGGTTCCGCTCTTCGAGCGTCATCCGCATTTTTATGTGAGCGTCAACATCCCGCCGGCTATTTTGGGCAGCGGTCAAATTCTGCCGATGGTGGAGGCGCTGGAGCTGACGCCCTATTTGGATCGTATTGTGTGCGAAGTGACGGAACGGCAAGCTCTGACGCATCTTGGGCGTTCGGCGCTGGAAGGCGCCCGGCGATCAGGCATGAGCGTGGCAATTGATGATTTCGGCACCGGCCATAGCGGCTTGATGCAGATCGTCGGGCTCGATTTCGATATTTTGAAAATCGATCATTCTTTGATCGATACGATACTGACGAATCAGACCGCGGCCAGAATGCTGCGCGGCATCGTCGCGCTCGCCGCCGCGCTGCGTCTACACACAGTGGCGGAAGGAGTCGAGAGCCGGGAAGAGGCATTTTTCCTGCGCGCCGCCGGGGTTGATTGCGGCCAAGGCTGGTTTTGGAATAAGGCCGTCTCCGGGCCGCTGGCATCACGGATACTGGATCAGGGATACCCGGGGTGACTGCGGATAGTCGAACAACACATGATCGACGCGATGCGCGGCAGTGTCACCGAGCGGGTTGTGCGGGGCGCTTCCTGTCCGGTGTTGGCTGTGCCTGCCGCGTGAGCCTACGCGGATCTGCTGCTTCAACCCGCTGCAACGAATAGTGCCGCGCAACGCGACTAGCTGTTGCCACGGCTCGCTCTTTCCATAGGGCCATTTGCACTGTCGATCCGGCGCTTCGCTGTTGGACTAAAGTCCAATAGATGAATCCCTCACGAACTGCGTATGTTTCCCACGGGAAAGGTTCAAGCGGCCTGCAACTGAAACCGTTTAAAAAGCAATGGGTGAGATGAAGCCGAGGGAATCTTGCTCTTCCCCTTTCAAAGCGGGATTTTATTTGAGAGCGCGCTCTCGTTATGAAAGCCATATATTCTGACCGAGACTTATGCAGCGAGTTACGCCAATGTCGGCTCTGGTTTTCGCTACGCTTCTGGGAGCGCTAACGCTATCGATAGCCCAACCGGTCGGGGTGGCGGCGAGCAGCTCTACAGGTGGGAATGTTTCCACACCTGACGCATCGGAAGTCGATGGATTGGAGTATGAACGCTCCGAGGTCACGCTTGATGGTCGGGTACTATTTCAGGTGCGCGGCTGGCCGGCCTATCCCGCCGACGAGCGCGCCAAAGCAATCAGGCGGCGTATCGAGGAGATCGCGGCCGATTCGTCTTTAGCCCTCGATTCGCTACGAACGGTCGAGATGGAAGACCGTACGAGAATTGTGGCCGGCGACCATCTCGTGGCCGCCTTTATCGATGCAGATGGCGCGGTCGACGGTGTTTCCAGACAGCTCCTGGCTGAAAGGGCGGCGATAAAAGTCAAGGACGCGATCGCTGCCTATCGCAATGACCGCAACCCGCGCGTGCTGCTGATCAATACGCTGTACGCGCTTGGCGCTACGGCGGCGTTGGCGCTGGTGCTTCTTACCGTGCGACGCGCATTCCGTAAGCTCGACGCCCTAGCACAAAGGCGGCTAAGATCTCGAATCGAGGCGTTTGAAGCACAGTCGCACCAGATCGTTGAGGCGCGACAAGTGAGACAGGCGCTGCAAGGCCTTCTGAAAAGCACCTACTTGCTGGCGTTGCTGTTGCTCGGCTACATCTATCTTCACTTTGTCTTTGGACTTTACCCGTGGACAAAGCCCTTGGCAGCGCGACTGTTGGCAATTTTTCTTGATCCGCTGCAGGCGATGGGGCTGGGGCTGCTCGAGAGCTTGCCCGGTATTGTCTTTGTCATCGTCGTGGCGATTGTGACGCGCTACATTTTGCGCCTAACGCGGCTGTACTTTGAGAGTATCGATCGCGGCACCGTCACCCTTGCCCGTTTCGACCGTGAATGGGCATTGCCCACATACAAAATAGCTCGACTGGTGTTCATCGCTTTGGCGCTAGTGGTGGCCTACCCCTATATTCCGGGTTCGAGCTCAGAAGCCTTCAAGGGCGTCTCGATATTTCTCGGCCTGGTAGTGTCGTTAGGCTCTTCCTCGGTGATCGCCAATTTGATGGCGGGCTATACCATGATTTATCGGCGCGCTTTCAAGATCGGCGATCGCATCACCGTCGACAATCTCACCGGGGATGTGATCGAGAGGCGGCTCATGGTGACGCACCTGCATACGATCAAAAATGAAGAGATCGTCGTGCCGAATTCAACGATTATCAATAGCAATATTATCAACTATAGCACCCTGGCCCGCAGCCGCGGGCTGATATTGCACACGACAGTCGGGATTGGCTACGAGACGCCTTGGCGGCAGGTCGAAGCGATGCTGAAGCTCGCGGCCGAACGCACCTCCGGAGTGGTCAGAGAGCCTAGGCCCTTTGTCCTGCAGAAATCTCTCGGCGACTTTGCGGTCACCTACGAGCTGAACGCTTACTGCGACAACCCACATGCCATGGCGCAGCTCTATACGGCGATGCACCAGAACATTCTCGACGTCTTCAACGAGCATGGGGTGCAAATCATGACACCGGCCTATGAGGGTGATCCGGAAAAACCAAAAGTAGTTCCAAAGGATCAATGGTACCAAGCACCAGCGACATCCGCCGAGACGCTGGCACCTGATGGCCGCAAATCGTGAGCCCACGGCGCTTCAACTCGTGAAAAGTCCGTCGTTACTTCGTCAACGAGTTTGGCTTTTTTCGCGCCGCACCGATTTTTGGCTAGTGTGCGGTGGAGCATCGGTCGGACTGATCGCCGCCATTCTCGTAATCTGTTGGCACGGTGACCGAGAGATCGACGCCGTTGACTTGGTATTATCCGAATTCCATTTGGGAGCGACCTATGACGCAGTCGTGCGGCGGCGGCTATGGCGTGCGCGACCCATCGAGATATTAATCATTCCGCTGCTGATCCTGTCGCTGACCTACTGGCTTTTCATGAGCAGCCAGGCAGTCTTGCTGAGTTCGATCACCATGTATGCCGCGGTTTGGCACCGCGGTCGTCAAAGTCTGGGTATCGCGCGTTTTTATCAACGCGCCGTCGGTGGTCCCGCGTCTCGCCTACATTCCATCCTGTTTCGCGGCGCGATTTATCTGCCGATGGCCGCCGCTACCCTCGCATATACTCACCTAGCCCCGACGGAGTACGACGGAGAGCCATATCTCGCGTGGAGTGTGGGCGCAGGAGTCACTTGGATAATCGGGTTGGCTGCTGTCATTTGGGTGATCGCTTATCTGATCTGGACGGCATCGCGATCTCGCGCCGTGGGAGCTGTTTCCGGATACGTCCTTAATTCAGTTCATCCTGGCGAGTGGTGGGTGGTGCTCGCGCACGCCGTTGCCTTCGGCAGCGGCTATGTGTTGGGGGCGGCCAATGCCTCTTATTTGTTCGTGATCGCAGTACACCATGAGGTCCAATATCTAGCGTTTACCTGTGCGATGGCCCGGCGCAGAACGAATTCACAATCGTTGGCTGTTCAGTCGGCGGTCCAGGATGTTTACTCGCCCGGCCTGTGGCGAGCTGATCGCGGGATCCGCACCGAAGTAAGCTTCATCGGGTCGTTCCTTTTCTGGCCGGTGATTGGCTTCGTTGGAGCGGTTTTCGGGAGTTGGCTCAACTTTCCGGCGCTAGCTCCGTTCGGCGCCGGCGGACTCTTCTGCCACTACTGGCTGGATGGCCGGATTTGGCGGCGACCGTCGGCGCATGCTTGATAGTCAAGTGAGGAGAAAAGATGCAGCGGAAAACGCCTTCGATCATGGTCTGGGTGCTGCTCACGCTCAGCGGCTGCGCCAGTATCGGTCCCGGCACCGTGGTACGCGATCGCTTTGATTACATTTCAGCGATCTCCGATTCGTGGAAATCTCAGATGTTGCTCAATTTGGTCAAGCTCCGATATGGTGACGCGCCCGTGTTTCTGGATGTGGCTTCGGTGATCAATCAATACGGCATCGAGGGTTCTCTCGCTTTCTCCAGTAGCTGGGCGCAGAATTCCCAGCTCCCATGGCCGTACACGGCACTTTATAACTTGCTCGGATCGGGAAGATACGTCGAAAGACCGACCATCACCTATGCCCCGCTGAGCGGCGAAAAATTCGCCCGCAATCTCATGACGCCAATTCCGCCGGGAGCGATCCTCAATCTGCTTCAAGGCGGATATCCGGTGGATTTGGTTCTACGGCTCTGTGTGCACAGCATTAATGGGATCAATAGCCGTTTCGGTAGCGGAGCGCGGGCGCGTCAAGCAGATCCGGAGTTTTATGAGTTGATAGAAAAATTGCGCAATATTCAGCAATCCGGCGATCTCGGTCTGCGGGTGCGTAAAAACGGTGACCAAACGACGACCTTGCTTGTGTTTAGCAAAAAGCCTAACCCGGCCATAGATGCGGATCGAGCCGCAGTGCGTAAGCTACTAAGTCTTGATCCTAAAACCGAAGAACTCAACGTCGTCTACGGTTCAGTCGCGATCAACGACAAAGAGATCGCCATGCTCACCCGGTCCATGCTCGAAATTCTGCTCGATCTTTCTTCTTATATAGAAGTTCCAGCCGCGAGCGCGACCGAACGGCGTACGTTTGCAACTCCGGCGCCGGAAATCGTGAATGGCACGCCTGTGGCGCCGCTCATAACGATTTTCAGCTCTTCTCAAAGCCCCAGCGACGCATTCGCCGCAGTTCCATACCGGCACGAGTGGTACTGGATCGACGATAAAGATTTTGCTTCGAAGCGGCTCTTTTCGTTCATCATGTTTCTCTTCACACTGACGGAAACCGAGGGCAAGCCCAACGCGCCGCTCATAACGATCCCGGTTGGGTAAGAATTAACAGTTTGTATTGGAGATTCGCATCGAGTTTGCCGGTCGTTACTATTTTAGCGTGAGCGACAACTCGGGAGGTTCTCTTTGTGGCTGACATACAACGCGACATCACACGCACTGTGCTTGCGGTTATCTTTATTGTCGCTTTGATCGGGTCCTCGATCTGGATACTACGACCGTTCTTGGGCGCGATCGTCTGGGCAACAACAGTGGTGGTGGCGACCTGGTCTTTCATGATTTCGGTGCAAAAATGGTTGGGGAACAAGCGCGTGTTAGCGGTAATCGTGATGACGCTCTTGCTGGTCTGTGTCCTGGTAGTACCGCTGACGTTTGCCATCGGTGCGATTGCGTCGAATCTCGACGACATTGCGATCTGGGTGAAAGATCTGGCTTCCTTTAGGCTACCTCCGCCGCCGACTTGGCTCGAAAGTCTGCCCCTCGTTGGGCCGAAGGCCGTGGAGTTGTGGGAGCGAGTCGCCATTGCCGGAATTCAGGATGCCACGGTCAGAGTGGCGCCCTATGCAGGTGGTGTGATCAAGTGGTTCGCTGCTCAGCTGGGAAGCGTCGGCGTATTATTGCTGGAATTTTTACTGACAATTATTCTGGCGGCCACCATGTATGCGAGCGGAGAGCGTGCAACCGAGCGGTTGCTCCGCTTCGGTCGACGATTGGCGGGGTCAGGCGGTGAAAACGCGATCTATCTTGCCGGCCAGACTATTCGTGGTGTCGCGCTCGGCGTCGTTGTGACGGCAATTGTTCAGTCGCTTTTTGCCGGCATCGGTTTGATCATTGCTGGAGTTCCCTTCGCCGCTGCGCTCACGGGTGCAATGCTGCTTTTATCCATCGCGCAGATTGGAGTCATTCCCGTGCTCGGTGGGGTGGTGGCGTGGCTTTACTGGACAGGTCAATCGGGGTGGGGAACATTTATGGTAGTTTGGATGCTCATTGCAGGCACGATCGATAATTTTTTGCGCCCGATTCTGATCAGGAGAGGTGCAGACTTGCCGTTGCTGCTCGTTTTCGCCGGTGTGGTCGGTGGTCTTATCGCCTTCGGATTGATCGGCATTTTTGTCGGTCCGGTCATATTGGCCATTGCTGATAAGCTACTCGTGGCTTGGATCGACGGCGATGTTCACGACGGCGAATTACCCGATGCTCCTTAGATCGATGACGCACCGCAGTGCGCCGATTGCGGCTCGATTCGTCTGTTGTCTTGATGTGATTAGTTAGCTCATTTTAAATTGCGATTTGCTCTGTATTGGACCAAAGTCCAATATCCGCTCGTAAGTGTGCCTGCTATTCAGTTTATATCGGCAAATTCGAATGGTACGCGAAACAGCAGTGATCTGACGTCGCGCTGAGTACTGCGCTCGAGAGGAGAATCCATGACAAGACGAACGGTTCCACAGTTTGTGCTCGTGGGAATGGTGCTGGGGCTGATGCATTTGAGTCAAGCTTTGGCACAGACAAAAGCGCCAGCAGGTGATAAGCCCGCAAGCAATCTGGAAATTATACATGAGAAGCTCAAGGCGGACAAAAAACTGACTGTAGCAAAATACATGGAGTTGACCGAATCCGAGGCCGCGAAGTTCTGGCCGGTTTACCAGGAATACCAGACGGATCTACAAGGCAGCAATGAGAAGTTGCGCAAGTTATTGGAGAGCTATGCGACCGATTATCGAAACAAATCACTGACGGACGAGAAAGCGAAAAAATTGCTGGACGATTGGATTGTCATCGAGCAGGAGGACGGCAAACGGCGCAGCGCTTTTGCACCGAAAGTACTCGCGGCGTTGCCGGCCAAAAAGGCGGCGCGTTACCTGCAGATCGAAAACGAATTCCGCATTATGTTGCGGTATGATCTTGCAGCGACTGTGCCGCTGGTTCAATAGCGGTGTCGATGTGAAGTTCGGAGCAAAAAAAGATAGTTCCTGTTTCCCCGCGAGTGCCGGGGAGTCTCAGTGCCAAAGGCGAATGTGGAGGAGTAAGATGATGAAATTTGATTTTCGACGAGCAAACTTCAAAGGTCCGACCGCGATTATGAGATTGGGTTTTGCCATTTCGGCGATTACTCTTGCGATCTCCACATCGAGCGTTTCGTTGGCGGCTAGCAAAGCCACCATTAACCGTGATGCTAAAGCAACGTTGGACAAGCTTTACAAAAATAACCCGGGGGCAAAAGCATTGGGCGACAAATCCGTCGGTGTTCTGGTTTTTCCGAGCATCGTCAAGGGGGGCTTTATTATTGCCGGCCAGTTCGGTGACGGAGCATTGCGTAGAAACGGCAAGTCGGTCGCCTATTATCGATCGTTAGCCGCATCGTATGGTTTTCAGGCAGGGGCTCAGGCCTTCGGCTATGTTTTGTTCTTTATGGATGACGATTCGCTGCGCTATCTCGATAATAGCGCCGGCTTTGAGCTGGGCACCGGACCGAGCCTGGTCGTGCTTGATTCCGGCTTTGGCAAAAATTTTTCCACGACGACGCTGCAAAAAGGCATCTATGCTTTTATCTTCGATCAGAAAGGTCTAATGGGCGGTGTGGGTATCCAGGGAACCAAGATCACCAAGATCAATCCGAACCCTTAGGCAGAGGCCGTTGAACCTGTTCAAAACATTCAAGTAGTCCAACCGTTCAATCACGCTCCAAGGAGAGAAACGATGCAAATCACTTTGTTGATCAAAACAATCGGAGTTGCGATGGCGTTCACGCTCTTCGGTTCTGCACCATTGGGTATGGCGCAAGACAAGCCCGCCGATAATATGCAAATTTTGCATGACAAGATCCGGGCCGATAAAAAGCTCGTGGTGGCGACAAATATGGAACTGACGGAGTCAGAGGCGAAGGATTTTTGGCCGATTTATGAGCAGTACCAAAAGGATTTGCAAAAAATTAATCGACGGATGGCTAATCTTTTGGAGAGCTACGCAGATGACTTCCGAAATAAATCACTCACCGACGAAAAGGCAAAGAATCTCATCGACGAGGCTCTTAAGATCGATCGAGCCGAAGCGGACCTGAAGAGCACCTATGCGCCGAAGCTCAGCAAAGCTTTGCCGATCACAAAAGCCGTCCGCTACTTGCAAATCGAAAATAAGATCAGGGCTGTCGTCAAGTACGACATTGCCTCGGGCGTTCCGCTGGTAAGATGACGCCCGCGCCCACAACGGTGCATTTCCAGCAAAATCTTTGAGGAGAATTCCATGACGCAAACAAAGCTCGTACTGGGTGTTTTTCTGATCGCAACCGCGCTCGGCCGACCGGCACTTGGTCAGCAACTGGATGGCACTCTCAAGAAAATCAAGGACTCGAACACGTTCACGCTCGGGTATCTCACGTCGGCACCACCATTTTCTTTTCCAGGCCCGGACAAAAGCCCGGTCGGTTATTCGATCGATCTCTGCAAGCAGATCGCGAGCAAAATTCAGCAGCGGCTTGGTACCAATCTCAAACTCAATTGGGTGCCGATCACGACAGAAAACCGCCTCGACATGGTTGCATCGGGCAAAGTCGACATCGAGTGCGGCACGAGCACGGCAACTCTTTCTCGCCAGGAGCGGGTAGATTTTAGCCTGATGACGTTTGTGGATGGCGGTAGCCTGCTGACTAAAGCGGACTTTAAGCTCCGCGCACCGGGTGATCTCGCCAACAAGCGTATCGCCGTTATCCCAGGAACCACTACGGAGACTGCATTGACCAAAGTTCTTAAGGCGGAGTTCGTGACCGTTCAGTTGGTTCCGGTCAAGAACCACGTCGAGGGCTTGGCCGCCGTCGAAAAGGGATCAGCGGATGCGTTCGCCTCAGACCGCGGAATCCTGATCGGACTCGCGGTGACTTCGAAGGATCCAAGCGCTTTTGCTCTCCCGGCGATTTTATTTTCATATGAGCCGTATGGATTTATGGTTCGCCGTAATGATGCTGCATTTCGGCTTGCTGTGAACCGCGCGTTGGCAGGGCTGTACCGTTCTGGTGATATTGCGCAGATTTATGACCGCTGGTTCGGTGGATTGGGCAAACCGAGCGACGCGCTTCAGATGATGTATCTGCTGAACGGACTACCGGAGTGATACGGCGTGAACACAATGCCGCGCGCGAAATGATTGCGCGGCAGGGGCGTTAAGATTGCGTAGCGTCGATATGAGGCAAATGAAGCGGGTTCGGCTCGGATTGATTTTGGCGCTCGGGTTTCTCATTGGGCTCAGCGGGATTGCCGCGAGCCACTCGGGAATCCTCGACGGCTATGGCTGTCATCGCGGTCCGGACAAAGTGAGCTACCACTGTCATCAGGGCCAGTTTGCCGGCCGGACTTTCAAATCGAAGGAGGAATTTCTACGCGAACTGCGCGGCGGCAAATCCACGCAATTGTCTCCCAAGAATAATTCGACTCCGTCACAAAAAAAGAAGGACGACTAGCCGAACCGGCTCGTATGCTCTGCGCTTCGGATCAATTCAATTCAGCGGGATTTACGACAGAGCAGATCAGCAACCGAGAGTAACAACCGAGGTAATATGGACAGAACCCTGAGCCTTAAGATCGTGGGTGTTTTGGCGCTGGTGCAAGGCGGTCTTGCTCTGTTGCGGGCTTACAACTGGGTGCAGATCGGTTCGAATCTATTCGGCCAAGGACTATTGTTGTTGCCGGTCCTTGGCGTCATGGCAGTCATGCGCGGTCTTTTCGTCTCGATTGTGGCGCTACTCTATATATTGTTTGCGGTCGGCGCTCTGTTGGAAAAACCTTGGGGCTGGTGGGCTGGGCTCACTGCAGCTGTGGTCAATCTGCTTCTCGTGTTTAGCGCCGTTATGCAAGGAGAATCTCTGCTACAGGGACTCCTTTGGTCGGTGGTTCCGGTCATTCTAATTTTTTCTTTCTTTTCACATAAGGAAGAACATCCTGCGCTTACTCGTGCTTGAGCATCCGGGCTCCTGTTTAACGAACGTGCAAAATAGATGGGGCGCATGCTTAGCTTAGGTCCGCCGCAACATCGCCAGCGCCGCAGCGATGAAAGCAGCGGCTTCGAGAATAATGTAAGACCTGATCGTCTGCATCAATTCGAGCCGCCGCTATCACCCTTAATTAATGCCGCTGGTGAACGAGGTTATTTATCTTTCTCGCAGTTGATCATCCATGGGATGCCGAACCGATCAACGAGCATGCCGAAACCGACGGCCCAGAAGGTCCGCTGGAACGGCATCTTCACTGTGCCTTTTTCGGCTAATGCGTTGAATACGTGTTCCGCTTGCGCCGGATCGTCGATGCTGAGGCTCACCGAGAAACCTTTGGTCTGTTCATAATGCTCCGGCGGCGCGTCGGAACCCATCAATGCTTCGTCACCGACGAGCATGCGGGCGTGCATGATCTTGTCCCGCCAGTTGGCCGGCACCTGCTCCTCCGCCGGCGTCCCCGCGTGACTGAACATCGCAACGATTTTGCCGCCAAGGCACTGCTCATAGAATTTGAACGCCGCCTCACACTGGCCGTCGAAAAAAAGATAAGGATTTAATTGCATAACTTTCTCCTTTGTTCGGTAGTTAATACTTTGTTGCAGTTATAAGAAGTCCGCGGAAGCGGGTGTTAGGGCTACTTCTTATTCTTCGCGACCGCCTGCGCGCGCACTCGCTCCTCCTGCTCCCGGAGCTCGGGAGTGAATTCGGCGCCGAAATCCTCTGCCTCGAACACCTGGCGGATCTCGATTTCCGACTCTGTGCCCGGAAATGGATTGGGACACCGCTTGACCCAGTCGATTACTTCCTCCTTCGATTTCACCCGAAAAATCCAGAATCCAGCGATTAGATCTTTGGTCTCAGGAAACGGCCCGTCGATCACGATCCGTTTGTCGCCAGAAAATCTGACCCGCGCGCCCTTCGAGCTCGGTTGCAGCCCCTCTGCCGCGAGCAGCACGCCGGCTTTCGCCAGCTCTTCGTTGTATTTGCCCATCTCGGTAAGGAGTTTCTTCTCCGGGAGAACGCCCGCCTCGGATTTTTTGTCAGCTTTCACAAGCACCATGAATCGCATCGCAATACCTCCTTTATTAGTTTATTGAGAATTCTGAACGGAGCTCGCCTCGAATTATTTGGTTTCCACCCTTTAACGGTACGACGAACAGAACAACGGGAAATGGACAGTCGACTCGCAGTGGGCTTAATTTACAATAGGACTTTATTAATCAATAACAAATCAATCGGATCGAAGAACTGATCTTATTTTAAGAGTTGGTTAATTTTTTTGTGGGAGGAATCCAGATCGCGCTTGATCACGAGCTGTAACGAAGATGACAAATACGTCAAATCTGTGAGCGCGTGCGAAATTTATATCTCGTGCAATTACCAAAACGAGATCCTTCGGCGTCGCCTCAAGAGTGACAGTGCAACATAGCGGTGGCATGATTGTAAGCCTTCACAGCTATGCTATCTTCGCATGCTTGTTCGCTGATTCGACTCTATCGCCGCTCTGATCCATGTACAGCCGATCCCGCTTGCGCAAGCTTTGGCTTTCTTTCTTTGTTTTCGTGATCGGCGCTTGCGGCGGCGAACGTTTCGACAGCATTCGAAATCTTCGTTCAGCCGGCGAGACGATCATCTGCTTTGGCGATAGTCTCACCGAAGGAGTGGGCGCTGGGAGCGGCGAAGATTACCCTTCAATCCTGTCGCGACTGCTCGTCATGCCGGTGATCAACGCGGGTCAGCGCGGCGATACGACTGCCGAAGCTCTGGCGCGTCTGTCCGATGCGGTGCTGAGCAAAAATCCGCGGCTCGTGATCGTGCTTCTGGGCGGTAACGATTTCCTGCGCCAGCAGTCGCGGCAGCAAACGCGGGAAAACCTCGAGAAAATTGTCCAGCGCATCCAAGCCCAAGGCGCCATGGTGGCGATCGCCGGAATAAGGCTTGGCTTGTTCAGCGATGAATACGGTTCGATATTTGAAGAAACCGCGCGCGGCTTCGGCGCTCTGTACATTGCGCAAGTGCTGAAAGGGATCCTGAACGATTCAAGCCTGCGAAGCGATCCCATTCATCCGAACGCCGCGGGTTATCGCATGATCGCCGAACGGATCGCCGACAAAATCAAGCCGTTGCTCGACGAGTCTGATCGACTGCGAGTCGCGAACCGCGTCGCGTGAGCAGATGAATCGCTACGCCGACCAACACGATGCCGATCCAGGTGGGGTGTGAATCCCTGGGACGGCAAAGATGCCGTCGACGCCGTAGTCTTAATGGATATCGGGTTCGACAAACTGCGCGAACATTTGCTGCCAATCTACCGCGGTCATCGCACCATAACCAACGGCGGAGTACAGCCCAATATCATTCCGGACACGGAACGGATCCGGTGGTTTATTCGTGATGCTACCGGACCGTGGGCGAAGAAAATTTCGATAAGTTGGTGAATAGCGGCAAAGGCGCGGCACTGATGACCGGCACGATTATGGAAATGGAACCGTTCGCGGCGGCTTGGCCGAGCTTGGGCAATAAGACGATCGCCGAAGCCATTCAGAAAAATATCGAAGACGGTCGGAATGCCGCAATGGACCGATGACGAGGTGAAATTCGCTAAGGAATTGCAGAATCGCTGGCCCAAAGGAAGAAAGTTGTAGTGCGCCTCGCGATAAATGGCAGATAAACGGCCCCATTCAGTGCCCGCGTGTGCAGGCGAATTCATACGCAAAGATCATCATAATCCTGCAGGCTATGCATGGAAGCCAGCGTAATACCTAGTCGAAGTTTGTGGCATCTGCATTGCGCCAGTCTTAGAAATCTTTCTGGTAGGAGGTGTTTAATGCAAATCGTTAAGACAGTTACGGCGATTGTCGCTATAGTTTTGCTCCTTCCATTCGCAAGCCTGGCGCAGCAGACGCCACTGCAGCAGCCGGGAGCGGAACAGCCGCCTGTCCAGCGGACGGACCTGAGCGAGAGTCAACTTAGGTCATTCGCTAAAGTCTACGTTCAAATTGAGAAGATTCTTAAAACCTATGAGCCTCAGCTGAAACAAGCTAAAACTCCCGAAGAGGGTCAACAGATTCAAAATGAACAAGCATCAAAGATACAGCAGGCATTTACGCAAGGAGGAGTCGATGCGCAAAACTTCCATCGCATCGTTCAGATTGCGAATGCTGACGATGGCCTCCGCAATAAAATCATCGCTTTTATAGATGAGGAAAAACAAAAGTCTTGATCGGCGACCGGGCTAAACTAATCCCTATGCCGCCGCTCTCTTGTTGCTCGAAGAAACTCCTGGAACGTCTGCAACTTTTTCTGCGGCGCTGTCAATTAAACCGACCGTGTCTCGTGCCGTGTATGCGCCGCGACTGAACCCAAAAAAAAAGCTCATCGTCCAATTGATAGTTTTCGATTAAGAAACGGTAAGCATCTTTGATGATTTCCATTAGACCACGTTCGAAGGCACTACCATGCACTCGGTCAAATCGTTGTATGCCCGCATCCTATGAGAATAGGCCCGTTGCTCGACGCCTTGGCCGCCTTACACGCCGGA
>Ga0075424_100003903_pt1 | contig 14001 bp, 12 predicted proteins | sample SoiMethybrSBSTD3_FD_75301 | JGI IMG/M metagenome (GOLD analysis project Ga0075424, IMG submission 75301) | Bulk soil microbial communities from a Populus tree surrounding site in Tennessee, USA - Soil MetaG P. TD hybrid SBSTD3 | ecosystem: Environmental > Terrestrial > Soil > Tree plantation... | reverse complement strand
CATCGTCAGCAACCACCGCGACCCGATCTCGATCCGCTCGTACCGTCCTCCCCGTCTTCAGTCGGCGTCACGGTCGAATACAGCCCAACCAGCCGCGCAATCAAGATGGACATGTACAGCACCCCGGTAGTGGACTCCAGCATGGCGAGCATTCGGGCCACGCGCGATACCGGCGTGATGTCCCCATAGCCCATGGTGGTGAGGGTGACGAAGCTGTAGTAGATCGCGGACTGGGCCATCGAATCTCCAGCCACCGAGAACGCAAACGCCCCAGGAATTAGCCCATCCACCATCATGTATGCCAGCGCCCACAGAAGGCCGAACACGAGGTACGTCGAAATGCCTGCCTCAAGGACCTGCACGGTGACGCGCGGCGCACGGAGGATGAATTGCAGGAATTTCACGCCCACGAGCGCGAGGAAGAGCACGGCGAATGTCAGATGCACGACGACCGGCATCGACTCCGGTCGATAGTGGTTGACCCATCTCGCCACGACACCTGGCACCACCAGCACCATTGCCAGCAGCAACGTGCCGCGCCGGGCTCCGATGACCACGAGCCCCGACAGCATCACGAGCGTCAGCAATGCGGTGTTGATCAGTTGCCCCCTCGGCAATGTCTCCAGGAACGGGGTCGCAATGATGAACAACGCAAGGATCACGAGGAATATGAGATGCGACGCCTGATCAACCCGGAGGGGCAGCATTGATCAGTCCTCGACACCGATGACGGCGGCACCGATCACCCCGTCACCCAGCGGAGCAGACCTGAAGAGCCACAACCGCTGTCCCAACCTCGCCCGTACGCGGCAACCCCCAGTCGTCGCGGATAGCCCAGTCCTCCATGATCCGATCAAGAATCGCCCCAGGCTGATTTGTATCCACGTCGCCCGCTTGCCGGCAAGCCCAACGCTCCCGCGAGGCCCCGATGAATGACGCACCATCTCGGATCTCACGTGTATAGCATGGTCGCCATCGGCGGGCTGCGAAACGATCACCTGGGGTGCCTCGCCTAGTCATCGCGAAGCATCGCCGAGTACACCGAGCGAGTGTGCGGCGCCTCGTTAGGGCTTCAGCCGCGGATCGAGGACGTCGCGCAGCCCGTCGCCGAGCAGGTTCATGGCGAGCACGGTCAGCATGATGCCGAGCCCGGGGAACGTCGAGATCCACCACGCCTCCCGCAGGTAGTCACGCCCCTCGCTCAGCATGCGGCCCCACTCGGGCAGTGGCGGCTGGCTGCCGAGGCCGAGAAAGCTCAGCGCCGCCGCCGCGAGGATGGCGGTGCCGAGGCCGAGGGTGGCGGTGACCACGAGCGGCGCCACGACATTGGGCAGGATGTAGCGAACGAGGATCGACGGATCGCGGCTGCCGAGCGCGCGCGCCGCTTCCACGTAGAGGTTCTCCCGCGCGGAGAGCACGCTGCCGCGCACCAGCCGCGCGTAGGTGGGCACCGCGGAGAGGCCGACGGCGATCATGACGTTGGTCAGCCCCGGGGTCAGCACGCTGACGATAGCCAGGGCCAGGAGAATCCCGGGGAAAGCCAGCAGCACGTCGATCACGCGCATGATGAATGCGTCGAGGCGCCCACCATAGAAGCCGGACACCAGGCCGACGGGCGTGCCGATGGCGACAGCGATCGACACCGCGATCAGCCCGACCGTGAGCGAGATGCGGGCGCCGTGGAGCACGCGACTGGCCACGTCGCGGCCGAGCTGGTCGCTGCCGAGCCAGTACGTCGCGCCGGGCGGCCGCAGCGCCGTCCTCGGCGCCGTCTTGATGGGATCACGCGGGCTCAGCCAGGGGGCGGCGATGGCCATGAGGACCAGCGCGCCCAGGATCAGCAGGCCGACCAGCGCGCCACGATGGCGCACCAGCCGGCGGGCCAGGCTCGCGTCACGCATCACGCCCGGCCCAGCCGGATCCGCGGGTCGGCGTATGCGTAGGCCACGTCGACGAGGAGATTGATCAGCACGTAGACGGTGGCCACGAAGAGGACGGTGCCTTGCACGAGCGGGAAATCCTTGCTCAGGATGCCGCCGACGATGAGCCGGCCGAGCCCGGGCCGGCTGAAGACCGTCTCCACGATCACCGCGCCGGCCAGGAGGTTGCCGAACTGCAGGCCGAAGATGGTGATGATCGGGATGAGCGCGTTCTTCAGCGCGTGACGCACGACCACGCTGAAGCCGCCGAGGCCCTTGGCGCGCGCGGTGCGCACGTAGTCCTGGCCCAGCACCTCCAGCATGCTCGAGCGCGTGAGCCGCGCGATGATCGCCGCCGCGATCGTCCCCAGCGTGATGCTGGGGAGGATCAGATGCCGCAGATCGCCGCCGCCCGTGGCAGGAAACCACGTCAGGTGCAGCGAGAAGACGAAGATCAGCAGCAGGCCGAGCCAGAAGCTCGGCATCGACACGCCGAGCAGCGCCGTGCCCATCGAGGCCACGTCCAGCCAGGAGTTCCGCGACAGCGCCGCCAGCAGCCCGAGCGGCACGCCCACCCCGACGGCCACCAGCATCGCGGCCACCGCCAGCTGCGCGGTGCTCGCCACGTTCTCGCCGATCTCGGTGATGACCGGCCGGCGACTGCGGATCGACGTCCCCAGATCGCCCCGCGCGGCGTTGGCCACGAAGCGCCCGTACTGCTGCAGGATCGGTTCGTCCAGGTGCAGCTGCGCGCGCATCTGGGCGACCTGGTCGGGGTTGGTCACGAACTCGGCGAGCATCATCTTGACCGGGTCACCGGGGACCAGGAAGAGCATGCTGAAGACGGCCAGGGTCACGCCGAACAGGACGGGAACGACGGCGAGGACCCGTCGCAGGATCCAGGTCAGCATGACGCAGGCGAGGTCGTGCGGTTACTTGCGGAGCGTGGCGTCACCCAGGATGGGATAGGCGTTGAAGTTGTACTTCACACCCTGCACGCCCGATCGGTACGCCCACACCGACAGCTCGTCGACCAGGGGGACGGCGAGCGCCTCCTCGATCGCGAACTGCTCGATCGACACGTAGATCGCGCGCCGCTTGGCCGGATCGGACTCGCGTCGGCCTTGCTCGAGCAGCGCGTCGAGCTTGGGATTCTTCACGCACGACCAGTTGAAGTTACCGCCCACCAGCGAGCTGTGGAAGAGGGCGAACAGGCCGTCGGGGTCGGTGGAGCGCAGGAACATCACCGGGCCATGCGTGGCACAGCGATAGTTGTCCTCGTACCACGGCGGCCGCGCCTGCGCCTTGATCTTCACGTCGATCCCGACCTCCTGCAGCGAGGCCTGGATGATCTGCGCCGTCGGGTCCGGACCGCCGCCGTACTCGATGGCGTTCAGGACGATTTCCAGACGCTGGCCGCTCTTGGTGCGGATGCCGTCGCTGCCCGGCAGCCAGCCCGCCTCGCCGAGCAGCGCTTTGGCCTTGGCCGCGTCGAACGGCCAGGCCACGCGGCGTACCGCGGGGTCGTCGAGCATCACGGCGGTCAGCGGCGCTCCGGCCTTGAGGGCGGTGCCCTTGTAGATGGTGGCCAGAAACGCGTCTTTGTCGATCGCGTAGTTGATCGCGCGGCGTACCTTCACGTCGTCCAGGGGCGGCTTGGTGATGTTGAGCAGCCAGATCCGGGGCACACCGGGCCACGGCGCCTTCTCGATCCGCAGCGCCTGGTTGCCCTCCAGCCGGGGCAACGACTGGGCGGGGACGTTGTACACGCCCTGCGTCTCGCCGCTCTCGAGCGTGGTTACGCGCGTGCCGGCCTCCGGGATGAACTTCCACACCACCGTCTCCAGCTGCGCGGGACCGCTGCGATCGCTCCACGGCACCTTCCGCTTGTAGTCGGCCACGCGGACCATCGTGGTGTGGTCCTTGGCGACGTAATCCTTCATCATGAACTGGCCGGTGCCGATGGGCCGGGTGTGCACCAGATCGCCGCTCTCGCGCACGGCCTTGGGCGAGACGATGCTGAGCGGACCGGAGGCCGCGTAGGTGAGGAACGGCGCGAACGGTGTCTCGAAGCTTACCTGCACGGAGAACTCGTCGAGCACCTTGGAACCGGCGTAGCCGGCCAGGGCGGCGCGGGAGCCGCCGGCCTTGAACTTGGGATCGACGATGCGATCGAAGTTGAACTTCACCGCGTCGGCGTTGAACGGCGTACCGTCGTGGAACTTCACGTCGCGCCGCAACTTGAACGTCACACTGCGGCCGTCCTTGGACGTCGTCCACGATTCGGCCAGCCAGGGAACGAGCTTACCGTCCGCCCCCTTGTAGACGAGGTTCTCCGTCACCGAGGCGATGATCTGGTACGTCACCGCGGACGGCGAGGCGTGGGGATCGAGCGTCGGCGGCTCCTGATCGAGGCCGAGGACCAGCGTGCCCGGCGCCTGGCCGGCCGCCGTCGGCACCATCGGCGCCATCAGGGTGAGCAGCGTGAGAGCCACGAACGACGCGAACCAGCGCCAGGGACAGGAACGTCGCATGGTCGAATGCCTCCTCGGCGAGCGGGAGTATACCGCGGCCGCCTCGATTGTGATAATCGTCGGCCATGCGCAGCGGGGTCATCACGGGTCCGCGGCGGGGGGCCGTATCCCTCGCGGCGGCCGTCATGCTGTGTGCAGGATGCTTGGCGGCCCTCCACGGGGAGATGCCGCGGCTCGGCGAATGGCCCAACTACGGCAACGATCCCGGCGGCACTCGCTACTCTTCCCTGGCGCAGATCGATCGCGCCAACGTCGCGCAGCTGCGAGTCGCCTGGACCTACCGCACGGGCGAGGCGGGCGGCGCGCCACCGTATGGCCACGTTGCCTTCGAGGCCACGCCGTTGATGGTTGATGGCACGCTGTTCCTGAGCACCCCGTACAACCGCGTGATCGCGCTCGACCCGGAGACGGGCGGCGAGCGGTGGACCTACGACCCCAAGGTCGACCGCGCGCGGCGGCTGGCCCTCGTCACTTCGCGCGGTGTCTCCACCTGGCTCGATCCCGGAGCGACCCCGGGAAGCCCGTGCCGCCGGCGCATCTTCGTCGCCACGGTCGACGCGCGACTGATCGCTCTCGATGCCGCCGCCGGCATGCCGTGCGCGAGCTTCGGCCGCGGCGGCCAGGTGGATCTGAGCGACGGCATCAAGGTCATCGATGCCGCCTGCTGCTACCAGGTAACGCCACCGCCCGCCATCGTGAACGGGCTCGTGGTGGTCGGGTCGTCGATCGGGGACAACCGCTCCGTGGAGATGGAGCGCGGTGTCGTCCGCGCCTTCGACGCGCGCACCGGTGCGTTGCGCTGGAGCTGGGATCCGATTCCCACCCGTGAGTCCGACCCTGCTCGTGCCACGTGGGCGGGTGACAGCTGGCGCCGCACGGGGGCCGCCAACGTGTGGTCGGTGATGTCAGTCGACGAGACCCGCGGTCTCCTGTTCCTGCCGACCAGCAGCCCGAGTCCTGATTTCTACGGCGGCGAGCGGCTCGGGGCGAATCGCTACGCGAACTCCGTGGTGGCGTTGCACGCTGAGTCGGGGGAGGTCGTCTGGGATTTTCAGGTCGTGCACCACGATCTCTGGGACTACGACGTTCCGGCCCAGCCCACCCTCGTGAACGTCACGCGCGCTGGGCACACGGTCCCCGCCGTGGTCGTCGCCACCAAGATGGGGCACCTCTTCGTCCTGCATCGGGAGACCGGGGTGCCGCTGTTTCCCGTCGAAGAACGACCCGTCCCGCGGAGCACGGTGCGCGGCGAAGAGGCCTGGCCCACGCAGCCGTTCCCCGTCCGTCCGCGTCCGCTGGTCCCCTCTCGGCTCACCGCCGACGACGCGTGGGGCGTGACGCCCGCGGAGCGCGAGGCGTGCCGCGCGCGGATCGCGCGGCTACGGTCCGAGGGAATTTTCACGCCGCCGAGCCTCGAGGGGTCGATCGTGTTTCCCGGGTTCGTCGGCGGCGTGAACTGGGGCGGGATCGCGCACGACCCGGTGCGTGGTCTCGCGATCGCTCCGACCAACCGCCTCGCCTACGAGGTCCGGCTCGTGCCTCGTGACGAGTTTCGAGCGGCGCGCGCCGCGGGCGCGGGCCGTGGCGAGTTTGCCGCGCAGACCGGAACGCCCTACGGCATGTATCGCGAGGCGCTGCTGTCGCCGCGCGGTGCGCCGTGCAACCCGCCGCCGTGGGGCGCCCTGGCCGCCATCGATCTCGGGACGGGTGAGGTCCGCTGGGAGGTCCCACTCGGCGCGCCTCCTGAGGCGGCGGCCGTGCCAGAGGCACGCGACTGGGGCTCGGTGAACCTCGGCGGCGCGCTCGTCACCGCCGGCGGTCTGGTCTTCGTGGCCGCGGCCCGGGACCCGACGTTGCGCGCCTTCGACGTCGAGACCGGCAAGGTGCTGTGGAGCGCCGAACTGCCGGCGGCCGCCCCAGCCACGCCGATGACGTACCGGACGGCGTCGGGTCGGCAGCTCGTCGTCATCGCCGCTGGCGGCCACAGCGCGCTGCGAACGAAGATGGGCGACTCGGTGGTGGCCTTCGCGCTGCCCTGAGCCTCTCGGCCTTTGATGGCGCTGGCTGTCATCCCCTTCGCGAACCAGTCGCGATGCCTCAGGCCCACTCCGCGGGTGATCTGTCCAGCGCGGCGCGGTCCCACCCAGCGAGGTCGGCCCCTGCTTCATACGCGCTCTGAAAGAACTCCAGCACCGTCTCATCCGGCGAGGATGCTGAACGCACCACGTCGTACGGCAGAATGAAGTCGCCAAGCTCTCGACTATAGTAGGCTGCCGCGGGCCGGATCCCGGCCGAGGCAAGACCGGCCGGTTCGGGTCGCGTGTACGCGTAAAATGCGGGCTCGGCCACGGAGCCGCTCCCCGGCCAGAATCCGACGCTGATCTCCTCGTGCGAATTCGCCTCGCGAAGCATCTCCGAATCCGTGTCTTTATGATCGGGCGCCCGGCGGCCGCTGAAGCGCGTGAGAGCGAGATCGAACGCGCCCCAGAAGAAATGCACGGGACTGGTCTTCCCGAGAAATCTCCCCTGGAACCGCTTCAGGACCCTGTCTGCCTGCAGGAGTATTCGAAAGAATCGATTGGCTTGATGAGAGTCATACGAGGCATGGACGCGATCCTCGCGGAACGGAATGCCGCCGTCGACCTCGACGGGCACTGGCCACATCTTCACGACGATCCCCAGGCTCGAGAGAACATCCGTGTACTCGCGATAGAAGTCCGCTACCGCCTGTGCGCGGAGAGCGATGTTCCGCGCCACCCCTTCGCTCGTGGTCACCGTGAGCCGATGATCGATGAAATCGAATTCGACCTCAAAGCTGCGGGCGCCGTATGGGATTGGTGTCGTGGTCAACCCGCGCGAGCTCAGGTACAGCGGCACGTGCCACCAGTGGTTTTGCCGTGGCGAGAGTGCGAGCCTGGTCTTCCCGACGATCTGCATCCACATGTGAAGGGTGTCATGCGTCGACTGCCAGTCTGCGAGCGGGAGACGGGGCCAGTTTCCCTGATCGTCCACTGACATATCAGGCCCCCAGGGGGGAGTGCTCCCGCCCGCACGTGGTGAGGTAGGAACCCAGCACCGCCAGCGCCCTGGTCGCCTCCGGAGCCAGCGTCGGGTCGTTCAAGCGCTGTTCCATTCTTCTTCTCCTCCTTCGCGCCGCGGCCGAATCGAGCCGACACCGCTCCCGAGCGTCAGATAGCGACGGTGCGGAAGCCGGCGAAGATATTGCGCCGCTGTCGCTTGTAGAAGTTCCGCCACGTGTTCCGGATGAGGCGTGAGCGAGTGGTCCAGGCTCCGCCGCGCAGCACCTTCTTCTGCCCGAAGTACGGCTGCGAGTATTCCGCGTACGGGTCGCAGATGAATCCGGGATACGGCTCGAACGTGTCGTCCACCCACTCCCAGACGTTCCCGATCATCTGGCGACAGCCGACCGGGCTATCGCCCGCGGGCAAGGCTCGGACGTCGATCGTCCCGCCCGCGCGGTAGTCGAGGTTAGCCCGTTCCGGTGTCGGGAGCTCGTCTCCCCACGGGAAGCGACGTTTGCCGCCGGTGGCCACGTCGAGCGTCGCCGCCATCTCCCATTCCGCCTCGGTGGGAAGCCGGCGGCCCGCCCAGCGGCAGAAGGCTTCCGCCTCGTACCAGTTCACGTGCACGACCGGATGCCACGGATCGAGCGGCGCGAGGACGTCGAACTGGCGCACGAGCCAGCGTCGATCGCCGTCGCGAACCCAGAACATCGGATGCTGCGCTCCTTCGCGGCGACACCAGTTCCATCCGCGCCGGCCCCAGCACTCCCGCCGCCGATAGCCGCCATCGTCGACGAAAGCCTGGAACTCGGCATTCGTGACCGGGGTCGATGAGATCCGATAGGGCTTCACGTGGACGGGATGCGCCCACTTCTCGTTGTCGAAGACGAACGGCTCGTCGACGGAGGCGCCCAACAGGAACGGACCGCCGGGGACGCCGACGTCGTGCGGCTGGTACGCAAGGTCTACCGGCGGAACGGCGCACGCCGGATCGATCCGGCTCAGCGCGGGACGCAGATATCCGTGCGTCTGGAGGATCAGGGTCAGATTCTCCGCGTGCATGTCCTCGTGGAGCGCGGAGAGCGTGTAGAAGTACCGCTCACGATCCGTCGGCGCGGAGGCAATCAGTCGGCCGAGGCATCGCTTCAGCACTTCGGAGATGTATGCGTGGGTGGCCTCGCGCGACGGGAAGGGATGATCCCAGCGCCGCGTGTACGACACTTTGAACGAATCATAGATGCCGTCGGACCCGGACAGCAGCGGTTCGGCGCCGTCCAGATGGCGAAGGATCCAGTATTCCTGGAACCAGCCGACGTGGCCCATCTCCCAGAGTGGCGGCTCCACGAAGTGGCCACGCGGTCCGAGCATCTGCTCGTCGGTCAGCCCCTCGAGCAGCTCGAGCTCGACCATCCGAGCGTCTCGCAGGGCGTCGAGCAAGTCATCGGGAGTCGGAATGATCTGGGGGGAAATCATCGGCGTTTGGCGCTAGCGCCAAGTGTACCCGACTCAGCAAGCCAAGCGGTCGTCCGCTTCGATCCAGTGGATAGTCGTGCGTTGCATGGTTCGTCTCCCGCGCCCATCAGCGCCTCAGCGACGTAAGGGTCGTCGTCGGTCGCGCAGCGTGCCCGGGTGCCTCTCGGCCCCCAGGAACACCCCCCCGCCACCTCTCCGGCACGAGCCCTCAGCGGCACGAAGATTGTTGGGTCGCCCAGGAGAGCCGTCAAGCGCTTCCCCCGCGGGCAGACGTCCGTCGTCAGGAATGCGCGGCGGCGGACAAGCCACGCCGCCGGCGACCCGGAATCAAATCACGACCCGGGTGTCCGGAAAATGGGAAGATCGCAGCGCAGACGATGGCCAGCGCCGCCGACCTCGACCGCCTGGACTACGAGAAGCGCGTCAATCGGGTCATCGATCACATTTCCGCCCATCTGGCCGAGGACCTGTCCCTCGAGGGGCTCGCCCGCGTGGCCGCGTTCTCGCCCTTCCACTTCCACCGCGTCTTCCGGGCCGTCAGCGGCGAGACGCTCTTCGGCTTCGTCCAGCGGCTTCGGCTGGAGCGCGCCGCGCTCGCCCTGGTCCATCACCGCGACCGCAGCATCCTGGCGGTTGCGCTCGACCATGGCTTCGCCTCCGCCGCGACCTTCGCGCGCGCCTTCAAGGCCCACTTCTCGATGAGCGCCACCAACTGGCGCGCGGGCGGGTCCGAGCGATGGAGCAAGCGAGGCAAAGCGAATCGCAACCAGAGCAAAGCGCGGCCGCACCGGGCGTGGCATGGTGTTCCTCGAAAGCCGAAGGAGGCCGCCATGAACGTCAAGATCAGCGAGCTGCCGAACTACCACGTCGCCTACATGCGGTACGTCGGACCGTACGGTGCCCACGGCATTCCCCTGCTCTGGCAGCGACTCCGGGAATGGATGCGTCCGCGCGGGCTCGACGCACCGAATGCGATCATGCTCGGTATCGCCCACGACGATCCGGACGTCACCGCCGTCGAGAAGCTGCGCTACGACGCGTGCGTCGTGGTCCCCGCCGACTTCAAGGGGGACAAATGGGTCAACGTGATGGACGTGCCCGGAGGCCGGCACGCGATCACGACGTTCGCCGGGACCGCGCACGAGATCGAGGACGCGTGGGGCGCCCTCTACCGGACGTGGCTGCCGGGCAGCGGCTTCGAACCTGACGATCGGCCGTGCCTCGAGGTGTACCGCGGCAACCCCGAGGTCGCCGGCCGGCCGGGCGCTTTTCACTGCGAGCTATGCATCCCAGTGAGGCCACGGTGAGAACGCGGCGGTCTCGCGGATCCCGCGCCGGCTGGCTGGTGATCGTCATGCTGCTCGCGGCGTGCAGCGCCCCGCCGACTGCGGTCCCCGCGGCGCGCGGCACCGGCGTGACGGCGCTCGTGGGGGGACGCGTGCAGCCCTCGCCGGAGGCGCCGACGATCGGCGACGGCGTCGTCCTCATCAGCCAGGGCGTCATCACCGCGGTCGGGCCACGCGCTGAGGTCCCCGTGCCGCCGGACGCGGCCGTGATCGACTGCACGGGAACGACCATCACCAGCGGGTTCTGGAACAGCCACGTGCATTTCATGCCCACGGCGTTCCAGCAGGCGGACCGGGCCCCGGCCCAAAGGCTGGCCGAGGCGCTACGCGCGATGCTGACGTCGTGGGGCGTCGTCCACGCCGTCGACACCGGGTCGTTGCTGGACAACACCCTGGCGTTGCGGCGTCGAATCGAGAGCGGTGAGATTCCAGGACCATCGATCCGCACCGCGGGCACGGGGTTCGTCCCGGTTGGCGGCAGTCCGTACTACATCCTGCCGGCGCGTCTGCCGGAGCTGACGAGCCCCGCCGCGACGGCCGCCGCGGTGAACGACAACCTGGACCGCGGCGCGGACGTGATCAAGCTCTTCACGGGCTCGTGGGCCCGGCGCGATCTCATCGTGGTCATGCCCGCCGATCTCGTGCGTGCCGCCACGGACGCTGCTCATCGCCGGGGCAAGCTCGTGCTGGCGCATCCGTCGAATAGCGCCGGCGCCCGCGCGGCGATCGAAGGCGGCGTCGACGTCCTCGTGCACACCTTTCCCTCGGAGCTGGACCGGCGCCCGTGGGATCGCGAGCTGCCGCACATGATGCTCGAGCGCAAGATGGGCCTGGCTCCCACCCTCAAGCTGTTTCCGACCGAGCTCCGGAAGGCGGGCGTGCCCGCGAGCGTGATCGAGGTCGTGCTCGGCAACGCGCGCGACCAGCTGCGCACCTTCGCCGAGGGCGGCGGCCAGGTGCTGTTCGGCACCGATGTCGGCTACATCGCCGACTACGACCCCACCGACGAGTATGTCTACATGCAGCAGGCAGGCCTGTCCTACCCGCAGATCCTGGCCGCGCTCACCACCGCGCCGGCCGCACGCTTTGGTGCCGCGGCGCGCACGGGAAGGCTGGCGGCCGGGCTGGACGCCGACATCGTGGTGATCCAGGGCGATCCGGCGCAGGACATTCGCGCGCTCGCCCGCGTGCGGACGACGCTGCGCGCCGGACGGGTGGTCGCGGGTAAGATGTAGCATCAACGGGCGGCTTCTCAAGCCACCCTATGCAGCGTTGGGAAGATCGACCTACCGTCCCCGTTCAATCGCCAGCCGCACCCCGAATGCTACGAGGATCGCGCCGGCGGTCGCTTCGATAGCCCGCGTCACACGCGGGTGGCGAAGCCAGAACCGCACCCGGGCCACGAACAGCGTGACGGCCGACAGCCAGAGAACACCCTCAATCCAGTGAATGCCGGCCAAGAACATCGACTTTCCCAGCACCCAATCGCCCCGATTCATGAACTGAGGCAGGAACGCGAGGTAGAACACCGCCACCTTCGGATTCAGCAAGTTACTCAGCAATCCTTCAACGAAGGACCGCCGTCCTCGCGCGCGGATGGCCGGGCCGCCCGCATCAATCGCTCCACTCGGGTGGTGCCTCAATGCCTGACGAAGTGACTGGATGCCCAGCCACACGAGATAGCCGGCGCCGATGAGCTTGACCATGCCGAAGGCGGTCGCCGAATTGACGAGAATCAGCGATAACCCCAACCCGGAGAGCGTCGCGTGCATGAAGAGTCCGCAGCATGCCCCCACCGCGGTCAGCAGTCCCGCTCGACGGCCTCGTGCCAGTACGTTGCGGACCACGAGCATCGTGTCCGCGCCCGGAGTAATGGTCAGGATGCCGGCGATAATCGCAAAGGCGATGACCTGAGGATCCATGACGGCTACCGCGTACCGCGACCGCTCAGCCGACGTGGCGATGTTCGGCCGGCAGGCCGAAGCGCTCCGCGGTCTGGCTCGCGGCGTCGAATTGAATGAGCACGGCGGCCTCCCGTCCGACGACCCAGGCGTCGTGACCGGGCTCGACCACGACGACGGCGGGCGCCGCGAAGTCGAACGCGCAGCCGTCACGGTACTGACCCTTGACCCTCCCTGCGGTCAGGAAACCGACGTGGCCGTGCATGCACAGGTCGCTGCCGATGACTGGCTTCATGTGGGTCGACCAGCGAAATCCCGGCGGATAGACGACGCGCTTGACCTGGCCATTGGCGGCGGCCACCGCATCAATCATGACGCCGCCGATTTCGTGGTGCTGGGCGCCCTTGATCGGCCGATGGCTGCCACGGAGAGAGCGGGACCCGGTCGCCGGAGACCGCCGGCGACGCACTGTGGACTTGACCACGCGCTTTTTCATCGCAGGTCCTCCTCCTGGCCCTCACCCTATTTCGCGTCGGGCTTGAGCCGGCTGTCCTTGTAGGGTGCCGAGCACGCGTGGCGGGGAATCAGCCCGGTTCCAGTCGCCTCCACGCGCGGCCCGTAGGCGTTGGGAAAAGTGGCCTCGTCACACCGCGCAACGCTGCGGCATGGGAGCGAAGACACATCAAGCCGCCCGCGCTCACGGTGCCGCCCTCGCTGTTTCATGCGCGGGATCAGCTGATCCAGTAGCCTCCCCGCGCCCTAGGTGCGGGCGCGCGATGCGTGTGGGAACTCACCGGCGGCGGCCGGGTGATCGCCTCGGTTGCCGTCGAGGAACCGGAGTGCCACCGCCGTGTGAAGTGCGACGCCGGTCGCCATGGCCGTCTCGTTCACCACCATGCGATTCGAGTGGTTGGGGATCGGCGTGACCTCGCCGTCGGGCCGCGTGCCCAGGAACATCAAGGTGCCCGGGATCTGGCGCAGCACGTACGAGAAGTCCTCGCTCCCCATCATCGGCGTGGCCATGAGGCGCACGCGATCCTCGCCCAGCAGCTCGGCGGCGACCCGGGAGACGAAGGTCGTCATGTCCTCGTCGTTGACCGTGACGGGATAGCCGCGGAGCAGCTTGACCTGTGCCTCGGCGCCGTGCGCGGCGGCCAGGCCCTTCACCAACCGCTCCACGCCCTCCAGCACGCGCTCACGCGTGCGTTCGGACACGGTCCGGATGGTGCCGAGCAGGTGTGCCGTCTCTGGAATGACGTTGCGCGTGCTCCCCGCCTCGATTTTGGCGATGGTGATCACGGCCGGGTCGAACGCATCGACGCGGCGGGTGACGAAGGTCTGCAGCGCCTGGACGATCTCGCACGCCACGGGAATGGGATCGAGGCAATCGTGCGGCGCCGAAGCATGGCCGCCGCGCCCATGGATCACCGCCTCGATGGTGTCGCCCGAGGCCAGAATGGGCCCCGGCCGCGTGGCCAGCACCCCCGCCGGGTGGCGGGAGCCGCCGTGCAGGGCGAAGGCTGCGGACGGCGCTCCACCAGGTATGCCGAGGCCTTCCTCCAGCATGTACCGGGCCCCGTGATACCCCTCTTCTCCTGGCTGGAACATGAAGACGACGCGGCCGGCGAGCTGGTCGCGGCGCCGCGCAAGCAGGCGCGCTGCGCCCACCAGCATGGCCACGTGGGCATCGTGCCCGCAGGCGTGCATGACGCCGTCGACCCGCGAGGCGTAATCGAGGCCCGTCTCCTCCTGTACAGGCAGGGCGTCCATGTCGGCACGGAGCAAAATGGACGGTCCCGGCCGGG
>Ga0075424_100003902_pt1 | contig 14002 bp, 14 predicted proteins | sample SoiMethybrSBSTD3_FD_75301 | JGI IMG/M metagenome (GOLD analysis project Ga0075424, IMG submission 75301) | Bulk soil microbial communities from a Populus tree surrounding site in Tennessee, USA - Soil MetaG P. TD hybrid SBSTD3 | ecosystem: Environmental > Terrestrial > Soil > Tree plantation... | reverse complement strand
TGCAGCCTGCCGGATGACGATGTGAAGCTCGCGAGGATCACTGGAATCGGGCTCAAGGCTTGGAGAAGAATCCGCCCCAGAATCATCCCTAGGTACTTCATCGAAGGCAGCCCGCCGGGCATGCCTCAACGCGCGTTGACGCCTTCCCCGCGGATCTACAACATGCGTGCCCGGGAGGAAGCACTCGAATGGTTCCAAGTCGTTGAAAAACGCCAAAACCAGGACCGTTCAACGGATGGAAAATGGACCGTAGACGGCACCGTGAACGGCTCCGTTGACGGACCGTACGCGCGCTCGCGCGAGAAGTTAGACTCAGAAAGAAGCACAGACTCTGTGCCCAGCCCCGGTACCGCTTCTGCCTCCACAGACTCTCCTGCTTTGCAATCTCGTAAGCAAGGCGCCGACCCCCCAGCGCCTCCCCCAGCCGCCGTGTCGGCGCGCTGTCTCGCACGGCTCTCTAACCGATTCCCAACCCTCGACCTCGCCACGATCGAAACCAAGCTCCTGACCTACCACGATCAACATCCGCTCCGAAACCTCGACATGGCCATGGTCAACTGGTGCAAGACCGCGCTCGAGAAAGGCATCGACCTGCGAAATGGACACACCAACGGCGCTCTATCCGAAGGCGAGAGGATCCTCGAACGCGACCGTGCTACCATCGCCAGGCTGCAAGCTGAAAAAGCCGGACGAAAGGACCCAAGCCATGTGTCCTAAACCGCTCACCTACGCCGATCTGATCAATCGCTTCTGGGGCTCGTTCCTCGACTCCGAGGTCAGGTCGGACGGCAGCGTCGAAGGCTTCCAGAACTGGCAGCGCAGCGCCACTCCCTGGGAACGCAAGACGGCCGACACGTTCGCCCACACCGCGGCGATGAGAATCCTCCGCGACGGTCGCGCCCCCGACGACTGCATCCCCTCAGGCGTCCTTGCCCTCCGCGAGCAGCTCGCCAATGCGCCCGCAGAGCCGCGCCGATACCCGAACGATCATGCCTACGGCATCTATCGCTCGAAGCTGATCATGCGCATCTTCGACGAGCGACTGACCCCCATGCAGGTCGCGCAGGACCTCGAGGCCCATTCGACCGAGTTCCCGCAGATCGAATATGCCGAGTGCGTCCGTCTGCGCCGTGACAACGACGTTTGGCAACCCCTGCCTCCGACCCCACCGCTCTCGCCTGAACGATGCGCCCAGATCCGCTCCGAACGCTCCGGAATCAATGCGCGGCCCGATCCGATCCGCGTCGCCGAGCCCGAAGCGGTCACCACCCCCGACTTCGACTGACCCCCATGCCGCAACGCTGCGCCGTCTGCGATCACCCGTCGCGCCAGGAAATCGACAGGATCCTAGCTCTCAACTCCGGTCCCCTTCGGGAAATAGTCGAAAAGTACGGCATTGGCATGGGCCCAGTCTGGCGCCATAACCAACTCCACCTGCCGAAGACGCTGGTCGAAGCGATCATGGCGGAGCGCAACCGGGAAGGCCGCTCGCTCGTCTCGCGCATCGACCGCATGGCCTGTCGCGTGGAAAAGCTGCTCGACGATCCCAAGATCAACGGCAGTGCGCCGCAAATCCTCGCTGCGGTCCGAGAGCTTCGGCCATCGCTCGAACTCCTCGGCCGCGCGAATCGCGAACTGGCGCCGCCGACCGTGGTCGCCTTCCTGGGCGAGATCGGCGCATCGGGCGAGGCCGAGGTCCGCAATGCGCTCGAGCTCTCCCGCTCGTCGGCCCTGGCGAGCGTGGAGGACATCGAGGCGGACGCGGTGGAGGCGCTGCGCATGGTGCTGGAGCAGAAGCCGGAGCGGAGGCTGGCGATCCTGGAGGCGCTTTCGGGCGGCATGGCATCCGTGGCAGTAATCGACCAGGATGAGCCAGGCTCGCCAGGAGACGCGAACGGGCATGGGAACGGGTCTAGACTCAAACCTGGGCACGATCCGGCCCCATAATCGATCCTTGCTCGTGGTCTGCGAATGGCTACGCGCGCGATTCATGGAGGCCGCATGGATGTGATCGAGTTCGATATCCAGATCGACTACCCCACGCTCGGCCAGTTCAAGCGGATGAAACAGGAGCGCATGGAGGAGTACATCGAGCGCGCAAGCATGTTCACCCGTTGCGGTTATGCCATCGGCCTGTCGGGCTCGCGCTGCATCGAGCATCGGCTGGGCCACCACGAACTCGACTTCCGCTGGAGGCTCTCGAAATGATCTGGCCCTGGCTCTCCGCCATCCCCTTCGGACAGTGCCCCTCGTGCTCGGCCATCGAGGCCGATTTCAAGGGCCCGGTAGTCGGATGGAAACTCGTCTCCGGCCGTGTCCGCACCGAGCAAATAGGATCGAAATATCAATGCATGCGGTGCGGATATATCTATGCGATCGGGCCCACCGGGAATATCACTCCGCGCACCGTGGCGCCTCCGATCACCGCGCCCGATCCGAACGTTGCTCAGCTGCGCCCCGACATGCTGCCCGTGCGCGGACCGCGCATCGTCGAGATGCCCGTGCCGCGCGAGAGGCCGGCACCGTAGTGTGGAACCGAGCAAGCTAGCCCGCCTCTCCGCGCGCCTCAAGTCCTCGCTCGCCCAGCGCGAGAGGCGCCCGCTCGACTTCTTTCGCTTCGCCGTCCCCCGGCTGCGGGATGCGGTCGCCATGCTCGCCGCCGATGAGCCGATCGATGAGCTCGCCGCGCGCTCGTGCAACTGGGGCACCAAGTCCTACTCCATGGCGAGCACCATGCTCGGGATCGCAGAGAAGCGCCCGATGCTGGACGGTGCGCCGCTCCCGCAATGGTCCGGGCCCGTCAAGATGATGCAGCTCTGTCTCGATTACCCGCAGCAAGTGCTCTCGATCCAGCCGGCATACGAGAAGCTCCTGGGCCAGTGGCCGCACCACATCGTCAAGCGCGGGGACGCATGGACCAGCCTGCGCGTCATGCCGGTCTCGGGTGGCGATGACCGCTCGAAATGGTCCGTGATCCACTTCACGTCGCAGAAGAACTACATCGCCGGCACCGGTGCGCGCGTCGATGTCGTGGGGTTCGATGAGCCACCGGCGGAGGCCATCCTGCGCGAGTTGAGGAAGGCACGCCGCGCCGGGCGCCGGGCCGTGCGGCTCGTGTTCTTCACGCCCACGCTGCGCCGACATTGGCAGCCGCTGCGCGACATGTACGGCGATGGGCCGCGCTCGGCCATCAGGCGCATCGGCACGCGCTGGGCCGAGGTCCGCTGGTCCTACGACGAGGTCGCGGACTGGCTGGTCTCGGACGCCGAGAAGCGCGCCCAGCTCGAGGACTGGGCCACCGACCCCCTGCTTGAGGCCCGCGTCCACGGCGACTACGTCGACACGGACAACCTGTGCCCGTTCGACCAGGAGGTGCTGCGCGCCATGCTCGCGGATTGCGTGGCACCGGAGGAGCGCTCCTGGCCCATCACGCGCGAGGTCCAGGGCGACACCGGGCTCGTGAAGAAGCAGGAGACGGCGCGCGTCCTGGTGCTAGAGGACCCGCTCTCCGACATCGAGTACTACCTGGACGTCGACCCCTCGCGTGGCATCAACGACCGGCGGCATGACCCGGGAGGGATCCTCGGCTCCAAGCTCAGGGGCGGCGAGGACGTGGTGCTATACGAGGGCTATATCGGCAGTTACGGGCTCGGGAGCCTGGCCGCTGGGCTCGGACGCCAGTACAACGAGGCGATCGTGGACCCGGAGTCCACCGGTGGCTGGTCCGAGGGCCTGATGCACGGGCTCGCCGATGCGGGATACGAGCGGATCGCGCGCACCAAGAAGCAGATGCAGCCCGGGAAGTGGGAGACGCGGCTCGGCTTCGAGACCAACGAGCGCACGCGCCAGGCGATGATCTCGGAGATCCAGGCGTGGATCTCCGCCTACCGCGCCGGGGCGCCCTACGCGCCGTGCAGGTTCGCGCGCGTGATCGAAACGCTGATGGACACGATCATGGACGAGAAGGGGAAAGTCGTCGCCGCCCCCGGGTATCATGACGAGTTCCTGATCTTGAAGGGCCAGTCGCTCCGGAAGTGCGCGAGTGTGCGGCGGATCGACCCCAACCTCCACCGCCCGAAGCTCAAGCCCTACCAGCAGCCCGCGGGCATGACGGTCGGGAAGATGCTGGACCTGATCGAGCGCGTGAATGTCCCGGCCAATCGGCTGCCGCTCGCCATCCCCAAACGTCCGCCGGCGGGCTGAGATCAACGCTTGACAGAGCGCCGACGTGGTCGGCATGCTCCCCCGCAATCGGCTGGCTGCTGATCGGGCCCACGAATCGGGCCCACCTTTCACGGAGGGGTGACGCGCATGAAGCGCATGCAGCGTGGCCTTATTGTGCTCAGAATCGGAATCACCGCGGCGGTGCTGTCGGCCGTCGCGTTTTCGTTTGGGACGGCGATTGCCCAGGAATGGGCCTCAGGAGGCGGGCACTATAGCTTCCAGTTCAGCCGTGTGCGGATGCGCAACACCAGCGCCGCAGCGGTGGCCCTGAATCCCAGTTGGGCCACCAACGCCAGCAACTCGGGCTACGTGGACAGCACCGTGTTCCGGCGTGGCGGCGTCACGCCGACCGCCTACGACACCTCGACGGCCTTCACCGCCGCGGACTACCCAATCCCGCCCGGAGTCGGAACCAGTTCTGGGACCGTTGACACGAGTGGCGTCCCATGGATCGTGGTGCGTGTTCGCCAGGACACGCTTGCCTTCGGGTTCACTGGCGTCAGTGGGAGCGCCATTTCGGACTCCATTCGCGTCGGAATCGAGTACAGCGCTGATGGGATCCTTTGGTTCCCGGCTCAAGGTACTCCTACCTATCGGTTCGATACGGTCTATTTCACGTCGAGCGGATCCGGTGGCGGGCAGATGGTGAGCCTAATCGGAACCGAGCCTGCGGCTGGGGCAGAACAATGGACCGTCCCGCTCCGTTGCCACCCGGGAGTAGGGCCCAACGAGCCGTTCAACGTCGGCCGCAGTATGTGCATGTGCGGCGAGTTCATGCGCATCATCATCAGCGGACGAATCACCGGGCAGTACGCGCTCGAAGTCGGGAGTTGGAAGAGAGACTGATGCCCGACGACGGCATTAGCGCCTGCGAGCAGGCGAGGAAGCTCCGGGAGGGGGCGCTGCCGGTCTGGCGCCCCCAGTGGGAAGCCCGCACGGAGAATCGGGCGTTCCTGGACGGAGACCGCTACGAGGAGTCGAATAACCTCGCCAATCGCGACCCACGGCGCCAGCAGTTCCGAGGGTCCGAGACCAGCGACAACAACCGATGGCTCGCAGCCCAGACCACAGCGACACCGCGGCAGTTGGAAGCGCTCCCCGTCGATCGCATGAGTGACCCGGTCGACGGGGAAGTCGCGGTGTCTCTGCTCGAATGGGAACTCAACAATCCGCTGAAAGGCTTCGACGACGTCGATGAGGAGGTCGTGAACGAAGCCGTCGACTGTCGGGCCGGCGCCGCCATGCTCCATTGGGATCCGGACATCGGCCCCTACGGCGAGCTCTACTGGCTGTGGCAGAACCCGAACCTGGTGATGTTCGAGCCCGGATTCGCGGACCCACATCACCCGGCGTGCGGATGGATGCAGACGCTCCATCGCATGAGCAAGCACGACATCAAGCGCATGGGGGAACTCAAGGGCAAGGCGAAATGGAACGTGCCCAAGGAGATTCACGGCGACTCGGCCACCGCGGCCGTCTCCTCGCGCCAGACGAGTGGCGTGCTATCGACCCAGGGCGCACAGCTGCTCGGCGTCCCCAATCCGCCCACCGACGACGACCACCAGTGGGTGCTCTTCTGCTGGTACAAGAACGACCCGACGACCTACAAGCGCCAGAAGCAATCGCGCGAGATACCGAAGGGACAGCAATACCTGGCCTGCGACAATCCCGAGTGCGACTACCGCACCGACACGCAGGACCAGATGATCCAGGAGGAGAAGGTCCCGGGCGGCTACCAGCTGCCCGAGGTCGGCGAGGATCCCTGTCCCCAGTGTGGCAGCACCATCAGTCTCCGCTCTCAGCGTTCGGAGGAGGAGGACGTCCTCTACTACGCGCGCGGGCGCAGGCTCCTGGTGTTCCCGCTGCTCCAGATGTTGCCGGACGATGAGCCCTACTACGACGGAGACTGGCCGGTGCCGACGGCTCGGAGCTTCCCGATCTACTGGCTCACGCGCTACGTGCGTGCCGGCCGCGCCATGGGAGACTGCGACACCGAGCGCCATTGGGACTCGCAGGTGGCGAGCGATCAGATGCTCACCATGGCATTCCGCCGCGTCATGGAGCACCAGAACTACTACACGCTGCCGCTCAATGGCGCCTTCGACTTCAGCGGCAACGCCTTCGAGTTCCGCTCTGAGCAGTTCAACGTCATCCGGATCGATTACTCGAACGCGAACATCCCGCCCCCCGGCGTCGGTGTGGTCGCGGGCTCGGCGCTCGATCCCTCATGGGGGCAGCACTGGAACGCGATCCAGCAGACGCTGCTCGGTCAGCGCGCGAAGTCCGACCTTGGGCTCACCCCGGACCGCACCAAGGACATCGCCGCCTCGACCGTTGCCCAGTTGACGCAGCAAGGAAACATCCCGCTCGAGCACTTCAAGCGCCGGCGCTCGCGTGCCCTCTCCAAGGCGTTTGGAGTCATGTGGGATTACATCCGCCACGTCTACACGCGCGCTCGGCTCGCGCGGCTCAATCTCTGGGGCGAGCAGATCGTGGAGCGCCTGAGGGGCGATGAGCTACCGAACTACGACTTCCAGATCGTCGAGGCTCCGGCGTTCAACGGGCTCGAGGAGGCGCGCCAGAAGGCGGCCCAAGTGCTGATCCAGACCGCGACCGAGGCGCCCGAGTGGCTGGACCTGATCGCCGAGATCAACAACTTCCCACCCTCGATCGTGAGGCGCGTGAAACAGCAGATCAAGCAGCAGCAGGATGAGGAACAGCGCCAGGCGGAACTGGACGGGATGCTCCGTAAGTTCTCAGGGCCTCCGGGCGTGAATGCGATGCAGATGCTGAATGGATCGTCAACCGCCGAGGGTGCTATGCCCCCGGCTCAAACCTAGGCGAGGGTCACAATGGCTGAAGATCCGAGCAAGCCACCGGGGACATCCGAGCCCACCGACGGAGAGGCGCTTGACGCGCAGACCCGCACGGCCGCTACGGAAGACCGAGAAGAGGCCGGAGAGAGAAAGCCACACGACTGGAAAGCGGAAGCCCTCCAACACCGTGGCAAAGTCGAGCAGATCAACCGAGTCGAGCGAGAGAATGCGGAACTGCGCGCGGAACTGGAGCGGCGCGGGAAGCAGCCAGCCACCGACGCCGCCAGCCAAGTGCAGGATGAGATCGACGATCTGGAGGTGGACAACCGAGCCCTGGAAGAGGAAAACACCAGGCTCGCGGCCATCGCCGACGTCGATCCCGTGGCCCGGGCATTGATCACGGCGAACAAGGCGACGATTCGCGCCAACCGCCGATCGGTCGAAGCCCAACGCAACACGGTCGACGCGTTCACGCTCTCCGAGGTCCCTGCCGACAAGCGCGGGTCCCTGATGTCGTTCTACAACCGGAATCGCGAGCACTTTGGCTCTCTCGCCGCGGCCAAGCAGGCCTTCGAGCGGCGGGACCTGGCCGAGGAGAACGCGGTCCTGAAGAAGCGCATCGAGGACATGGAGAAAGGTCGCACCGAGCCCGATCGAAACGGGGCCCGGGACGACGATGTGAGGACGACCGCCAGTCGAGACCTGAGCACGCCAACGCACAAAGCCCGCACCATGACGCGCGAGGACTTCGACGCCAAAGTCGCAGAACTCCACGCCCAAGGACGAAGCCGGGAGGCTCGGGATCTAGGGATGGAACTGCGAAGCGGAAAGATCGTTCTGCGTCGTTGACGCGCATTGGGTGCTGGCCATGACGTGAAAGGAGCCGCCACATGGCTGGCGCTGTCCCCACCGCATCACCCCCGGTCCTAACGCCGGGGACCGCGGCTGCTCACCTCGACTTCCAGGCGTGGGAGAGAACCGTCGATCCCGCGACCTACCAGAAAATGCAATGGGTGCCGCGGACTTCGGACGTCACGCGGCCCTATTCGCAGGGCCACATCAGCAAGTTCGCACGACTGACCGGGAACGCCCTCGGCAGCACGGCCTCAGGCCTGGCCGCATCGCTGCTGTTCGAGAACCCGGACGGCGGTGAGGCGACGCTGACCCCCGGGACCAACTACGTCGCGACGGCCCGCCAGTTCGGCGAGGACGTCATGAACCCCTACAACCTCGATGGCTCGCTCCCGGACGAGATGGAGAACGCCCTGGCCGAGCTGACCGAGATCGCTGGGATGGCGAACATCGCCTCGCTGACCCAGTTCCGGGGCGGTCCCACGACCAACATCACGGCGGCCGAGATTCGGGCCGCACTCTCGCTCCTGGGACGCAGCACCAATGGCCAGTACGCGGTCGGCGACGCCACGATCTACGGCATCCTCGATTGGTCACAGCACCAGCACCTGATGTCGATCCCCGAGTACACGAACGCCGACATCCGGGGAGACTCGGAGAACCCGAACGTCCGCGGCATGTGGTCCAAGGGCGGCGGCGTCATGATGATGCTCACCACGGCCTGCACCGTCGACGCCAACGGCACCCACGGCTGCTTGTGGGTTCCCACGGCGTTCGGTACGGGCTGGAACGCCCGGAGCCAGGTCATGAAGCAGGATGACGGGCTCCAGAAGCAGATCATCGTCGTCAACAACGTGGGCTTCACGGTGCGTCAGGATCTACGCGCGGTGGGCCTCCGTACGGACAACACCATCCCGGCGTAGTGAGCCGGTACGAACCCGGACCACGGAATGGCCCGGCAGCGGGCGGAGAGGGGGGCAGGACGCCTCCCTCCCGTCTAGCCTAGGGGGATGTGATGGCAGCGGAGGAGAGGGAAGCCGTGTTCGAGCCGGCAGCAGTCCCACGGTACGGCATCATTGCCACACCGATCGGGACGCTGGAGGAGGTTCGCCAGAACGGAATGGACCCCGAGAACGTCGCCTGCTGTCACCAGCGGGCAGCGGGGATCCGTGGCTGTCCCATGTGGGAGTCATGCCGGTTCGGGGAGGTCAAGCGCGGGGGCTGGAAAGGCCAAGGGCCGCATTATGTTGGCTACTACCTTGAGACTTCTCCTTCTGACGGCGCGCGGCAGGTCGAGAACTTCATGGCCTGCTACAACTACACGCGCGTCCTCCAGCACCGGGAGATCGCGGGCCGCGCGCACAAGGACCAGGGGAAGCCGCACGAGACCATTCAGATCATCGCCCAGGAAGGCGAGACGATCTACCTGGAGCGCCACAAGCACTTAGACGCGGACGGCGGCAACAAGAACGGGGACATTAGGATCAAGACCTGGACCGAGCCGATGCAGGTGCCGAGGTTCCCGAGGCCGGGAGAGAATCCGGCCATCACGCATCGCCAGGTGATCGCTCAGCGGGCCGCCCAGCGTGCCGCGGCCGAGGAGTCGGACGACCTAGCCCGCTTCTCCCGTGTGCGTGCGGCACTCGCTCAGGACGTCGGAGTCGAGAAGATCGAGGGCGAGGAGACGCTTGAGATGGACATCACGCCGCCGGCCAAGGGGAAGTCATGAGCGAATCCCTGACCTACGCCCCGGCTCAGACGTTGACCAAGGAGGACATCAAGGCCCAACGTGCCTCCAAGGCCAAGCTGCCGAGCATGAAGCAGGTCAGGGAGCGATTCCGCGAGCACTACATCCCGGCCGAGGACCGGGTGCTGGTTCCGCTGAGGGACGAGCAGGGGAACCGGACCAAGGCCGGGAAGGACTACGAGGACATGTTCGCCCCCTTCGCGAGAGCCGAGGCCGCACGCTCTCGCGCACGGGCGGCCTTGATGCCTCAGCCGGTGCTCATGCGGGACGAGAGCGGGAGCGCTCGGTTCGTCCCGCCCCATCTCGTACGCCAGACCGCGATCCGAAACGGCTGGCGGGAGCGCCCGAGCCGTGGAGGGTTCCACGTGGAACACGGGCCGGATGGCATGTTGTTCCGCTGCGTCTCGGGAGCCTGGGAGGCCACGGGGGTACGGTGTCTAGGCCAGCCCTTGCGCGGACCCCGCCAGGTTCCCAGACGCGGCATTCAGCACGACCCAGACGGACACCCCTGGCGCTGGGTCGCGGGCAAGTGGAGGATGGTGGGATGAACCGTAAGCGTTTCAAGTTCAGGAAGGGATACCTGTACGTCGTGGACTACGATGACCATTACTCCAGCAGCAAGGTCTACCGAAAGGGCGAAGCCACTGACACGACCTGCGAGCTGCGGTCGATGGGAGTGTTCTGCCACGAGGACCAGCGCGTTGTGGTGCTGGAGCATCAGGTCACGGTTAGCGATCGAGATGCCACTAATAAGAGGGTGGACGTGCATGGGATCGTGAAGTCGTGCATCACCGGAGTCCAATGCCTAGGCAAGGTTCGAGACCGTTCGACTCGCGGGACAGCGGGGCACTAGATGCCGACCCTGGCGACGATCCGTGGCCGTGTGGCGATCAAGATCAACGACGCCGACGCCAAGCATGCGAGTTTCGATCCGCTGCGCTTGGATCATGCGATTGCGGACGCCCACATCGCGCTCTCGGCGATGATCCCGCCACCGCACCTCTACGTCACGAACGCGTTCACGATGGCCGCGAACTCCGACACCTTCACGCTGCCAACCGCGGCGAATGCCGGCTACGTCTCATTCACCCAATACGCGGGAGAGGTCAAGATCAGGCTCGTAAGCGATGGCCGCTGGCTCAGGAAGGTGAGCCGGTCCGAGATTGATGCGCTCTACGACGGCGTCACCCAGACCACAGGGGCCGGGCGGCCGAGGCGATTCGCACTCTGGCAGGAGATGGACGATGACGTCCAGGGCCGTGTGCATCCCCGATGCGGTCCGGCCGAGACCTGCGACCTCTACGTGGCGCTCACGGCTGACGACATCCGGGACGCCGCGGACCTGGACGCCGCCAATGTGCGCTTCGGACGCTACGGATCCACGGCTCTGGTCTACCACGCGGCGGCACTCTTGGTCGGCGAGATGGACGATGAATCCTTGAAGCTCAGGCGCCTGAACTCGGGCGTGGTCAACCTGTGGATTCAGCAGGCGCAATCGCTGCTCCAGCACGAGAGCTTCCGGAAGACGGCCGTGGAGTCTCGCGGCCCGGGAAGGTTCGTGACCTAATGGGCGTTCTAACCTATGACGAGTCCGACGATCTGATCCTGGATACGATCCAGGCCAACGTCACGACCAATCCGCCCTTCACGGCGGCCCAAGTGCTGCGCGCCTACAATGAGGCGTACAACGACGTCTGGGAGGCCGAAGGTGGGGGCATCACTCAGGTCACGGGTTTGGGAACGACTTGGACTCCGAGCCCTACCTTTGCCACCGATGGCAAGCTGGTCGGAGTCCTCCGCGACATCAATGAGATCATCTCCGTGGGCGCCACTCTTTCCTCCATTGGCTTGGTCGGTGACGCTACGACCATCGACCTGACGAGGGTCGAGCGGGGGCGGATTCAGTGGCTCAGGGACAACACCGGGCTCGGCACGTATGCGGTGCCCAAGCTCTACTCCGTGACTCGCATCCGGGCTTCGAGCGATGTGGCAGCAAATGTCGGACGCTACGACCTGGACGTCTGGCCAGGAGTCGGGTTGTACTACTTCCCGATGGACTACGTGCGCCAGTTCGTTCCGCTCGCCGGGAACGCGACCGACGTTCCGGACGTGACCGACATTGGCTCCCGCGACATCTGCTGGCTTGCCGCGATGAATCTGGCGCCGCTCCAGAATCGGGAGCAGTTCGTCCCTGGGCTGCTGATGCGGATCAGCGAGAAGACGCGACTCTCTCTTGAGCGCAAGCGCACGTCGCTGCTCTCGCCAAAGGTGGATGTGTGAGCAGCGGTCTGGAAGAGCTGGCCCGTCGCGTGGCGGAAGATTCACCCCCGCACTACGCGCCGAGCTATGGCCCGTGGGCGGGCTCCATGCGCTCTCGGGCTCGGGACAAGGTGCCTCGGGAGTTCATGGCCGATGGCTTCGACATGGACTACCTGCCGCGCACCGGGACGTTCAAGACTCGCAAGGGATCGACCGAGAAGTTCGACACCTTCGCCTCCCCCGCTGGGCTCCTGCCCTACAAGTCATCGACTAAGGTGCGATGGGCGGATGAGTTCCTGTCGTCGAGCCTCTGCTCCGATGGTGTGCCGACCCAGATGGCGCTGATGACTCGCGAGACGATCCTGAGTGGGCTCGATGATGGCCGATTCTCAAGCGTCTACGTGCGCGATCAGGTGGCGAACTCCAACTACACGCTCGGCAGCGAGTTCAACGCCACCGAGTACCCAGATGCTGGAACTGTCCAGCGCTACAATGTGGTTCCACTATGGTACGACTCCGGGGACGGGGGTCTGACCCGAGGAACGTTCGAGTTCGCGCGTCGGTTCTTCGTCTCCGGTTCCCGCCGGTTCGTCAAGGTCGGGGACGAGGTATTTTTCCCGAGCCTGCTTGGCACTCCCTCGCGTTGGAACGGCGACAAGGCAACCGCCACCGGGAGCAAGCACAACGTGGTCATGCCGACCGGGCCGATCCCACCGGTTCACGCGGGCTCTCTCGCTGCCGGAACCGCGGCCGACGCTGGAGAGGATGGGCCCTGGAAGGGCGCGGACCGAGTGCTCTACTCGGTCGCCTACCGGAACAAGGATGGCTCGGTCTGGATGCCGTGCATGCCTCGGCTCCCGAACGACATCCTGACCAATGGCTACAACCTGTTTACGGTCAACTCGGGAGCCCTGACGACCAGCTACCGGAGCGTCGTCTGGTCCAACATCCCGATCGGACCACCGGGCACCGTCTCGCGGCTGCTCCTGATGTCCCTCAAGCAGTCCTACAGCGACGGCGCCAACATGAAGTTCAACGTGTTCGATCTGCGGCTGGTGCAGGAGATTCGCGACAACACGACCACGACCTTCGAGGTCACGAACGGAGACGACTCGTCGTGGAAGGCGGACGAGGCGCAGTTGGTGATCCGCTACGACCATGCGATGGCGCCTAGGGCCCGCTACAACTTCGCCGGTGACATGCGCGTTGGGCATGGGTATGGGCAGGTGAGCCCGTGCGCCATCATCCTGGCCCCGGTGGGCCGCGCCGCCGACTACGACCTGAACGTGGCCTACGATGCCGCCACGGCCTACAACAACAACCACTTCATCGTCTACGTAGGGCTTGGGATCAACGCCGCGGCCAGCTCGTTGAACCTCCAGGAGTGCAACGGCGCCGCCTCTGTGACGCTCCTGACCTACGACCTCGCGACCTACGACACGCTCCAGAAGCTCGTGGACAAGATCAACACGACCACCGTGGCCTCGAATGGCTCCCAGTGGCGCGCCCAGTTGGCTCCCGGAGTCTCGGGTGAGTCCAACAGCTTCGCGGCCCTGACGCCGCACTACCGGCTGATCGATGTCTCGTACACGACCGGATCGCCCACCGTGACGGCCGCGAGCGGGCTCTCCAAGGTGGCCGTGGGTGCCAAGATCAGGGACATCGGCTTGGGCTCGACGACCTTCCCAACGACCGCTTACGTGCTCCGGGTCAACTCGGATACGTCGCTCACCATGAGCGAGAACGCGACCGGTCTGGGCGGGGCACTGAACGCCGGGTTCTACTTCGACCTTGGGGATGCGCATGGGAGCACGAGAGTCTACGCGCAGCGCATCATCGCCAACTCGCTCCCGGGCTTCCTCTACTTCAACAAGACCACGCTCGATGCGGCGTTTCCGCTGGATAAGACCAGCGTGTGGCTCACGGTGGGCTCTCCGGGATCGAGCAAGGCGGCGCCCAACTGCTTCAGCATCGAGCAGCGCACGCGCTTCCGCCCTCCGATCAATCCTGGCATCTGCCAGGGCGGTGCTCCCTGCGATCAGGGATTCGTGATCGGCTACTCGAACAAGATCGCCTCGATCCGATTCCGAGAGGGCCAGACGAC
>Ga0075424_100003901_pt1 | contig 14003 bp, 15 predicted proteins | sample SoiMethybrSBSTD3_FD_75301 | JGI IMG/M metagenome (GOLD analysis project Ga0075424, IMG submission 75301) | Bulk soil microbial communities from a Populus tree surrounding site in Tennessee, USA - Soil MetaG P. TD hybrid SBSTD3 | ecosystem: Environmental > Terrestrial > Soil > Tree plantation... | reverse complement strand
GATCACTTCCGGAGCGAGGGAGATGATCTTCATGAACTCCTTCTCCCGCAGCTCGCGCGCCACCGGGCCGAAGATGCGCGTCCCGCGCGGCTCCTTCGCGTCGTTGATGAGCACCACGGCGTTGTCGTCGAAGCGGATGTAGGAGCCGTCACGGCGGCGCTTCTCCTTCACCGCGCGCACCACCACCGCCTTGGCGACCTCGCCCTTCTTCACGCCGGCGCCCGGGATCGCGTCCTTCACCGACACCACCACGATGTCGCCGACACGGCCGTAGCGACGTCCGCTGCCGCCGATCACCTTGATGCACTGGGCGCGGCGCGCCCCCGAGTTGTCCGCCACCGTCAACATCGTCCGAAGCTGGATCATGTCTGCCTCCGCGCCGGGCTCGCGCCTAGCGCGCGCGCTCCACGAACTCCAGGAACCGCCAACGCTTGTCCTTCGACATCGGGCGCGTCTCCATGAAGCGGATGACGTCGCCGGTGCGGCACACGTTGCCCTCGTCGTGGACCTTGAACTTCTTGCGCCGGCGCACGTACCGACCCACGGTCGGGTGCTTCACCAGGCGCACGATCTCCACCACGCAGGTCTTGGTCATCTTGTCGCTGACCACGCGGCCGACACGGGTCTTGCGACGCGTGCGGGGCGCCGTCGCCGTGCCCTCGGTCATCGAGTCTTCTCCTTCGCGGCGCGCTTCGCCGTCTTGGGCGCCGGCGCCGCCGCCTTCGCGGCGGTCCTGGCCGGGCGCGCCATCAGGGTGCGCACGCGCGCGATCTGGCGGCGCAGGGCGCGGATCTTGAGCGGATTGTCGAGCTGCCGCATGGCGTTCTTGAAGCGCATCTGGAAGAGCTCCTCGCGCAGCTCGGTCTCGTGCGCGGCGAGCTCCTCGGCGTTCATGTCCACGATCGACTGCATGGCCTTGGCCGACATGGCTACGCTCCTCCGCCGAGCACGTGACGCGACACGAAGCGCGTCCGGATCGGGAGCTTCGAAGCGCCGAGCCGCAGTGCCTCCTGCGCCGTCTGGCGCGAGATGCCCTCGAGCTCGAACAGGATGCGGCCGGGCTTGATCACCGCCACCCAGAACTCGGGCGAGCCCTTGCCCTTTCCCATGCGCGTCTCGGCCGGCTTCTTGGTCACCGGCTTGTCGGGGAAGATGCGAATCCACATCTTGCCGCCGCGCTTCATCGAGCGCGTGATGGCGACGCGCGCCGCCTCGATCTGGCGGTTCGTCATCCACGCCGGCTCGAGCGCCTGCAGGCCGTACTCGCCGAAGGTCACGGTGCCCCCCCGGTAGGCCTTGCCGCGCATGTTCCCGCGCTGCTGCTTGCGATATTTGACTCGCTTCGGCATCAACATGATGGATCCCTCTTCTTGCTAGGCGTTGCGGCCGCCGGAGCGGGGCTCGCGCTTGGTGGCGACTTCCGCCTCTTTCTCCGCTCCTTCGAGCACTTCGCCGTGGAACATCCACACCTTCACGCCGCACGAGCCGTAGGCCGTGTGCGCCGTGGCGCGCGCGAAGTCGATGTCGGCGCGCAGCGTGTGCAGGGGCACGCGCCCCTCACGGTAGGTCTCGTAACGCGACATCTCCGAGCCGCCGAGCCGGCCCGCGCAGGCGACGCGCACGCCCTGGGCGCCGGCGCGCATGGCCGACGAGATCGCCTTCTTCATGGCGCGGCGGAACGACACCCGCTGCTCGAGCTGCTTGGCCACGTGCTCGGCCACCAGCTGGGCGTCGAGGTCGGCGCGCTTCACCTCCTCGATGTTGAGCTGGATGTCGCGCTGCGTGATGTTGCGCAGCTCGGCCGAGAGCTTGTCGACCTGCTCGCCCTTGCGCCCGATCACCAGGCCCGGCCGCGCCGTGCGGATGCTGACCGTGATCTTTTCGGCCTTGCGCTCGATCAGGATCTTCGAGATCCCCGCCTGGTAGAGGCGGTGCTTGAGATAGCGCTTGATGAACAGGTCTTCCTGCAGCATGTCCGCGTAGCCCTTCTTCGCGAACCAGCGGGAATCCCAGGTCTTGACGATCCCCAGCCGCATGCCGATCGGGTGCGCTTTCTGACCCATGCTCCGTGCTCCCTTACCGGCCGCGCGTGGCGACCTTGATCGTGATGTGGCTGGTCCGCTTGAGGATGGGCGTCGCCCGTCCCTGCGAGCGGGGCAGCCAGCGCTTCATGATGACGCCGCGACCGACCGACGCCTCGCTGACGTACAGGTCCGCCACGTCGAGCTTCTTGTCGACGTCCACGGCGTTGGCCACGGCGGAGCGCAGCACCTTCTCCGCCAGGCGCGCCCCGTGCTTGGGCGTGAACGTGAGGATGCGCTGCGCGGATTCCACGTCCTTGCCGTGAATCAGGTTCAGCACCTGGGTCACCTTCTTGGGCGTGATGCGCACGAACTTGGCCTTGGCGATGGCTTCCATCGAAGACTCCTAGGACTTCGCCGGAGGGGGAGCCGCGCCGGGAGCCTGCGGCGGGGCGCCGCCGGGCGCCGCCGCCTTCTCGACGTGCGACGAGTGCCCGCGGAAAATCCGCGTCGGCACGAACTCGCCCAGCTTGTGGCCCACCATGTTCTCCGACACGTAGATGGGCAGGAACTTGTTGCCGTTGTGCACCGCCAGCGTGTGGCCCACGAACTCGGGCAGGATCGTGCAGCGGCGCGCCCAGGTCTTGATCACGCGCTTCTCGCCCTTGCGGTTCATGCCCTCGATCTTCTTCACGAGGCTGTCCACCACGTACGGGCCCTTTTTGATCGAACGCGCCATCGAATCCCTCCCGGCCTACTTCGTGCGACGCCGGACGATGAACTTGTTGGACGACTTGTTGCGCCGCGTCTTGAAGCCCTTGGCCGGCTGGCCCCACGGCGAGCACGGATGACGGCCGCCGGACGACTTGCCCTCGCCGCCGCCCATCGGATGGTCGACCGGGTTCTTGGCCACGCCGCGCACGTGCGGGCGGATGCCGAGCCACCGGTTGCGGCCGGCCTTGCCGATCACGATGTTCTCGTGCTCGAGGTTGCCGACCTGCCCGATCACGCACTTGCAGTCGACGTGGAACTTGCGCACCTCGCCCGACGGCAGGCGGAGCTGCGCGTAGTCGCCTTCCTTCGCCAGCAGCTGGCACATGGCGCCGGCGGCACGCGCCACCTTGGCGCCGCGGCCGGGGAACAGCTCGACGGCGTACACCGAGGTGCCGAGCGGAACGCTCTTCAAGGCCATCGAGTTGCCCGCCCGCACGTCGGCGTCGCCGCCGGTGGCGAGCTTGTCACCCACCTTCATGCCCAGGGCCGCGATCGTGTAGCGGCGCTCGCCGTCGGCGTAGTTGAGCAGCGCGATGCGCGCCGAGCGGTTCGGGTCGTACTCGATGGTGGCGACGCGCGCCGGAATGCCTTCCTTGTCCCGGCGGAAGTCCACGATGCGGTACTTCCTCTTGTGGCCGCCGCCGCGGTAGCGCATGGTCGTGCGCCCGCGGTTGTTGCGGCCGCCCTTCTCGTGCTTCTTCTCGGTGAGCGCGCGGAGCGGCTTGTCGGTCGTGATCTCCGAGAAATCGGCGACCGACTTGTAGCGCAGAGACGGCGTGATCGGCCGGAATGTCTTGAGCGGCATCGGTCTCTCCTAGACTTCCTCGAAGAGGGCGATCGTCTGCCCCGCCTCGAGCGTGACCACGGCGCGCTTCCAGTCCGGACGGGCGCCCGCGTACCGGCCCATGCGCCTGATCTTGCCGGGGAGCGTCATCGTGCGGACGTCGCGCACCTTCACCTGGAACAGGGCCTGCACCGCGCGCTTGATCTCGATCTTGTTGGCGTCGGTCGCGACCTCGAAGAAATACTGGTTCGCCTTCTCGCGCAGCGTCGTGCCCTTCTCGGTCACGAGCGCGCGCCGGATGATCGTGCGGGGATCCTTCACGAGGCGAACACCTCCTTGAGCTGATCGAGGGCGCTCTGCGTGATGACGAGCTGCTCGCTCTCGAGCAGGTAGTAGGGCGTCACCTGGCGGGCGGACGTCGCACGCACGCGCGCCAGGTTGCGGCAGGCCTTGGCCACGTTGCCGTCGTCCGAGCCCGTGAGGAACAGCGTCTTCTCGTCGCCGATCCCCACCTTCTTGAGGAGGGTGACGATCTCCTTGGTCTTGGGCGCCTCCAGCGACGGATCCTCGACCACGCGCACGCGGCCCTCGCGCGCCGCCAGCGACAGCGCGGCGGCCAGCGCGGCCCGGCGCTGCTTCTTGGGCAGACCGATCGAGTAGTCGCGCGGCGTGGGCCCGAAGGCGCGGCCGCCGCCCGGCCACAGCGGAGACGTGTTGGAGCCCGAGCGCGCGCGCCCGGTGCCCTTCTGCCGCCACGGCTTCTTGCCGCCGCCCGTGACTTCCTTGCGGTCCTTCACCTTGGCCGTCCCCTGCCGCTGGTTCGCGAGATACGTCTTCACCGCCTGGTAGAGGAGGTGCTCGTGAACCTGCTGGTCGAAGAGCTCGGCCGGAAGCTCGACCGTGCCCCGCGAGACGCCTTTGCCGTCGTATGCCGTCGCCGTCGCCATCGCCCTCTCCCTACTTCTTCTTCGTCTTGCCGGCATCGTCCTTCGCCGGGCGGATGACCACGAGAGCCTGCGGCGGACCCGGCACGGAGCCGCGCACGGCCACCGTGTTCTGCTCGGGATCGACCGCCACCACCACCAGGTTCTTGGACGTGAGCCGCGCGGTGCCCATGTGGCCCGGCAGCCGCTTGCCCTTGACGACGCGCGACGGATAGGCCGAGGCGCCGATCGATCCCGGCTGGTCCTTGGTCTTGGTGCCGTGCGAGTTCGAGCCACCCTTGAAGTGGTAGCGCTTGACCACGCCCTGGAAGCCGCGGCCCATGGTGGTGCCGATCACGTCCACGCGCTTGCCCACCTCGAAGAGATCCGCGCCCAGGACCTGGCCGACCGTGTGGGCCGACGGATCCTCGATGCGGAACTCCTTGAGCCAGCGGTTCGGCTTGAGGTTGTTCTTGCGGTAGTGGCCGATCACCGCCTTGGTGAGGCGCTTCTCCTTCTTCTCGCCGAAGCCGATCTGCACGGCCGCGTAGCCTTCCTTCTCCCGTGTCTTGACCTGGATCACCGTGCAGGGACCGACCTCGATCAGGGTCACGGGCACGGCCTCGCCGCGCTCGCCGTAGACCTGGGTCATGCCGATCTTGCGTCCCATGAGTCCGAGCATGGCTTCCTCTCTCCCTAAAGCTTGATCTCGATGTCGACCCCGGCCGGAATGTCCAGCTTCTCGAGGGCCTCCATCGTCTGTCCGGTCGGGCGCGTGATGTCGATCAGCCGCTTGTGGATGCGGATCTCGAACTGCTCGCGCGACTTCTTGTCGACGTGCGGCGAGCGCAGCACCGTGTAGATGCTCTTCTTCGTCGGAAGCGGAACCGGTCCGGACGTGAGCGCGCCGGTGCGGCGCGCCGTGCGGACGATCTCGCTGGCCGACTGGTCGAGCAGCGCGTGGTCGTAGGACTTGAGGCGAATCCGGATACGCTGCATGGCCTTACTCCACGACTTCGGCGACGACGCCGGCGCCGACGGTGCGTCCACCTTCACGAATCGCGAACCGCAACTCCTTCTCCATCGCGATCGGCGTGATCAGCTCGATCGCCATCGTCACGTTGTCCCCCGGCATCACCATCTCCCGCCCTTCCGGCAAGTGCGCGATCCCCGTCACGTCCGTCGTCCGGAAGTAGAACTGCGGCCGGTAGCCGTCGAAGAACGGCGTGTGCCGCCCCCCCTCTTCCTTGGTCAGGATGTACACCTCGCCCTTGAACTTCGTGTGCGGCTTGATACTCTTCGGCGCCACCACGCACATCCCCCGCTCCAGGTCTTCCTTCTCCACCCCCCGCAGCAGGAGCCCCACGTTGTCCCCGGCGATCGCCTCGTCCATCGACTTGCGGAACATCTCCACCCCGGTCACCACCGTCTCCCGCGTCTCCCGCAGGCCCACGATCTCCACCTTGTCCCCAACCTTCACCTTGCCGCGCTCCACCCGACCCGTCCCCACCGTCCCGCGCCCCGAGATCGAGAACACGTCTTCGACGGCCATCAGCAGCGGCTTGTCGATCGCCCGCTCCGGCGTCGGGATGTAGCTGTCCACCGCCTCCATCAGCTTCAGGATCGACTCGTTCGCCTTCGCGTCCTTCCCGCCCCCGTCCATCGCCTGCTTCGCCGACCCCCGGATCACCGGAAGGTCGTCCCCCGGGAACTCGTACTTCTTCAAGAGGTCGCGCACCTCGAGCTCCACCAGGTCCAGCAGCTCCGGGTCGTCCACCATGTCGCACTTGTTCATGTAGACCACGATGTACGGAACCCCCACCTGGCGCGCCAGCAGGATGTGCTCCCGCGTCTGCGGCATCGGCCCATCGGCCGCGCTCACCACCAGGATCGCCCCGTCCATCTGCGCCGCCCCCGTGATCATGTTCTTCACGTAGTCGGCGTGTCCCGGGCAGTCCACGTGCGCGTAGTGACGCTTCTCCGTCTCGTACTCCACGTGCGCCGTCGCGATCGTGATCCCGCGCTCCCGCTCTTCCGGTGCGTTGTCGATCGACCCGTAGTCCCGGACCTGCGCAAACCCCTTCTGCGCCAGCACCATCGTGATCGCCGCCGTCAGCGTCGTCTTCCCGTGATCCACGTGTCCGATCGTCCCCACGTTCACGTGCGGCTTCGTCCGCTCGAACTTCGCCTTCGACATCCGGCTCTCCTCCTTCGGTTACCTGCTCGTCACGCAACCTGACGCGATGGTCCACGCGCCGTCCGCGGAGACGCGACACTGCGTCGCGGCTTCGCGGGAAGCCGTGGACTCTCCCGTGCGGGGGCGAACCACCCCTGCGGGGGTCCGTACCGCTCGCCGTCCGGTCGCCGGGTGTCGACGCCGCGCGCGAGCGCTCTCGGGTTTCGATCTCCCGGACTCTCGCCCGGGAAGAGTGGAGGCTGGCCTAGCCCTTCACCTGGGCGACGATCGCTTCCGCGATCGACTGCGGCAGCGTCTCGTAGCGCGAGAACTGCATCGAGTAGACCGCGCGTCCCTGGCTCAGCGAGCGGAGCCGGGTCGCGTACCCGAACATCTCCGCCAGCGGCACCGACGCCGCGATCACCCGCGCTTCCGCGCGCTGGAACATGCCGCCGATTCGCCCACGGCGGGAAGTCAGATCTCCGATGACATCGCCCATATACTCTTCAGGCACGACCACTTCCACGTCCATCACGGGCTCGAGGAGGCGGGGTTTGGCCTTTTGAGCGAGGTCCCTGAATGCCATGGCGCCGGCAATCTTGAATGCCATCTCCGAGGAGTCGACATCGTGGTACTGCCCGTCGACCAGAGTGGCCTTCACATCGACAACGGGGTAGCCGGCCAGCACCCCGTTCTCCATCGCTTCGATGATTCCCTTCTCGACCGCGGGCCAGTACTCGCGCGGGACGCGCCCGCCCGTCACTTCGCTCACGAACTCGAAGCTCTTCCCCGGCTCCTGAGGCTCCAGGCGCACGTCCACGACCGCGAACATGCCCTTGCCGCCGGACTGCTTGATGAACCGCGTCTTGCCCTCGATGACCTGGGAGATCGTCTCCTTGTAGGCCACCTGGGGCTTGCCCACCGTGGCGGCGACGTTGAACTCGCGCACCATGCGGTCGACGAGAATCTCCAGGTGCAGCTCCCCCATGCCCGAGATCAGGGTCTGCGACGTCTCCTCGTCGGTCCGCACGCGGAACGTGGGGTCCTCTTCGGAGAGACGCTGCAGGGCGTTGGACAGCCGCTCTTCGTCGGCCTTGGACTTGGGCTCGATGGCGACCGAGATCACGGGCTCGGGGAACTTCATGGCCTCGAGCGCGATGGGATAGCTCTCGTCGCACAGCGTGTCACCGGTGGAGACGTTCTTGAGCCCGATGGCGGCGGCGATGTCGCCGGTGAAGACCTCGGTGATCTCCTCGCGCTTGTTGGCGTGCATCATGACCAGGCGGCCGACGCGCTCGCGGCTGGTGCGGCGCGCGTTCATGATGGCGTTGCCCTGCTTGGTCGTGCCCGAGTAGACGCGGAAGAAGGTCAGCTTGCCGACGTACGGGTCGTTCATGATCTTGAACGCCAGGGCCGAGAACGGCTCGTCGTCGGAGGCCCGGCGGGCCACGCCGTGCTCGAGCGTCTTCGGGTTCGTGCCCTCGATCGGCGGCACGTCGGTGGGCGCGGGCAGGTACTCGACGACGGCGTCGAGCAGCTGCTGCACGCCCTTGTTCTTGAACGCCGAGCCGCACATCACCGGCTGGATGCGGCCGGCCACCGTGCCCTTGCGCAGGGCGCGGCGCACGTCCTGCGACGTGTACGGTTCGCCCTCGAGGTAGCGGTGCAGGAGATCCTCGTCGAACTCGGCCACGGCCTCGAGCAGGTGATGGCGGTGCTCGACGGCCAGCTCCTTCATGTCGCGAGGAATCTCGCCGACCTCGAACTTGGTGCCCGTGGCGTCCTCGGTGAACGTCACCGCGTTCATCTCCACCAGGTCGACCGCACCCATGAACTGGTCGGCGAGCTGGATGGGGATCTGGATCACCACCGGGTGCGCGCCCAGGCGCTGGCGCATCATCTCGACCGCGTTCCAGAAATCGGCGCCCACGCGGTCCATCTTGTTGATGAACGCCATGCGCGGGACGTTGTAACGATCGGCCTGGCGCCACACCGTCTCCGACTGCGGCTCGACGCCGCCCACGGCGCAGAACACGGCGACCGCGCCGTCGAGGACGCGCAGCGAGCGCTCGACCTCGACGGTGAAGTCCACGTGACCGGGGGTGTCGATGATGTTGATGCGGTGGTCGTTCCAGAAGGTGGTGGTGGCGGCGGAGGTGATGGTGATGCCGCGCTCCCGCTCCTGCTCCATCCAGTCCATGGTCGCGGCGCCGTCGTGGACCTCGCCGACCCGGTGGATCCGCCCCGTATAGAAGAGGATGCGCTCGGTGAGCGTGGTCTTGCCGGCATCGATGTGCGCCATGATGCCGATATTTCGAATGCGCTCGAGCGCTACGTTCCTAGGCACAGCCTTGCAACCTCTCTCGGAAACGACCACCTGCCTTTCGGAAGCAAGTGGAACGGGCCCCGGCGAAACGCCGGGGCTCTTACCAGCGATAATGGGCGAACGCCTTGTTGGCCTCCGCCATGCGATGCGTGTCCTCGCGCTTCTTCACCGCGCCGCCCTCGTTGCGTGACGCGGCCAGGATCTCCGCGGCCAGCTTCTCCTGCATCGTGTGGTCGGCGCGCTCGCGCGAGAACGAGATGAGCCAGCGGATGGCCAGGGCGTTGCGGCGGTCCGGACGGACCTCCACGGGCACCTGGTAATTCGCTCCGCCCACCCGGCGCGACTTCACTTCCAGCACCGGCTTCACGTTGTTCATGGCCTGCTTGAGCACGGCCATGGGCTCCTGTCCGCTCTTGGTCTCCACGATCTTCATGGCCTTGTAGAAGATCGACTCGGCCTTCGACCGCTTGCCCGCGTTCAGGAGCGAGTTGAGAAAACGGGTGACCAGGGGATTGCCGAACATCGGATCCCCGGGCAGCTCCCGCTTGACGATCGCTCTTTTCCTCGGCATCTCGTCTCTCGATCCCTTCTATCTAGCGCGCCGCGGCCTTCTTGCGCTTGGTCCCGTACTTCGACCGCGACTGGTTACGCCCGTCCACCCCGCTGGCGTCGAGCGCCCCGCGGACGATGTGGTAGCGCACGCCCGGCAGGTCCTTCACGCGCCCCCCGCGGATGAGCACGATCGAGTGCTCCTGCAGGTTGTGGCCCTCCCCGGGGATGTACGCCGTCACCTCGACACCGTTGGTCAGCCGCACGCGCGCCACCTTGCGCAGCGCCGAGTTCGGCTTCTTGGGCGTCGTCGTGTAGACGCGCGTGCAAACGCCACGCTTCTGGGGGCAGTTCTTGAGCGCGGGCGAAGCAGTCTTGGCCGTCTGGCGCGTGCGCCCATAGCGCACGAGCTGATTCAACGTCGGCAAAGCGTTTCCTCCGGAGTCCTACGAGGTGCGGACAATGACCGCCAACGCAGAACTCGTAATTTACGAAACCCGAACCCCTTACGTCAAGCCGTTTTGGGTTCCCCGGTCAGCTCCGCCACCGGAGCCTCCTCGGGGACCGTTAACTCCGATTCCAGCTTCAACTTACGGTAGACCGGCATGCCCGTCCCGGCGGGGATCAGGTGGCCGATGATGACGTTCTCCTTGAGGCCCCGGAGGTGGTCCGTGGCCCCCTGGATGGCGGCCTCGGTCAGCACCCGGGTCGTCTCCTGGAAGGACGCCGCCGAGATGAACGACTGGGTCGAGAGCGAGGCCTTGGTGATCCCCAGGAGCAGCGGCTGGTAGGTGGCCGGGGTCAGGCCCTCGGTCCGCGCCCGCTCGTTCTCGTCGGCCAGCACGATGCGGTCCACCTGCTCGCCCTCGAGGAACGTGGTGTCGCCCGGATCCTCGACCCGCACCTTCTGCAGCATCTGCCGGACGATGACCTCGATGTGCTTGTCGTCGATGCGCACGCCCTGGAGGCGGTAGACCTCCTGGATCTCGTTCACCAGGTACTCCTGCACCTCCTCGATGCCCTTGATGCGCAGGATGTCGTGCGGGTTGATCGGGCCCTCGGTGAGGCGCTCGCCGGCGCGCACGAAGGAGCCCTCCTGCACGTGCAGGTGGCGTCCCTGCGGCACCGAGTACTCCTTGCCCTCGCCCGAATCGCCGCGCACCGCCACCTTGCGCAGGCCGCGCGACACGCCGCCGAGCTCGACGCGCCCGTCGATCTCGGAGACCACGGCCGCGTCCTTCGGACGGCGCGCCTCGAACAGCTCGGACACGCGCGGCAGACCGCCGGTGATGTCGCGGGTCTTCGAGGTCTCGCGGCGGATCTTGACCAGCGCCTGCCCGGCCACGACCCGCTGTCCGTCGTGCATCTGGAGCCGCGACCCGGTGGGCAGCGGATAGTGCGCGATGGTCTTGTTCTTGTCGTCGAGGATGTCGATCGCCGGATGCAGCTCCTTGTTGCGGTCCTCCATGATGACCTGGAGCTTGAGGCCGGTGACCTCGTCCACCTCGTCGCGCACCGTGATCTTCTCGCGGATGTCGACGAACTGGGCCACGCCCGCCTTCTCCGTGATCACCGGCTTGTTGTAGGTGTCCCACTCGAACAGGGTCTGACCCTCGATCACCGTCTCCTTGTCGCTGACGAACACCTGCGCGCCGTACGGCGGGTTGTAGCGCTGGCGCACGCGCGCGGTCTCGGGATCGACGACTTCGATCTCGCCGCGGTGGCCGACCACGACCTTGATGCCGACCGGCGCCACCGTGCCCTCCGGCGGCAGGTAGTCCACGGTCTCGACGTCGATGAAGCGCACGACGCCGCCGGTCTTGGCCTGGATCTTCGACTGCACGACGATGTGGCTCGCGGTGCCGCCGATGTGGAAGGTGCGCAGGGTGAGCTGCGTGCCCGGCTCGCCGATCGACTGCGCGGCGATCACGCCCACCGCCTCGCCCAGGTTCACCGGCTGGCCGTTGGCCAGGTTGCGGCCGTAGCACATGCCGCACACGCCGCGCTTGGCGTCACAGGTCAGCACCGAGCGGATGCGGATCTTCTCGAGCCCGTGCTTGGTGGCGTCGTCCAGGCGCTCGCCCACCGACTCGTCGAGCAGCTGGCCCGCCTCGACCACGAGCTCGGTGGTGATGGGGTGATACACGTCCTCGACCACGACGCGGCCGAGCACGCGATCCGAGAGCTGCTGGATGATCTCTTCACCGTCCTTGAGCGGACCCACGGCCAGGCCGCGAATCGTGTGGCAATCCGCCAGATTGATGATCACGTCCTGGCCCACGTCGACCAGGCGGCGCGTCAGGTAGCCGGCGTCGGCGGTCTTGAGCGCGGTGTCGGCCAGACCCTTGCGCGCGCCGTGCGTCGAGATGAAGTACTCGAGCACGGTCAGCCCTTCCTTGAAGTTGTGGATGACCGGCGACTCGATGATCTCGCCCAGGCCTCCGGTGATCTTCTTCTGCGGCTTGGCCATCAGTCCGCGCATGCCGCACAGCTGGCGGATCTGCTCGCGCGAGCCTCGCGCACCCGAGTCGGCCATCATGTAGATGGGGTTGAAGCCGTCACGCTCCTTGGCCAGGTCCTCGAACGTCACCTGCTCGACCTCGGTGGTGGCGTGCGTCCAGGCGTCGATCACCTTGTTGTAGCGCTCGCCCTCGGTGATGGCGCCGGCGCGGTAGTGCTTGGCGATCTGCGCGATCTCCTCGCTCGCCTTGCGCACGATCTCGGCCTTGGCCGGCGGGATCAGGAAGTCGTCGATGCCCACCGTGATGCCGGCGCGCGTGGCGTACTCGAACCCGAGATCCTTGAGATCGTCGAGCAGCGGAGCCGTCTGCTCCGGGCCCAGCTTGGAGTAGCTCTCACTCACCAGGTTCTCGAGCGCCTTGCGGTCGAGCGTGCGGTTCACGAAGCCGAGGCCTGGAGGCAGGCTCTCGTTGAACAGCACGCGGCCGGCCGTGGTGACCACGAGCTGGCCGTCGCGCTTGACGCGGATGGGCTCGTGCAGGCGCACCGCGCCCGCGTCCACTGCCGCCCGCACCTCGGTCGCCCCGTAGAACGCACGCAGGCCCTTGGGATCGGCGTCCTCGCGCTCGCTCTTGGTCAGGTAGTAGCAACCGAGCACGATGTCCTGGCTCGGCGTGGCCAGCGGACGGCCGCTCGCCGGCGACAGGATGTTGTGGGTCGCCAGCATGAGCAGCGACACCTCGATCTGGGCCTCGAACGACAGCGGCACGTGCACCGCCATCTGGTCGCCGTCGAAGTCGGCGTTGAAGGCCGCGCACACCAGCGGATGGATGCGGATGGCCTTGCCCTCGACCAGCACCGGCTCGAAGCCCTGGATGCCGAGGCGGTGCAGGGTCGGCGCGCGGTTGAGGAGCACCGGGTGGCCCTGGATGATCTCGCCCAGGATGTCCCACACCTCGGGGCGCTCGCGCTCGACCAGCCGCTTGGCACTCTTCACCGTCTGCACCAGGCCGCGGTCCTCGAGCTTGCGGATGATGAACGGCTTGAACAGCTCGAGCGCCATGTTCTTGGGCAGCCCGCACTGGTGGAGCTTGAGCTCGGGGCCGACCACGATCACCGAGCGGCCCGAGTAGTCGACGCGCTTGCCGAGCAGGTTCTGGCGGAAGCGGCCCTGCTTGCCCTTGAGCATGTCGGACAGCGACTTGAGCGGACGGTTGCCCTGTCCACGCACGGCGCGCGAGCGGCGGCCGTTGTCGAACAGCGCGTCCACCGCCTCCTGCAGCATGCGCTTCTCGTTGCGCAGGATGACTTCCGGCGCGCGGATCTCGATCAGCTTCTTGAGCCGGTTGTTGCGGTTGATCACCCGGCGATAGAGGTCGTTGAGATCCGAGGTGGCGAAGCGTCCGCCCTCGAGCGGCACGAGCGGGCGCAGATCGGGCGGCAGCACCGGCACCACCTCGAGGATCATCCACTCGGGGCGATTGCCGCTCTGGCGGAAGGCCTCGACGATGCGCAGGCGCTTGAGCACGTCCTTCTTGCGCTGGACGCTGGTCTCCATCTTGGCCTGGGCGCGCAGGTCGGCCGACAGGTCCTCGAGGTCGATCTCGGTCAAGAGATCGCGGATCGCCTCGGCGCCCATCTTGGCCACCAGGGCCGAGTTCGGATCCTCGTCGGTGATCTCGTTGTAGCGGTCCTCGGGCAGGATCTCGCGCTTGCGCAGACCGGTGGTGCCCGGGTCGATGACCACGTACGACTCGTAATAGAGGATGCGCTCGAGGTCGCGGATCGACATGTCGAGCAGGTGGCCGATGCGGCTCGGCACGCCCTTGAAGAACCAGATGTGCGACACGGGCACGGCGAGCTCGATGTGGCCCAGCCGCTCGCGGCGCACCTTGGCCTGCGTCACCTCGACGCCGCAGCGATCGCAGGTCACGCCGCGATAGCGGATGCGCTTGTACTTGCCGCAGTTGCACTCCCAGTCCTTGACCGG
>Ga0075424_100003900_pt1 | contig 14003 bp, 17 predicted proteins | sample SoiMethybrSBSTD3_FD_75301 | JGI IMG/M metagenome (GOLD analysis project Ga0075424, IMG submission 75301) | Bulk soil microbial communities from a Populus tree surrounding site in Tennessee, USA - Soil MetaG P. TD hybrid SBSTD3 | ecosystem: Environmental > Terrestrial > Soil > Tree plantation... | reverse complement strand
CAGACATTATCAAAAGCAGAACGCCAGACTAAAAAAGGCATTCATAGAGGCAGACGATGAAATCGTCCGCCGCAGCATGAAATACGAGGATAAAATCTTGAAACTTATAGCTGAGTTAGTGTGGTTAAAAGCTGAAGACAGTTCAGGAAGTCAAATCAAGAAGAAGGTGTTAGAAGAGTTTGAGCGACCAGTCTAACACCACCTCGCACGTCATCTTCAAACAATGGTGGAGAAAATGAGCACTGAAAATAGATTCTCCGAGGACAAAGATAAGCCTTTCGCTGGTGCCTGTGCTGCAACAGAGTGGAAGATACCAAGCACAAAGACCATATCGGCATGCCAGATTATAAATATTATCAAAAAAAGGGATATCCTATGTATAGAGATAGACCTCCCAAGATGAAGATAAAAGTAGAATTTTGACATCAAAGTTATAGAGGGCACCAAATCAGCAGATCGTTTGATCAATTACAACATGGATAGGCAGATGATCTTGTATGATCTGGGTCTGACTATACATCATGAAATGCGTTCTAATTACCAGAAACACCAATACTTAAATAATTCTAATTATCCTTGAATGCATGAGTACACAGTTTAAAGGTTCCCTAGGACATACATGGGAAGATAAGGCCAAAAAATCACAAACGCCATCAAAAAAAGGTGCATCGGAAGACGGTGGACGCCCAACATTTACAGCAAACGGATATACCTTGGATTTCGTTTGCTGCCTTTCAAAGTTAGTTTCATTCATTCTCAGATCAGAATATGTAACAAATCATCCTGTTATTTATTCTATAATTCAAAAACAAAAATCTAAAATAAGGTAACCTAATGCGTAATAACTACCTTAGATGAATACAACACCGGCACATGTCTAAACCGTACATAAATCGTCATATTCTCCCTATGGCTGCGTTTTAGATTAAATCAAAAAATGTATACTATAAACATCTAAATAAACAAAATGGACACAAAAAAAGTTATTGTTTGTGGAGGAACGGTTGTTGTTGAGCTGTAGCGAATGAATTCCAAGCATTTACGGCGTTGGTGTTATATTCTGCCACTGACTCAATTGTTCGATTAAGGGTTCTGAAGCTTTCTGCTGCTGCATCTATTGCGTTGAATGTTAGCTGGTTGTCGATCGTAACTGCTTGGACTATGTTCTCGGTGATCTCGTTTGATCGCTTTACAAATTCATCACTGTATGGTGGTGTTACTACTGGTACGTTTCCGTTACTTGCTGACACCAGTTGAGCTGAAACCATACTTCTGATATTATCCTTTGTTGCGGCAATCCAATTAAGCTGTAGATTAGAAACCGATTGTGAATATTGCGGTTGAGCTTTTGCAAACTCGTCTACTATTCTAATGCAATTTTGTCTTACTGTGTCATAAAAGTTAGCTGCTTCAGCTGACCTAGTTGATGTAGTAATTATTTCGTCTTTAGATTTATTATTATCTACCATTTCATTTCATCTACTATCTTATTAGCACCCAGCTCCTATATATGTTGGTATTTAATGGGTTTAAATCCCATATAAAACCATATAATGTCAGAATCCAACGATGGCAGCGCAGAATAAAGTTCCCCCGACTTTCCTGGTTTCCAATTCTGGCAAAAAACCATGCTCAAATTCCAAGTAATACGACGGGAGATGTGGAGGGGCGCGTATGCTCGTGTTCCACATTAAATGACGTTTCATAATCAAATACAGAACACGATACACTCTAGAGCAGAGTCCATACTATACAATAATCGCTAAAAACAAGGATATTATCACTGTAGATTGCATCCTGCCATAAGAAATGTACATCTGGAATCCATAGAGCATCACATCAAATATAAGGGTCAAACGGCACATAAATCAGAGTTATTAAAATTGTCCAAACTTGCTCTTGGCTAATTGATCCTATTGATAGGTAAAACTATCGTGACTTGGTGAATTTAGCAGAATTGCCTATTCCATAGACTGATATCTATAGATAGTAGCGATTAGTAGATGTGAACGACAGACTAATTCCGTTAACATGTAATAGGTTTAACACATCGGACAACATCGGACTTTTTAACCTCCCCCCAATAATTATATCGGATATGTTGCGTTATGAATAGATAGGAGTCGTGCCAGGTTATTAATATTATCAAAAATGCTGCGTCCTAGATGTAGCCTGAAGTCACAGAATGGCGATAAAATTTATGTATGCTGATCATGAGGCACGCGTCAAATGTCTTACGGAGTGGTTCCCTCTCTGTCATCTGTGTCATTATCGATACTCTACCAATAAACAAACTTGCCTTACATGACATACGGTTTAGGTTCAAGGTTGACAACCTTTGGACTATCATAACCACTAACTATCCAGAATTCAAACCAAATGACATCAGCAAAGATATATCACTAGATCCTTTACTGACCCACGACCTTACCATTAATTGCTCCCAATTAAGAAGGATAACATTGGAACAAAGATAATCAGAATACATTTCTAGAGGTGGAAATATACTATTGATATAATTGATCCTGGAATATAGGATTTACGGAAATGAAGAGAAAAAAGATAATAAATATTCGAATTACTCCTATAAAGTGGCGCATGTGTCCTCTAAATGAAAAAATCTAATTATATTCGAGAGATTAGGCTTGAGGAAAAGCTATGGGCAGCTGCTGACAAACTGCGTAGTAACATGGATGCCTCCGAATATAAACATGTCGTGTTGGGTCTGATATTCCTCAAGTATATTTCGGATGCATTTGACCGAGTTTATGAGGAGTTAAAGAGAGATCCAATATCGGACCCCGAGGACACTGATGAATATATTGCTAGAAGAGTTTTCTGGGTTCCGAAAGAAGCAAGATGGAATTATCTGGCAGATAATTTATCAGAAATGTTCAGAGCATTAATATGCATATGATTGCTGATGTAAAAAAGATCTATCTTGTTGTAAGAGATAATATGAGTGCTCCAGTTATTGCTAATATTTTTCTCATTTCTGTCATCCACCTAGTTCAACGTTGCACCAGCATGTGCCGCTTTTGGTATCAGACTAACACCAATACCGCCCGCAATGAGTGCTCCAGTTATTGCTAATATTTTTCTCATTTTCGCCTCATGATAGAAATGCATTCCTTTATCGCTCTCTCTTTCTTTCTGTACGAAAACTTGACTAACCCAATAAGTGATACATCTATAAGTTAGTAACTAACCATCTCATTGTTGTTAAACAAGCTCTCTTTCTGATGATTGTTTCATATATTGGAGTCTTGTGATCTTGATATGGCAATGAACCGGTACTTTGAAGCTGATTGTAGATATGTCTGAACCATCTATAAAGTATACAATACGTGAAATAGAAGAAACTGATATTGAAAGTGGTGAATTATTAGAGGTACTAGAGAATTTGGCTCCAGTTGGAGGTCTAACTAAACCAGCCGCGACGGAGATATTGAAGGAGATAAAATCAAATCCACTTCACAGAATATATGTTGCAGTAGTTAATGAGGGCATAGATAGAAGCATGGTAATAGGAACAACAACGCTACTTGTCGAACCAAAATTCATCTTCAGTGGAGGACGAGTAGGTCACATCGAAGATGTGGCTGTTAGGACTGGTTATCAGAGGAGAGGCATTGGATTTAAGCTAGTAAAGTACGCTACCGAACAAGCAGAGCTAATGGGATGCGTAAGAACCGTACTAGATTGTTCAGATGAGAATATCCCTTTCTATGAAAAAATTGGTTATTCATATCATAGTAATACTATGAAAATTCAGCATGATAAAGATATGGTACATAAGCGTAACTTATGAATTTCATATTCCAGATCTCCCATGTACTTTTGCTTACCTATAAGAAACGTTTTCTTCTAGTAGGAAATGCAACTAGCGGCTTACGACAAGTTACAAACTGGAACCAAACTGCATATCTCTACTCTTTATCTAGGCTCTGACGTCGTAATATATGGAATCCTAAATTATTAATTGGATTATGCCGTTGATGCACATGCATTGAATTCCTTATTCTCATCAATAGTGTGAAGTCACACGTAATGTTTATAGATATTATGAACGAATGAAATAATTGCATAGGGGGGATAACTATAATTGGGATTATTTAATGACTACACTGACATAGAACATAAGGTGAAAACAGAACCATGTAAGCATGAGTTATCTCTTAGCGTAGTTATTCCCTTTCACGCTGGAAGTGATATGCTTGCAAAAACTGTCACAAGTCTGACTCAACAAACTTATCCAAAAGATCGAACTGAGGTCATTATAGTAGTTGATGCCAATTATGACGATGCAAAATTCATCACAAAACAGTACGAAAGAGAAATAGAAATAAAATTGGTAACACTTTCTAACAATGGCTGGGGGGCCGCAAGCTCTAGAAATGCTGGGATTTATGTATCTAGGAATGATGTTATTGTCTCTCTTGACTCGGACATGATATGTCCTCCAAATTTCCTAGAGTCGCACATGGTCTGGTTTCATAAATCAGCTAAAATTGCAACGATCGGACCTAAGAAATTTGTGGAAGCTAGCGAAATAGAACCTGCGGAGATTGTTCGCAACTTCACATTGATATCGTCACTCCCAGAGATCCATAGTGTTTCAAATAATTTAATAGGTTCTCGTAAAGACAAGAGAATCCCCGAACTTGAACAACTAAAGATTCACCCTTTCCCAAGCAATTGTTTTCATGGAGGAAATGTAGCATATTGGCGTGAAGACGCTCTCGATGTTGGACTGTGGGATGAAACTTTCAACGGTAATTATGGTTATGAGGACATAGAATTTGGACAGCGTCTGTTTGAAAAAGGTACAAAGCTAGTTCTCGAATGTGATGCGATAACATATCATCAGGAGAGTAATTTTGTTTCACGTAATGAACGACGTAAGGGTTTGTCTATTAATAGAACAAAACTTTATGAACGTTATCCTGCACTTGGAAGATTCCGAAGAGATATTCTAGGGTCAGCCCAGTGACTTTATGAATGAATCTTTTCAGTTACTCGAATAACCACTTATTTTTTGAAAAGTCGAGGCAAGTGTAAATTATTGTTTATTGAAAGGACCACTTATAGAAATGTACGTTAAGATGGACTGAACTTATTCACAAATACTACTACAAATGAAAACAGATATTCAATTACCTCTACTATCGTCAAAAATGGATCAAAAGAAAAATCCTTAATGTCCATATTCCACATAGCTTTAATTCAAGTACGATTCATGACTTTCCTTGGATAATGTATCTGTCTTGCTCCCAATTTTCTCTCTTTTCTCTCGATATGGCGGCAGCTGTAGCAAAAAACAGCAATTATGTATGTAGTAAATAGAATTCTGTTATTGCACAGCTGTTACAGTCTTGGAGAGGTTCGTAATAGAATAACTTCTGTTATATTGGTTAAATTATTCTCCTTCTACCGTTGCAATAGAAGCTTCAATTTCAGGCCAAAGTTGTGCAACCATATCAGGCATATTTGTTTTAATCCAATCAGCCATAGTTCTTTCTTCAGATAGGTTTTGTAATAGAATATCAATTGCATTAGTTGCATTCATTCTCTCTGCTAAATGCATAAGCATATCATAGAATATGATCTCAGCATTCTCTACTATTGCATCCTCTTTAACTGAGCTTAGCTCCGACTCTGCATCGGTCATCGTTCTTCCGAATATGTTTGTTAATGATTTGGGAGGAGTAGAAATTGGCAATCGTGCTTTATCCTTTGTAGGTGCATTTTTTTGACCATTACCAAGATCTGAAATCAATTGCTTTAGTCTATCCTGCTGCCCTTTTGTCTCGTCTAAGTGCACTTGAAGTCGTTGTCTTACATTTTCTATCCTGGTCTGTTTAATTCGTGACTGGAGTCTTTGTACTGCAGCATTTTCTATAGCTAAAGCTTCATTTAAGTGTAAAATAAGTTTCTGATTGGGCGTAAGTCTTTTTCCTTTCCTTTTTGTGAATGTGGGAGCATTACTTTTTTTTCTCGTTTTAGAGGTTCCTTTTTTCGCCATCTGGCTATTATTGGCCTTGCCTGCATATATTGATTACATTTAATGGAACACTGCTATTGTTAATAGTTACTTCTGTGTTGTCGCCATGTGAGTAATGCCTTCCACAAGAATTTTTTCCCGATAATTTCTATAAGTCTAGGACATTTCTAACAGAAAGTGAACTAAAAGATAGTGATGACCGGACAAAGAAATTGTATTCAGACAATGACTAAATAGGGTTTAGCATTCTGCTAAAATAGCAGCAATGTTCAGCACCAGAATCATATTTTCTTGCTCAAGTATTTGGCGCGACTACTTATAGTATCCATGGATCAGAACAATAATGACATCGCTAATGATTTCAGATGTAGGAGTTGTAAACTCATTACGAATTATTTGGTGCGCACCTCATGATAAACAGCATACATAAATTTTATAATCATTCTCTATGTATACCGAGAGGCCAGTTGGAGGAGTATTGAAATCTTCTTTTTTCACTTGATCCTGTGGTATGTCCACAAACAGATATAATACTATTAGTTTTTCTAGCTAACCACTTCTGATGCTGTTTCTAATTTTTGACCCAATAGCATTCCATTGTATGCAAAATTACTATTCATTATTGCATCAGTATATTTTGGAAAGGCAGAACTATCAATACAAGAACCATGCATTGGAAACACCATCTTAAGAGAGAGGGTAATAAGTCTCTTGGTTGTTTGTCTTACTGGTTCTTCGCTTGCAAATATTTCTGCTCCTCTATAAAGGTTAACCATATGCTTTGAGAGATCGTCAGATGTCACGATGACGTCCCCATCCTTGCACTTTTTATCATCAAATGCACATAATTTTAGCATGGTTCTAACGGAGATGCAACCGGTTCAATAAGTGGATCAGAATGTTCCTAAATCTACCGTCAACAGTGGCTGTCGTAGTAGCATTCGCTTTGGCGTCAACAATGATCTCTTTCACAGCAATCACAACAATAGAAAATCAGCAAGCATATGCTCAAGTGAATGGCGGAGGTAACACAGAAAATTGCACAGTAAGAGGAACCACTAGTGGTGGAACCAGTCCTATTGGACAAACTTGCAGCCAAGATCAAGGAAGGTGTTTGTTAGGCCAGCAAGCAAGCGGTGACACAACCGATTCGATAGGTAATTCAGAATGTTCCTGACCTGATGCATGTATGGTCATTTAGATCTAAGTTTGCGAAATATCTAGTCATGGAAGAAAACACAAGTAAAACCCCTTATTTTTTGTTTTAAATTTAAAATGTTATAGTCTGCACTATTTATCGAATGAGTTGCTCCAGTTGCACAATACTAGAATCAGATATTGATATGGGTCTTCGTAATTCTTTACCATGTTAGAGCATATCTAAAGTCTTTTCATGATTCAATCTCTTTGGCTAAGATATAGACATTGCCATTTTCATTTTGTTCATCTTGGGACATTTCCATTATAATCGAGTTTGCATTCCTTTTAACAATAGAACCGCAAAGGGAGAGGCCGAGGGTCCCAGATCATATCTGACATTCTATCCGATGCGAGATAAGCATATTGAAAGTTAGTCGTTTCAAATTACTTTTAATATTAGAATTCAATTGCTAGTAATTTGTAAATGAATTTAATTATTCGGCCCATTGAACAGAAGGATGTAGAGAGCTGCGGCAGAATTGGATACCGAGCACACAAGACTATTTCTTCAGCTCATGGTTATCCTTCTGAGCAGCCTTCTGAAGAATTTGGTATAGGGCTTATCAGAATGCTTCTTGATAATCCGAATTCATGGGGAGTTTTAGCAGAGCGACAAGGCAAGATATTGGGAAGTGTATTCCTCCATGAATTTCCACCTTCGCCTGTGGCAGTAATAGGTCCACTTAGTCCATCCTACTGCTGAGGGCGGCATAGGTAGGATATTAACGGACGCTGCTCTAGTTCAGGCTCATAAACGTAACCATGACCAGATTAGATTAGTACAATCGCCAAGTCATATTCGTTCCTTAGTATTGTATACAAAGTGTGGATTCATTCTACGTGAACCTTTATTTTTGATGCAAGGGCAACCACTAAAATGTGATAATAATCGTAGCGCACGTCTAGTTCTAGATGATAATGATATTTCCTTGTGCAACGAGCTTTGCAAGTCGGCTTATGGATTTTCACGGTATATGGAATAACGTCAAGCAATAGACCAAGGGGTAGCAGTTATGATAGAACAAGACGGTGTAGTTACGGGCTATGCAGCAGGTATAGGTATGCTTTGCCACGCGGTTGCTAAATCAAATGATGATCTAAAGGCATTGATTGGTCATGCATCTACAATTCTTGGTTCTGGCTTCTTAGTATCTGGCCGGAATCATGAGATAATTAATTGGCTATTTGAAAATGGCTTTAAAATTGGTTGGCCTGCAAATCTTATGACTATTGGTCCTTACCAAGAACCACTGACGCCCTTTCTTCCATCTTTGGCATATTGAGGATGAAGTTAAGGAGCTAGGAGTGAAATCTTTGTCTGAAGTGAACTGGATTTGCAACTAAACTCTGTCCAGTTTGATGACCTTTGACCTGAAAGAATACTCGTAATTATTCTCACAATGCCTTTAAGCTGGCGAGTGCGCTAGATATGCTTGTATCACTAAATACTATTTGGTCTAGTGCTAAACAATGAAACATAAAGCAAATACTGGAGGTCTTTGTAATGCCGCATTAATAGTTTCAATTGCTACTGCCCTCATGATTGGACTAATTGCTACACCATCAAAAATAGTTGCTCAAGCACCACCCTTACCAGGAATGATGACGACAACCAATGCAACATAGCCAAAGGTAATATCACTAAGCCTGTGGATGGCTACAATACTCCACAAGGCCACCTTTCAGCCATAAGACATGTATTTGATGATCCGGCTCTACGAGTACAACATTACTGTAAGCCAAATAATAAGATAGTCTTGGTATGCCAGCTATATGACAGTGACTCAAAGAATGCTACGCTCATAGGAGTAGAATATATAATTACGACAGAACAATACAACTCACTACCAAACAGGGAAAAGCCAAACTGGCATGCGCATAAAATAGAGTTTGCACCTAATAGAGCTGCCCCAATGTTTCCAGAACTTCCTAAGACTAAAATCGCTGCTTTGATGGGTAAGTTAATGGATACGTATGGTAAAGTTACAATTACCTGGAATCCAAAAGATAAACTGCCTGCTTTTCCAGCACAAGTAGAACACGTACAGCATCCATTTATGGTCAATGCAACTGTAAAGCCCGAATCTCGTGCAGGTAGTTTTAATCAGACACTAAAGTACTAGCATTAGCATCACACTCATCATACGACCTTGATTATTTTTTCCATTACAAATCGAATAATTTATGGTCCCGAGCTTATATTAAGATCTTTATATAGGACGTCTTGAACGTAAGAATTAATGGGATTCTACTCTGAAGAAGAAGAAGAAAATGAAGCTCTAGCTCTTCGTTATCACAATGAGATATTTCAAAAAGGTATTCTAGAAGTAGCAGATGCGATTCTATCGCCTGATTTTGTTTTACATAATCCCCTTCTTCCAGAAGAATTACGTAAGGGCCCTGGAGGGACAAAGAAATATGCATCAGCAATAATATCAGCTGTTCCAGATAGAAAACTTGTACAGGATGATATTTTTGCAAAAGGAGATAAGGTGCTGATAAGATGGACAAACAGTGGAACAAATACAGGACCATTGTTTGGAAATCCTCCTACAGGTAAACCATATGTTGCAACAGGCTTTGATCTGTTTCGTATTTCAAATGGTAAAATCACAGATATCTGGCAGCAATATAATTTTGCCAGTTGGCCGTAAACTGGGATTGTAAGATTATTTCATTCATTTACTAACGGAGTCCGTCGGCTAAATTAGATGAACTTATAGAACAATGCTCATAATCACACTACATTACTTCAATTCTAATGGCAAAAATGCAAAAGAAGAGTCTAGATACATCACTTGAAAGTAAGGAAATTTGAGAATGGCAAGATTGAGCTTGTAACTCTCGGTGATGTGACGATTGGTAGAGCGGTATTAGAACCAGGGTGGAGTTGGGAGAAATGCGTCAAACCTCTAGTAAAGACAGACAGTTGTCAGGCGCCGCATACTCAGTATATAGTTTCTGGTAGAATCAAAGTGGTAATGGACGATGGTGCCGAAGAAGAATTTGGCCCTGGAGATGCTGCGGTAATTCCACCTGGACATAATGCTTGGGTTGTCGGAAATGAACATGTGATTGGTATCGATTTTACAGGTCTGAAAGAATACGCAAAGAGTTGAAGTAGTTAACCGAGATATACTATAAAATAGCCTAACTAAAAGATATCATATATACATACACGGTAATCCTACGTTGAGTTAAAAGCAATAATGAAGAGTGCTTCAGTCATACGCCCTACTTATTACTCTAATCTGCTAATATATAGTAGACATACTCGCATACCTTGATAAATGGTAAAGACCGACTTATTTGAAGGTAGACTTTGCAAGTATTGCGGCTTTAACATTGATACTAAACTAGTGGAAATACTGGCTGATGTTCACGGGACTTGCTGGCAGCAGTACAGAAAGAATAATGAAGTTTATCCAATGCCAAAATATGCGCATTTGCTTCAGTCTAAATCGGACAAATCGTCATAGTACAGCCACCGGGATCGCAAATTCACGCTCAATTTGAGCACAAACGGGGAACCTGGGAACTCTGGGGGCTTTACTGTGTCTGTGGCAGGTGAAAATGAAAATGAAGTGGCATTATCTAATGGGCTAGAAGTACCGGCAAGTTCCCCGACTTTTCAGAGTCCCCGTTCTGGCGAAAATCATGCTCAATTCGCTAACGATACAAACGGGAAACCTAGCGGGGAAGTCGAGGGGTACACGAGTTCATGTTCCCCGTTACACAACGCTTCGCCAAACAGCGAGGCAACCAAAGTCATCTCTGTAACCGACTTCTTTTATGATGATCCAACTATGCCTTACGTAGCACTACCAGACCATGAATTAGACCAGAGCCCATGTTGTTCTATTATAGCTATAAAGGATGGATACTATTTACTGTAGGCTTCATCCTGAAATAAAGAATAAAAATCTGGAATCCATAGAGCATCACATCAAGTACAAAGATCCAGCGACGCATAAATCAGAGTTATTAAAAATTGTCCAAACTTACTCATAATTAGCTGATCCTATGGATAGGTAAAACTATTATAACTTGACTCATTCAGGCATCGTACATCTAATCAAGTTTAGGGCCTGCACAATTACGAAAACACAGGCTGGAAGATCAATCTCCGGTATCTAATGCGTTTCATTGGACGCATTATTGGTCCTAGTGATTAAAGCTTGATATCCCATCTAATCATTAATCCCACTTATTATCCTTGTAAGCCCAAGGGATGTCATGATCTGGTTCATATATACAATTGGCTTAGTCTGTTTGTGTTCATGCATAAGTCCATGAATCTGTAGACTGATCCTATACACAGAGCCCATCCTCAAGAAACTTTAAATTTAATTGATAATACCAAGGAAGTATTTGGCTTCCGGTAACACTCTCATAAATATCGGAAGTCGAAACATACACTATAGGGTTACCAAATGCAAATATCTTTTACTAATAATGATAATAGGAATCAGCATCATTACATCTAGTTTATTTTCTCCTGTTCCATCCTTTGCAAAAGAAAAGGTTACACTAAAAGCATTGTTGGTTGAGCCAAAGGATAGATGGAAAACTCTCATACCAATGGCACTTCAGAAGTTAACTTCAAAGCATCCCGATCTTGATATTCAAATTAATTACACGATCCTACCATATAACGATGCACGAGAACAAATGTTAAAAGCGATGGGCAAGAGTTCTATTATAGATTTAATTTCTCTCGATCAAATATGGCTTGGAGAGTTTGCAGCTAAGGACTATCTGACTGACCTCGGTAATTATTCCAGAACATGGGGTAGACTTAATGACTGGTATCAAACTAATCTGGATGGAGGTATCTATAACGGTAAAATATATGGAATATGGGCATGGACTGACGTAAGATCAATATGGTATTGGAAAGATCTCTTAAACAAATCCGCTGTTGATCCTGCTTCATTAAGGTTGTGGGATACCTACATTGAGTCGGCAAAAATGCTTGACGCAGCTCTGCAAAATCAAGGAATACAAGGAGTAGAATTAGTGGGAGGACCAGGTTCTCAAAATGAGTGGTATCCCTATCTATGGATGCTTGGAGGATCGATAGTCGAAAGTAGATCAAATCATCCTACTAAAGGGGTTTATTGGTTTCCCAGTTATAATAGTACCAAAGGAGTTAAGGCATTAGAATTTTTCAAAGGGCTTGTTAATGCTGGAGTAAAGCCAATAGCTACTGACTTTGAAGACGAGTTCGCAAATAAGAAGTATGCTGTCATCCTGGGCGGCTCGTGGCTACCCGGTTCATTTCCTTCTCTTACAAAACAAAATTTTGAACAAAAAATAGGTATGATACCGATGTTTCCTATACCAGATGAAAATACGTCAACGTCAACCATAATGGGGGGATGGTTACTAAGTATACCAAATAACTCAAAGAACAAAGATTTGTCATGGGAATTAATCGCAACAATGTTAGAGCCACACATACTATCACCGATGCTAGCGAAGTACGGATACCTTCCAACTCAGATAGCAATAGGTGATGGACCGTATTCGGCGGAATTGCGAAAATCTATACCATACTATGATCAGTTGATATCATTGATCAAATATGGACGTTCTAGACCAAATTTAGCTGAATATCCACAGATAGCTGAGCATATAAGTGAGGCAATTGATGCCGTTTATTCTGGTTCAAAACAACCTAAACAAGCATTAGATGATGCTGCTGCAAAATCTGCCAAGGCTTTAGGCTGGTGAGGTAACTAAACCGCCTAAGTATAGCATCTTTATTTTCTTCATCAAATTGCTTTTCATCTGTGAAAATTCTTCTTCTGTTATAACTCCTTGCTTTATAGTTTCGCAAGTTTACTTAGTTCTTCAGCGATTAACGCTGCACTTTGGATTATATCACGGTTAATTACTGCAATTGTCATCTGTGGTAGATTTTGTTTTCTTATCCAACTGGCAGCTGCTCATTGGCACAATTAAAGCTCCCAAATCCAATGCTCTACCGATATAATCTTGTTCGTGTGGATTATAGATATATGACGCATAGTAAGCAAATAGGGAAAGGATTATAGATGCCAACATAAGAAGGCAGACATTCTACTTTTTCACCATATGATGCTAAGTGATAGAATCCCAGGGTTGTGAATACTATTGCATTTGATAGTACTGGTTTGCCTGCAGTTAATGAACCAACTGGCTTCAGTAGTAACAATATGCCAGTCGGGGTATAAATAGTAGGGGCACCATTTAAAGAGGAAAAGATTCTATCACTGGCATACGCATACGAACAAATAAACGACAGCGTTATGAAATTCAGATCTCCACTATAATCTTCTCAAACTACAAAGTAAACTGTGAACTAGATATGATTCATTCACAAAGAACGTAGTCTTAAGATAAATAAATTATGTATTGCTTAGGCAAGATTATAGCACTAAACGGTGATGTGATATACACGGTACTGGGTGGATCTGGACTATCTATATTATCGAATTTAGAATCCCTGCAGTTGAAATGTTAACAACACCATTGAACCCCTTTATATGCAGGGACCTAACCCCCTTGGGCCCAAATCGATCTCGTTTATTCTTCTATGTTGATAGGATTATGCTTTGCTGTGGATAAATTCTTTGTTCTTATAAAATATTTTATAAGAACAAAATAACACTTCATATGACTTTATCAATGTGGAGAATTCGTTAAAAGAGCTTTCCGTTTCATTTAGGAATAGGCGCAAAACCTTGCGGCCTCTAGCTTAAATACAGAGGCTAAGCAAGGCGTATGTGCAGGTTACTATTAATAACCATTCCAA